>Ga0209040_10000050_pt1 | contig 68120 bp, 97 predicted proteins | sample BogFormECP12_OM3_FD_188240 | JGI IMG/M metagenome (GOLD analysis project Ga0209040, IMG submission 188240) | Bog forest soil microbial communities from Calvert Island, British Columbia, Canada - ECP12_OM3 (SPAdes) (version 2) | ecosystem: Environmental > Aquatic > Freshwater > Wetlands > Bog ... | reverse complement strand
GTCGTCCGTGTGCCTGCTAGGGCTGTAGTACAAGCACGCTTCGATGAACCCTTTGAGTGCAGGATGGAACTCACCATTCGGCTTGTTAGGCAGCAGCCATGCACCGTTCCTAAGCTCAATAAACAAGCTCTCTACACCGTATTCAGGGTGTGCTTTGGTTCGTCCAGTCGTGTGGGCCTTGACCGGAATGCTCACGTCTTGGTGTAGCGTGAACTGGCGGATGTAGTCCTGCGCAGCATTGTTCTCGACCCTGATAACGCTCTTGTACGCTTTAGCCTTCTGGATAATCTTGGTAACAATCTCAGGTCCGCTCCACTGCCCTACCTCGATATCGAGGATGCGACGATGCCCACTTGGCATGACCTCGAACGTAAAGAAGGCTGTGTTGTCGTGCTCCTCGCCGGGACTAACGGCCAAGTCAACGCCGGTGAACGTCTGTCCGCCACCGTCGTAAGACATGACGAACTGCACACATGGCGGATGAGCCTTGCGGGCAGCTTCCAAGCAAGTATCGATATACTCCTGCTTGCACTTACTCGTTGCATCGTCGCGTGTGATGTTGCGGTAGAGCTGATTGAACACAATCGGTAGATTCTTGCGCTGAAGCATCTCCATGTATTCACGCGTAACGCGCGCGGGAAACAGCGGTGTCTCGTTACGGGGGTCTGGGTCGTGTGCTGTGAGCCTACACAGATGTGAACCAGGCAACTCAGGGCGCAACGATTCGGGGTCTCGCGGGTCCCAATCGGTGTTGTAGATTTCGATGGTTCCGCCAATCTCCATGCGAATGGTAGGCCATCCCTCGTCACGCAACCGATGTAGTACATCGTTCGGGTGCCATGCCGTGTTGGTCACTGCGCAGAAGCTATTGGATGGGTCAAGACGACTGAATACGCTGGTAGTCAGCCATTCGTACACCTTGTCACGTTGTTCTTTGGTGGCGGTGTTCTCGCGGTTGAGAATGTCGTCGATGTTAATCCACTTGAGACGTGAGCCCGGAATGGCACCGCTGTCCATACCAACGGCAATGAAACTAGCGTCACGAATGCCAGGCGGACGGTCGATGGTAATCTCGGTCTGTGTCCAGGGGTCACTGTCACGTGGGCTAGGGCGTAGTTCAGGGAACACTAGCCTTAGTTCGATGCTGCTTTCGATGTAGTCCTTCAGCATGCCCAATGGTTTGCTGGCTTGCTGCTGAGTAGCGCTTACGAACGCACCACGAGACGTCCTGTCGCGTGCAATGCTGTAGAGGCCCAACGCCGCGACCGAATACGTTTTGGTATGACCAACGGGCAGCATGATGACCGACAGTGGATGAGCCATCGCGAAGTCGAACAAGATGCTTTGGTGGGGCGCTACCAGCAGGGGCGCACGCGTAGTCTCCTCACGGATGACGAATTCAAAGAATGCGTTAATGTCCTGCCTGGCCTTGCTGGCTTTGCCAAGCAGCATGAGGCTGACGCGCCGATAGGCTTCAGTTTCTTCGACCTGCACAATGCTCATCGAGGAACTGATACCGCAAACCGGTTTGCGGTACTCTCAATCAGGTTCTGCGCCAATAAGGGTACACTTGTAAACACTGTTATCAGTTGTCAGCATTCCCGCATCCGGGCCATAACTTGTGAGTGTGATATTGCCATCAGGAATAGACATGAAAGTGGCCACCGCAGTGCCTACAGCACCAATCGGCGTAAGAAGCTGACAGTTGATAAACGTGGCGTGTTCGAGGTTGGCACCACTTGGAAACGTAGTGGTACCAGCATCAAGAGTAGCGATAACTGAAAACTCAGCCGGGATGTATCGGAAGTTCGTTGCTCCCGTTTGGACGAGTTGATTGTTGACCAGAATGCTTGCTGGGTCTGTGGCTTGGCAATCGATCTCTCCCGTGCCTGTGAACGTGTTCTGCTGAATAGTGCCACCACTAGACAGCACAACCGACGAAAGCCCAGTGTTGCTCGACAACACGGGAGCGCCCAACATGCCGAAGAACGCAGATTGATTGCGTGCAAAAAGATTGACAGGCCCAGAGATGAACGGTGCCGTCGCCGCGGGGTCAGCCAGGAACTCTGCACCATTGTAGAGAATGAACGTGTAATTATTGCTGGTGATAACCGGGGTGGATGTGTTTTGGTAATTCAACACCAGCCCGTCTACACGCATGTTGTCGTTGCGTGTGAGGGTGATGTGAGCTCCCTCCATCACGTTCATCGTGTAGTTGGTGAAGTAACCAGGTGACCTAAGTGTGAAACCGCCAAGGTCCCAATTACCAGGGGTCATCACCGGTGTGGATACTGACCCATCGACTACAATCGTGGGCAACAGAGGAGCAACGTTCAACGCCGCCGCATACGCGCTGGCCCACGTGCCAAACGTTCCAGCGTTAGGGTTGTCTGGTGTGCCCTGTAGCAGCGTTACAGCATTGAAAAGCTGGTTTGGTGTGTACTTCTTTTTCCCTCCGTCAGGTTGCTCTGCCACACGCATCGGCGGAGGCGGCAACGGATGCCTACCTCGACGCCAATGCCTAAAGCTAAGCTCAGTCGGAGGAGCGCCCGCATCAGGCGTTGCAACGGGATTGGGCGCTGGCGCCTGACACGTAGTGGCAACCGATAGCAGCAGAGCCAGAACCCAACGGAAGTGCATCTTATCCACGGTTCCTCCTACCGCAAACCGGTTTGCGGGCATTACGGCGCGAGGGCGTTCAACACCGGAACCCAGAGGTCGGCGTACGTCGTCTGCCCGAGGGGTACCGTCGGATGCCCGTTAGCTTGGAAGTAGGTGCCGTCACACGCCGTCTGGAAATGGCTGTCCGAACCGCCGTCGACGAGCGCGTCTCCGCCGCCCATGCCGCCGGCGGCGCCGGTGATGAGCGCGATGTACGCGAGCCGCGCCGCCTCATAGTTCGTGCCGCAGATCGAGAACGGCGGAGAGCACGAGCCACCGGTGTTCTTGAACGGGGTCGTCGTGACGAACTTGCCGCCTACCGCGTGCGTCTGCGAGATCGCGGTCTGGAGGAACCCGTAGACGGTGCTCGCCATCGTGTTCGGGTTGGCGGAGCTGTCGAAGTTCGACCACGCGCAGAGATCCGCCTCCGCCCCTCCGCCGCTCGTTACGACGTTCGCCGATTGCATGACGGATACGTCCCAGAGCGAACTCCACATGGCAGACGTCGCTTGGTTCGGCGCGAGCGATGTCCCTGTCCCGTACAGGAACGTCGGCGGGGACCCCCCCTCTGCGTTGTACCCAATGCTCTGCCCGTCGACCGAGTAGTCGCGAATCGACCACGGATTCGTCGTTGCTGCGACGGCGATGTAATCCCATCCGCCGAGCGGTTCGTACGGGTAGCCCAGGTCCTGCGAGTTGCCCTGGACAATCAGACGGCGTGACGGCGACGTTGCAAGCGACGGAAACGCCGTAGGCACCCAGCGGAACAGGTTGGCTACGTCGCCCGCCGAGAGCGCGTGGCCGTACTGAAACCAGCCGTAGTAAACGAGCTGGTCGATCGTCTCGACGGTCGGTGAGCTGTAGATTTGTCCTCCGATCGACATCTCCCCCGACGCGATCGACGTCGGCAAATAGACACTGTTGCTCGGGTCGATCTGCGTGAGCTGCGTCCCGTCAATCCACATCCGCAGCGAGGTGCCGTCGTACGTCGCCAGCCTCGCGTGAGGTGCCGTCGTGTCGATGGCGAGCAGGTTGGGCAGCAGATACCCGAATCGACCGCTCGCGAAGCTGTAGCCGTAGCCGTCGCCGAAGTTAATCGCGAGAGCCTCGTGCGCCCCGTTTTGGGTGCCGACGAAGCTGCTCAGAATCCCCGCGTTTGGGAAGACGGTCGGCGCGAAGTTCGGCTGGGTGCCGCCGAGCATCGAAAACACGCTTCGCTGGGTGGGCATGACCTGCGCGGACCACGTGGTCACGAGCGTGTTGCTCCCCCCCGAGCACCCAGTCAGTGTCGGAGTCGCGCCGCCCGTGAACCCCGTGCATGTGAACGAGTCGTTTGGCGCAGGCAGGAACACGCTGTAAGTGCCTGAGGGGAATCCGGCGGTCGACGTCACGTAGATCGTCGCCTGAGGGAGGGTCATCCCGTTCGACCCCGACGCGATGGTCGTTCTCGCGTCGGTGACCTTCGAGATGAGGAAGACACTCCAGGGCGTGTTTCCGAGCGGCGCCGATGCGTGCATGGCGCCGAGGAAAGAGGAGGACGCGGATGCGAACGTCAACGCGGGTCGTCCATCGAGAGACGCGCCGCTGTTGAGCACAGGCCTCGTGGCGCCGCTCGTCGTCAGCGCGATCGGATAGCTGGCGCCTCGCGCGTCGGCGATCGACGAAACGTTGTGCGAGCCATCCTGGACGATGGTGGAGCTCGCCGTGTCGAAGACGAACTGCGGCGAAAACGTGTTCGGGATTCCGCCGCCCGGCGCATTTCCTCTTGTGCCGCTATAGACTCGGATCGCCTGGATATAGGCGTCCAACGTGTTGGCTGGCGTCGAGTCGGTCCCGAGGTAGACCGTCCCTGGCGAGATGCTCGACGCGATCACACCCGCGATACCGAGCGTGGTCTGCGCGCCGCCGTTGACGGTGTACCACCCGACGCCGTAGCCGTTGCCGGCCTCCAAGTGCATGGTGACGTGGTTGAATGCTGCCCACGTGACGGAGAGCGGAAACCACGCGGTCACGCCGCCGACTTCGCAAAGCACCTGGCCGTACGTCGAATCGAGCCGGCAGAAGTTGCTCGCATCTTTCAGCCAAAAGTAGCGGTAGGGGTTCGTGTCACCCGCCTGCGCGAGTTGACTCGTCCCCCACACCGGAACGAAGTCGAGCTCAATCGCGACGCGCCCGCCGAACACGATGCCAGTCGCCGAGAGACTCTCGCTCGCACGAGTCCCGGGGTCGTACGTGGTCCTGTAGGGCGACGCCTCCGCCCAGGGGAACGCGCCGTTGAAATTCTGAACCCCGGTAGACCCATAGCCATAGAGGGCGCTGGCGAAAACGTTCGTGCTCGTGACCTCAAACTCAGTGGTCAGATTCAGCATCGCCCAGGACGACGATACCGTCGAGGTGAGGTACTGGAGCGTCGCCCCGTCCCATCGGCCCTGGTACCCCGTGAGCGTGTTCTGTTGCGCCCAGAGGCCGAACTGATAGGTCGAGCCCGTAGGTACGCTAAAGTTTTGGTAGCCCTGCGTAGTAAGGGGCACCGCAAAGTGGGTGGCCGTTGAACCACCGTCGGGGCCCGTGCTCCCTGGCGTGACGATGATCCCAGCATCAATCATCCAACTGCTGCCTGGGAAAGTGTTGGGTTGCGTGTAGCCGTTGACCATGCCGCGCATCAGGCGCAGCCCTCGCATCGTCGAGTCCGACGTGGGGTCTGCTGGCTGCCCGATGCCCAGCGTTCCAGAGGTCAGCGTCGTGATCGTCGACTGACTGGTTTCGAGGTAGCTCGTCGACGCTCGCGCGCCTGTCAGCCACGAGGGGAGCGTCGCGGCACCGACCGCGGCTGCGTTGAACGACACCGACTGCTTAAGCATCACCCCTTGAACGGGTGCGCTTTGAAAGAGGTTGAACTGTTGCTGAGATGGCCCCGCGTACGCGCTTACCTGCAACAGCAGACACGCGAGTGCGAAGAACACCGCATAAGACCGTTGCAGGATGCTTTTCATAGGTCGTCTCAGTAGCAGTGGATGTAGGCAGCGGCGCCCGCGTCGTTCTGGGCGCAGTACACCGCCGAGGGCGTGGGCGCGTACAGGAAGCGGCACGCTTGCGTGGTGGGCGACAGCGGAATGCCCTTGTGCGGGCTTGCAGGCGTGGCGTTAACCGACGGGTCGACCGCGCAGTAGATGGTGCCGCTGTTGCCGTCGTCGGCGCACACGTCGCACCCGATGATGTTGGGCGTGCCTGCATCAGTAAACGATGCAGCACCCGCATCGGACAGATATCCACCGTAATTGGTACCACCATCGGGAAGAATCTGAGTCACCGGCGTAAGGGTTCCAGGCGGCGTATAGCCGACAGCATGACCGCCAGGGAACCCGAGCCACCCTGAGAACCCGATGGCGATTGCAGCCAGCAAGGAGAACAGGATTGCGATGCGCGTGCGATTGTTCGTTTTCATCTCAGGTTCTCCGTATCAGCTCTGAACGTCAGCGCCGCCGCCGAAGCCAATGAAAGTGTTTGCAGAATACTGCGCAGGCTGAAGGCCGAACGAAGAAACTCCGTCGATGTTGCCTCCACCAGTGATTGAGCACGTGATGTTGTGCAGGGCAGTGGCCGAGACTCGCTTCACACCCCAGGTTGTGTCAGCCGTGCCAGGACCGTTAATCTGAATATCGCCACCCGACGCATCAGCCCTAATCCAGTCACCCCCGTTGGCCGTAACGGGGGAATCGGCGTGCGTAACGTTCCGAACGTTCCAGTTCTGACCAGAATTAGTCTTCTGCGCCGTGGCTCCGTTCATGTAGCCGGACAGAATGTCGGTAGAGTAACGGCCAGTCGCCAGCGCAAGCGCGCACAACTCGATGGCCGTTGCGTATGCGGTGTCGGTGCTGTCGATAAGCACACCTCCCGCAGCGATTACATCGGCTTGCCGCTCTGGGGCGATGACCATCCCAGGCTGGAGATTGCCGAAGTTGGTGGTGACTGGATTGTAGAGAACCTTGGCCATGAAGGAATCATAGCCGCAAACCGGTTTGCGGTCAGCCTAGCGGTTGCTAGGTACAGGAGTGCGCGGCGGAGGAATGGTGGGAATACGACGCAAGTATTCCTCAGCTTCCCTTTCACTGATAACGGCATGCTCTCCAGATTCGAGCTTCTTTACCTCCTCACGCATGGTCCTGATGTCTTGCGGCGTGATGCTGCGCTTCATGGGGGGCTTCTTGTCAGGCATGTGGTCTCACTTTCCATTGGCCTTCAGTTTGCCAATCAGTTCATGTAGCAGTGCATTGTTCTCGCGTTCACGCTCCTCAAGGCCGTCGATGCGCCTGTCGCGTTCTGCACGTGAATCAATAGATTGCTGGATTTTCGACTCAACGTCACGCAGCCTACGGTCCAAAGCATCCACTTCTGGATGAGGAGCATAGGCTGTGAACGCTGGACCTGAGACGTTGGTTGGGAGCACTGGCACGGTAGGGGGCACTACTTCGCGCACCTTCTTAATCACTGGCCAAGCCGCCGCAACGGTACAGCCTACGGCCGCAAGTCCTACGCCAATCGCACCCGCAATCGCAGCCAAGTCAGCCACCGTTACTCCGCCTCTCGCCCCTCCCTAAACCCCAGATTGCTGCCACGTGGCGAGCCGTTTAAGGGCGTTCCGATGGTCGGACCACCACTTACGGCTGGAGCGTGTAGAGAACCTTTACGGTGAGCGCCCCGGCCGTAAGGGTCTTGAGGTCGACAGTGCTGCTGATGCGCACGCTCATCTGCGTTCCTGCCGCAATCAGCTCACCAATGTATCCACCGGCCGCGAACGGCTTGGGAAAGCCAGTGCCCGTGGTGACGTCGATGGCTACCAGTGCGCCAAGCTGTGCACCGCCGACGGTGGTACCAACCTCGGCCTGGTCGACCGCGTGCGTGGCGTCGTCAAAGCCAGTCCAGCCTTCTGCACTCGGCAGTGCAAGCAATCTGGCATTGCTGGGAAGCACAGGACCCAACGGATAGTCGAAGTGCTTAACGCCCGTGGCCAGCCCTGCAAAGTCTGCAAAGCCAGACGTGATACTGGCCTCGATCACAAGACCAGTGCTTGTACCGCCGGCCCACACCGACTGCATCATACCGGCCCACATCTCAGGCGTACCGCGACCGAACTGGCGTTGGGCGGAAACCACGAGATACATGCTGTTGATAGCAGGGTTGCTGGTATCGCCCAGCACACCGCCAGCGCTCAACACGGCGGCTTGTTCCACCGGGTCTGCGATGGGAGTACCGGCGTAAAGCTGCCCGTTAACGAGCGTGACCGTGTTCATCAGGATCTTCATCTGGACTCTCCCTGTGTTGAAAGAGTCTAACCGCAAACCGGTTTGCGGTCTACAGATCGTCGAAGTCCAGCGCGGGTGCCTTCTTGGGCATTGCTGCCGACACGGGATTAGTAATCTGGTGCACCAAGCACGGAGGGCCAGGTTGGCGCACACCCGGATGGTCGGGGTGTTCACACGTGTAGTCCCACGTATTGTCGGGCAAAGGGAGTTCCAGGTATTCAGGTAGCAACGCCGCTTCGGTCACGTAACGCAGGGCCAATGCATTCGGCATCGCCTGAACCGTCTCCATCATGATGCAGTGTGTATCTGGCTGATACCAGTGGATGCGAACACGTGTTGTCACTACGTCATCACCAAACTGGTCAGGCTCTTTGGCTCTGACGTTACGCGATACATCGGTGGCGGTGCCATCTAGCGTTTCAGCCACAACGGCGATGCGAGTGCCTTGCTTGGGCTTGAGCAGGACGTAGCTCTTGGCATTGAACTTCCACGCCCATAGTTGCAACTTGCGTCGAGTCTGTCCTTCATCATCTGGCCAGTGCACTAGGTCCTGCCACTTATCAAAGACAGTGCGTGTCGTGGCGTGTAGTTCAGCCTTTGCACGAGGGATTCTCATCGGTAGCTCCCATGCGCCATCGACATATCGGTGTAGAGGTCCAGCATTATGGCGATGAAGAATCCGTAAGCGTACGAGTCGAAATCACCCAACATCCACGCAATAGCAACGAGATACGGCACAATGGTGATGTATCCACGATTCATGATCGGTGCCTCGGGAACTTCAGCCCCTTAACTTTCAACACTAGTTGCGCACGTGCACGTGGTTCGTCACAACCATCAGCAATGCACTCCAACGCTTGGATGTAGAGCGCATACTCCAACGACGCCGCTGCATCGTAATCACCAATCGTTGCGTAGTGATTAATCTCGGTGATGGTGGCGTTGATGCCAGCGATGGTGAATGGGCGATTGGTTGCCATGTTGCCGTTATGCCGCAAACCGGTTTGCGGCGGTTCGCTTAGCTGGCGTGGCTGAGGACACAACTGGTGACACGGGAAGCCGGCTCCGCTTCCACAGTTTGCACAAGCCTTAGACATACATGTGTTTAGCGCTTACTACCTGACCCGTGCAATACACCACGTTCCTGTCGGTCCTTCAGCTTGGCAATGTTCTGCACTGCGATGCTGTCGAGTGACCCATGTGCCCACTCTGCGATGAAGCCGATGTTGTAGAGCAGGCGCATCATGCAGCACCTTGGAGGAATGTCATCGTCCTCAGCATGTAGACGACTCACTTCCTTAGCGATATTGCGAGCTGCTGTGAATGGGTCATTTGGGCTATAGATACCTTCACCTTCACTAACTTCACGGAAGAAATCGTCAAACGTTTCTCCCATCCACCACAATTGAATGTCGTTCATGTAGAAGCGCATCCACATCGCCGCATACCACAACACATCACCCAGTTCGGACCTGAGTGCAGTTGCTCTCGCTGCTGTAAGGACTCCGTCATCATCCCGCAGCATCTTCTTCAGATGCTCAGCCACTTCACCAGATTCGCCCATCAGTCCCATCGACAGATAGTTCCTGTCTCGCGTACACAACACCATGGTCCTGGGCGTGACGAACGTAAGCGCAGCTTGTCGGTATTCTACGATTCGCATGGTTCTTCTCCTGTGATGAAGTGATGCATGTCCCTACGGTGCACCGCTGACACTTGTTCGCCTTCAGGTAGATACATCACTAGCGCTAACGTACGCACCACGTGGAACCGTCGGCTGTAGATGCTGAAGTGGTGTGCGTCGTACCGTATATAGCGCTCAGGCCCGGTGCTGGTCCAAAGCCGTATGCGAGCCCGCCTAGACGAGTTTGGTTTGAACCAGGGCGGCACACCGTACAGGCGCATATGCTCGCGTAGGTTAGCCCTGTAAACGCCCGTATTGCGTTGCCTGGCCGGTAGTGGCGGCACGAACTGCTGAGCCGCCAACGCAGTCTCGTCAAACACTTCGTAGAACCAATCGCCTACGTACTCACAGCGTTCGAGCATGTGGTCTACGTAGCGTACAGCCGTCTTATCACGCCTAGTCAGCTTCCACGCGTCTCGTAGCGCTTGTGCTTCAGGACTTAGGGGACGTCCCATCGTGCGTGACCATTGGCGGTGTCCAGTTGATAATCTCCAGCGCCAACTTAATGCTCTGTTCGCGCGTCAGGTCTACACCAGGAAGTCCATTCCCTGAATCTACCAGCACAGTCAGTCCACCAAGTTTATTCAGATAAAGGACAATACGTGTCTCTTCCATTGTGTTTTCCTAAAGTGCCGTGTTGCCATTAGCGAATCGGTTACGTTCGGCTTTATTGTCTGCACGGGGCGGTCTGTTCGACCAACCGGCATTGACCGTTATCAGGGGACACGGCGCTCCCTGGCGCAAAGCCGTAATGCCGCAAACCGGTTTGCGGTTGCATGTTCATCACTCCTCCACCGCACCAGCGAGCAGCTCAGGTGGCTGCGACGAGGCAAGCATCGACACGCCTGGCGTAGCGGAGAGCGCCTCGCACTTGTCGCAGTAGCAGTCGTGCGCGCTCACGACACAAGCTCCGCGGCTTGGTACCCGTGGACGAAGATCGGCCGCTCCTCCGCGCGCTCTGGGTACGCTCGGACCAGCGTCACACGCCATAGCTGCTCATACGGCAAGCCGTTCTTGACGTTCCACACGAGCTGCAGCTCGGCCACGTCAAGCCCGTAGTCCGTGAGCGCAGAGAGGACAGCAAAGCCCCTGGCGTCGTGGCCCGACGCACACAGGTCGATGCTCGGTTGGTCGTACGCGTGCCCCTCGCCGCCCTGGCACGATTGGCACGTATCGATGCCGGCGGCGTGGATAACCCGCACCGCGAGACGAATCCCGGCGTCGAGCCCGGCGTAGAAGTCCTCGCCGAGCATGTGGGTGCGCCACGGGACGAGGTCGAGCGCGCTCACGAGCCGCCTCCGAGGCGGGCGGCCCACCGGCGCAGAATTGAGGCGTGGCCGATCATGACGGCGCGGAGTTCGCCACCAAACTCGCCGGCCCTCGCCTCCCGTTCGCAGGCCTCCTCCAGCAGCGCCGCGCGAATCTGCGCGTCGCGGGCGCGGATGGCGGCGAGCATCACTGTGCCTGCTCGTGAACCGGCATCCCACGCCTTCGCCTCTTCCTCAAGCACCATGCGGCGCGGATGGCGGAGAGCATCGCTGTGCCTACTCGTGAACCAGCACCAATCGGCGGATACAGCCGCGCCGCCATCTCCTCCGGCGTCTCCAACTTCGTTGCCATCAAAGCCTCCTTACAGTTGCGGTTAGCGATAGGACCCGTCGCCCACACCGTATTCAACGCCAGTGTTAGGACCAAAGTAGTCAGCCATCTTCTGGCCATCGATGACTACCAGCAGTGGACGGCCCGTTGCCTGCTCATGCAGAAGGCCAGTAACGCTGTTACGAACGAGCACACGCTTATTGCGCGTAATGGTCTCAAGGCCAGCAGGCACTCCTGGTGTAGAGCCATTAGTGCGCTCGCCACCGTCCATCGTAGTGAAGGTATTACCATCAACGGCAATGACCATAGTCATGTGTTGGCTGGAGTTGCCCGCTGCACCGAAGTACAGACCATCGCCCGGTACAGGCATCGTGGGAGCGATTCCGTACACGGTCTGTGCAATGTAGGCGTCTGCTTGTTTAGCCAAAGCAAGCACATCGGAGATGGCATGTTCGACCACGTATCTGAGCCTTGCAGGCATGTTCAAAGCGACCTCGTAGATGCCGTGAAGGACCAGTCCACAGTCCGATTGAAGTGCCATTTGTTCGGCACTTTGAACGGCATTATTGGCCATTTCCCACGGCATAATCAGCGTTAGATAGCGTGGTTCGGGTGCGGTCCAGCCCTCTACGCTGATGGCTGCTTGAACGAGAGCTTGCTGCTGAGGAGTGATGTCCATCGTTAGATCCTATCATCGTTATGCCGCAAACCGGTTTGCGGTTAGCCGAACGGTAGCCTGATGGTTTCGTTGGTAGCCTGACAGTACATCACCATGTAGAAGCCGTGCTGTAGGGTCCCTGACCTGTAGCTGAGCCTTCGGTGTACACGTCTGATGCTGTTACCCTTGTATAGATACAGACGGCCGGCACGATATCCTCGGATTAGGTCAGGACGCTTTCGCAGATTGTGCAGCATCCTTAGTTCTCTGAGTTGGGCTATCTCGTTAAGCTCGAAGCAATCTAGGTCATCCTGGGCACAGTACGGAACATCATCCCAGTTACGTGGTTTCATTCTTTGCACGGTTCTTCTGTGAAGATGTAGCGCACGAACGCCACTGCTTCTGGTTCTAGTGCGTCCAGACCGTGTTTGGAACAGGCCGGTGAGAAACGGCCGTCAATCCAGCAGATTACTTGGGTAACGGCTTCGCCACAGCGTGGTCCTGTCATATCCTCTTTAAACTCACAACCATCTCTGTATTGTGGGTCTTCTGAGTTGCCGACCGTAATAGCGTTACGAAGTTTCATCATCGTCGTTAGCGATACACTAATGTGCTGGCGTAATCACGTTCTGGGTCGAACAGCAGTTCTTGCTGAATGAAACGTCTGATGTGAACGGCTGTCTTTAGCGGGAGTGAGGCCATCGCCGCACGGAGGATGCGTTGCGCCGCGAGACTTCCTTGGTTGGTTCGGCTCATCAGATGGGCAAGCTGATGTTCAGGGAGATGTAGAATGCGAACAACTGGTTCGATGGGAGGTAGAACCTTGAACACACCATATCCACCGTATCCAACAGAGACGACCGGCATTGGTCACTCAACCACTAGCATCGTCATCACTACCAAAAGCAAATTGCGCGAATACCAACCAAGTGCACTGTTCGCATGCTGGACTGCCATGAGTACATGATGAACTACGCACAACCTCTACCAATCCACCGTGGTCTTTGAACCGCGCTGGCTTGAATCCGAACTCGTCTACTTTCGGATCGTCGATAACCTTTGTTTCCGTGGCCTTGTCGCGACTCATGCCTTCGAAGATGTAGCGGCGTACCAAGTCGGTCATGCTGGTATCGAGGGATTCGGCGTGCGCAATCAGCTCTCTACCTTTTTCGTGCGAGAGCTTTACGGTTGCGCTGTAGGGTTTGCCGAAACCGAATGCGTGGCCAAGCCTTACTCCACTGCCTTTACCGCCCATGTGGTTCTCCTAGGAGCAAAAGGTGTGGACAGATGCGACCACGACATCGGCATTCACGTGGACAGGTGCATTCGCCGAAGAGTTTCAGCAGGTTCATGTCGTGCTGACAGACCAGTCCTGGCATAGGACGATATTCGGCAGGAGCAAAGCCTGGATTGTTCTCGCATGCTTCGTCGTGCTTGAGACCACGGGTGATGTAGAGGCGTACCAAGTCGGTCACACCAATGTTGCGCTTGGCTGCTCTGGCCCTCAGAGCCTTGTCCATGTCCTCTTCAAGACTAATGTTGCGCTTGGTCAACGTACCGGGCTTGGTCTTGGTGTGACGAGGCTGGCTCATGGTTGGTCTCTACCGTGTGGGTCTCTGTAGTGCTTGCCGGTGCTGTCACGTAGCAGTTCATCAATCTCGTGCGCACACATCTCCAGCAGCATTTCGCGAACAATGCGATGAAGTGGACGACGGTCGTTTGAACTGATGATGTTGCTGAACTGAAGTGGAATCGGCTTGCCGGTGTCCATGTCGAGCACTTCGGCATGAACACAAAGTTCCTGTGTGAATTCTGTACTGAAAGGATTAACGGGTGTGATGCGACCAAGCTCTACACTGAGAATTGTCATGCTGAGTGGGCGAAGTGTTACTCCACCAAACTCCTGTTCACTTGGTACGTTCATCACACGCTGTTGACGTGGGCGGTACTCATTCACCGCGAAGTCGGAGTAGTCGCAACGACGATGCGGTCTCATACCGACAAGTCCTTGAAGCACACGTTGCGCAGCATGCCTGTCTCGTGTGCACTAATGGCACGCTCCACCCGGTCACTGTCGAGCGTGGCGTGTGTGGCATTCCAGATGGTGAATGCTTTCTCACTTCCGTTGAACACAACGATGAAGCGACATCGACGGATACCATCCTCGGACGTGTAGTAGATGGGACGAACCACACGAACACGGAACTGACGTGCCCTAGCACGTTCGCCTTGAGTGCTCTGTTCCTGCTTCATGTGTTGTTGTAGCGTGACATCTCCGGAGGGAATGGGATTCAAGCCCAGTTCCTCACGCTTCTGATTCACCGTGATCGTGTTGTGGCCCAGCAGCTTCAGACATCGCTTGCAGTCTACGTGCCTTTGATTGTCGCTCAGCTCCAGACTCAGACCGTGCTGTCCACACATGGGTTGGAGAACGTTACTGGCGGAAGCTGCGTGCGTGGTCATTGGGTGTATTCCTTTACTCGTCCAGTAGGGCTTGGGTTACTGATACAAGATTACTGAGGAGCGTTTTGGCTTCGTCTACCAACTCGCTCAACTCAGCCATGGCTTTCATGGTACGTCGAATGTCTTCAGCGACTGGAAAGGGAGCTTTAGTGCAAAGCTCCTGTCGCTCGAACACTTCTTTGGACTTAGCTTCAAGGACTTCTTGCGCACGCACCAACTTCACCGCACAACGGCCAATCTTGATAAGGGCTTCGTCGCTGGCTTTGGTGCCGTCCTTGATTGCTGCCTTGATGCTCTCGTCTTGAGTGCTCATGGCCAGTAATGCCGCAAACCGGTTTGCGGCTAGTCGTCCTCTACCTCGACAGCGAGCAAGAATACGATGCAGCAAACCGCGTGCGCAAGGTGCCGCAAACCGCTCTCGTCGTCACGCTTCTCACCCTGAAACCAAGCCATCAAGTGGCGTTGCGCAGCGTCGTAGTAACGAATGCGCTGGTCCGTTACCTTACGCCAGTTATCAACTTCATACTTCTTGGCGCCGTATTCCAGCACATCCAAGATTGCCATGATGGCACTGATGGGGAGCAGACTCATGCGCGGTTTACCTGCGTCGTGCTTCTTGCCTTCTTCTACGCGGTCTAGGAATGCGTGTGCCGCGCGTTCACTGGCACCGTGGTCACAAGCCACCACATCATGAACTCTCATGTATTCGCGTTTGCATACGTTACAGGTGAAGAAAGGCACGACTTCTGCTGTGTCTGACTTGAAGCTGTGAGTGAACACATGTCCTGGTTCGAGCATGCACTGAAACTCTCTATTCACCCCTGTAATCATCATCCTCAATACGTGCTTGCAGCGCGTCTCGTCCAGTTTCACTTGGCCTTCTCCTTCACTTGCTTATTGGGCTCCGAAGCTGCCTCTTCACATGTTGCAATGTTCTTGAGTGCCTGTTCGACCCGCACGTTGACGTAGTGAATCTCTTGCCGGGTCTCCAGCATGTGATGCCGCCCCTCGTTCAGGTGAGTGCGGTCCTGCTGAAGTTCTTGCCTGATGAGTCGGAGCTCAATGGTTTGCAGCACCGTGATGGCGAACAGCGAACCAACGCCAAGCGTCAGCACGAAGTCGAGCTTGGTCACAGGAACTCCTTGAGGATGCTATCGATATCTTCAATGGCTGTCTTATAGGCTTGTGCACGTGCAAATGATTCAAGACGACACATGGCATCATTGTGAATGATGTTGCCAGCGTTCAGTTCGAGCCTACCCGTAAGTCGTTCAGCCAGACGCACTGCGAACGTTGTCCTTACGCTTTTCGCCACCATCTTGGCGAGTTCATCTTCAGACACATACGTGACTGGAATATCGATAACTTCATTCACACCCAGTAATGCCGCAAACCGGTTTGCGGGAGCTAATGGGCGGTGCCGTTCGTCATCGATGGCGGAACGTTGGAAGTGTAGAGTTTGGCCTTGTATTCCATCTCTTCGTATTCTGCGAGCAATGCATCACGCTGTTCGCCCGTCAGGTTACCCACTACTGCCATCAGCGCCATGTTGACGCTGAGGTTGATGTCGAGGCGCAGCGGCTCACGGGTGCCCTGGATATCTGCGATAAGGCGTTCACATCCAAGCACAGTGCTCCACTTGCCGGCACGCTTGGCTTCGCGCATGTGGCGATAGAGACGCTGAATCGCGTACAGCTTGTTTCGTGGGCGGTCCGCCTCTGATTGCCTGACCAGCTTGTCGATAACCCGCTGAATGGTACGCAGCGTTGCGTCACGCCCAATACCCAAGCCAGGCGGTCGCCCATCGCTGATGAGCATGCCTGTGCGGGGACCTTCGGTGAACACGGGTCCACGCGGTCGGCGGGCAAGGCTAACGACTTTCTCGTGTGATGTACCGTCGAACAGCAGGTTCTCTACCCACATCTCGCGGTAGAGCAGTTCGCCTTTGGTTACCGGTACAGTGCGTGGCTTATCGGCGAAGTCATCGCCATCTAGTCTTCTGGGACGCCTCATGGTCGCGTCCTATCAATTAGCACTGAAGTTGGGGCAATGCGCAAGTCAGTTCAGTGTATTGCGCTCTTGTACGGCTGCCTCGCGACACTCACGAAGGATGCATCGACCACTATCCCGATACGCCGGCGCACCACATCTGGCGCATTGCTTCACCCGCAGGGCTTCGGCTGTGGCGAGGTGTTTACCGAGTCGCTGCAACACACCTTGCACGGTGCCGGTCCGATATACGCGGGCCTCGTGGTCGAGTCCACGAATGTGCCCGTTGGCATCGTAGAGTACCGCCACCCTGATGGCGTCTTGTCCTACGCCACGGACAGCGTTGGAATTGGCTGATGCTGATGTGTAGGCACGTACCAGGATGCGACCACGTTGCTCGCACAGTGGTGTGATAACCCACATCACAGGACCTTCAAGACCAGCGGGATACACAAGACGATGACCAGGAGCACGCTTGGTCACGTCTTCGCATGCATCGGTGCACTTCATCATGGCTGTCTCGATGGCAACTTGCACCACTGAATCGATATTGGGTGCACTGACGACCGTACGCGCGCCCGTGAACTTCTTCTCTTTGGTATCTGCGACGGAGACGACGAACTGATTGGGCTTCTCCATCATCACTTGCTGCGTCTCTTTGCTGTAGGTCACCTCTCGGCCGGATTGTCCCCACAACGAACGCACGTCTTCTTTGGTATCGGGTTCGTAGCCCATGTGACGAAGGAATCGGTCGATATCGTCAAGGGGAACAGATACGAACTTACTTCCCTTCCCACCAATCTTCTTCATCGTTGTCCTCCAGTGTATCGAGCATGCCGGGAGGCGCCTTCCCGTAGAGCTGATGCCACGTTGCAATGTATTGAGTGTCTTGTTCCAACGTTGGGGCAATGGCCCTATGCGCCAACCCTCCCATCTTGCGCCTTCTTACGGCCAAGTCACCAGCCGTCTTGTAGGGACACGGCTCAGTGCGCATCATGTGTTCGATGATTGGGTTCACACGATGTCCTCCGAAGGGAACCGTGCTGCTTTGTTCATCTTAACGCACTCTTCCTGAACTGCCGGATGCCACGTTCCGTTAATGGGTGTGAACGGAAGATAGTTTTCCCTCGCCCACTTGCGGAACTCAGCCACTTCCTTCGGGTCCAATTCACGAAAGATATTCATGGTGTCACACTCCTACCCCATAATGCCGCAAACCGGTTTGCGGGCTAGAAACTGCGGTGCAGGTGCACACCCGCAAACGTAGCAATACGCTGCCTAGGGTTGCCGCTTGTGCAAACCATGTGGAACTCAGCAGGGCACTTGCAGATACCTGCACACTTGCATCGGGCTTTGCACAGCTCACACAAGCATTGAACGTGCATTGGTTCGTTATCGGATGTGCGGCGTTCGTGCCTGCCTATGACGTGCGGCGATACAGGACTACGCCACACGTCGAACGGTCGCTTGCCAAGCCACGGACCAAACATCACTGGAGGTCTTCGTCTACGTCGACGACTGGAAATGGTGAGCCGGTATCGTTGCTCAACACCATCTCAACAATCGTCAGTGCATCTACCGCTGCTCCCAATCTGGCAATGTCCTTCAACCGTTTGGATTCTTCGCGTGTCACTTCCCGTTGCATGAGCCAGCTACCTACGTTGGCAAGCACTCGCCCCGCACGATACACGGCCTCAGCCGTTTCGATGCCTGGTGAATTGAGAGCCTCAATCACTGGAGCCAGCAACTTGCCATAGAGGTTCACTTTACCCTTGAACCCGAGAAAGCTTATAGACACGGAAGTCCTCTCCTGTTGTGACCTGAACTTGCCAACCCTTGCGCTTAACCAGCACCTCAGCAGCCAACGCAATCCACTTCGGTTCGTCCGCTGGGTCGACGTGAATGTAAACGGGCCCTCGCTTCAGCTTTTCCCGATAGGTCCGCATGAACCAATCAGCGCACTTCTGAGCATGCTCGTTGATTAGTTTCCGTAGCACCGGATGCGGTCCGTGCCTAGGCGGTGTGAATTCTAGCCACGTCAAAACGGGAGTGCCTCTCTCGCCTTCTCATCCGGGTCTTGCAGGTCTTGCAGGGCTTTGGCTTGCTTACTCACCTCTGCGTGAAGACTGTTCAATTCTTTAGCGTCCTCTTCGAGCTGCACATTCTGTTCACGTACAGTTGCACGAAACTCGTCGAGCGCTGACTTAAGTTTCTCATTCTCAGCCCTTCCAGCCTTGATAAGGTTGGTCAGTTCGGTTACTTGCGCCATAGCCATCTTGGCTGCTGCCTCAGCGGCCTTCACTTCCTGCTCCTTCTCCTGAAGAGAAGTGGTGTAGAACTGCGTGAGAGTGACGATAGCGTTGTTCGCCTGTGTGATGTTCATGCCTTGCTCCAGACCGTAGGAGGTAGATTACCAAACACTTGTCCATCGAGCTTGTGCGCCTCGCTGGCGGATGGCGCAGTCTCGGCCGATTCCTCGATAGTTTTGCACACTGCACTCAGCCGCTTCAGCAACTTCAGTGCACGTGCTTGGTCACTGCCGGTGACGAGCCGCTTGGACAAGATGGCATTCAACGCACCATCCAGGTTGGAGTAATAGCCGTGGCTCTCCCAGTAGCGTTCGCCCGCGTGATTGCCTTCTTTACGGGTGCGCTGCGTCTGCACTGTGAAGTTGATGCCTTCGACGTTGATGCGAGTGTCGGGGTTGATGTAGATGTCCATGGTGCCTAGAAGTCGAAGTCGTCCGCCGTTACAGTTACCTTCTGGGCCTCTGTCTCAGCCGCGGCTTCTACCGTTTGGATGGCTGTGTTCTTTAGCTCTCCGATGATTCGGTCGAGCGCTGCCTCGCATTCATCGAGCGTCATCACTTCTGGCGTGTCGTGCAACGTCCAGAGCACACGACGCATCAGCATGACCATGATGCCCGATAGGCGAGTGTGGCATGTGATGTTCTTCCACTTGCCCTTGAAGGATTGCAGGTCATACACGCACGTGCCGCCTGTGCTGCTCGTCGTGAGACGCAAGTCCTTGGCCAGGTAAATGTCCATGCCAAGTTATAGCGCAACCGCAAACCGGTTTGCGGTGCGTTGGTTGCCCGTTTAAGGGCTTGGCAACGTAGGGGCGGGCACTGGGGCTCTACGGGGGTTGCTAGGTTGCCTAAGAGCCAGCACGGCTCGCTGGAAGGCACACAACAGTAGCAGCAACGCACGCGTAGGGGGCACTCCCATGCTACGCGCCAACGCCGCACTACCGCGGGTCACTTCGTCAACCGCTCCCATGGTTGCCAGCAGGAAGGACTTCTCCTTACCTACCAACCGTTGGAACCGCGCGACGAACGTGTCTACGGGTGCATTGCCGTCGAAGTGGAACGCGTGTCCACCGTCCAGCTCCAACACACACGACGGAACAGGTTTGCCGTTGAGCGGGCTGATGTACTGATTGGGTTCGTACACGTGGCTGACCTGCCCGACGATGTTGTGCTCCACCACCAGAACAATTCCTTCTTCCGGGTTGTCCTGAACGGTAGATTCAAGGTTTTGAGCGTGTTCCAGCGAGTTCATGATGTGTCCTATAGGTGTACCAGTTAGCCAACTCCTCTGGACTCATTCCAGTCGGCAAGTCGGGGTGGTCTTCCGGTACGGGTTCAGCCAACGCCAATTCGTTCAGATTAGGTTGGTCAGGTGACCATGCCCATTCCTCGTCACCCATGGCTTGAAGGTGCCTTGCTTCAGCCTGTCCACGTTCATACCCACGTGAGAAGCCGCTCTTGTACATCTCATCGCCGAGCCGCAACGAGAACACCATCCACTCGGCACGCGTAGCGCGAGGATAGAAGCGCATGTACTCGTAGATAAACCCCTGCAACCGGTCGGGTGGCTTAGGGCCTTCGTACAGGCGGTCGAGTGCACGCGCGAGCCCTTGTCGGACCCACACCCGTACACGTCTAGCGATACGACGAATCAGGCTCATGCTCAGGACTCAGGCTATCGAGCTTCACCAACCACTCTTCGTTCTCCACCATCCACTGGTCAATCGGTTCAGTGGGTTGTGGCAACACAGGGCGGAAGGAAGTTCCCCAGTTTTCTTGGGATGCGATGCTGACCTCGCGCAAGTGTCGGTTGATGATGAGGGGATTCATCGGTCGAAGAACTCATCGGCTGACTTGAACGGAATGCCTGCTCTGCGTGCTGCTTCCTTGTCCGTCGGTTGGTCACCAACGAACAACACGTCGGAGAGGTTGAGGGGAGTACCCCATTCGGTGCATTGGAGCATGTCGTACACCAGCATGAACGGCGATGGCTTGCGACAGATGCAACCACCTTTTGGGCTGTGCGGACACATGGCAATCGGCCACGGTCGTGCAGGCATGTTCACACCCGTTGCCTCGCCAAGCGTATCGGTCAGCAATCTAAGGGCAGTCTGCTTGCTCACCAGGCCCGACGCCACGCTCTCTTGATTGCTGGCAATGCCCGCTAGTGTGGTGCTCCAGTCGATGGTCTTGAGCTTGCTCACCACATCGGGAAGCAACTCGTAAGTATCTTCGAAGGACGCATCGTCTGGGATACGCCCATTGTGGATGGGCTCACGCAGAGTTCCATCGCAGTCGAAGATAATGAGCTTGGGCATGTAGTGGGGTAATGCCGCAAACCGGTTTGCGGCTAGCTGGTCTTCTTGGCAAGCGCGTTGGGCGAGAACACGCCGGTGACGGTGCCGACAAGCACGAACACTGCCGCCGCTGCCTTAATCCACGGCGTGGCGGAAGGCGGGAATTGCGACTCCAGTTGGGGAAGCCCCATGCCGAGAGCACCGCACACCAACGTGATGTAATGCATGACCTGAAGGTTCATGTTCATCTCCCGCTGCGAAGGTTCTTGTACGGTGGTGAAGGCGGCGGAAGATGCGGTGTCGGTTCCGTGCCACTCACGCCCGGTTCGATGGGTTTCGACTGCAACGGTCCAGCCACGCTACCGTCGGCAGCGGGCGTCATCGGAGTGGGACTAGCGTTGGGTGCTCCACGGCTTGCGCCCTGCGTCGGCGGTGCCAGGGGTGGTCCCTTCACGCCAATCTGCTTGTCACGTTGGTCAGCCATCTTCTTTTCCTCCTAGCAACTCGTAAACAATATCACCCGGAGGACGCTTCTGCGACTCGCTACGCTTTTTCAGCGTCTCACGCACGCTGTCACGCACGTTGGCGTTGCTGAAGAGAAGGCTGACCGTAGGACCTTTTGCAAACGGCTTAGGGTCAGTGTCCAGTGTGGGTGGGTCGTTGATGCTGAGCAGGTCGGTCAGTTCAACGCCGCGGAATCCCATCAGGTCACGTTCATCAGGAGTGATAATCTGCTCCTGCTGAATGCTCACCACCAACTCGGCGAGTTTCTTGTTATCGAACTCACCACCAAGCTTGTTCAACGCAATGTTCAGCTTCTTGGCTTCGCGTTCGGTGATGTCGAGAATGATGCAGGGTAGCTTCTGCGGAATCGGCTGATTGTCCTCGGCGCACACTTCGCGCACTGCCCGCATGCGCTGATGACCGCCGATGAGACCGTTGTCGGCCTTGCGGATAATCATCGGATCGATGAAACCGTAACGGCGAATGCTGGCCTTGAGACCAGCCAGCTTGTCGGGCGTGATGCGGCGTGGGTTGTAAGCCTTCTCGTTGATGAGGGCGAACGAGACCATCGTAGTGCCGTGGACCACGAGTGTGTTGTGAGGTACCGGCGAAGGAGCTGTGTCGCGTGCTTTGACCATGTTGCGATAATACCTCAGTGACGAATGGTGAGCTTGATTGCTTCGCGAATGGCTGCGAAGTTGAGGGAGCTACCCGTACCACCCTCGTACACAATTGGCAGTTCTGCGAGGCGGAGCCCTAGCGCCAACGCACGGAGTCGCAGCTCCGTCTGATAGTAGTGGCCGGTCGACCGCCACGGCTCGGCGTGTAGCACCTCTGCTGCCTCCCTACGGTAGCCAATAAAGCCACTGGTCGCGTCGGTGAATCGCGTGCCGTAGCGCAGGTTCGTTGTTACGGTTCCAGCGTAGCTAAGGAGCCTCCGTTGCCACGCCGCATGATGCTGGCCATTACCGAACCGGCATCCTGTCACTACATCAGCAGCAGCCAATGCGTTAATGAACGCGGGAATATCAACAGGGTTGTGACTACCACCCGAATCCATCTCGATGATGAAGTTAAAGTAATCGGGCCAATGATTGATCACATGCTGAATGCCGAATCTGTATACAGCCGCCAACCCAATTCTATCGAACGGTACCTCGATAAAACGAGCTCCTCCCCTCAATGCGAGTCCAGACAGAGCATCACCATGTTCAAGTGAGCCATGATAACCATCGTTCACCACGAACACTTGGCATTCGCAAGATTGTGTCGTTCTGGCGATAAGGTCGTACGCACCAGCCTCAACCTTGTGCATTGGGATGACGACCGCGGTGCTCATGCCAGCACCCTCCTCAGCACCGCATCCATGTTGTTCGGGTTGCCGCGCGCCCATGTGAGTACCTTCTGCTGATGAGCCAACGCGGTTGCATCTCGCCACTTCTGGTCTTCCAACACACTGAACACGTTGGCCAGCTTACCCACATCCGAAACCATCCGGTCGTGGCATAGCCTTTCAACGGTCGGCTGAACCTTGTCGCTGTAGAACGTCGGAACACACGCCATAGCGTTCTCGATGAAGCGTTGGGCGATAAAGTCCGTCTTCACGTACGCCGGGTCCGCCATATACAGCGTCATACGATACTTGTTCAGCATCGGGCGTACCTGGTCCTCAGAAAGCACATCTTGGAACTTGATGTTGGGTGCATAGAGTTCCATGCGCGATGAAGCGGACCACTGCCCGTAGATGTGAACGGGTGGGGAATTGGGATGCGTGAACCAACGCTTCAATTCTCGCATCCGTCCAGGTCGGTCACTACCGAAGTATCCGATTGCTGGAATCGGGTCGTCGAATGGCTTGAGTGGTTCACCCTCCAGTTCAGCCAACTCCCAGAAGCATCGTTCGTGCTTAAACGGCGTACCTTCATAGTCGACCGTCTTGCCGCCCTTCGAGCGAGTGTAAACCTCGTCCAGTTGGTCGAGCACATGCCACTCTTTTTCAGCCATCAAGTCATCGTAGGTAACATCGCAGTTCTGCTTGAACTTGGTCACCAGCTCAGGGTGGAAGTGGAACGGAAGCGCTACATCCCACTGACAGTAGATGACTTTGCCCCTGAGTGATGCGAGACGCTTGTACGTGTTGAACACAGGCTTGCCATACATCACGTTGAACGGTCCCGTCAGCACCACTGCGGCATCGTAACCGTTCATACAGTTGTCTGTGATAACGGAGGTTCTGGCTCCAATGCTGTAGATGATTGCTTCGGCGGCTGGCGTCATCTTGTCGAGGATGTGTACGTGATGACCCTGTGCAACCAACGTCTCAATGACCATGCGGGAGATACGTCCACCGCCGACGTTGCTATCGGTGTCGAACTTGGCATTGGCGCAGTATCTCCAGACTGCAATCTTGAGAGGTACCATGCGCCCGTAATGCCGCAAACCGGTTTGCGGTTACATGCGTTCGGCGAACAGGCGCTCGAACTGGGGCACGGTCGTTTCGGGCAGATGTCCCCTTAGCCGTTCATACCCCATCTCGATCAAATAGGGGTCAGGTTCCCTGCTGGCGATTGCGGCAAGCGACTCAGGGCTGTCCACCACCATCGCTTCTGTAATGTCGTCGGGTCCACCGGTTAGCCAATTCTGGTGGATGACCAACTGCACTCCTCGGTCCCATGCTTCGAGGAACGTCATCTGAGGACCGCCGCCATCTGTGCTGAACGTGTTACCAAACGTCATGTCCACCATGAACTTGGCGCGCGCAGTAGGCGGGCTGTCGGCATCGAACCGGCCATGATAGTAGCGGCGCCAATGGGGGAACTTCGGGTCAAGCGTTCGGAAGATGTATTGGCGGGCTTCGTAGCCATAGACGCGAATCTGTCGCGTTGCATCCTTGATTAGGTCGTTCGCCTGCACCAGAACGTCGATGTTCTTACCCGCTGCAATGCGAGTCTGCGATACAGCGTGAAACTCCCGCGTGGTCGTCTTGCCACTACGATTGAACATGAGCGGAATAAGTGTTGAATTCACACCATGCTTGGCCAATGTCTCGCGGTACCGATGACGGCCGACCACCGCTGGCGTTGAATTACCTGCGCTGCGCAGCACATCAATCTCGTGGTCACCAATCTCCCACGTGCTGTGAATCATGAACAAGGCCCCACACGCAATCATGTGACGAGCCAACTCCAACGCGCAGTAGCCGATACGAGTTGTGTCTAACGGGTCATAACGGCGTGGCGGTTGAGAAGCGAACATGATGATGCTCGGTGTACCGGGAACCATCGACAGGGCCTCCTGAACGCTGGCGTAGCGCCATCGCAGGGTGCCGAGGTCCGGCCGTGGGTTGAGCAACTGTTGTGGAAACTCCTGCTCACCCACCTTCGACTTCTTGGTCACCCGATACAAGCCCGTCTCATACCCTTGAGAACGGAAACCGAAGTAGTGATGAATCAGCGCCGTCAGTACACCGCCAGCGCCATGGCCAGAAGGGGAATCGAGGAAGAACAGGTTAACCCGCTTCATGCCCTTACCTTCGACGTGCGCAACTGGATAAGGTCATCGCGACCGCCACGCCGTTCTACCTCACGCACAAGTGCTTCTTGCGCTGGCGTAACCGGCGGATACTTAGGCAAGAACCCAACGCGTGCGCCCGCGGGTGCGTCGCACACCTGGCACGCTGCAAAGTCACGCCGCTTGTTCTGCAACATGGCACGAGCCGCCTCAATCTCGGGGGAGTGCCATAGAACTTCCAACGTGGTGTAATTCACGTTCCCCAAAACATACCGCCTGAGCCAGTCTTCGCAGCACAGGTTAACCGTACCGTCCCATTCGATAGCCAATTCGCGGAACGGCTTCTGGCACGTCTTCTTCAGTGGTTCTGTTAGCGCTGGTCTGTCGAAGCCTCCACCCGCGTGATTGTGTACCTTGCGAGTAGGGTCATCACCATCGCGGGCGCCAAGGTCGTCCATCAGCACTACTACGTGGCGCAGCTTGCGATGATGGTTCTCGAATGGCCTCACCTTCTGCATCAACTTCTTCTCTTCGTAGTAGTCGATGACCTGAATCTGCGGGTCGAGTGTGCGAGCTTCACGGCGTAGCTCGTCACGCTCAGGGTAGTAAGTGTCCAATGCGATAATGTCGATACCGGATGCCCAGAGCTTGTCCATGCTCTCTTGCATGCGGCCCATCATTACTCGGCCATTGGTGACCAGAGTGAATTGGCTGCGTGGAATGAACGAGCGAGCTATTCCGATGAGGTGATTGGCCTTTGGATGTTGAGTGGGCTCACCGTGCATGGCCCATGCGATCTTCACTTCAGGTACAAACTGAGCAATCTGGTCGACCGTGTTGATGAGGGTATCCTCGGTCATGTACTTATAATTTCCAGGCGCGGTGCGGATGGCGTTGATTCCGCAGAAGGTGCAGATGCGGTTGCACCCTTCGACCAATTCAATCTGAAAGAGCCATGGTCGGCCCAGCTTCATCTCCATGGCTCACCTCGCCGCAAACCGGTTTGCGGTTAATCGGCGTCTTCCATCACTCGCAGTTTCTTACGCCCGTTCTCGTTGGTCACCAACGGATGCGCCGCTTTGAAGGCTTCGTCCCAACCTTCATCCACGTACTCGTAGATAACGTCGCCGGTGTCGTCCAATCCAGCAGGCTTTACCTTACCGCCTGTGAACTGATACGGACTCTTACTGTGATTGGGGTCATTCCAGTACGTGCGCAGCACTTGGTAAAGCGTCTGGTCACGGCTGCGCAACCGGTACTTCGGCATCGAGTTGATGCCTCCCAGGTCGCTGTCCGTTTTCACATCCACATGCGTCCAATCCAGCGTGGGTTCTACGTCACGCCATTGCACCTTCCCGTGCTCGCGTGCGTGGATGAGTGCGTAGGTGACTGTACCCTTGTTAATGAACACCGGTTCACGCCCGTCGCGGAGTTGCTTGTCTGACTCATCGTCCCAATACACTCCGCAGCAACCGTTCACGTTGCCAAGCTCCTTGAAGTGCTTGTCACTGACGCTGAACCGCATACCCATCTTGCGAGCAGCCTCAGCCATCGGCAGGAAGTAAGCTTCCTTCAGCTTGCGGTTGAGTCGCAGGTATCCGCTCTGCCCCTTGCTCTCTTTGCGGTAGAACTCCAGCAAGTCGAAGCCAGCACCCTCACTCATCTTCTCGTAGCGTTGACGGTTCTCCAACCCACGCATCTCAAGACAGAAGAACTCCGTCGATACACCGCTTGCTCCAGCGTCGTGAGCCTGCTCCATGAGCGATACGCATTCCTCGGGTGAGATGAACCCAGGGATGATGGGACGCAGCCGTAGCACCGTTGGGCAATGCAGTTCTTCGTGAACGAACCGCATAGCTTCCAAGCGACCTTGGGGTGTTGATACACCGCTGTCACTCAGCTTGCCCTTCACAGGGTCGAGCGTTGTGATGCTGAACTGGAAACGGAAGTTGCCGTCTCGCAGCACACTTGCCCATGGGTCCTTCATCATGAGCCGGCCTTTGGTGCTGAACACCACTGGCCAGTCGAGTGCACGGAAGAAGAGGAGCAGTTCGTATCCGACCTTGAACTTCTCCTCGAACGGGTCGAACGGGTCACACAGCCCACCCCAGTGTAGGGGCGTGCGTTTCTTGATGAGGTTGACGATAAGCTTGTCGGTGCCGCGCCAACGTGGGCTGTCCATCTCGGTCCAGTATCGCTTCACCGTTTCGGGGTTCACGCTTCGGACTGCGTTGCGATACTTGCTCTCATCTCGTGCGTTGTCCGTGTGCTTCGCCGCGACCACCGACTGGTCGATACCGTTGCTGATGAACGCGGCGAAGCAGTAGCGGCAACCGAATGCACACTTGTTATACTGGTCGAACGTGAGTGGAAGCCCGCATTCGTAGATTTCAGACGTGATGCGAGGACTCGTGTAGTCCATCACTACCCGGTAGCCTTCAATCTCGCGAACGCTCATGGGCTAGCCCTCACTTGAAGTGCTTGTCGCACATGCGGATGAGAAGGTCTGTGTTCAGCTCGTGCTTCTTCTCAGTTGCGAACAAGAGCCGTAGCTTGCCCGCTTGTTCCTCACTCGCGTAGAACACCACTGGGATGCGCAGGTTGGGCTGAATACCCTTCAGTTCCACCTTCTCCGTCGACAGACTAGGCTTCTCGGGTTCTGCCTCTGGCTCATCCTTCTTCAGCGGTGGAATGGGTGTCTCATCGTTGCCCGAGACGTGCACGTCGCCCATGTCCACACTCAAGTGCAGCATGTCGGTCAGGTCTGGTGCCGTGAAGCCGAAGTCCAACGCCATGTCGGGCAAGTCCAGGCCCAACTCGTTCTTCAGCTCAGCCATCAAATCGGTGAGCTTACCCTTGTTAAACTTGCCACGTTTCTGGTCGAGCTTGATGGTGAGCGCCTTGGCTTCGGATTCGGTAACACCATGAAGGAACACCATGGGTCCCTCCTTGAAACCGGCCATCGGTGCGGCGGTCCACCGTTGCTCACCGTCGATGATGAGATTCTTAGTTTCGCCCGTTTCGTCGGTTCCCCAGATGAGTAGAGCCATGCTGGCCATCCACCCATCTTTCTTCAGCCCATGCGCGAGACTTTTCATCTCCGCAGTGGTCATCTGATTGGGGTTCCAACCGTTGGGCTTCACGTCGGATAGCGGGCAAGAGACCACTTCACCGACGACCTTGGGAGCGTTTGCTGTTCTAGGAGTGCGTGCCATCACGTAGACTATACCGCAAACCGGTTTGCGGGCATCAGGTGAAAGGGTTTCGAGAAGGGATTTCCTCATCTCCCCAATGCCATCCGCATGACTTGCTGCATCGTCGATAGGTGTGCGGCTTACCACGCACACGTGTCGAATCTGCACCACACACCGGACATGCCGATGGCGGACCCGTGGGTGTTTGCTCACTTCCTCGGATGAACCGAAGTGGATGAATCAGCATAATGTCATGAGCCATGAAGCAGACCGGCAGATAACCACCGTAGTTCACGGCCATCAGTTCTTGGCCCCATGTTGCGAACGGCTTGCCAAGAGTGCCCGACCCGAAGCGCGGCACTGTACACACGCATCCGTTACCAACTGGCTTGATACATTGTGAACAGATCGAAGGCGGAAGCGACTCCACCTTACGGCCAAGAAACAGCCCGCTCACGTAGCAGTCTCGCAGCAGCACCATCCACGGACGTCGGTTATGACGGAACCACAACATCGGCTCACGTCTGCTAACCCACGATGCTCGCTGCGTTTGCTGCCACCATCCCCAGACAGGACACGGTTGTCCTGCGAGGAATGTGTTCTCTGACCAACCTTCTCTGCGCTTCACCTCAACGTCGAACGGGAACGATGGTGAATTGGTCATGAGATCACCCGTGGCTTTGAACTCACGGCGTGTCTCTTCGTCTGACCAACCTCCACTGAGTGGGGTCCTGATGAAAAGGGACTCCGGCTCGAAACGATTCCACCAAGCCTTGATGAGCTTGGCTACCTCTCGCTCGGCCACGGGTCCCTTCGTACGTTTTTTTCCCATGGCGCCGCTTATGTCGCAATCAGTTGTCAATCGACGTGCAAGGATGAGTGCTTTCCGTCGGACTTGATAACGATGCGTCCTGGCATGGCTTCCATGGTACCTGGTGAATGGCTGACAACGAACGCTTGATCGAAACCGTATGCACCGCGCAGGATGCTGTTGAGGTGTGCTGCAAACGCATCACGGTTGGATTCGTCCAATGCACCGAACGGTTCGTCGATAAGTGCCACGCTCCACGCGCACGCGCGCATGCGGCGCAACCATGCTGAGGCACTGAGCTGGAATGCACCACCTCCCAAGTCTTCGGCTGCACCACTAACGTTGCTCAGCACCAGCTCAAGCTTATTCACCATCTTGGGCCCACGTGCTTCACCACAGCGGCCACACACCTTCACCTTTCGGGATGTACCGAACGGAGCACCACACTTGTCGCACGCATCGGCCAATCCTTCGCCCTCACGTTGCCAACGTGCCGTGATGCTGAGGTCGATGTTGCTCTCTTGCAACAATGCGTTCGCACCCGTTTCGATGCTGGACAGTGCAGTTTCTGCGATGCGTTGGCGTGAACGCTTGAACACAAGGTTGGCTTCACGCGCTACCGTCAAGTCCGTCTGTAGCAGCTTGATATGGGTGGTCGCCTTACCTGTATCTTCGGACAGCTCGTGAATGCGCTTCAGCACCGTCTCTTTGGTGTGTTTGCGTTCCTTGGTCTGTGCAAGGTTGGATTGCGCCACACCGATGAGACGATTCACTTCGTCCAGCGACATCTCCGTCGGAGCACCAGCCGCAAACCGGTTTGCGGCTTGTCTGAGCTGGAGTGCTTGCGCTCGCAAGCCTGCAAGCCGTGCATCGGTGTCGGTGACTTCCTGGTACAAGCGTTGTGTTTCGACCTTGCTTGCTTGTGCCTCTTCCCACTCCAACCGAGCCGTAGCCTCGTTTTGGCACGCCTTGTCATACAGGCGGTTGTTAGCACCCATGTTGCTGTTAATCTCGCCCTTAACAGGGCATAGCATGCCGGCAACTGGGCAAGCGCCGTCGAACTGGCCACGCATCAGGGCCCGCTTGGTCTGTAGCTCGCGCTTTGCCATATTGTATCGGCCAAGCGCTTCGTTCCAAGCCAATGTGGCGTTCACATTGGCTTGCTGACGGTCTTCCGTGGCCACCTCCGCCAACCAATGCTTCAGCTTCACACCATCGGCCGAGACTGACTTGAACTGGTCAGATGCGCCTTCGTCCTTCTGCCATGCGACAAGCTTGTCGCGGTCGTTCTCAAGAAGTCCGACTGCACCTTGAAGCTGTTCGATCTCGGTAGTGTGTTCCGCGATAAAGGCGTTCAGCGTTTCGACGTTGTCACGCACACCAGCCGAGGGTGTGAGATCGAGTCCCCTCATCATCTCATGCATGGTGTTGGTGTTGTGTGTGATGCGTGCCTGATACACGCTTACACCTTCGGCCATCTTACCCATGCGTTCGGCCGTTGCATCAGCGCAGTCGTCGAGGCGTTCTAGCCTGAGCCATCCCACAACCGTCTGCATCCGCTCCGCAGGCTTTGCCACGATGAACCTACTCATTCGCTTCTGACGGAAGTAACAGGTTGCGTCGAAGTCCTGGCGGTCCAAGCCCGTTACTTCGTTGATTAGGTTCTGCGCTTCGCCCTGCTTGGCAGTGCCGTCCTTGAACACGGCGAGCTGAGTAGCCTTACCTCGATACCTGTAGCGTTCGACCGAGTAGCCGTTGCTAAACTCGATCTTCACGCCTCCTTCGTCTTCACCCCTGGTAATCCAGCTATCCTCGCTTGGCCAACGGTGTTCGCCGTACAGGGCAAACCAGATGCTTTCAAGGAAGGTACTCTTGCCGAGCCAGTTGCTCCGGCGCTGGTCCTGAAGATGTTGTGCTGTAACGGCGTAGGGAATGGCGTCTAGTTTGAGGTTGTGTTCGCCACGGAAACAGACGAAGTTGTTGATTCGGATGTTGGAGATTCTCACAGTCCACCATCCAACACTTGTGGAGGACAACGGCAGATAACCAAGTTCCCTTCAAGAACAAGGTTCTGACCTGGAAGACAAGTCCAGTTCTTGCCTCTGATGTTCACGGTCTCAGCACAACCCACTTTCAGACAAGGAAGCGGTTCCATCTCACGAAGAGCTGCTCCCTTACCGAGGTCGTAAGCGAAAGAAATGGCTCCCGATGCGCCCATGGACGTGAACACGATCAAAACGATTCGTGAAGAATTCCTACTTTTCCACCACGACATCATGCGGTCCTCCTTTGGCTTCGATCGATAAGGTGAACTCATAGTCCTGTCGCCTCCATCCTCTCGCACCAGGGCGTCATACTCCTGCCATCTCCAGCGTTTCGAGAACCAGTTTCTTGAGCAACTCGGGTGAGTCAGAGCGCACTTCCTGCATTACGCCGAGTACCATCTCACGCACGGTCTTCTGTTCCTGCGCTGGAACGGCCGCTACCACTTCTGGCTTCACATGCTCTCGTGCCAGCATTCGCACGTGAGCACCACGTTCCTCCCATGCTGCCCGTACGTTAGCGAGCGTCTCATCATCCTGTTCAGCAAGTGGCTGAATGCGCACGATAGGTGGATGATTGAAGAAGTCTTCAGCTAGCCCTTCATGCGGCGGGTCAGATGTTGTGATTAGCTCGCGAGCTTCGCGAGACACCGAAGTGATGATGAACGGAGAGGGCTCGTCGGCATGTTTGCGTGGTCGTCGCATGCCGGGTAATGCCGCAAACCGGTTTGCGGCTAGTTGTGAGCACGGAGCGAGGGGAGGCCGAGATTGTGCCAAGCATCATCGCCGATGAACGCAACCCGCTTCTTGCAGATGGCCTCCATCAGTTCCGACGGCTTCACCATCTCGCGAATAGCAGATTCCTTCACCACCGCGAATCCACCGGTCCTGTAAGGGTTCTCAAGGTCCTCCGACAACTTCTCGTTGACGCTGATGAGAATGATGCCCTGTCGCATGTAGTCCTGGCACTTGTCGCAAGGTACCTTGTCGAACACTGCATTCCTAGGAGCTTCCGCATCACCTGGAATGTAACCAGGTAGCACGATTTCATTCTTGTCCTCGTTGCAGAAGAAGCACTTAGGAATGCACGGGTTGAGTCCGTGCTTGGGTGATAGACGAATACCCATGTCACACCTCCGCGAGAATGAAACCAGGTTGATGATGAGACTCACCAAACGTGAGACGTTCAAGTGAGCCCGGGATGTGGATGCCTTTGAAACACTGGCGTTCATGAAAGTGACCATTGAACATGAGCAGTTTGATGTTGTGTTCCTTCGCCAGTGCGATCGCCTCTTCACGTGGAAACCGGATACCACGTCCGCGCGCCATATCCTTAGTCTCTGACCCCGGAAGGATGCCAGGAATGTCGGTCATGTGCCCTGCAATCACAACGGTCATCCCGGCCACTGCTTTACACAAGCAACGTTGAACAACTTCCAACGGGTCGTAAGCCCTCATGCTAGGCACGAACGGGAGTGTGAGCAGCATCACACGTTCTGGCGGAGTACGTCCGTCACGTAGATACATGTCTGAAAAGCCGTGGTTCGTATGCACGTGTACTGATTTGAACATGCGCGAGAACGCGTGCAACGGTGAGAGTGTGGTGTGTCCAGTGCCGTCCTCGATGACGTCGTGATTCCCGGACAGCCAATGACTTTGCACGCCGGATTCAGCGAGCAACGCAGCAAGATGAAGCCATACCTCCAGGCACTCAAACACACACGAGCCGCTGTCTGCGTTCATCATGTCGCCAAGGTGGATGTAATTATCCACCTCGTTTTCAATGGCGTAGCGCACCGTCTCCAGTGCTGCACGATGCAGGTCAGGCAACCGGCGCAGTCCGGCGGTGTAACGGTCAATATGCCAGTCGGCAGTGATGAGCAGTTTCATTGCTTAGCCTCCAGCACCAAGATGGCGTTCAGCGCAGCGTTTCGTTCACCAACTGTTGTGGCGCGCTGAGCGAGATTGCGTAGCTTGTCGATTGTAGTGGCTTCCTTCACCTTCGACTCATATCCGAACAGGTGTGCAATCCAGGCTTGCGCTTCTGGCATGCTGATGATGCTGGATGGTACGCGCTTCGCACGCCAACGCCCGGTGTCTACGTCGATATACTTGTAGACAATGCGACCGTCGGCCTGACGCACGAACGAGTAACCCTTACGTGGGCGCGGTGCCGTCATGGCCACGTAGGGTGCGCGGTAATGAACTCCTCCAGCGGGAACTCATTCTCCTCGGGCACGAAGATAACTGCCTGCTGATGGCTGTAGTCGAACTGATACCAAGCATTCCCTCCAGCTTTGACAAGCTCCTTCCTGAGCTTGCCTGAAGAGAACTCCGTTAGCTTCACCATCAGTCCATCTCCGCCTTTGCGTAGGCCGATGTTGAAGCGCTTCACTTCCTTGGGAATGACCACCACAACTTCACCAATGTCATTGATGATGCGGTCCGGGCTTTCGCCACATTCCCACGTTGGACGCTTGCTGGCATTGCCCTCCTCATCATGCACGGGAGTGGTCCAGCTTGCTGATGGGTTGCTCAGGTTGACGCTGTTCCAGATGGCGAGGCCACCACGGGTCATCAGCCATTCGTGGAGCTTGTGCGCTGCCTCTGGGCGTGTGCGGTGTTTGGTGTCGTCTGCCATGCGGGGTAATGCCGCCGCACGGTTGCCGCAAACCGGTTTGCGGTTGCTACCTTGCCAGTGCAAACAAGCGGTCTAGGTCCCACAACAGTGTGATAAGGCAAAGCCTTGTCATCAAGGCTTGTTCACGACATTGACCGCACACGCAACGCCAGAACTTCGCCTTAGGATCGAAGTTGGGCGCATGGTGCGCGTGTGGGTGTAGCAAGTCCACCTAAGTAGTCTACCCGCGGATTTCGAGATTGTCTTCTGGAGTCTCGCTTGGAAGTTCCTCGTTAGCTTTGAAGTTAGATTCCACGTCAGCCTGTAGCTTATCCAGCGCTTCTGGTGCGGCAGTCAGCTTCTTCACCGCGACGGTATCGCCTTGCCAGCGACAGTTACGCCACGTGAGCCAACTTCCCTTCTGGGCGACCACCTTGTATTCCTTGGCCAATTCCAGCACATCACGAGCACGGTCAAAGCCTTCGGGAATCAGCACACCGTTGCTCATGTGAAAGTAGCACACGGCACCCTTGTCTTCTTTGCGTGCAACCTTGGTCTTGCGGATGATGACGCGGTGCCGTTCTCCCAGGATGGGTCCCTCTTTGCCTTCACGAACGTAGCCTGCAAGTAGTACACGAAGGGTCATGCTGGAATCGTAATTAACAGCCTGACCACCCTGGACCTTGAACTGGTCATCCCACTTGTCGGCGCCAGGCTTCTCGCTCTCGCGTGCAATGGCCATCATGCTGGTGCGGGTCTTGTTGAGCAGCGGCGTTAGGCGATTCATCCAAGCTGTGTTCATGGCTGCTTGAATCATGCCTAGCCTGCCACCCATGCCGTCCATCGAACCCTTGTCCGACTCAGCATCCAACTTCTTAATCTTGTCCCAGATGTCCTTCGGGATAAGCTTCTTCAAGCTGTCCACCGCAATGAACGCACTGGTCTGCTCAGGTAGGTCCTCTGATTCGCGGAGTGCTACCAAACGGGCGAGCAACTGTTCAACGGCATCCACCGTCTGTTCATAGTTGTCGGGCCGCATGGCCAAGAACCCAGCATCGTCCGCTACCTCACCCATCATGGTGCGGAGCCATGTGATTGGCGTTGTGTACTCGGCATCGATCAGCCCGTACACGTGGTTCGCCTTGAGGAAGCTGTAGCCAATGCCGTTGACGAACGTGGTCTTGCCGTGACTGGAAGGACCGTGGATGATGCTGAACCGTTCTAGCGGGTGCCCGCCTACGCGCGTAGCTCGGTTGTACTGGACGAAGATTGTCTTCACCGCCGTAACGGGCTTCAGCACCTCACTCGCTGGCTTCCAGGTGTCGAAGCCTTCGGCGAGCTTGAGCATGCCTCTGAGACGTGCTGAATGGGGAGAAGGAGCTGGTGTAAAGTCCAGCTCCTCTTCATCTTCGGTAGGTTCTGGCGTTGGTTTACGCGGTCTGCGCATTGTGCGGACTAATACCGCAAACCGGTTTGCGGTGAATTACGTCCCACTCACGTGCACTCTCGTGTTCGAGTGGTGTTCACCATGGTGAGAAGGGCAAAGCCAACGAACGTCGAGAGGTTTGGAGTAATCGTCGTGATGCGCTTGAACTGAATCAGTCGTGCCGCACACTTCACACGGACATCGTGCCAACCGACCGAGAATGATTGCACGGCGAACCTTTGCTTGTGCACTGATCTCTTCCTTGTGGCTCTCACGGTACCGCCTCTTCACTTCCTTAAAGAGTTCAGGATTCTCACTCTGATACTTTTCAACAGCAGCCCTGCGGTGAGGAAGTTTGCTACGCTTTCTTTCATACTCCCTAATCTTCTCAGGTTCAGAGAGATAGCGAACCCTAACATCGAACTTAGTGCAGCTCTTGCACTTGCCGAGCAAACCATCCTTCGTCTGAGGGTGTTTATAGAACTCAGTGCGGGGAAGAAACTCCCCGCACTTGAAGCACTGTTTACGAGGTACCTTCATAGACGCGCATCATAGCACGTCTAAAACGGTAGGTTCAGAAGGGCAAGTCATCGTCGGTGGAGTCGAAGGCACCCGCGGGTGGAGGTGGCGGTGCTTTGGCCTTTACCGGCGCAGTAGCGGCCTTTGCGGGTGCGGGTGCGCTTGCACCCTTTGCTTTGGGTGCGGGCCCCTTGGCGGGCTCGCCAGCGGCTTTGGTGGCCTCGCTACGGGTGCGGCGTGCCGGAGGCGGCGGAGGTGCCGGCTCCTTGGATTCCACTTCGTACACGTGACCACAATGCGGACACTTGGATTCCGACACCTTCATGTCCTTGCCGCATTCGTCGCATGCCACGATGTCATCCTCAATGACTTCCTCACCCTCGGTGTCGATGACTTCGTGATTCTTACCATTCGACTTTGCCAGTTTCGCAGGGTCGAAGTCCGTACCAGGTTGTTCCACACCTCCGTACGCATCATCTCCGAAGATTTCATCCCAGGGTGCGTCCACCAGACACATCTCCTGAAACTTGGCTTTCCACGTCAGAGCATTGAACCTGCGGGTGAATACGCTCACATCCGGCGCATTCGTTTGGGTGATGAGCCGCTTGATGTCGGGCGTGATCGCGATGTTGTCCATCGCAATCGCCTTGTACTTCTTGCCGAACTCCTTCTCTTCGGGCAAGTGCTTCCACCGAATGCAGTAGGGCTTCTTGAGTGGATTACCGTCGTCCACCCCGAACTTCTCCCGCATCTCTGCGATAACACCCTTCACCTTGTCGCCCAGCAACGCCGGTTCGATGGTGACCTGAACACCCTTCTCGGGGTGAGCGTTGTCGGCGACACGGAAGATGTAGTTGGCTTTCGCAAAGTAGTTCAGCTTCCAGGCTTCCTTGCGAAACACCTTCGCCTTCTGCATCTGCTTGTTCTCGTCATCAGTGAACTTGTCCGCGTCACCACTGAAGCCGTTGTAGATATGGGCGGCACGAACGATGGTCATCTTCTCATCGTTCTCGCCCTGGAGTTTGAAGATGGGTTCCAGCCAATCGAGCTTACCCGAGAAGACTTGGAAGCGGATGTAGTCGATGAATCGGCAGATGGGACAGTGCTCGGGCGGTGAAGCCCTGATGCCGCTGTCATCGTCCACCTTGTACTGAGCTTTGAGAACGTTCTCAGCTTCCCAGCAAACGAGGGTGGAACCGACCATGCGGTTCACCTCTTCCTTCGTTTGCCAGTCCTTCACGTTGTCCACGTTGGGGATGCGGTGTTGCCACACCGACACCGCAATGGGTGAACGCGTGTGATGCCACACGTCTACGCTCTTGCTGTCGCTGTCCTTCCAGCGACCCAGCATGCTGCTCCCCCCGGAGCTGGTCTTGTGACCGAGAAACCCATCAATATCCAATTCTGACATGGTTGATTGCCCCTTGGGCTTGGAGTTACGTCGAGCAGAACTAGCTGCTGAGAACGTTATAGCGCCAAGGTCTGTAAAAAAGAAGGCCCTCAACCCGTTTGGGGCGAGGGCCTTACCGCAAACCGGTTTGCGGTTACCGGGAGAGGTCTACCACGTCGTCGAGTGGAGTCTGTCTTGCTTTCTTGATGAAGGCAGTCAGCTCCCATGATTTCTCAACGGCAGACGGCAACTTACACCCTCCGCCCGCGTATACAGCGAACCGTTCTTCATTGCGTGAGAAGCTGCAAGCCTTGAGAGAACGCCACATGCGGCGAATCGCTTCGTGAATGGCTGCTCTCCTGTCCGTGTCGAACACACGGCCTTCTTCACACGTTTGAGAGCCATTCATGCACTGGAGCTGCCACATGCTGTGAGAACGACCGCCGTCGCACCTTCGGCCCCTGCCGTCTACACCGCGGTAGCAGTTACCAAGGTCCACATCGGGAGCGAACCCGCTCTCGTGCCAAGCAATGCCGAGCACCATGTAGACGGTAGAGACTGCGCAAGCCTTGTGGCCGTCACACATCTCGTTGGCCACTACACTCACATCGTTGGCGATGTCGAGGTATCGATCTGCCCTTTGAGAAGACGTCTCATCCCATCCTGGCAACACTACGCGAGGATGGTGAACTGGAGAGAGAAAGTTGAGGATGGCGAGCGCCAACCCCATGAGGTAGGTTTCGAGTACCATGCGGGGAAGTTGGTCGATGACAGTGGGGATGTCAACGTTTGATCTTATCGAGCCAACATCGAACCTGATAGTTCAAGAAACGATGAGCTTTCTCGTGTGCTCTCCTCTCATCATCAGACAGCACATCGCTGCTTCCTCCCTGCTGGCCATAAGACGGGTCTCTATCGATAGAGGTCAAGAGAGCTTCGCAGTCACCCTCTGTGATGAGATACATCTTCATCGCGCACCTCCGAGCAGCACTTCGAGTGAACGGCAACGTTGAGCCCACAGGTCGCTCAATTCCTTCATGTGAAGAACAAGTGCTTTGACCTTCTCCTGGCCGACATGATGGCGTCTCCACTGGTCCGGATACATCGCAGCGGCCTTCGACTTCACGTCTTCGTTGGTGATGTTCTTCTTGGGTGGCTTACGTCGCCCCTTCTCCTTCAGCGCTACTGCCTCTTCTTCTGCATCGGCAGCTTCGCCTTCAAGAATCTCAACGGCACTGTTCCACATTGCGCCGAACACCGGTTGGGCATCGATGTCGTAACGCTCCTTCTCGATGGATGCGAGGCAGTAGAGAAGATGGGCTTCGCGTGCGTTGTCTTCGGCGTTGTCGAGAGCCTCGCGCAATCGGCCCTTGTCGTTGCGTCCGTCGACACCAAGCTTGAGACCATCACGAAGACGCTTGTACGTGGCCTCGACGTCGATGGATTGCCAGGATTCAACGATGTTGAAGAAGCTCTTGGGAAGCGCTGGCTCCTTGGCTGCGTTCACACTTTGGAACAGCGGAACCTCGATCGAAATAGGCGGCGATGAAGGCATCAGCCCAGCAGTAAGCTTATCCAGGCCTTCCGGCTTACCATCAGAGCTCATGTAGACCGTGACGGGAGTATCCGCAGGTACATTGATGTACCCACCGTCCGGCCCGATGTGTCCTTCACCAATTGACGTAACTTCACTACGTTTGCGGCGTACCGGCCGCGAGGGGGCTTCAGTCATGCTTGGTAATGCCGCCCAACGTTTCTTGCATCGCTGCCAACAAAGCCGGTGTACCTGCAACGGTGAACGGCAAACCCAGCACCACGACATACTCGTTCACGTAGATGTGCAGTTCTACCGGCCGGTTGCCAGGGAAACGTCTCAACAGGTCGTGCACCTTGTTCAGCTCTTGCTTGGTTGGCGCATCACCAGCCTTGAGCTTGAACACGATGGGTGTTTTCGCCGCATCGCCACGGGTGCGCCGCATGGGCGGCACCGACACGTTACCATCCCCCGTTGGAGCGTTAACCTTAACGGACGCTGAACCGATGTCAAACGACAACAGTGTGTTCCGCAAACCGGTTTGCGGTGCTTCACCAAACGTGAGTGCACCCTGTCCCTCGGGCACCTTGGCTTTACTGCGCAGCCGACGCGGGCGGACCTTGTCGTACTTGGTCCACCCGTGCTGCGGGAACGCCGCTTCAAGCAATCGCTTGCTAGCTGGCCACATCCGCTTCTCCCAGTAGTAGAAGCGATCACAGTTACCATCGTATTCGGGCGACCACACAACCGCCGTTGGACTTGCCAGGCTATCGGTCACCACATACTCAATCTTGGTACCTGCCGGCACGTCCAACTGACCACGCACGCGGCGCGTGTTGATTACGCCCCGCTTGAGCAATTCCCTCGCCAACATGATGTGAGGTTGCTGTGCTCCTGGTGTGCCGTCTGCCTTGGGCTTCACCACATACTCGGACAGGTTTACGTTGAGCGACTGACTAATCTGCACTTCGTCCAGCTCTAGCTTGTCCTTCAGCATGTGTTCCAGGTACCGGTTCACAATAGGCTCGTACAGCGCAGGTTCCTCGCACAGTTCTTTGCAAAGCTTGTCGATGCACTCCTTCTGCATCGCAGCCGCCATCCTGGTAGCGTCACCGCGCTTGTACTCCACACCAGCCATGGTCGGTTCGCTGTCTGCGGTAGCGAGCTTGCCCTTGTAATGCTTGAGACGGCCGACGTACTTCTTTTTCTTCAGGAACGTGACCAGCGTGAACTCCTTTTCGTAGTTCATCTGGCACTTGGACACCGCACCCGTCTCAGCGATGATGCGCGGATAGAACGAGGAGTTGAGCCATTCAGTGAATTCCTCAAACTCAGCCTTGCTACAGCCGCGCACGTAGATGGAGTCCGTGTCGCCGTAGACAATGACCCATCCCTTCTTCTGCACCTGTTCGATGGTTTTCTTGATAAGCCACACACCGTTCTGCGTAATGCTCTCGGCAACCTGCCGGTCGTAGTACCGGCTGAACGGTGAACCCAGCACACCGTAGAACGTATTAGCTGCGACCTTGTATGCGGTGGAGCGGCGGTCTGCGTCGTACCACTCGGGTGTGTTGGGAACGCGCCGTGCACGCTCCTCGGTCCACCACGTGCGCAACCGCATCATCTCCGACACCGCTACGGCCAGGATACCTTCGGGTGATGTCTTGAACCCGATGCCCGTAGTGGGACAACGGCATACACCTTCGGGGATGGGACCTCGTTGTGGCACCGTGGTCTTCGTCTCAGGACTCATGTTCCAAGTACGAATGTTGTTTGGATACATGGACTTGAAATCGCCCACGTGCACGTCACGCAAGATGCCGAGGGCAGGCTCTACGACGAACGCACCTTCGTACTGCCCGCCGTTCTCGTGGTCCTCGTAATACTTGGATGGGAAGCGGTGGTTACGCTCCAACCCTAGCTTGAGCATGAAGCCGTCCATCTGAACGGTTGGATGCAGCGAGTGCGACTCTGGGAATACACCGCACACTTCACACAGCGTTTGGAACAACGCAATGTATCCGGTCTTATCCTCGATCTTCTTCATCAGTAGCGTGTCTTGGATGTTGTACTTGAGAAGACATGTGCGACATCTGTTGCACGGCGGTTCGCCTGTGCATCCTGGCGTACACCATGCGTCCCACGTCTTGCTAGCGTCGAACGGGTCCTTCTCCCCCACCTTCAGCGCTTGTGCAATGGCGTTTAGCTTCATGCTGCGCTTCTCGTCCCCCGACTCGGCAGATGTACGGTTCATGCGCTCGAACACTTTCAGATGGTCCAGGTACAGCAGTCGGCGCATGTGCTTCTCGTCTGCACCTACCATCTTGGTCCGCGCACGAATCATCTCAAAATCGAATTCACCATGGAATGGGCTCATCCACGAGATGAGCATGTCGTAGCCTTTCACCATGTCCCATAGTGTGTTGAGAACACGGCGTTCATCTTCATCGGTGTCGTGCTCCAACATGGCGCTGATGTGAGTGCCAGTTTTGGCGTCGACAATGGTCCAGCACAGGATGCGAGCCTGTTCCTTGTCGCTGAACGGCACCCGACTGTCTGTCTCGATGTCCAGATAGGCCATGCGCGGTTGAGCCAACTCCACATGGTTGTCGGTGATGTAGCGGCGTACTGGATTAACGTCGGCTTCGAAGCACTTCACGCCGTGCGTTACCAGCGGGCCGTCTTGTGCGCAGGCTGCACGACGGGTGTCGTAACTGGACCAGCGGAGACGCAACCAATCGCCTTCGACGCTGATGCCGGTTACAGCGCGCGTGCGCTTCAACTCGGTCATGTGAGACTTGGCTTCCGAGACGTGATGGTACGACACGTACTCGGCAGCTACCCGCTTCACCTTCAGGGCGCCACCCTCGTCACGGTAGACGAAGTCGATGTGGTCGCTGAACGTGATGGCGTTGAGAACCTTGGTTTGCACTGGGGGGTAATGCCGCAAACCGGTTTGCGGTTTGCTGAGCCGCTACGGGGGCATAGCGGCGAGCTGGGCGTGTGGGTGAGGCAAGTGTAGCGGCGTGCGTTGGGGGCCGTTTACGGGCCCCCTTGCGCGCGGGCGCGTTACTCCGCGGCCTCTGCCTCGGACTCCTCGCCCTCCTCCTCTTCCTCACGCTCGATAGCCTTGAACTGGAGCGTGACCTGGAGCTTGCCCGTGCTGTCGGCGGAGAGCCGGAACAGGATGTTCACCTTGTTCTCCAGCTCCTTCCAACCGATGGGCTGGTCGTCCAGCTTCTCGGCACGCTCCGTGGGCTGCTCACCCTTGCCGGGGCGCTTGTAGAGCGGCACCGTAAGCTTCTTGTCCACCAGCGTGGCAATCGTGATGGCGTCGTTCCCCTTGCCCTTCGCCTTCTTGGCACGTCCGCCGCCCTTACCCTCGGGCATCTTCTTCCGGCCCGTCTCACGCTTGCCGGTCTTGCCAGCCTTCTTCTTCTCCTCGTCCACCTTGGCTGCAAGGGCCCGCTTGCCGTGGGTCTTCGCGGCTTCGAGCAACGCGGGTTGCGCGTCCTCAGGTGCCTTGAGGATGAGCCCGAGCTTGGTGGTACCAAACTCCACCGCGTTGTCACGGGTAAACGCACGTGCCACGTCCATCAGGCCGTACACGTTTGCGGGCGTCATGCCGAGTTCCTTCGTGCAGAACTCGTTCCAGCTCCGGTACATCGGCTTCACCGTAACCGTCTTGTCCTCGGCTTCGGTCTTGACGATGCGAGCCTTCCAGAGCTGACCATCGTAGATGGACATGGCGCTCTTGCCGAGGTCCCACATGGACCCCGCGCCAGAACGCTTCTTCATCACGAAGTCGGCGATGGCGGCGTCCAGCTTCTCAGTGGTGACACCCGCCGGAATGATGTCCTCGGGCTTCACCGGCTCCTTCTTCACCAGTGCTGCCTTGGGAGCTGCCGCAACAATGGCGCCCTTCTTGGGTGCCGGCTTCTTGATGTCGATGCTCTCGGGGTCCTCTTCTGCCGCCACTTCTTCCTCCTCATCCGTTTCGTCAGTCTCGGTTTCGGTCTCGTCTTCGGACGGGTCCGCCTCAATGCCTTCGGTGCCGCAGAACGGGCACGCTTCGAGTGCAAGGGGACTCGCACCTCCGCACTCCTCGCAATCGGCAAGGTTGTCCTTGTCGGTCTTCTCGTAGTGCGCCGTCAACGCCTTCACAGCTTCGACGATGGTGAGGGACTTTGCCGCGGCAGACTTCACCGCCTTGCCGTCCACCAGGGCCTGAACCACAAGGTCCAACTTCACCTTGCCAGACTGCACCTTACCGATGAGCTCGGGCAACTTGGGCTTCTTCTCTTCCTTCTTCGACATCGCGTGCCTCCTTTGGCGCTTGATGAACCTTAGTTAGCGTTGAGTGCTTTGGTCAACGTAAAACTTGTACGGCCGCAAACCGGTTTGCGGGTGTGGTGGTACATACCGCTCACAGCCCGTCCCAATCAACGTTTTCGACATTATTACGGGTGCGGCCGTACGCCTCAATAGTTTTTCTGACGGCTACCCTGGCATGCGATGGGCGGTTGAATCGACACAGATGTCTGATGGTCGGGTTGCCGTAGATGGCATGCGCCGCCTGTTCGGTGCTGCCTCCGTTGAGGTACAGGGCCACGAGGCAGAAGCGTTCACGCAGGTCGGACACATCGTCCAACAGATCGAGCAGCGATTCACGCCGTTCGATGCTTTGCTCCTGCGTTGCAGGCTGGCTCATGCGTGCGGCGATGGCACCGTAGCCTGATACGGCACGCTGCTCGTTAGTGGGTGCGCCTTGCGTGTCGAGCCCTACGTCGGAGAACGTACGCTCCGCCCGGGTTTGGTGCTTGTCGCGGTTGCCGTGAAGGTTGGCGCCACGTTGCTTGTGAAGCCAGTCCTTGGTCCTGACGCACGCATTGAACACGATGTAGTCCACCAGGGTGCGCCCGCGCGTGGGGTCGTACCGGTTGCGCAGCAGCAACTTCCACACCGTCAGAAGCAACTCCTGCTCCACATCGTCTACGCCGCACCCCGAAGGAGGCTTCCACTTGGAGTAGAGGTTGGCGGCAATGCCACGCCAGATGCGGCGTGTGCTGTCTCGGAACACACGAAAGTCACGCTGAGCTTGCGGCATGTTGCCTGCTGACAACTCGTCGCTCACCTTGCGTAGCTTCGCATGGAAGCTACGTGTCACCCTCATGCTGCCTCATCAGCGATGGTGAAGCACGATGTAGCCTTGAACTCGGCCCATTCGTTGCCTTCTTCGATGACTGTCTTCACTTCCAGGATGCCGTTGAACCGCATGGTCATCATCAGGTTGCTCAGCGTTTTGATCTTCTCACGCTTACCTTCCACCAGGTCCAGCGCGGTTTCTTCCTTCGAGTCTCGAAGGGTGTAGTACACCGACGAAGCGCTCGTCCAGTCTTTTGATGATGCTTCCAGAATGAAGTACATCAGCTTCGGCATTTCAGCCAGATACACATCTGGTCCACATTCGACCCATGGGACCTTCGCGTACTCGAACAGCAAACGAACCAACCTATGACCTTCCGACGGCATCGGAGCCCTCCTTCAGTGTTGAGTGTTAACGGTCCGCCGCTACCCTTGGCGCACCCTGGCGGTAAGGTTTACCGCAAACCGGTTTGCGCGCCAAGGGTACAAGCCGCACGTTAGCGCTTGCGGAACATGTTGTAGAACCGTGTACCACACCAGAACGCCACTGCACCGAGTAGCATTCCGGAGAAGAATACAACTTGCCATTCGTGCATGACGTACCTCCTTACAGAAGTTGTGCGAGGCGGTCCTTGATGGAGTCGCCCATGACGGGGATGGTGGGCTCGGAGGGTTGCTCCGGCTCAGGGTCGTAACCCGGAATGCTGACGTTGAGGTTGGCATCCGAGAGGAAGCGCGACGGCTCCATCGTGCGCATGCCTGCCTTCGTGGCCATCTTCAGCACCCACGACAGAACCAGTTCATCTCGTGCACGTGTGACCGCCACGTACATGAGACGGCGCTCCTCTTTGATGTCTCCACGCGCGTGCGGCAGGATGGCTTCGTTGCAGCCTACCACCCACACGTTCGGCCACTCCAACCCCTTGCTGCGGTGGATAGACATGAGCAGCACGCGGTTGCCGAGGTCGCCCTTACGTTGCTTGGCTTGCTCCGCAATGCTGCGGTCGATGAAGTCGAGCAACTCCTTCACGGTTGCGAACCGCTCGGACACGCGGATAAGCTCGCGCACGTTTGCGCCGGAGGAATTCTCGATGCTCTCCTCGCCCTCATCCTTCTCCAGCCATTCGATGAAGCGGGTGCGTTGCACCAACTCCGTGAGGATAGTGGCCGGTCGGGCGTCGTGCTCGCTGCCTTCGTTCACAGCGTTCTGCACGTTAGCCACGAGCTGACACCACTCGTGCGCAGAAGCCTGCTGGCGGCGCTGGATACCGGAGAAACGGGCAGCTTCGTCGACTACCAACGTCCACTCACAGCCTGGACGGGCCAGGTCCATCACCTTGTCGACGAACTTGGCACCCAGGAACCGGAACGGTGCGTTGATGCACCGCTTAACCGCTTCACCCGTCATGTCCCGGTCAGTGGCGACACGCAGGTACCCGAGCAGGTCCTTGATTTCCTTCCTCTCGTAGAAGGACGTACCGCCGACCACCACGTAGGGAATGCGCTGGCTGAGCAGAGCCTCCTCCAGTGCGCGTGACTGTGCGTTGGTACGAAACAACGCCGTACAAGCGCTGTAGTCCTGTCCCTCGACGACGTGCTGCTGAACCCACTGCACGAAGGAGCGTGCTTCTTCGTCGAGGGTGTCACCACACACGACTTGAACCTTACCCTCGATGCCGCGCATGGGAATCATGTCGACCGGGAGCTTGATCTCGGCAAGACGGATGATGTCATTGGCTGCACGAACGATGGCATCACCGGAACGGTAATTGCGGTTGAGGTAGACGGTGTGGGCGGCCCACTCCTGGTCGAATGCCATGAAGTGGGCGGGTGAAGAGCCACGGAACGCGTAGATGCTTTGCGCCGGGTCGCCGACAATCATGTAATTGCGGTGACCAGAAGCCAGCGCGTGAGCGATGGTCATCTGCACAACGTTGGCATCCTGCGCTTCGTCCTGAAGCAGGTGGTCCCAACGGCCGGACCACGTTGCAGCGTTCTCTTCCACCTGAAGGTGGCGGGCAACGAACACCAGCATGTCGTCGAAGGTGAGCAGACCCGCACCGTGTGTAAGCTCGTCAGCCGTCTGAAACACGGCGCACGCCTTGCGAGCCATAGAGCCGAACAGCTTGGTAGCGAAAGCGAACGCCTCCGTGGAATCGAAGTCCCACAAGTTAGCTTTGCAAAACCCGATGAAGCCCAGCACCTTGGTCAGGTCGGAACCCTTCCAATCGTGGTACTTCCAGCCGAGTGCGTCCTTCACGTGGAACTTGAACCGGTTCTTCTCGTCGATAGCCCAGTCTGATTGGGTCATCATGTCTTCCTTCATGATCTGAAGGGCGAGACCGTGCCACGTGCCTACGCGGGCCTGATTGATGTTGAGGTCCCTGCGGAGCCGCGTGTTCATCTCCTCGGCACCCTTGCGGCTGAACGTAACCGCCAAGATGCGCTCGGGCAGCACGCCCTCAACGCACACAAGCCGGGCGATGCGGTTTACCAGCGCACGGGTCTTGCCAGTACCGGCTTGCGCTGGCACGAACAGGGGGCCCGTTACATGGTTGATGACGGCTTGCTGCTCATCGTTCATGCCCTGCTCCCAGGGCATACGGGGGGCCGCTGTAGGCGCCTCGCTAGGGCGAGGGGCAGCTTGGGGTGAGCCTACCGTGCCCGAGGGGGTACCGGCAGCGCTGCGGGGTTTGCGCATGATGTGGTCTTCCTTTCTCTGTACCTGCGTTGAGTGTTGAACAGTTCATCTCCGCCCCCTACATGCCGCAAACCGGTTTGCGGGTGCGTGCGCGTAGGGGGCGGAATCAGCGGTTCAGACTCTTACGATGAAGATGACGAACGCCGCTACCAGGAGAGCCGGCAGTGCGAGGATGAGAAGCAGGATGGTGAGCAGCACCCGCAGGTGTTCTTTCATGTTGTTCACTTCAGCCCCATCTGTTCCTTGAGCCATCCCACACCATCACCATACAGCAGGTGCGAACGGCCCTGCTGTCCCTCGAACGGAACACCGCGCATGCGATCGAATTCCACATCGCCGTGCGTGGTCTTCAGCGTGAATTCGCCAAACCCCATGTGTTCCAGCTTTCCGTGCTTGGCACTGTCACGGATGAAGTCACTGTCGACGAACACCTTGTCACCATCGATCTTGAATGCCATGAGACGTCTCCTTGTGTTGATTGTTCCTTACGGTTGCGCCATCTCTTGAAGGTAGCGCTTCCACGCCTTTGCAAACGCACGCTTCTCCTCTTCGGTAGGCATGCGGTTCAGTTCGTTAGCGAGCAGCTTGAAGTTAACGTTCTCGCTGTCATTGCCGGCTCCTACCGTAACATCCCAGGCGAGCCGTTCGATGAGGAGCGTCATCCCGCTGACTCCTTCTCGGCCTGAAGCCTGGCGAGTGCCGCGTTCACCTTGTCCGCCAGTGCCAGCCCTTTGGCGGTCAACTCGACGTAGTGATTGCGGTTCGTGACCAGATCGTTATCCACGAGATTGATGAGCACCTCGATGAACTCCTGGTAGCTGACCTGCGACATGAGCGCAGCATACAGGTGACCCGCGGGTGCACCGTGCTTCATCTCACCCAGTGTCGTCAAGATTCCGAGCATTACGGTCGTAGACTTTTTCATCAGCCCTCCTCAGTGTGCGCCTCACGCACAGACGGGGATAACCCCGTTTCGGGCTTTCAGACGCGTACCTGTCCGGCCAACTCCTCCGATGTACCCTTGGCAAAGTCTTGCCATACACCATCACGCAAGCGCTGCGTGTAGAGTACGACATACGGGTTGAACGGTCCCGTCGAGATATAGGACGATTCCGGTGAAATGCGGAACGTGCCGTCGTGACCCTTCAGGCCGAACGTTGCGGGGAACTTGGCGATTGCGTTGGTGATGCGTGCGTCGATGGTTCGCATGGGATGGCTCCTTGAAAGCGGAATGGTCCACGCGGCTGTGTTAGGTGCATTGGGCCTAACAACTTCACCACGTTGCGCGAAGATGCGATAGTTCATCGTGGTCTCCTCAGTACGGGCCTCACCCGTAGACGGGGCGGTTGCCCCGTTTCGACCTGCTTATGCGGACTTCTTGACGGCGAGCTTGCGACCCTTCTTGGTGGTGACCACCTCGACGATAGGCTCCGCCAGCACGAGAGCCGGCTGAGCAGCGGGCGCAGGCTCCACACACTTGGCGGTCGCCACGGCGAGGGCAGCTTGCGTATCGGCCAGCTTCTTGGCCAAGAGGTCACGCTTGACGGCAAGCCTGATGGCTTCCTTCTGCTCCGGCGTGAGCTGCACGAGCGGCGCCCTGACGACGACAACCGGGTCAACCAGCATGCCGTCCTCGAACGTGTAGCCGTGCGCACGCATGCAATCGGCGAGCGGCGTGTCGAGATTGCCCGACCAATTGCGGAGCACCGCCATGCGAGCGGCATCCCTGGCCGTGAAAGGCGACTCACCCAGCTTGACGTCCTTGCGTGCCGCGGCGGTACGCGTGCGGGGCGTGGCCGAGACCGTCTTGACGGCAACGGCCCGGGTGCCCGCCTTTGCGTGCTTGTTACACTCTTGCCAGTAACCCTTCATCCAAGCGGTGTAGCCGTCGGCACCCTTCTCGGGGCGAGGACCGTTGGCGGCGACGTGCGCGTTGAAGATGTCTTTGGTGGTGAGCTTATCAGTGTTCATGGGTGTGACTCCGTTTGGTGTGAGGTCTCATCAGCACGCGCTTCACGCGTGGACGCCCGCGTACGGGCGTTTCGACCTTAAAGCTGGTTGAGCTCGGTAGGACAGTTGCCGCCGCGCGTACCACCAGCGTAGAAGCCGGCACGCTTGGCCTTGTTGATGGTGCTCCAGTAGATGCGGTTCCAGGCAAGGCGCTTGGAACCCTTGGCAGGGCGCGGGCCCATCTGCGACTCCAGCTTGAAGAAGATGTAGGAGCTGGTGAGCGCGACGTCGGACTTGATGGTGTTCATGGTGTTATTCTCCGTGGCGTTTGGTGTTGTGCGCCTAGCAGGTACCGTAAACAGTTGCGGCTTGCGGTACCTGCTAGGCGCACCCCGTTACCAGGGTGCGTTTGCTGCGCCGTTGCAACGCAGCTTGCGGGGGCTTGTGTGTAAGCGCTAACCCGGCAGCACATAGCGGCCGGCACTTACCCACCCTTACCCGTTGCGCCCGGCCCAGTTAACTATCCGCCCCGTTTTGCCATCCTCACCGACTCCGTTGGGGTCCGCTAGGCTCAGGGGCGCCTGTATGGGGCGCGTTATTCAGTTTTCAAAAAACAGGGCGCATTACTTGGGGCGTTAACCCCGCGTGCGTTGGGCTAGGCGGTTTTGCCGTGCCCTTTGCTGCTACCTACCTTTGACCTTTCCGGGCGGCCCTTTGCGCGCCCTTGCGGCCCCTTGCCGCCACACCCAAACCATAGGGCTTGGCCGTTTTACTTGCACCTCAAAAAAGAGGGGCGGTCCTTCTTTTTTTCCACCCACATTGGCACCTCCTTTTTGGAGCCGGTTTGGAGCCAGGACCCGCAAACCGGTTTGCGGTGTGGCGGCAAAGGGGGCGGGTGCGCACGCGTAGCAAGCGGGATGCCAAGGTGGTACGAAAAAAGAGTATTGAGCCGCCGTTTGCCGGACGCTTTTTACTTGCTTGATGTTTGCTGGTCCGCGTTGCCGGCAAGGCTTAATTGCGCCGGCCTTCGGCTAGGTTAAGCTCCGGGTTGAGCCGGCGTCGCCGCCTGGAGCAAAACGGGGCGTTTGCGTAGGTGTAATCCGGTAAACGTGTAACCGGCTTGGCCCTACGTTTGCCTCGTCGAGGGACGCTTCTTTTTTGAGATGCAGGGTGGTCGCCCTTGTGCCTGAGCGTACGGTTGGCCCACGAGGCTGAAGCCGTGCCGGTGATGGCGGTGTCCGTACACCGCGGCGAGCTGGGCGCAGAGCGTATCCATCTCGGCCCTGATGCCGAGAATCACCAGCACCTCCCAGAACGTAGTGCGGCCGATGCCTAGCTGCCTCACGGCGCGGCTTCTGATTCCACCCGCCTGACGCAGCGCTTGCACCACAATCCGCTTCGCCCTCTCGGGGTCATTCAGCGATAAGGCTTTCAGCTCTGTGAATGATCTTCCGTGTCTAGGCATGGCAATCCGTTGTCCTGTAGTACCTGCATCAGCATATCGCGCCGCATGCTAGCTGGGTCTTGCTTTTGCCAACGCTTGCACGTGGTACAGCATCGGCAACCTTTGCCTTGCACATGTTCGTCCAGCTCGTGGCCACATGCGGCGCATCGCGTAGGCAGGCGCACCCGTTTGATAGTTGTGTGGCGGGTAAGTGCTTCGCTCAAGTCCTGGTCAGCCTTATCACCCGCGTAATCCTGGTCCGTCATGATGATAACGGTTGAGAACGTGCTGAGGCGAGACAACTGACCGAGCGATGGGTTGCTACCGTTCAGACAGGCTACGGGAAGCGGCGTACACCGTTCGACGGCAAGGGTGTTGATGACGCCTTCGGTGACGATGACTTGCTGGCGTTGTGTGGGCGCTGGCCAGAATCGTTCTCCGTAGACAACGTTGAAATCAGGGTTTTCTTCACGGGCTGGTGTGAGGTAGCGCTTGGGTGCTGAGACGAAGGTTCTGGCCGTGTAGTTGACCACCCTTCCTTGAGCATTGTGAGTTGGAAAAACAATTCGTCCATTCAGTCTCCCGTTGATGGCGTATCCGACAGACCAGCGTTCAACCTGAGCGGGTGTGATGCCACGTTCTGTGACATACTTACTGGGGGTTTCGAGCCATACGCCAAAGGGCAGCATAGTCACTTCGGATGGCATGGCGAACTGATGCTTGCGCAGCGGTGCCATGTTGACCGCCAGATTCCACGCCGCAATGGGCTTTCCCATTGCGTGCTTCTCAATCCATTCGCGTGCAACCGTTGTGGTGCTCATCTCCAGCACCTTCTGCACAAGGTCAGTTGTGGTGCCCTCGTATCCGCACGAAAAGCAATGGTGCAGACCGTGCTTGAGTGAACCAGGGTCGTCCCTGATGTCCCATGAAGGGTTGTCGTCCGAGTGTGTACCGCTCGGGCAGCGTGCCTTCCACTTATCACCTGTGCGCGTTGCCTCAATGTTGAGACTGAGCAGCAGAGAGGGAATGTCGACGCTGAGGGGACTAAACTTCGTCGTCATCGTCCATTTCGTCGAAGTTTGGGGCTGAAGCCTGTTTTTTGGGTGTGGGTTGCAATTCTGATTTGAGGGTTTCGTAGGCTTCGATAGCGTGTTCCAATTCTTGCTTAACTCGCTTAACTTTCGCTTTCGCAGCTCTCAGTTCAGCTTCAAGCATGCACTTCGGACAGAAATACTTCCCATCCCTGTAATAGCTACGAACTGCGCCTTCGCACCCGCAACCATCACATCTACAGCACTTATCGGCAGCCTGTGCTGAAGTTACACCACCGTGAGTTCCCGTGAACACACGCCCACAACTTCCACACGCCACTGCCTCTACGACTACCGGCTTCATGCCACGTTATGCCGCAAACCGGTTTGCGGCGTTGTCTTGAAAAGGCTTGCCTGCGCGCGTAGGTGTGCGCATGCGCCTGAATTAAGGCGGTGTGGAAACCAATATGCTGGACATTCGCACGGCCCGCGGTTGCCTGCCGCAACCCTACGCATCACGCGGCACTTAGGACGCCCCTTGCGGCAACCTTTCACGTGCCTATGACCCCAGCACCTAACCACGACGCTTACCGCGTGTAGGAGGCTCGAAGATGGTGCCTTCACTCATGGCACCACCGACCGGATAAGGCACCGAAACACCGTTGCCGATGTACCCTCTGTCACCATCCCATTCTAGCTCAACCAGCAGCGGATAGGGACCCCAACGCTGCTTCAACACGTGTAGTTCAATGGTGTTGTTTGGTACATCTCGCCAGCGGGCCGGCAGGTTGACGCCCAGCATCGTGTCGGCAATGTGGGTCCACGCTTTAGCACCGAACACCGTCGCTTGCGTAGGCCACTTGTCGCGGCGGTTCTCCAGCTTGTCGAGATTCTGCTGTTGGAGCAGGATGCCGTGGATTGAGTGGCGTTGAATCATGTCTTGCTGCATCCACAGCGCACGCGATTCATCGCCGGGGTCATCGGTAACAAGACAACGTGACCACAGGTCAGCGATGAATACGTCGCACCCGCTGTCGGCGATGTGCTTCTCGATGATGTCGAGATTGCGTTCCACGCTGTAGCTTTTGCCACTTCGCACACGCTCGACCATGAACGGGTTCTGCATGAACTTCACGTATTCGCCAATCTGGTCCATGCGGTCGCCGATTGCGCGGTGTTCTTCTGGTGTGATCGAACCGGTGATGAGAGCGGTGCGGCTGTAGTTGAGTGACATTGCTGCCATCAACTCCAGTGTCATTCCACCGGTCATCTCCCATGCGCCGTACAACACGCGCTTGCGCTTGCGTGCTTGGCCAAGTGCGATACGTGCGGTGATGGTGCTTTTGCCGTGACCCGATACGCCCGTAACGACCGTGACGTAACCAGGTTTAGCACCCGGAACAAGGCGCGGACGGCGTTCGTTTTCGTGTCCTTCTTCGTAGTAATCAATTCCCTTGATGCCGTACGGGTAAACGGCCAGCCCTTGCATGCGCTGTTCAATCTCAAGGAACTGCGCATGCGAAACAGCCTTGGAGTCGAGCAGATAAGAACGGTTGGCGTGAGTGTCGAACGTGACTTGCAGGTCCTTGGTCAGGGCCTTTACCCGTTCGGGTCGCGTGTGTGGGTCACGCAACGCTGCGAGCAGACTGGCCAGCGGCCCCTTTACGGCCGTCATACGGGCACTGTCCCACGATAGCTGTTCTACGTGGAACGCCAGATTGGGTGGCGGCTCGGGACGGGCCTCTACAAGATCGTACAGATATTGAACGTCGACCTTGCCGGCCGCGAGTTGCTGCACAACCGCAGGGTCGTACTCCAAGCTACCCTTGTTCATGGGTAGAACGATGTGGGTCCACGTCTTGGCGTGGTCACTAACACTGAACTGCTCAGCCCGTACGTTGCTGACCAGATACTTGCGGGTCGGCGCATCTACCAGGGCGGCTGCAATAATAACCTGCTCGCCTACCGGGTCATACGGAATGTCGATGGTGTCGTCGGAGCGGAGTTTCTCGGTGTCCTGCTCCTCGACGGAACGGCGTTTTCTCACGGTCCCGTAATAGGGCTCAGCGTCGTTTGCAGTGAATGAGGTAGTCGGTAATCAGCGGCGATGTGATGCTGAAGTGGAGGCGCCAGCCGATGCGGCGCATTTCGCCGGCAATCTGGTTCGATTCACGTGCCCTGCGGTCTTGGTATTCACGGCGGTTGCGTTCTCGGTCCCACAGCCAACGCATGTATTCAACTGCTGCTGTAGTGTCGTCGTCAAAGCGGGCCCTGAGTTGATGCTTGGCCATCTGTGTGACGAACAGGAACGTGGATGGTGCAATCTCGATGGGTTTCACACCGTACACGCGTTCGTGACAAACGATGTAGAGACCCACCAGATGGTGAGGCTTAGCACCTTCCCAATCACCCGTACCTGCCCGCTTGGTTGATTCGGCGATGTACTCATCAATCACCCGCTGGCTTGTCGTGGTGCTGCGTTTCTTTGGGCGGCGGTTGCCTACCCATTCGTCAACGCTGTCAGGGGCGGTGTTGTGCCGCAAACCGGTTTGCGGTGATTCGTCGAACAACTCGTTGAAGTCCAACTGGCTAGCCTTTGGTGTCACGGTTTGCCTTCGCAGTTTCGCGTGCCTCTTGTGCCACGATTCCAATACGGGCAAGGAATGCTGTCTTCTCGTTGGTATAGATTACTCGTGCTGCCTTATCGAGGGCAGTCCACGCACGCATCACGGCTTGTTCTGGCGTTTCGTTGGGTTTCACCTTCGTGCGCATGGTGAGCGGTCCCACTTTGAAGGTTTGGTAGCTGACGGGCGTGAATGTCTCGCCACCCCACACAACTTCAACCCATTCCTCGTTCACGGCTTGCACGCACTGCGGAATCTTTCCGCATCGAAATTCTTTGATGTGATCACGAACAACATAACGAACGCATTCTCCACAGCATCGGCTTGGCGCATCAGTTCGTTATGTGACTCGATATCCATGTCCCTTTCTTGGAATCGCTTACGCATCTCGGCCAAGTATTCAGCCGCCACGATGAAGTCTTTCTTACTCGTCGGCATGATGCCTCACTGCGAAACGAACAACCCATCTAGGTCATCGTTTCGGGTCTTGCGTTCTCGCTTGAAGCGCTTCACGTAGGTTGCGCCATCAACCCAAGCGCCGTCGTCGAGAACGAACACGTTGTTGAACCACTTCACCAAGTTTTCAATGTGCTTGGCCCCGTATAGATACTGGTCCCAGCAGTAGAACAGTTCGGCGTCTACCTTGCCCTTGTTCTTGGCTGTGCGGCAGATGCGACCACGCGCTTGGTTGAAGCGCTGACGGTTGCTTGCCATGGGTGTTGTAATAACGCCTCGGGCTGCTAGCGGGATATCGATTGCCTGACCGATGGCTTCGATGGTTCCAATTCCTGCGTTCAGGGTGCCGGTCTCCAGCCCTAGACGGGTGCGCTCGAATTCAGTCGACTGGTGAGCACCTCCCAACATTAGACCCGACATGATGCCTTGCTTGGCCAGCAGGCTATCCAGCACTCGGCAGTGTTCGATCCGATGTGACCAGACCATAACCTGCAAGCCCTTTACAGCCTCTTTAGCGATGGTTTCTACCACGAGGGCGTTACGGGGCGCCGATTGCGTGATCTCGTCGAGAAGCCGTTTCCACGCCGCACGGTTGGCCTCATTGGACTGGGTGCTCCACCTAGTAAGGTACCAATCGGCACGAAACTCCGTTGGTACCACCCTGATGGTTACGTCGAGAACGTTGCCACTTTCGATGACACGAGCTTGGGGAATGTCGCACGCCACATCGCCGAACAAGTCGTAGACCAGAAACTCCTTACGGTCCTTACGAGTTTCATCGGCACTGACGCCGATACGGTACTTCGCAGGAAGTGGGTCTAGGCTGCTGAACAGCGTGTTAGCAGCAAAGCCCTGCACTTCGTCCGCAATCACTAGTCCAAACTTGTGACCGTGGAGTTGAAAGAACTCGGGGTGTCGGTGGATAGTTGTAGTGCTGGCGATGGTGATGGGACCGATGGTCCAGGTCTTGATTGGGCCTTTCACCTTACCAACGTCCTTTGGCTTCATCCCCAGTTCATCGGTGCAACGGCGCACCCACTGCTTGAACAAGCCACCGTCGTCCAGAACAATGAGTGTTGGAAGGTTGAGTCGTGCAGCGATCACGAATGCTGCGAAAGTTTTTCCACTTCCTGTCGGTGCACGGATAAGACAGTTCTGGCGTTGGATAGCTGCCCTGCAAGCCTCTTCCTGATAGTCCCAAGGGGTTTGGGTCAGAACAGGAAAGCGATTGGCTAGCGCTGGGTCACCCAGTGTGCGGCTGTCTTTGGTGGCCCACTGGAGACCCATCTGCCTGAGCACGTTGCGTACACGTGCCATGCCCCCACGGGGGAGCGAAAGCCAAGCACCTGTGTCGTGGCGTTCGTTGCGGAACGTCTTGATAAACTGCTGGGCGTTGCGACTGCGACCAAAGTCGGGGTTCTCGTGTGTGAACTCGTTGCGTAGTTCGGTAATAAGTTGTTCAGGTACAACCCATTGGGCTGATGTGCCTAGGAACACCCGCACCCTGTCACTAACGTCGATGTGAACTAGGTCGGTCACTTGGGGTAATGCCGCAAACCGGTTTGCGGTTCTACATCATTGCCACTACTTCAAGTTCAATTGGGTCGCGCGTGCGTACACGCCTGGTCGCGTACACATGCATAGGCGCGTGCGTCGCAGTCCGCCAGGACTGCGTTACCGAGCGAAGCGAAGGTATACGCACTCAGAATTAATTGAACTAATTATTCTGAATATGAATGGGACCAAATAAGATCGATCTGACGCGCGTTTATAAGGACGCGCCCACACGTGCGCCCGCGAGGAGCTCACCCCTACGGTTGGAGCTTGAACCCCAGCAACGTGACGTTGACGGTATCGATCTGCGCACCCGCGCCACCCTCTTGGCCCAACAACACACTCACAGTGCGTGTGGCGGGTGCGTTGGTAGGGTTGAGGAACAGCGGAATGTCACATTCAAAATACAGGTCATTCCCTACGTTGCCAGCATTGCCTGTTCCGCCCGTGCCAAGTCCGATAGCGGTGGTCCATGATGGACGAACAGCGGCTGACCCATCGCTTTGGTCGAACACCTGCACTTCGACGAAGCCCGAGATGTAGATGGGTGCGGCGCCGAACTGGTAAGCCACGTGAATGGCTACCTTGACCGACGATGCGTTGAACGGGTGTGTGGTGTTGTCGATGAGCTCGAAACTGAACGCATCCGTTGGCGTAACGATAGTGACCGGTTGAGTGTAAGTAATCGTCGGGAAGTTCCACGTGACGAATGCACCGCTCACCAGCACTTCGCCATCACGCATCAGTGCACCGCCGAAGATGGGTGTGCCGGATGTGGTGTCGTAACAGCCAGCCATTGCGATACTGGCATCGGTGGTCGTCGAGGCACCCATACCGAACGCAACCGGCATGCCGAGAGCCATGGCCGGTCTACCGGTGATGTTGATGGGGGGTTTGATGCTGAAGATGGGCATTCCTCGTGGGCTCTGAGGCTTACGTACGCCGAGCGTGAACGGCGTGTAACGGGCCCAACGCGGCAGACCGAAGAACGTGGCCAGGTACAGATACCAGATGCCTTGAGTAAGCCCGGTGAAGGCGAAACCGTTCTCCAGCACTTGAGTGCTGTTCGCTTCCAAGAAAGAAACGAACGGCGACAGGTTGCCACCGAGCTTGCGTCCGTCGAGAATCAAGTCGCTGGTACCGAAGAACTGGTAAGACGTCGGCTCAACACCGGCCGAGATGTACACGTTGGGCAACGCTTGAGAGTTGGACCTTACGAGGCCAGCACCCATGAACGACGATTCGATGACGTCGAACGGTTGCTTGGCCAAGTCGCTAGCCAGCGGCCTCACGTCCCAGAAGTCACACCCGTCGCATGAAGTGGCTGTGGTGTAGACGGCACACACCATAAGAGGCAACCAGCCCGATACGCTACCCGGATAGCCAGCACCAGGAGTGCCGGCGCGGATGCGGTACATCAGTTGGTCTTGCTGCACCTTCGGCACATTGGTTGGCGTGAACAGACCACTGGAGCTGTTGAAGATGTCGCGAACGTCTGACTCGGTGACGACGTTGGGATTGCGTGCGCATTCCAACACGTCGACACGGGTAAAGCCTGAAGCGTTTACACCGATGACCAATGTGCCAAGTGACGGAACTCCCTGGTCGTAGATGGGCTTGTAGATGCCGATGTCGGGGTTGAGCGGCGAATCCAGGTCGGCCAGGTACAGGAAACCGGGTGAAACTGTAACGTCGAACGTGCCGATGTTGGGCCTAGGCAAGATGCCGTTGACGATGTTGCCGCTAACGGGTGCCGTCTCAGCAGTGGTAACAACCGCAACGCCGGCCGCTTCATCCTCTGAAGTGACTGCGTTGTATTGCCAGCGCTGAGATTCGGCCAGCAGTTCACGCGACATCGTTTGGAGACGGTTAATGTCGGAACTGACGGCACGCTCTTGAACGTTGATGATGATGGCAGTCATAGCTTTAGTTCCTCACCGCAAACCGGTTTGCGGTTCTCATCTCAGGGCGTGCAACCCATCGTCTCCTGATACAGCTTAAACCCTACGCCAGCGGCGCGTGCGGCGTCTACCGCGTTGTAGATACTGAGGTAGAACGCAGTAGTGGCCCACGGGTAACCATCGTAGAACGCCAGATAGTTAGGTCCTACGGTGTCGTACGCGTCCCAGGCGCCCACATCGTACGCAAACCCAAACTCACCCCAACCGAGCTGCGGTACCCCAATCCAGAAGAACGCTCTGAACTCCAGGTAATCGAGCCATGTGCGGTGACGTCGCGACGGTTGCAGCGTGAAGTCCACATCCCACGCATCGACCTCAGACGGTTGAAGCAACGCATTGCCGCCATCGTAGAAGAAACCTCGCCACAGATAGGAACCGGTTTCGCGAAAGCAAGCCGCAAACCCGTACGGTTCCATGATGCGGTTGGCTGCACGCTGAATCGCGTTGGGCGACACCGTATCGGCCAACTGATGCACACGTTGCGAGAACGACAGGTCTGATTCGTTAGAGGCCCTGAAGATGTCCCGCTCTGACCCAAGTTCGTCCAGCATGGCAGACGTTCCGCCCTGCGGTTGTGCCGGGTTGGTGACCGTGATGCCGAATCCCAACACAGGGTCGGTCCAGCTAACCATCTCCCAACCCACCAATAGGTCATCGGTCAGCGAGGCGTCGAGCAGCAAGTTGCTGAGCAACGATACTGCGCCGCTGGTATATCCGATGAGGTAGTAAGTGCCGGACGACGGTTCGGGCAGTGGGTCATCGCTTGGGTTGGTAAGCGTGAACGACATGACCGCCACACCGCTGCTCGGTTCAATGGTCTGCTTCACGAAGATACCGCTTGCGTGAATGACTGGCGTGGCGTCGATGATCTGAACCTTCTCACCCGGGATAAAGTCAGCACCCGCTACGCGCGTGAACGCGGGCGGGAATGCACCCGGGAACGGGCTGGTCTCGGGATTATCACCCTCGACGGCCGACATGCTCTCTAGGTACAGCACACCGCCAACGTCGGCCAGCGGGTTGGCTTGTCCGAAGTTAATAACGCGCTTGATGGCACCGCGGTTCACGCCCGTTGTGAACCTCATGTACTGACCAACGTGCTGCGGAATCGGTGTGTCGGGCACGTTCACTGCGATGAGGCTTTCACCGCCCGGAATGTACGTGTAGTTCGCATCAACGTTGCTCAGGTTACCGCCAACCTGTTCCACGACCGTGATGGTACCTGGCAAAGGGTTATTGTAGCCGTACCCTGGCGCCGCTGCGACGGCTTCGACCAAGAAAGGCCCAGTCTCCCCCGGGTTGAACACAAGCCTCGTTACGAGGCTGTAGGACCGTCCTGTATCTACCGGAACAGGGCCCGTAATGCTGGCGTCGTTGGTGCTCTCATCGTACACGACCACGGTGTCAACGATGAGCGGCTGACCGTTGTATCCACTGCGGGCGATCGAGAGCATCACCGTGGCGTTGGCTGCGCCGGCCGCACTCGGATTGCTCTGTCCGCTCCAAGGTAGGATGAACATCGCCTGAGTAGTGACGTCGATAGCTTGCGACGTGCGGTCGAACTGTGTGAACTCCTGGCCCCAAACTTCGAAGCAAGAGTTAACTGGGTTCTCCAGGAACGGACGGCTATACGTCTCGTCCACAGCAGAGTCCCAGAGGTCTTGAAACAACGCAGCACTGATGGGGGCAAACGCCACTGTAAGCCGAGTCTACCGCAAACCGGTTTGCGGCGTTACTTCAGGACACAACGGTGACGTTGGACGTAGTGGTGCGAATGGTCTGACCGGGATTCGGGATAAGGTCGCCCGTGGGTGCCACGATGGTGCTTCCACCACCTTGCGCAGTGGTGGTGACCACAAGACCATCGGACACGAATCGTTGAAGCACGCTGTAGAGGCCCGAGATAAGCAGCGTACCGTTGACCGGAATACTGTTCACGTACTCGACGAGTGCCGCGATAATGGCGTCCGTCAGCGTCACGGTATCGACGTTGGCCAGGAATGCCAGACTCAGTTCAATGTTCACAATCTGCGGCAGACCAGCGAACACGATGACCGTGATACCCCCGGCCCTGTAGTCACCAAGTCCATTGCGCACCGTATTGGCCAGCACTTGATTTGCAACGCCAGTGCTGTCGGCCACGTACAGGTTAACGATGCGGGCGGGGAACGCTTGGCTGACCGATTGAACGGTAGTGCCGTTGCCGAACACGACCTGAACGGTGGTGAGTGCTTCAGAAGCACTGGCGCTCGTGACGCCCGGAATCAGCAGTGCACCGAACTCGATTGCACTCAGGGTTCCACGGCGAGCAGCAAGCCAGAACTTGCGAATCATCACGCGGAACAAGTCATCCGTCAGCACGTCTTCACCGCCAGCGGCCGGCACTACGTTGTTCACCGTAATGCTGGCGTCGAAGATGGTGGATGGGTCGACGAACTGCGTGAGTGTGTTGGCACCGACCTGGAACGCTTTGCCGGCTTGAGTCGATACAGCGTTGGCGGTGGACGTTAGGTCGCTGGTGCCGAACGTAGCGTTGCTGGTAGTGACGTACTGAATGCCAGAAGCCGACGTGACGGTTGTGCCCGTTGGAATGGTGCCCGCCCCAACCGTATTGGTGAGGCGGTTGAACACGAGCGGTACTACAGCGGGCGATGCCCCTGGTCGCGTCAGTGTGTAGCGATCATATGCGTAGCGATCGAGGTCTTCACCCTCAGCACCGTCGAGCAACAGACGGTTGACCGAGAACGCCAGTTGTAGAACCAGGAAGTAGGCAAGTTGACTTGAGGCACCAACGAAGATGTTGATGTCGCTACCAAGAATATCGACCTGATTGGGGTCGAGCCTTTGCGTGCGCGTGCGCACGTAGTTTCGCCCGATGGCGAAGAGGTCCAAACGAGTAGGCAGGTCGGCCATGGTTAGAACGCCACGTTGAAGTTCTGCTCTACCTTGATACCAATTCCACTGACCGTCTTGGCGAGGACTTGCATCTTAACAAGTCCTGGCTGAACCGTTTGAAAAACCACCACAGCCTTTACGATTAGCGGGTGCTGAGCAATCTGAACTTGGCAGTTGTTAGCGATGCGTTGCCGCGTTGCCGCCATGTTGAGTTTCTTCACTTCTGCAATGAGCCCAGCTCCGAACGAGGGCATGTAACTGAAACCTCCTACGGCCGTGAGACACACACGGAGCACCCACTTCCTGAGTGATACGAGTCCGTCATCGATGGCCAGGTCACCCGTGTCATCGGGGGAATAGGCACCCGCTACGAGTAGTGATGCATTACCGATACTGCCAAGTGCTGATGCGGCATAGGGGGCCGCAATATCGCGGCTGCGCAACGTCTGTTCTGGCAACGCCGGAACGAACTCACGCTTCACACCGTAGAACTGCGCCGACGAGAATGCCTGCACTAGTGGCATCTTGGTGGCGGTCCACAGGTTATTACATGCGACGATGTAGCGAGCCGGATAGGGGCTAAACGGCCGGTCTACAATCACATCCAATTGTGAACCAGCCGAAAGCGCCACGGGTGCCTGATTGACCACGATGGGAAACACGGGGCGAGCAGGCAATCCATCTAGCCCGAACGTGCCCGCAATCGGCGTGATGCTGTAGCGCTTGGGATTGCTCGCATCGTACGGATCGAGAATTTCAGTGAAGTTGGGTGCAATGCTAAACGTGAGGCGCACCACGTTCTCACGCACGGCAAGCGCCATGTTGAGCGTGAGGGACTGCGAGATAGGGCCGCCACCCCACGGCGATGGACCGTACAGTCCACCACCCCATCCGACGGGGAATGATGTCATGTCGCAAACACCGCAACCGTAAAGTCATCGTCTGCGAGTGCACCGAATGGGTCAGCACGTGCGGCTGAGAATCCACTCATCGTCTCGTTAAGTCCTGTCACGCTACCGCCGACAGCACCGCGTGCAGAACCCACGACACCGAAGTTGGCGGACGACATTGGATTGATGAACGTGAAATCCACCTGACCAACGCCCGTACGATTAACAGACGCGATGTTGGCACCTTGTACAAGCGTTGCACCAGCTCCGGTCAGGTGTACGCGCGCCCATGCCTGCGATGTACCCATGGTTGCGGACTTGATGACTTCGAACCAACGGCCCAATTCTTCGGCCCATCCTCGGAAGTTAAGTCCTCCAGGAAGGATGGTGTCGGGCACGTTGTGTTGAGTCTGCTCACCAAAGGCAGGCACACGCCGGGGTAGCATATTGGCAACCGTGTTGAGTGTGTTACCAGCGTAGAACGTGATGGACTGCACGTCGTCGGGCGTTGCACCCAAACCCATTCCGCTATCGACGATGAGCTGAACAAGATACGTGCCTTGATTGTCGATAGGGCTGCACTGAGTTGCGTCGAGCAACGGTGTGAGCAGCCCAGCACTGGAGTAAGAAGGCGTAGGTAGATACTCGACCGGTTTATCGATGAAGCTCCAGAAGTATGCTGCGAACGGCCCGCCCGTGATGGTCAGTTGCACCGGTACGCCAGTCACCAAGTCTTCGCGCGCTTGACCCGCAACCCCGGCCGGCTTTCCGGCTTGATTTACCACAATCTGAAAGAGCGGCATCGTCAGTCCTCGACCGCAAACCGGTTTGCGGTGTTTTCAGGTTCCATAGAACGTTTGCAGGTCGGGGTCAGGATCGATGTTGACTGGGCGTCCACCACCAAACTTCACACCGCAGATAGCCAAGAGGTTGTCGGTGATGCAGTTGGGTGGGATGGGTGGAATCGGCGGGATGGGTGGAATCGGCGGAATATGTACCTTGGCAATCAGCTTGGCGAACAGCGTAGCAAGCGAGGGCAACTTCTTCCCGTAGACGAACTGTTTGACTACCTTGGGGATGGGAAAGTTACAGAGTGCCAGCACTGGAATCGGCGGCGTTGTAAGTGCGATATCACTGAACGGATTGGGGATAGTGGTAGGCAGTGAGCAGAACGGCGGTGCCGGAAACTGTGGGAACGGTGGAATAGGCGGTAGCGCGGGCGGGACCGGCAACGTTGGAGGAGCCGGAACACCTGGGTTGAACGGTAGCGCTAGCGGCAATCCAACAGGCATCTTCTCAGCCGATGATGATACCAGGCGAACCCACTCCGGGAAAGTTCCCGCTGGGGTCACCTGGTTTCACGGCAACCGCTTGCGCAATGGCATCGGCGAAAAGCGTGATGGAAGACACAGCCGCGAGTGGCATAGTTGCCTGAATGATCGCTGCGATGGTGGCGGGAACCGTGAAGATGGGAGTGAGTGCTGCTGCGAACGGCGCACCGCCAGGGAATGTGGGTGCTGCTGGAATGGCGGATAGCGCAGGACCAATGAGGGCCCACAACTGGGGGAGAAATTGCGACAGCACGTTCATTACACCCTGGATAGATGCAGCGTTCTCAAGCGCAGGGATGCCAGCAAGGTTGAGTGCCAGTGTACCGGCAGAGAAGAAGTTGCTCGTATCGCCGATTGTGAAGATTGAACCTGTGGTGGTTCCACCTTGCAGCACCAGAAGGTTCTGGTGCAGGTCGAACTGAATCATCTCGTTGCCGTCGCCACTTCCAAACGTGACAGCATCGGGTGTGAACGTGAGGAACGAACTGTTTCCGTCCTGGATTGCCACGTTGCCGTTCTGTGTGAACGACATATAGGCTTTAGTTCCCGCGCTGCGCATCATGTAGCTAGCGGCGAACTCTACGATGTAGGGCGCCTTCATGCGGGTGAAGCCGAACGTGTTTGCAGTGCTGTCTTGGCCAGCAACGGTTCCGGGCCAAAGGTCTAGTTCTTGATTGAGACGAGCGATGATGACGGCACCGCTGCGTTCGTCACCCTCGGGGATAACAACCAACACTTCGTCCCCTGCGACGAACGGATAGTATTCAGATTCGTTGTTACCGGCGATGCGGCAACCCACGCGACATGACAGGCTGATACCGCTTGGTTGCAACGTGACCTGAACCAGCGGACCAAGCTCTGGCGTGAAGTCGATTACCTGTTCGCCCTGGCCAGCCGTCATGGCTTCGACAATCCCGTACGATACCCACTGCCGAGTATCCATCCCGGGCTTTGCCAACCCATCCCCAACGTCAGTCAGGTTGAAATCAGAACCGATTACGTCATGACCTGACATAGCTACTTCTTCTTCCCCATCGGAAGTTCCCCGCTAGACAACGTGTCGACCATGCGGACTTCAAGGTAGTTGATGCAGGCGATGTCGAATGACACACCGTCTTCCACATCCCACGTGGTGGAAACGGTCTTCACACGGAACGTCGTCTGCATCCCTGTATTACTGTACGCCTTTGCGTATTGCTGGGCGAACTGTTCGTCGTAACCCAGTGCGACCATGAACTGTTTGGCGCGGTCTTGCAGTAACAAGATAGTTTCGATGGCGGCCTGGGAGTTGAACTCCTGCTCGTCGCGATTCACCAAAACGTCCAGAGCGTCACCAGGAATCATATCCAGCAAGTCAGGGTCTTCGTTCTGGCCACCAAAGCTACCGAGACTCTTGGTCTTGAGGTTCACCTGGAACTCGTTGCGCACGAGTTGTTCGTAGATGTTCTGAGCCACGATGTTGAGGGTCTGCTGGTCCTTGACGCCGCTAACCCGATACACAGTCCACTTCTCGTTACCTGTGTTACCGGGAGTTGCGTTCTGCATGCTGTTCATGTTGGTTGGGAACCGGGCGATTAGGACCTTTTTCCGTTCAGGGTAGTACGTCCTAACTTCTACGTTAGTTGGAGCTGTCTTGTTATAAGAACGGATCACCTTCATGCTTTCGATGTTTCGGCCCCATACCATCTGGCGGTTGTAGATGGTTTGACCAGACGGGAGCAGCCGACTTTGGAATGGGTCATCGGGCCGGCCGTACGTTTCGGCCATGTAAGAGCGTGCACGCTGAACGATGACGTTGGTACCTTCGACACGAATCAGATGACCCACGGCACCACACACATCAGTCAGGTAATCCCAAACTGCGAGTTTGCTTGAACCTCCGGCGCTAGCGGCTCCTCCTCCCTTGCTGGGAGGCGGCCCCTGTCCCTTCACCATTGCGGTCTTGCTCAACACATCATTCAGCACAGGTGCCGTCACGCCTTGTGGGCGATATTCGACGCTGAAGCCGGCGAACTGAGGAAAGTTGGCTAGATACTGTGCAATCGCTTGGTCCAGTGGCTTGTTCGCCGGGACCACGAGCTTGGGCGGTGCATCTTGCTCCAACAGAATGCTGGTGTTGTCGCGGCATTCGAGGTGCACCATCGGTTCACCATCGGACCATTCGACAGACCACACATCAGCCCAGCCCTGGAATCGCAGATTAGTGCGAGGGTTGCCATGAATATCGGTGTACTTCGTTTTGACGATATTGAGGGGTCGACCCTGTAGGTTGCCGGACCCGATGTTCTCGCCACCCACGCCACGTGCAAAGTCACCAGCCGTGAGGGTGCCGAGGTAGAACTCCACCGCGCACGCGCGTACGGTGCGCGGGTCTACCGGCAGATCGAGCCAACGTAGCGTGACCGACAGCGTATCGGCCTGGCGTGCACCATTGAGACCCAAACTAGCCTTCTGCGGAATGATGCCCACCAGAACGGCCGTGTATTGGTCGCCCGATGCAATCTGGTTCTGAGGACCACCTACAATCTGGCCACCTCCACCGAGCAAGATGCGAGTAGTACCGGGCGGCGCTTGTGGGTCTGGTCCCATGCTAAGCGTTGCAGCGGTATCCTTGGTGCCTGTCTTGCGTAGTGGTGTCTTCTTGTTTGCCGCTTGCTTGTTACGAATGTTGGCGCTGACGGTCTGATTGGCGAACTCGTCAAACCTGATGGTGATTCGCAGACGAGATGAAGTGTAATACTCGTCCAGCGGTAGATTCGCCTCGGCCATGGGGCATCAGTCTACCGCAAACCGGTTTGCGGCATTACTCCATCATGGGAACTAAGAACAATCCTGGCGATTTCGACTGCTACTCAAAGGCTGAACCTGATGAGCCGATGTTCGTACTTCTCGCGCGTGATGGAATTGCTCCAGATATCGTGCTCGCCTGGGCTGAACTCGCCCTGTCATGCGGCGTAGACTATGCCAAGGTCAAAGAAGCCCGCGCATGCGCATACGCGATGACTGTATGGCGAGTGAAGAACCGTCGTTAACCAGGGCCGCCAGGCTGAACAGGCTGCACCGGAATCATGAGAATCTTCCCCGGTGGGAACTGAACAGTGAACCAGGGGAGATGGTTGTACTCCAGCAAGAACATCACGTAATCGGGTGAGTTGTAGAACCGCATCGACACCGTGATGGGGGTATCGTTCTTGCGAGTCTCGTAAGTCCCAAGCAAACCAATGCCACGCACGGGCGACCCGGGTGAGTACGTATTGGTTGCGATGGCTCCACCGGCGTTATACGACATGTTGGTGCGGGCATTGAGCACTAGGGTGGTGGAGTCGTCGGCAAGCTGTTCTGCAAGGGTCCACGCCTCGCCAAACGTCACCACCGCGTCCAGCAGCGACCCGACGTCTTGGTTCTTGCTCAGCAACTCACTAGGAATGGCCGACAACGTATCCATCGTGGCGTAAGAGTCTTGGGCCGTGGTGGATGCGAAGTCCGTATAGGTGTTGCTGGTAGCGAACGTCTGATTGCCTTGCGTGACGAACACGTTACCCAACGTGGTCAGGTTATTCAGGTTGCCTTGCATCAAGGCCGTGAATGCAGTCAGCAGAGTGATGGGGCTAGTGCTTAGCGTTTCAAACTGACCAAGGGCAAAGAAGGAACTACTTGGCTGCTGACCAATGCCAAGGCCCAGACCGGCAACTCCAGTGATGAAGTTGTTAATCGATACCTGCAACGCAATGGCACTGGCTGTGTTGTCAATGCGGGTAGCTGTTACGCGCTGGCCATCGCTGCCGAGACGGCCAGTCCAGGTGAAGTCGAATTCCCATCCAATGTCGTAAGCGGTCTCGACATTCCACTTGATGTCTTCGATTCGACCTTCGCGCGTAATGTTCTGCGCCACGCCACCGTCAGCGGTGCTCCACACTACGCGCAGCAATGCACCCTGACGCTGGATGTCTTCGATGAACGTCATGATGTCCATCGGATGCTGTGTGAATGTGCGATTACCCGTCTGGTCAATCAACAGCACGGGTGAGCGAGCAAGCTGAACAAGACTCCACTTCCCCGTCCACTTGCTGGGCGGGTCCTGTGGTCCAATCACCTGCTGACTAGCCCGGTTATTTCCCGGATACCAAGTGGTGGTGACCTTTTGCTTGCTATGCCATTCGGAAGGCTTGTGGGGAAGTGCCGCACCAGAAAGGACAACCTGCCGATTGTACGGTCCGGTGATCTCCTCAATGATGACGGCACTCGTGTCCACGTTGGCTCTCTACCGCAAACCGGTTTGCGGCTTACTTCTTGCCAAGCTTGCTCCCCGCCCAAGTCTTCATCTTGTTTGCGGGCGGAACCGGCCCCTTGGCGCCAGGCTTGCCACCTCCGGGTGTGGTCTTGCCCATTGCGGCTTTGCCCATGCCAGGTTCCGACGAGTCTTCGGAATCCGTGCCCGACGTCATACCCATGCTGCTCGACGTCTTGGGGCTTGACGGTGCCGAGGAGGCAGACGACTCCGAAGACGAAGATTCCTCCGAGGAACCGGGCTTGGAAGACATCTCATCATCGGGGTTCTGAACCTTGTTTGCAGCCATCGTCCCATCCTCCTATGTACCGAACGTTCCACCCATCTTACTAACTCTGCGGTGCTCAGCAGCCTTCAGGATATCACGTCTGAAGATTAGAGCGATCCTATCAGGGTCTTCGTTGCGGAAGTCCTGTTTAATCTCGAACTTCTGTCCACCATTGAAGTTAACTTGCGGCGCAGCACCCTTGAGAGCCTTAGTACCCAAGAAGTTTTTCAGTTTATCAGGGTCAGCACTTTCACCAATGACGCGAATGAATTCATCGAGTCCACCAGCCAACTTGAATCCTGCATTCTTGAGATACTCGGCAGTGAGTCCACTGTTCAAGATCAACGTAGCGGCATATTTTTCAGACCCAGCATCGTTCAGCGCTTGTGCTTGATTGAAAGCCTCAAGCATGACCTGGGTCCCATGACCACCCGATGGGTCAATCGCATATTCGGCAGCACCTTGGTCTGCTTCTTTATGAAATGCTTTAGAATAGATTGCCGACGATTCAGCAGCGTTCTGGGCTTTGAGAGCATCCAGTTTCGCTGCTTCATTTGCGAGTTCTTCTGCCGTGCGGTATTTCCCCTTCCCAAACGCAGCACCGATAGCAGTGCCAATCGAAAGAATTAGAAAACTATTCTCCTTTGTCAGCTTAGCAAACTGGTCATATGCCAGGAATAGAGCTGCAAAGGCGACCTGTGTTGCCGTCGCTGCGCTCACATTGTCGTTCAGTGTACCCCGTAGCTTGGTAAACGCAGCGGACGCCGTAAACGAGGTTTTAGCAGCACCATCGGTGGCAGAACTAAGGCCAAACAACGCCGCAACGGCACCTCCTGCTGAACCCGCCAACGCAGCAGCACCCGATACCAACGGAGCAGCCGAAGCAACGGCTCCGGCCGCCATGCCTCCAGCCTTTGCAGCAAGCCCCATCTTGAGGGCCGTGCCTAGCTCGCTCGCGTGTGAGACCATGAACTCGAACACCTTCTTGGCGTAACCCCAAGCCTCGGTGATTCCCTTCTTGATCTCGTCCGAGTGTGTTCGGATGTAGTTGATGCCTTCTTTGGCTTTCT
>Ga0209040_10000049_pt1 | contig 68414 bp, 58 predicted proteins | sample BogFormECP12_OM3_FD_188240 | JGI IMG/M metagenome (GOLD analysis project Ga0209040, IMG submission 188240) | Bog forest soil microbial communities from Calvert Island, British Columbia, Canada - ECP12_OM3 (SPAdes) (version 2) | ecosystem: Environmental > Aquatic > Freshwater > Wetlands > Bog ... | reverse complement strand
CCGCTCGGCACCACGAATTACCTCTATGACGGGAACGGCGAGAATGTAATCGAGGAAGTGGACAGCAACGGCAATACCTTGGCACGCTATGCAGAACTTGCACTGGACGAGCCGTATGCTGAACTGCGTTCTGGTACGGCGAGCTACTATCAGCAGGACGGTCTAGACTCGGTCACTTCCCTGACGAATTCGGCAGGGGTACTTGCGAACACTTCGATTCCGAAACCGGGCTGGACTTTTACAGGGCGCGCTATCTCGATTCCAGCGTCGGCAGGTTCCTGAGCGAGTATCCTCTTCGGTTTGCGGGTGACGGCCCGGACTTCTATAGCTATACGCTCAACAATCCTGTGACCTATGTTGACCCGATGGGGACGCAGTCTCAAGGCCCGCCCCCTCCGCCCACACCGGGCCTGCCGGGCACGTGGGGCGGGCCCGAGCCCGGCGGGTGGTTCCCCAACGCACCGCCGCCACAGACGGGACCGTTAAGCGGCCCGGCTCTCAATCTCGCAAATTGTATGGCCCACTGTCTGGGAAGGTACTTTGAGGTCACTGGAGGCAGCGAATGCACTCCGGATGGACGACACACAATATATAGCAAAGCCAAGAATAGCAAGCACTGTACAAACGAAGCGATTGACATACACCCGGCGGGACAGGACCAGCACTCACTTTTCTGCTGTGCTCTGAACTGCGGGGCTCAGAACATTCTTAATGAGGGCAATCACTACCACGTCCAGACGGTGCGCGGGCCTGGCGGTGCACAGGGACTTCTACCCAAGCCGTGCAGTTGTCCAGGTCCCTAACAGTGGAGGCGTATGTTCATGGCAGGACGTTATTGTTGGATTTCATCGTTGGTTGTGATTCTGCTTTGGAGTGTCATCGGGGCGGCTAGTGATGAACAGGCTGGTGATATCGACACAGTCCTGAAGATGTTTCCCGGATATCACGTGGTGACGTCGCAGGAACGCAGCCCCGACGTAAGGGCCTACATCGCTCAGCACTTTCCGAAGGCCAACGCGAGCCTCGTTCATGCTGACTTCGACGGCGACGGCCACGACGATTACGCGTTGCTGCTGAAGGATGCCAAGTTGGCTAAGGCACTACTCGTAGTTGTTCTCTGTCCCGCAGATGGTCAATGCAAGACCGCCTACAAAATGGACGTGTCCGATGCCTATAAAGTGACCTACCTATCGCCGGTGCCTGCCGGATCGCGGGTGTCCCAGACAGAGGCCATGCCCAAGAACGATCATTCCCCGGGAAGACTTAAGGCGGTGGGCATCCGGGTTACATACGACGAACAGGCTGAGGTGGTGCTTTACTGGAACAGTACGCTCAGGAAGATCGAAGAGGTCCAAACCAGCGATTAGGACCGTTAGCGGATAGCCCAGGCTTTTGATCTCGCTGGTATTGCCAACACAGTGCGTGCCCCGTGTCTCGCCCCTCCAAGGCGCTGTGCTGGGGCAACGTCAAATGCGCGCCGGCTAGCCGCGTCGGGGTGAGTAGTGATACATTACGATCCGAAGATGCTTCTTACGGTCGCAGAAGACTTGATATTACGATCTTGATGCTCGCAGCGCGCTCATTCGCCATCAGACGCCGAACCTGACGGGGAGGAGTAACGCTATAATCATGACATGGCTGACCACGTGATCCACATCTCCGAAGCGGAAGCTGCGAGCGACTTCGCAGGCGTGCTGGCGCGGGTGCGTGAGGGCGCAGAAGTTGTGATCGAGAGCGGCAAGCTGCCTGTGGCGGTCGTTCGTCCCGCCGAACCGCATGTCCGCCTGCTTTCTGAGTCTCTTCGTCTCGCCAAAGAACATGCTTCTACGGCTACGCTTGACGAGGACTTCGCCCGCGACCTTGAAGCGGCGATCAACAGCCACCGTGAACCGCTGGACCCGCCTGCATGGGACTGATCCTCGATTCCAGCGTGGTGATCGCTGCTGAGCGGCGCGGTGACAGGGTCGAGGAGCTCATCGAGAAGATCGTGAAGTCGACCGGCGATCAAGAAGCGGCACTGTCCGCCATCGGCCTGACCGAACTCATCCACGGCATCTATCGCGCTCAGACTCCGGAGATACGCTTGCGCCGCGAATCGTTCCTAAACGAACTGCTGGCCGACTTGACGGTCTATCCGTACACGAAAGAAACCGCTGTGCTGGCCGGCAAAATCGACGGAGAGCAGCAGAGCCGAGGCGTGGTAATTCCGTTCGGAGACTTACTGATCGGAGCTACGGCGCTGTCACTCGGCTACAAGGTGCTCACCGGTAATCTGCGCGACTTCCAACGTATCCCTGGCCTGTCTGTGATGCAGTTCTAGTACCTGTCCCGAAGGGTCCCCGAAGTCACTTCTTTGTACGCATCCCGTTGGCTACAATTAAGGGTGATTCTCCGCTCGGACAGCCACGAACTCGGCTCTGGTCTCGTTCCTACGGGAGTTCTTTCCCGAGCTGCTGAATCGCAGTTAGCTGAAAATTCGCTTCCAAGGCCCGAGAGAAACAAATCCGGCAGACGCATCCAAAAAGGATGCTCCACCGGCCACCATGAACTACCTCTATGATGGTGATGGCGACAATGCCATCGAGGAAGTCGATAACGCCGGTAACGTCCTTGCTCGCTACACACAAGGACTGAAGACCGATGAACTGCTGTCTGAATTACGCTCCGGCACGACCAGCTATTATGAACAGGACACTCTGAGTTCCGTCACCTCTCTCAGTAATCCTGCAGGCTCTGTTACCAACACGTACACGTTCGATTCCTTCGGCAACGTGACCACTTCTACTGGCAGCCTCACAAATCCCTTCCAGTACACCGGCAGGGACAATGACTCGGAAATCGGTCTCTACTACTACCGCGCCCGATACTTCGATCCCAAAGTTGGGAGGTTCATGAGTGAAGATCCTCTTGGGGTGCGGGATCACCTGAACATGTACGCCTATGTGCACAACAACCCAATCAACTTCGACGATCCGCTAGGTTTATATCAGACGAGAGGATTCGACGCTGATCAGAAAGCGCTGTTAGATGCTGCCATCGCTGAGGCGCTAGCCAAACTGAACGAGAAGTGCAACAACTGCGCCGGGGCCGACGGTCCGAAGATCGCTGCTGCGATCGAGGGACTGACATTCGTCTACAAACCTAATCTGAAGGAGTGCGGGGAAACCGGACCGCTGACGTACATACGTATACGTCACGAGGTTGCGTTGGGGCCGAGTACGTTTCACCCTGGAGAGTGTTGTTCTGTGGCTTCCACCGTTGTCCACGAAGCCGTCCACTCTATGAGGCATTTTGAAAAGAGAGCCCGTGGCATTGAGGAAAAATGCTTTGGAAAATGTGGTCAGTAGTAATAGGAGGTCACGATGAGTTTCCCGCGGCCAATACTTTTCAACTTAGTCCTTTTGGCACTGAGCTCTCCTATGGTCGCGCAGTGTCCGATAGGCACTGTGAAAGTCCGTGGGCGGGTTGACAATCTCCCGGCAGACGCGGCTTCCGCAGAGGTATCGGTCAGACTTGAGACGCCGAAGGAAGTCAAATCCAAAGCCTCGCCTATTTCGAACGGCCAATTCTCAATTGAGATTCCGTTTGGAACGGAGAGTGCTCCATGGTTTCCGTTATGGGGACACCGCTGCAACACCGTGCCAAAGTCCATTGATGTTAAGGCGACACTAGCTGACCGTACCGTCGGCCAAGTGAAGCTCGTTTTTGGGAATGACTTTGAGACCGAGAGTCCCAACGTATACCGACTGAAACGCGAACTAACGATCAAGGCATCAAACGACGGAGGATAACCCGAAGATCAAGGGATTCACAGTTCAGAACCCGAAACCGGGACAGAGGGACGTTCCCAGTTGTCTCACCGACCGACCGCAAGAACCAGACGATTCAGTACGTCTACTACGCCATGAACCGGCTGAGCTCGAAGACGTATCCGGATTGACCTGATCCCCGTTCCCGCTCACTTGAGAATTCGACGAAATCAAGTTCTCAGAATTAATCCTAGCGACCTTGATTCACTGCGTTTCGCCCCCTAGAATCAGTCTTCCTCCATGAAGCAAAAGCGACGCCGTGAGTCCCACAACGAAGGAGCCGCTCGGTCCGAGAAGCTGTCTGCGCACAAGGAAAGAAGCGCCGATGCGCCCACTTGGCCGGGTGAGCGGTTCCGATTGCTCCCGCTCATCGGCCTTGCCCTCATCGCCCTTTGCACCGTCATCATTTATGGACAGACGGTCCGAGTTCCGCCTATTGAGTACGAGGATCCGTTCTACCTGGTGCATAGTCCATACGTCGATGTGCCGACCGCACTCTCCAGTCTGGGCGCAGTTTGGAGTGAGGCGTACTTCGCGAACTTTCATCCGGTCACCACCACCACATGGCTCTTGGATCGCACGCTGGCCGACAAGAGCAAACCCTTCGATGGACGACCGTTCCGCGTCACGCATCTACTCTACGCCGCGATCGCGGCATCATTGCTGATCCCTCTGTATCGCAGGCTTGGAGTTCCGCCCATTCTTGTCGTGTTTGGCGCACTTGCGTTCGCCGTTCACCCGATCCACACGGAAGTCGTTGCCTGGCTCTCAGCGCGGAAAGACCTGATCTCGCTCCTTTTCATAATTCTGTCGTTTCTCGCATGGCTGTGGGCACGCACTGCCAGAAGGCCGAACCAATGGAGAAAGCGGCACGCGATCTCCATTCTCCTGGTTCTGCTAGCGGTCCTCTCGAAACCGATCGCCGTAATTATGCCGGCACTGTTCGTGGCCTACGAGTTTTGCTCCGGACCGCACGCCGGCATCCTGCGCTGGCGCTGGGCGAGCTGGCATGACCACCCACTCCTCAGCCGTACGCTGGCGCTAACGGCGATCTTCGTCTCAGCAGCTGGCGCCTCCGGCATAGTCTTCCGTAGCCTCTCATTGAGAGATCCGATCCACGGCGGATGGTTGATTCTCGTACCGATCGTATTGTTGTTGCCGATGTTGGCGCTGCCGCCATCGACGTCCGAATTGGCGGCCTTCAGCGACAGGTGCGCTGGAATCCGAGTACTGGGCCCACCGCTCGTCGTCCTAAGCGTAGTATCTGGCGCTGGGTCTGCGTGGACGTTCTGGGCGCAATCGCAGGTAGGTGCCATTAAAGGCGGGCTGACTCTGTTGCCGACCCTCGACCTCACGTTCGAAGCCATACTGGCTTACGCCTGGAAAACAATTGTACCCGCTTACATGAGCGCCTCCTACACCTGGAGCGAATACCCGTATGTCAGCCTGAAAGGTATGCTGGGCGCAGCGTTGGTGTGCGCCGCGGTATGGATCGCCATGCGTCTGGCAGGGGCGCCGGACCGCAACCGCCGACTCATTGCCTTCGGGATTCTCTGGTTCCTGATCGCACTGGTCCCGGTCTCGAACATCGTTCCGACCAGCACCAAAATGGCCGACCGTTACCTGTTTGTGCCCACCGTCGGAGCCATCTTGGCTCTGCTGGCGCTGGCCGCGAGTTTAGTCCCCAACGTTCGCCGTAAACAAATCGGCCTGTGCGCCGCACTCGTAGTGGTCGTGACGATCTACACCGCATGGTCCTACAACCGCACCGAGGTTTGGTGCGGCAAGACCACGATGTGGAAAGGCCGTCCGCAGCCGGACCTGAGCCTGTGGACAAGTGCCGTGGACACGAATCCCGACGACACTCTGGCGCTTACGAATCTGTCACTGGCGTTGCTGCGATTAGACCCGCCCGAATCCGACCAGGCACTAGAACATCTGAATCGAGCGCTCCATCTCAGCGAAGGCAACCAGACGAAGATTGCGGGTGATCGACAGCTCATCCTCTCGCCACTATACGAGGGGCTGGGCGACGCTTATCTAACGCAGGCAACCCGACTTGCTCACGTGACGCCCGCAGTCGGTGTCGCGCAGCAAGAGAAAGACGCGTACGTCAATGCCGTGAAATATTTCGGAATGGCGTCGCATTCTCTGTCGGGTTTTGCGTCATCCGACGCCCGGCTCTTCAGCCGACTGGCAGAGGCCTGTGAGGGGCAAGCACAAATGGAAGCCGAGGAACTCGCCAACGCCGCGCCGGATCGCCGTGGTTGGCTGATTGGAGAACGCGACAGACTGCGCGGTGAGGCAGAGGAGTCCATGCGCCGCGCTCAGGAAATATTGGTTGGCGGCAGAGTTGCGGCCACCGATGCCAACTATCGAATGGTGATGATCGCACGTGGCAGCCTCATCTTTGGTCGTGAAGCAGCTGCTACGAGCGAGGAGAAGGCGGCTTACTACCGTCAGGCGCTTGTGCTTTATCAGGATGCGGCTGCGCTGTTCCCGGACGACCCCAGACCACTCTTATACCAAGGGCTCTGCTACGAACGGCTCACTGGCATTGCACAATCTTCGGAAGAAAAGCAGAAGGACTTCACACTCGGAGAGCAGGCCTTGCGCACGGCGCTCACACTGAAAGTGGACACGCCGGATTACAATCCGGCTATGCCTTACCGCGCGCTGGCATCGCTTTACGCCCACATGAACGACTTTCATTCTGTGCTCGATTCACTGAAGCATGCGCGGCAAGCCAACCCGACCAGCCCCGATTCAGCTCAGGTAGAGAGGGATATCCAGAGTGTCGAACAATATCTCGCGAGCCAGAGTAAAGAACGCTGAGATCTTGGTCTGATCTTCAGACTCAGTCGCCGCTTGGAGCGTGAGTTGTTTTCCGAGGACATCAACGGAGTGGTGAAGCGTAAGTAGATTCGAAGGGCGCACACCCCGGTCGCAGCGCCAGTTCCGTCCACTCGCTTCAAACATTTCCAGGTGCCTGCCGGTGTCCAGACGTACTGAATCGTTTGATTCTTGCGGTCGATCTAGCGAAAACGGGGAACGTACCGTCAGTACGGTTTTTTCTCGATTTTTCCACGAGCTGACCTCTCTACCCCTCAGGGTTATCCGCAGTGCTATGCCAGCCATGGTTGATGGCCTTCACCGCACCCTCGAAAGCATCGGCCTTGCTGGTTGGCCCCTTCAACATCGAACCGGGATAGGTGCGACCTGGAATTCTTGGATTTTTACTCTCATATTTCTTTAGAAGGGGCAGCATCCTCTTGCCTCGCGCAATCACGGAGTCGGTCTCTTCCTGCGACTCCCCCACATCGAAACACATCAGGACGACAAGTGCCTCATCCGCAACGTTCCCCTTCTTCTGTGTCAACCCATACAGCAAATTGCTTAGCCGACTCTCGTCATGCTGCGCGCCCTTTTCTTTTTCGTCCAAGATCGGACGAAGGAGCGCAGCAACCTGCTCGGGCACAGCCACGCCCTGCGTATTTGTGTCGGATTGCGATGTTTCCTTTGGCGCTGATGCCTGTGCCCCCGCACCCAGAGCCGTTAACAAGCAGCAAGAGAGAAACCACGCTTTCCAGTTCATGTAAGCCTCTTTAGAGAGCCTAACAGAACCTGCTCTACGGCTTGCCAGGGATGAGGCCCGCCGCACCGTGTATTCACTTGGATTGTCTCCTGCAAAGGCGAGAGAACGAGAGTACCATCCCTGACCTCAGCCGATCAGAAATTCACGCGCCATCGGCTCGGGAAACGCCAGCGGAAGGTATTCTGTCTGACGGTCGGATCAGGGCAGCTAAGGAAAAAATTGGCTTAGGCTGTCCCTGGTTTAGCTGTTTTAGGCTGCGTGTCGGCCCACAGTTGTGCCTCATCGTAGGCAGTCTTAAGATTGGAGTCAGCTTTCCAATCGGCAAAGGATTGGCGCAGGCCTTTTTTCTCGAAGAGATGTTCTAAGATTCCATCCACTATTGCCCGCTTGATCTTTTCATCCCCGGCTCGGTACAGCTTCTCCATCCACTTCTTCCATTTCACGAACGATTCGGAGCTTCCGCCCTCCCTCTCCCAAACGTCCAAGATGCAAGCTTGGGCTTCCCAAGCAGCGCCATACCTGGTTAGTGTCCATTCACCTTTGGGATCAGTAAGGATGCAGCGCTCGAAGTACTCTGTGATGAGGCCATCGAGTTCCTTATCCGCTAGAGGCGGTTCAATTCTCTTCTTGAGTTTGTCGGTCGTAACGATGTCATAGATAGCTCCCGCAAGCTCAGTGTCGTCGCTGCGGATGCTGGCCACGATATCGGCTTTGGGAATCGACCCTTCCCGCGCCTCGTCCTCGGCGATTGCAAACAAGAAGTCCCTATCCATTTCACTCCTCAAGCTGGTCCTCAAAATGGAAACACAGGTTCGAGCGGGAATATAGGCTCTGGCATCGGCTCCGGCATTGGCATCGGTGGGATAATCGGATCAATGGGTATCGGCATCACACTCGGCGTATTGGGATCCGGTGCTGGCTGCGGAGCGGGCTCTGGAAAGCCTTCATCCTTATCGCACTGCTTCTGATCTTTCTTGCATTTCTTCTCGAACATTTGCATGCATCGGGCTAATGCATTCCAAAAATCCGCGATCTCCTGACTATGCCGCCCGCCGCCTCTAGGCCATCCCATGGTCCAGTCCCAACCCTGGTGAGAACTGATGGTCTGTTCAAGAAGGAAGATTTTCCCTTTTAACGTGCTGCACGAGTCGGTCGGCCTGCAACGTGTACCCGCTCTTGGATTCTTTGGCCCCGCAACCAAGCCCAGCGGATCGACAGCGTTAACAGGCGAGTTGTCGACGTATGGATAAAAATCAACTCCTCCACCGAAACGAATCGGGTCCTCGGAGATGAATCTGCCAACGGCGGGATCGAAGTAACGAGCCCTATAGAAGTAAAGCCCCGTCTCTGAATCGAATTCGCGACCGGTATACCGGAACGGATTGGTGAGAGTTGCAGTGGATGCAGTCAGATTCCCGAAACTGTCGTAGGTGTAGGTACTGGCAAGCGCACCAGCGCTGTTGCTGAGCGACGTAACCGAACCCAGCGCCTCATCTGCCTGGTAGTAGCTCGTCGTGCTACCACGAAATTCTGAGAGCGGCGAATCGATATCGCGGTCTTGCGTGTATCTGGCCAGTACGTTTCCGCTGTTATCGATTTCTTCGAGCAGGTTCGCGCCGTCATAGAGGTAAACAGTGGGCTCCAGCGTGTTTTTCCACCAGGTGAGATTTCTATCCTCCCGATGCGTTCCCGAGCACTTAGCCCATGATCGGCAGGCGCGAAGCGCCTTAAGTCCGGAAGAGTTCGCCCGATGCAACTTCTTGGGTGCAACGGAGCTTGAGAAAATATGCCTTTCGAGCAGAGCGACACCAACGGCCGACGCAAGAACCTCTACCGAAAGACGCGTTTCTTTGACGGCCCTCAGCATGACTGCTTATTGTAGCTAGCAGGAGCCAAGCAAAGAAGTGACTTCGGGAACGCTGGGGGAACTTTTAGCCAGCCAATGTCAAACATGTGAGGCCCGCAGTTATTCGGTTCAAAACTTATACAAAGCCTATGTAGTACAAACCTGCAAATCTCAGCCTCGGCAGTTTACAGAGCAGCGCTTATAAGCGGTTCTGGGCTTCGCCTTCCTTCCTGACGCTTTTGCACCGTTCAGCGGGATGCGTACTTGCGTGCACTAGCTTCAGTTGCCGAATCGAGACGTGGGTGTAGATTTGCGTGGTCGAGATGTTCTCATGCCCGAGAATCTCCTGTAGGAAGCGCAGATCGGCGCCGTTGTCCAGCATCAGGGTTGCCATCGTGTGACGTAGCAAGTGTGGCCCTCCACCTTTGCCAACCTTCGCAGCCTCGACGTAATCATGCACCATGCCACTGAGATGGTCACGACTGATCGGCTCCCCATACTGCGAGAGAAACAGCGTCCTATCATCCGGCTCGACTGCGAGTCCCGGCCTGACTTTGCAGAGATATTCTTCGATCCATGAGATGGCTCGGTCGCCGATGGGCACGACGCGGTCCTTTTTGCCTTTGCCTTGTCGGACGAAAACCGTGCCGTTGCTTAGGTCGATATCGTAAAGTTTCAGCTGGACGCACTCGCCGCGCCTTATTCCAGTCGAGTACAGGGTTTCCACGATGGCGCGATCTCTCAGTCCTATTGGGTCGGACACGTTCGGTTGCTGCAGTACCCGCTCGACTTCTTCCGCGCTGAGCACGTGCTTGGGCAGATAGTGGCCTGTGCGTGGCAGTTCAAGATCCAACGCTGGATTGTGCGGGATGTAATTCGCCCGCGTCATCCAGCGAAACCAGACGCGCAAAGGAACGAGCATTCCGTACTGTGTACGGAAGCTCAACGGCTTGGCGGTTCCTCTTGCGATAGTTAAACAGATAGCTCTGGTAACCTTCCAAGACGGGTCGAGTGATGTCATGCGGATTCTCTAGACTTCGGTCGACGCACCAACGGATAAAGACTCCGAGCTGATCGCGGCGTGTTTTGATGGTCTGTTGGGAGTACTGTTTCACCGCCAGCGCCTCCAGGTGTGGCTCCAGCATAGCCTCGATCGCGTTGTTGGGAACGGGCGCCGCCTTCTGCATTCGTTTCGGGGATCTACGAACCCGCGCTATCATTTTCATCCCCTGTGCGTGCCCTTCGTTGCGGCGGAGCTTAATTTTGCTTCAGGTAAGACATGTGACCTGACTTTCTTAATCGCTGCAGGGGGCGCTCAGGTCCAACGATAGAGAAAACCTACCGTTCGCCGACGTGGGTGCTGACTATTGGTAGCGCACGCAACAAGATCAGCGCATTCCCCGCGGGCTTCCACTAGCCGCTGTGGAGAAACCTCCTGCTTCGATTTCTCCTTCACAGGTACCGGCGGCATTAATTCCTCGTTTCGCAGGCTTCGGTTCTCGGCCAAGGATTGTTAAGAAGTCTTGTCGTTCACGAAGTGCGATGAAAAAACACTGCGTACTAATACGTAAACGATCATCCGGAGTTCCCATTAACTTAACCGACGCGTCCAAGAAATCCCCCGAGAACGGTCGGTTTCAAAAACGGACAACGCTTCGGTTCAGAAGGGTCTCTGAAAGGCCACGCCGAATACGTGCTGCGCAGCGGCCGATGCGCCTGGGACTCTTCGACCGCGAAACGCGGCACGCTGCACGGCCTTGACATTGGCCGGCCCTTGGCTATGCTCTGGCTATTCGGGGCATGTGATTCGGGAATGCTGCATTACAGACCAAGACTGGAAAGGCACAGCAAACCGATGTTGCATTGTTCGAGAGGTCGGTCTCCGGGCACCCTCCGGGCACCCAGAGGGATGTCTTGTTCGTATCTGCTTGATTTTCTTATGCCGTGCATGGAGTAAGCTGGACGTGCAAGTTGTTGTTTGTAATTGGGTTGGCGACCCTTTTAAGGCATGGGTCGCAGGTTCGAATCCTGCCGCGCTCACCAAGATTTCCGGATTTCTCGCTGGGTTCTAGGCCCGCAAACGCAGCCCGTTCCTCGCTTATTCCTTTTTCATGTCTTCCTTCTTTTGTGCCTCTGCCTTCTTGGCTGCTGCCGTCCAGGGTGGAACGACGCCGTTTTCCCGGGCGTAGGCGACGGACTGGCCGAGGTGTTCATGGGCGTCGGCGACCAGCAGGTAGACCACGTCGCCCGCATTGGCATCGGGACCGAGCTTCGGCAGCGGCTTGGCGAAGTCGGCGTTGGTCATGGCGCTGATCGCCTTCTTGGCGAAGTCCCAGGACTTGTTGAGTTCCTCGACGATCTTGGCCGGGTCGGTAGTGGATTTTTCAAACGTCTTGCCGTCGAAACCGGTGGGGGGTTGCGCTCCCATAAGGGCGAGAATCTGGTAACGCTCGCCGGAAACATGCAGAAAAACTTCGGCGAACGAACGGGAGTCGGGCGAGGGGCGCCAGGTGAGTTTGTCGGCGGGAAGAGCGTTGGCGAGGTCCACAAACTTTTTCTGCATGGTCTCCAAGTCGAGAAGCGACTGGGGTTTCATGTCATAGCTGGGGGGAGTGTGGTCGGCGGGTTGGTCGACTGCGACCGCTGCGGTTGCTCCTGCGATCATTGTCAGCAGGACCAGGGAAGCTGCTAGGAATGACTTTTTCATGGGGTTAGTTCCTCCTGAGAGTCAAGACTGTTGGCTTAGACGGGCGGGGCGGGAAAAGGGCTTGGGCGGGGAAACAATTGTTTTTCGAGGGACGCAGAAAGACAAGCATTTAACCACAGAGGACACGGAGGATCACAGAGGCCTTGAATTGCATGTGTGTCTCCCTGGGGTGACTCGTGGTGTTGAGAGGCTGCCAGGCTTCTCTGGTTTTCCGGTACTGGTCTTCCTGTATATTCTCAGCGTGATCAAAACACATTTGCAGTTGGTTTTGTTTCTGGCGTCCGTGGGGTGCGCTGGCGATTTCGCGCATGCGCAGTCGTACCAATATTTCCGCATCGGAAACAAGGCGGACGTTCAGACCAGACCCGTGGCGGGCGTGGCCATGATGGGCGGGGGGAGCGATCTGGACGAGGCGTTTCGCTGGCTGTGCGAAAAGGGCAATGGCGGAGATTTTCTGATTCTGCGGGCGCGGGGCGATGACGATTACAACTCGTATGTGAACGGGCTGTGCAAGGCGAATTCGGTGGCGACGCTGATTATCCCGGATCGCGAGGCGGCGGAAGATCCGGCGGTGGCGGAGATTATCCGCAAAGCGGAGGTTGTGTTCATCGCGGGAGGAGATCAGGCGAATTACATTCGCGGGTGGAAAGGGACGCCGGTCGAGACTGCGGTGAATGAAGACATTGCGGCGGGGAAACCGATTGGCGGGACCAGCGCGGGGTTGGCCGTAGAGGGCGAGTATGTGTTCGGGGCGATGGAGGACAAGCCGGACGAGAAGGACTTGGCTTCGGCGGATGTTCTGGCGAATCCCTATTTTGAGCGGGTGACGCTGTTGCGGGATTTCCTGAAGATTCCGCGTCTGGAGAGTTTGATCACCGATTCGCATTTCGCGAAGCGCGACCGCATGGGGCGAACGCTGGGATTTCTGGCGCGCATTATGAAAGATGGATGGAATTCGTCGCCGAGGGACGTGGCGATCGACGAAAAATCGGCGGTGCTGGTCGAGCCGGATGGGAGGGCGACGGTGGTAGGGTCGGGCAAGGGCGCATATTTCTTGCGTCCGACGCAAGCGCCGGAGGTTTGCAAAAAAGGTGTGCCGCTTACGTTCCGGGGTGTGAGCGTTTACCGGGTTCCGGCGGGCGGAGATTTTGATTTGACGTCGTGGACGGGCGAGGGCGGGACGTCGTATTCGCTCTCGGTGGAGCGAGGCAAGATTGTGAGTACGCAGGCGGGAAACAGCATTTATTGAAGATCAGTTGGGCATCGTCAATGAAGAAGAAAGTCGTCGGGCTGGGCGAAGTGTTGTGGGATCTGTTGCTGGAGCGGACGTGCCTGGGCGGAGCGCCGGCGAACTTCGCATACATCGCCACCGTGATGGGCGATGAGGGAGTTGTGGCCAGCCGCGTGGGCGAGGATTCCAGGGGCTTGGAAGCGCTGCGCCGGATGCAGCAACTAGAGCTCGACATCGAGCATGTGCAGACGGACCGGGAGCAGGCGACGGGCACGGTGAAAGTGGAACTCGACGTCAAGGGGATTGCGCGATTTGAGATTGCGCATCTGGTGGCATGGGATTTCCTGGAGTGGACTGCGGACTGGCAACATTTAGCGGAGAAGGCGGATGCGGTTTGTTTTGGATCACTGGCGCAGCGGTCGGAGGCGAGCCGGGCGACGATTCGTCAGTTTGTTCGGGCAGTGCGGCCGGGTGCGGTGAAAGTGTTCGATGTGAATCTGCGGCAATCTTTTTATTCGCAGGAAATTCTGGCGGAATCGATGAAGCTGGCGGACATCGTGAAACTGAACGACGAGGAACTGCCGAAGGTGATGAGGCTGGGTGGCTTTTCGGGAAATCCCTCTCATGGGGATGAGTTGGCGGCGGCACAGCAGTTGATTAGCGCATACGATTTGAAACTGGTGTGCATCACGCGAGGTGGGCGGGGAAGTCTGCTGGTGCGGCGGGGCGGGGATGCGAGCGAGCATCCGGGATTTCGGGTGCGAGTGGCGGACACAGTGGGCGCTGGGGACGCTTTTACGGCGGGGCTGGTGCACGAGTATTTGCGCGGGGCGGCGCTGGGTCGAATGGATCTGGATGGTATGAACGACGTGGCGAATCGGGTGGGAGCTTGGGTCGCGAGCGAAGCAGGGGCAATGCCGGTGCTGAAGGACGGGTTGGAGCGGATGCTGGCGGAGATTGGATGAAGGAGATCGCGGGAGTCAAAGTCTCCGCTTTCCTTCATGAGAAGTCAAAATCCCCGCTTCTCGCAAAGAACGCGAGAAATGGGGCACCCTCCCTCGTTGCGAACCGGAAAAAAAGCGCGAAACTCGGCTACTTGCGGTATAGTTACGAAATATTGTTTTTACCTTCGTTCTGAAACGATTTTGGAAAGGGCAATATGAAGCGCATTGGGTGGTACGGGCGGGGCAGGCTTCCTCGGTTGTATTCCTTCATTCTTGGCATCACGCTGGCCGGCATTGCCGCGGGGATGCTCAGTTGCACGAAGCCGCTGGAGCAGCCGCAGCAGCCGAAGCCGGCGCCGTCGCGGCCTTCCGACATCAAGGTGGAAGTGCGCGACGGTGGGCCGGTCGTGCTGACAACCAGCACGGCGGAGTTCCAGATTCTGCCCTCGGGGTTTCTGCAGGCAAGTCTTCTGAAAGATGGCAAGCGGCTGACGCTGGACGAGCCGGGCGTGGGATCGGCCGGCGGCAGTGACTCCATCGTGCACGGAGGCAAAGAATTCGACTTTGTGCCGGATTTTGCGCAGGCGAAAGTTCTGGAGGCGATTGGAAAGTTAGGCCGCGGGAAGCGGGTGGAGATTCCGGCGCATCCGCTGGCCCCGGCGGGAGTGGGCATTGAGCGCATGCTGGTGGTGGAAGCGTATGACGATTTTCCCAACATCGCCCTGGTCAGCAGCACATACAAAAATGTCGGAACCACGGATTTTCAGGTGGATCAGGTTTGGATGCAGCAGCACCGGTTCAATTCCCACGAGGTGAAGGAACATCCCTACGATATGTGGTCATTTCAGGGGTCGAGTTACGACTGGGGGGAAAATGATGTGCAGAAGCTGACACGGGTTTCGTCCCAGCCGAACTTGATGGGCGAAGCAGTGAAAGGCGGCTATGGAGGCGGGATTCCGGTGGTCGCGTTCTGGACGGCGTCGGTGGGAGAAGCGATTGGGCATGTGGAGACGGTGCCATTGACGCTGTCCATGCCGGTGAAGGTAGAGCAGGACGGGCGCGTAATGGCGAGCATCGCGATTCCCGTGAATGCGGCGCTGAAGCCGGGAGAGAGTTATTCCTCGCCGCGCAGTTTTGTCGCGGTGTACAGCGGAGATTTCTACGAGCCGCTGCGCATGTGGTCGAGCGTGTTGCAGAAAGAAGGATGGGAGATTCCGAAGCCTTCGAGTGAAGCTTACAACGTGAGCTGGTGTGGATGGGGATACGAGTTCAATGTGACGCCGGCGCAGATGCTGGGCACGGTGCCGAAGCTGAAGGAACTCGGAATCAAGTGGGCGACGCTCGATGATCGGTGGTTCGATACGTATGGCGATTGGAACGCGCGGGCGGATACGTTTCCCGGGGATTCGATCAAGCAGATGGTGGACGAATTTCACAAGCAGGGAATGCTGGTGCAATTGTGGTGGCTGCCGCTGGCAGTGGAAGACGGGCAGGGGAAATACGAGTCGCATAAGTACGCGCTGTCGAAGGTGGTGCAGGAACATCCGGATTGGCTGATTCTGGATAAGGACGGAAAACATGCGCGGATGACGCGGGGGTTGGCGGTGCTGGATCCGGCGCTGCCGGAGGTGCAGGCGTATTACAAGCAACTGACGGAGAGATTTATTCGCGACTGGGGATTCGATGGATTGAAGCTCGACAATATTTATAGCGTGCCGAAATGCTACAACCCGGCGCATCATCACAAGTCGCCGCAGGATTCGGTGAACGCAATGGGCGAAGTTTATAAGGCGATTTTTCAGACGTCGCGGGCGATCAAACCGGAGAGTGTGACGCAGGCGTGTCCGTGCGGGACGCCGCCGTCGCTGGCGTGGCTGCCGTTTATCGATCAGGCGGTGACGGCCGATCCGGTGGGAGGGGTGCAGGTGCGGCGGCGGATCAAGATGTATAAGGCGCTGCTGGGGCCGGAGGCGGCGGTGTATGGCGATCATGTGGAGTTGTCGTCGATGACGCCGATTGGCAAGGGGAATTGGAGCGAGCATGGCGATGATTTCGCTTCAACTTTGGGCGTGGGCGGTGTGCCGGGAACGAAATTTGTTTGGCCTGATCCGGGGGCGAAGTTCAAGCCGGTGAATCTGACCGCCGCGAAGGACGCGCACTGGAAAAAATGGATTGGGCTGTACAACGAGAAGATGCTCTCGAAGGGAGAGTTTCGCGATCTGTATGTTTATGGGTACGACGTGCCGGAGGCGTATGCCATCGAGAAAGACGGGAAGATGTATTACGCATTTTTCACGGCGGAGGGGAAATCGTTTGCGGGCGAGGTGGAGTTGCGCGGGCTGAAGCCGGGGACTTATCACGTGGTGGATTATGTGAATGGGAAAGATTTGGGGACGGTGCAGGCGGAGACGGGGAAGGCTCCACGGGTGAAGACGGAGTTTAAGGAAAATTTGCTGGTGGAAGTTGGTGGGAAGTAGGGTGCGGTTGAGCCGCGAGTTTCCGCGTGAACTTCGCGTAAGTGGGAGATTAGGAAGCCTATGAATTACGCGGCAGGTTGGATCAGCTCCGCATCTACCGCCGCGCGGGTCAGGGAGATCAGATCACGCATTGCCCCGGCTACGGTTTGTGGGGGCGCCTCCAGTGGGAACTTGGCCACGAGCCACCCGTCCCTTACCCCTGCATCCCAAGCCAGAACCTGCCCGGCCACCTGTTTGTCGTGGAAGCCGGAGATGACCTTTGCGAGGTTCGGCGTTGCATTCCGACCAGCGTAAAGGGCGATGATTAAATAGGTGGGCTTCTGGGTGAACATATAGCTCACATATTTAGGCCATCCACCCACGTGGATCATTCGATAATTGCGAGCATTTCCGACGGCTCGGACATCCTGCGGGGCGTCCGCATTATATGCCTGGAAGACGGCAAGCAACTGGCCAAGTGGCCCCCGCGTCTCTCTTCCGCCGTTGCGGCTCGCTTGCGCCGATGAAGCGGAATCAACGCGGGTCCGCGAAACGAAAACTCTTCCTGCCTTGCTCGGGTACTGTGCGACCGTGACAAGCTGAACGTCCAAACTCGCATGGTCCGTAAGAAATCTGAAAATTCGCTCCAGGCCAGGAGGTGCATCATCCAGCGCGACAACAAGTCTGGCTTTCCCTGCGCGGAGATTCGTCCCCACGGAACGCCAAAGGCGCTCGACCACCTGATCGTCGCCTGGAGGGGCAATCTTCTCAAGTTCCTGCTGCAAGTGCCCTCCCACAAGTTCGTCAAGCTCATCCACCGTCAGGGATGTCAGCGCGGACAGGTAGTCAATAGCCTGCGCTACCACCTCTCTCCGTGCCTGGGCGTTTCTTGCGAGCTTGACTTCCACCGCTATTGGGAGCCCGTCGCTGCTGACGAAGAGCAAGTCGAGCGTTCCAGCCCCTTCAGGAAGGTTCAACTGACTGGCGACGAACGCAACTCGTGTCGCGTTTTCCTCGTCGCTGTCATTGTCATCCTGAAGAAGTTCCGGGTGTTCCTTCAGCACCAGCTCCAACTCTTGCTCGCTGGAAAATTCAACTGGCGAAACCGATTGTGCGCCAGATTCACTTTGAATGAGGATAGGCATCTGGGTTGACTACTCGGAGGGATAGCTACTCCTGTCGGTGACTTGGGTCACATCCCTGGACCGCCCGTCAAGTATTGTAACATCGCGATGTCACTCAGATGACCTGCCGTCGGAGAAACTCCTGCCGGTGATCCGCGTCGCGGAAGGCTTCGGTGCCGCCGGGGCGGGTGGTGGAGAGTGCGCCGGCGCGGTTGCCGCTGGCCAGGCATGTGGGCAGGTCTGATCCTTTTACGTATTCGTGCAGGAAGCCGGCGTCGAAGCTGTCGCCGGCGCCGACGGAATCCACGGGGACGAGTTCTTTCGCGGCGCTTTCGAAACGCTCGGAGCCCTTCTGAGCTAAGGCGCCTTTGCGGCCGAGTTTCACTACGACCAGCGGGACTAACTTAGAAAGCTTGTGGATGGCGGCTTCCAGGTCGCCGTTATTCGTGCCGGCGGCTTTGCAGGCTTCGCGTTCGTTAGGCAGGAATACATCGACGTGGCGCAGGACTTCGGGCAGGCCGCCTTCCCAGCGGTCGTCAGGATCGTCGTTGGTGTCGAGAGAAATGGTGAGGCCCTTCGATTTCAGGCGCTGAAATAATTCTCCCACGCGCGGTCGCAGGGCCCGCTGCAGGTAATACGACGAAAAATGAAAGTGGCGGGAGTCGGCGAGGTAGTCGAGGTCGAGATCGTCCCAGCAAGTTTCTGCAATCGTTCCCGAATAGGTGAGGATGTTGCGCCAGGGCTCGTGGTGCAGGATTACGGTGATGCCGGTGGTGATGGGGCCGGGGACGCGACGGACCAGGGACACGTCGACGCCGCTTTGCTGGAGGCGATCAAGCGCGATCTGGCCGAGGGGGTCGTCGCCGATGCGGGATTGGAATCCGACGCGGCTGCCGAGTGCGGCCAGATTGTGAGCGACGATGGCGGAGGAGGAGCCGAGGGTGAGCATCATGCGGTCGGCGAGGAGTTCGCGCTCTGGCGCGAGTTTCTCGGGCAGGCCGTAGAGGATGAGGTCGAGATTGAGTTCGCCGGCGATGGTGACGTCGAAGCGTGGCATAGGTTCGGTTTAGTTGGGGCGCTGGCGTAGCGGCAGCGCGACGGCAGCAGCGGGAGAATGCTTCGCAGGGTCAGTGGAGAAAGCGGGAACGCAGAGGTCCTTCGACTGCGCGCGGCCTGCGCTTCGCTTGGGCCACGCTCCGCTCAGGATGACAAGACCTTGATTTAAGTCGCTCGGGATGACAATTCTGTGCTGGGTTCTGCTCATTGATTTTAAACCAGCGTGATTTCAATTCCCGCCTGCTTCAGGGCCCGAAGATCGGATTTGGGGACGCCGCGATCGGTGATTACTTCCTGCAGTGCTGAGGGCGGCACGATCAATGACAGGCTGCGGCGGCCGAATTTGCTGGAGTCGCAGACGGCCACGGTTTTCTTGGCGATTTCGACCATCACGCGGTTGACTTTCGCTTCCAGCAGATTCGGGGTGCTCAATCCAAAGTGAACGTCGAAGCCATCGACGCCGAGAAATAAAAGATCGGCGCTGAGGCGGCGCAGGGTTTCTTCCGCGATGGGGCCGACCAGCGAAAAAGAATTCTTGCGCAGCGTGCCGCCGGTGAGGATGACTTCGACTGCGGTCCCGGCCAGTTCCGCGGCGATGTTGACAGCGTTCGTAATGATGGTGAGGTTCTGGAAGTTGCGCAGGGCGCGGGCGATGGCGGTGGTGGTGGTGCCGGAATCGAGAATCAGGACCTGGCCCTCTTTGACTTTTTCGACGGCGCCGTCGGCGATGCGCATCTTTTCCTGATGATGGAGTTTTTCTTTTTCACGCAGCGTGGGATCTTCGAGGGCGCCGTCGCGCGAGGGGAGCGCGCCTCCGTGGGTGCGGTGCACGAGGCCGTGGGCGTGGAGGATTTCGAGATCCTTGCGAATCGTAACTTGTGAAGTTTCGAACTGGCGGGCGAGTTCGGTGACTAGAACCCGGCCCTGATGGGTTAACAGATCGAGGATGGCGCGGCGACGTTCTTCGTTGAGCACGGGAATCGCTTCTTGGCGAATCGGCATTGTAACTGAGGATTCGTTTGTCTATATTTCTTTTTATAGCGTTTTGTTTCGTTTGTCCACTAGTAAGGTTGTGCCTGCCAATTTAGGAAAGGCCCCTGGATTCTCCCGGACGTGGCCCTGGATCAGAAGCGCGATGAGTTGCACGGTTGGCTCCGCAACCCGCGTTTTTGTGGGTCTTTGGGAACCATGCGGGATGATAACCAACCCAATACCTGCCACTAAAGTCCGATGCTCACGGGGGTGGCTTTGCCGTAACCTCAGACTGGTACGAAACCGCAGCGGGTTTCGAAGGCAGCGTTTGTTACGAAATCCGAACAGAGTCTCGAAACAAAGAGAGGGCGCCTTGGCAACCATGTTGAAGGAAGAAAGTTTCGTGCGCTCGCAGGCAGTCGTGGCGCGCGTGGTCGCAGGAGAAACGCTGATTGTGCCGGTGCGCGCCAAGGTCGGCGACCTGGCGTCGATTTACAGCTTCAACGGCACCGGGACGCTGATCTGGAGATTGCTGGAGTCGCCGCGAACGGTGGCGCAACTGGCGACGGCCGTGGCCGAGGCGTACGAAGTCGATCTGGCGCGGGCCGAGCGGGATGTGACGGATTTCGTGAATGAGATGAGATCGGTTGGTCTGGTCGAGGTTCCGGCGGCGATGGCGATGGCCGGAGACTGAAGGACCAGTGGGGCGGGACTGGCGGCAGCGGGCGTGTGAGGGCGCGTCCGCTGCTTTCAGAATGGAGGGGGATTTGGAGCAGTTAAGCTACAGCGCGTTCAGCGCGGATCTACACCAGCGCCAGGGCGGCGAGCGGGTGCCGCTGCAGGTTTCGATTGAAGTGACGCGACGTTGTCCTCTCGAGTGTCTGCACTGCTACAACAACCTGGCCATGGGCGATATGGACGCCAAGCGGCGGGAGTTGAGCAAGGAAGAACACTTTCGGATGCTCGACGAACTCGTCGACATGGGCTGCTTCTGGATTCTCTATACCGGCGGCGAGATTTTCGCGCGCAAAGATTTCCTCGAGATCTATACCTACGCCAAGCAAAAGGGATTTCTGATCACGCTGTTCACCAACGGCACGATCGTGAACGAGAAGATCGCGGATTACCTGGCCGAGTGGCCGCCGTTCGCGATCGAGGTCACGCTGTACGGGCGCACGCGGGAAACCTATGAGGCGCTGACCGCGATTCCGGGATCGTATGACCGATGCCTGCGCGGGATCCGGCTGCTGAAGGAACGCGGGCTGCCGCTGAAGTTGAAGACGGTTGCTACCAGCATCAACAAGCATGAAGTTCTGGCGATGCGCCAGTTCGCGGAGGAAGAGCTGGGCGTGGAGTTCAAATGCGACGGCCAGATCAATCCGCGGATTGATTGTTCGCAGAGTCCGCTGGCGGTGCGGCTTACGCCGGAGGAAGTGGTGGCGCTGGATATGCAGGATCCGAAAGTGGCCAGCGAGTACCGCAAGCTGGCGGAGCGGGATTTGGGGAATGTGCCGAATTTGTCGACGGTCGACACGGTGTATATCTGCGGGGGCGGGTTCAATTCCTTCGCGGTAAATGCTTACGGAGAAGTTGGCATTTGCGTCATTTCGCAGCAGGAGACGTTCAGCGTTCGCGGCGGTGGGGTCAGGCCAGTCTGGGAGGAATCGCTGCGGCAGTTGCGAGACCGCAAGCGTACGCGGATCACGAAGTGCGTCCAGTGCCGCATCCAGTCGCTGTGCGCCATGTGCCCGGCGAATGGCGAGCTGGAAAACGGAGATCGGGAGAGCCCGGTGGAGTTCCTTTGCAACGTGGCCCATCTGCGGGCGGCAGCAGTTGGTGCTGAGGTTCCGGCGCATGGGGAGTGCGAATTCTGCTCCGGGGGGCGGGAGCACGAGGCCGTGCTGGAATCGGCGCGCCGGATTGCGAATAAGGAAATCGATGTGGAGAGTTGGGTGGGGCCGCAGCACATTCTGCCGATCCTGAACAATGCAAGCGTGGCAACGGGGGGATGCGGGAGTTGTGGGAATCACTGAGCCGATGACGAGAGACGACGAGAGGTGAGTCTGAATGAATCGCGAATCGAACCCAGGCGACGGTAAGAAGCCGTATGAATCGCCGCAGCTCGTCACGATCAATCTGCGGCCGGAAGAGGCCGTGCTCGGCCATTGCAAGAATGCTTCGGGGGGCGGGCCGACTCCGGGCTGCGGAATCATTCTGGGCGGCTGCCAAAGTATTGGATCGTAAGAGGCCTACGCAGACATGGAATGGGTTGCGCGATGAGCGACGGTCTTGCGCTGACATTGGCGGCTCGGGGCAGCGCGATGTGCAGCAGTGATTTCTGCGTGGGTGGCGTTGCGGTTCGGCTGACCGGCGATGACAGTGCGGCGGTCGCGCTGGTTCCATCGTTGGTGGCGTTTCGATCCGAGGCGGGGATGCCTGACATTCGGGTTCGCGTCGAGTGGATCGAGAAACTGACTTCAGCGCCGGGACTTCAGTTGTTCGATTCGGGAGCGCTCTGGCGATTGTATGAGTGTGAGGCGGGGTTTCAGTTCGACTTCCGGGCGCCGGTGTTCGGCGACCAGCCTTACAAGAGACTGCTTGTGGATCGTGATTTTTCTCGGGCGACGTTGCAGATGAGCGCGGAGGTTTCGGCAGCGTTTCCGTACGCGGCTCCGCTGGGTTATCCGGTCGACGAACTTCTGATCATGCACCGGCTGACGCGGGAGAAGGCGGTTGAGTTGCATAGCTGCGGGATCGTCCGGGTGAATGGAACGGGGAATTTGTTTGTGGGGCATTCGGGGGCGGGGAAGAGTACGACGGCTCGGCTGTGGATGGAGCGGGAGGATGTGGAGATTTTGAGTGACGACCGGATTATTGTGCGGCGGGATAGTGCTGCGGATAGCGCCGGGGAGCACGAGGTCCTTGGACTGCGTGACTGCTCCGCTTCGCGGGGTGGTCACTGCACTCAGGATGACAGGGCAAAGCAGGTTCCTCACCGGGCTTTCAGCCCGGTTCGGAATGACAAAGGGATGCGGATGTATGGGACGCCGTGGCATGGGGAGGCGGCGTATGCGTCGCCGGGAAGCGCGCCGCTGGCGAGAATTTTTGTTCTCGAGCATGGGCAAGGGAACGTGTTGACGCGGCTTTCTCCAAGCCAGGCGGTGGCGGAATTATTTGCCCGCAGTTTTGTGCCGTTTTACCGGCACGAGTATGTGGAGTCGGCGCTGGAATTTCTGCAAGAACTGGTCGGGGCGGTTCCCTGTTACCGCTATGCCTTCGAACCCAATGAAGCCGCGGTGGAGAGGATTCTGGAACTCCGTGATTGAGGAATCTCTGAAGGAGTCCGGCGCGAGTGTCGCAACGGAGGAGGCCGAAGCTCGTTTGGAGGCCCGCGCCGAGTTGGGCGAGGTGGAGATCCTTCGACTGCGTGACCGATCGGCTTCGCCCATCGGTGACTTCGCTCAGGATGACAACACCAGTCATACAAGTTTTTCTGACGACCGTGCACAGTCTCGGCTGTTCGAGGAATTCGTGCGCGAGTTGCTGGGCGAGGGGAGCGCGGTTCGTTTTCAGGCGCGCGGGGCCAGCATGTCTCCGGCGATCCGCGATGGCGAAATTGTGCATGTGAAATCCGCAGTGCTGGCGGAGTTGCGCAAAGGAGACATTGTTCTGGTGAAGGGCGAAATGGGATTCCGGCTGCACCGGCTGGTGGTCGCCGATGCGGAGCGCGATGTATTCATCACGCGCGGCGATTGCGGCCAGCAGGACGACCCGGCGGTCAGCGGAGAAGAGATTCTGGGCGTTGCGGCGGCCAAAGAGGTGCGGGTGGGGCGGAGAAACTTCCAGGCGAGATTCCGCGGGGCAGCCGGATATTTGCTGCGCGGCGCGGCGCGAGGCCAGCATCACATCGCGAAGGTTTGGAGAGCCGCAGCCTGCGGCCCGTTGCCGACGGACACTGGGAGTCGGGCACAAAGATTATCGCGGGCCGCTCTGGGAGTGCTGGGTGTTCTGCTGGTGCTGCTCGTCGCTGCATATTCGCGGGCACAAGTAGCGATAGATGCCTCGACCAGCGCCTCGGCTGAGTTCACCGGCACCGGTACGAGCACGCTCCTCGTCGGCCATACCACTACCGGAACCGGCACAAATGTGTTGATGCTGGTAGGCGTTTCCATCAACATTACCAACTCGCCGACGGCCGCGGTTACGGGTGTGACATTGGCCGGCGCGGCGTTCACGTTGGTGGGAGCGCATAACGACGCGGGGAATACACGCCGGGTGGAGATGTGGTACCTGCTCGCGCCGGCGACGGGGACTCATAACGTACATGTCTCGGTGAATGTTCCGGCGGCGGGGCAGACCGTGGGGGTGGTCGCCGGGGCCACGACGTTTACGGGGGTGGATCAGACCAAGCCGTTAGGTACGTTTGTGTCGGCGGACGGCGCGGCTGGCGCCTATTCAGCATTGGATGTGCCCGGCGTGGTGAACGGGATGGTGATGGACACCGTAGCCACGGGCGGGGACCAGACGATTACCGTGGGGCTGGGTACGCAGGCCCAGCAATGGAATCTGGCGAGCGGGGGGGCTTCTCCTCCGGATGTGAGCGGGTGGGGCAGCACGCGATCGGGTGCGCCCAGCGTGCCGATGTCGGAGACGTTCAGCGGAACGTCGAATTGGTCGGACGGGGGAGTGGGGATCAATCCGAGTACGGCGGACATTGGAGTGACGACCAGTGTCAGTGCGGTGCCGCTGACGCAGAATTCCACGTACATCATTACGGTGACGAACAACGGGCCGTCAGCGGCGAACACTGTTGTGCTTACTGATGCCTATGCGGCGACGGGATTGACACTTCAAACGGTGGCGACCAGCGTTGGAAACTGCCCGACCACAACGCCCACTATTACTTGCAACCTGGGGACGCTTGCGAGCGGAGCGGTTGCGACGATCACGGTGAAGGTGTCGACCACAGCCGCTGGGTTCTATCCGAACACGGCGACGGTGACCGACTCTGGGACACCTCCCGATCCGAACACCGGCAACAATACGTACGTGGCGCTGGCTCCGGTGGTGAGCGTGGTTTGTTCCACCAGCACTCTGACCGCGGGCGGAGCGCTGGGTGGCGTGGTGAACACATACTATCCGGGAACGGCGAACGCGGCGAAGGGGGCAACTTCGATTTCGGTGGGGACGCCGACCGGGGCGGCCGGAACGATCGCGAATGGCACCGAACTGCTGGTGATCCAGATGCAGGATGCCAGCATCAACGATTCCAACACGGTCGCTTACGGAAACGGGTACACAGGTGCGGGATTTACGGCGATCAATAACGCCGGCAATTATGAGTTCGTAACCGCGACGGGGCCGATTGCTGGCGGCGTGGTGCCCATCAAGGGAGCGGGGCCGACTAACGGACTGGTGTTTGCGTACACGGCAGCCGCGGTTTCGGCGACCAAGGGACAAAGCACGTTTCAGGTGGTGCTGGTGCCGCAATATTTGTCGGCCAGTTTAGGCGCGCTGGTGGCGACTCCGTGGAACGGAACCACGGGTGGGATTGTGGCGTTGGATGTTGCGGGGCAGCTGAATCTGAATGGCGGATCGGTCGTAGTGGATGGGCAAGGATTCCGCGGTGGCGCGGGAATGCAGTTGACGGGTGCGGCGGGGTCGAACGCGGACTATTGGCACGTGTCGCCTGCAACGTATACGGGCGTTGCCGAAGGGGGCGCCGATGCTGCCAAGGGAGAGGGCGTGGCGGGCACGCCGGAGTGGGTCGAGTTTAATAACAGCTACCTGCAGACTACGAGCAATTATCCCAGCGGCACCGCTGGGACCGACGGCAGCATGGCGCGCGGGGCGCCTGGGAATGCGGGTGGCGGCGGCACGGATGCGGACCCGGGTGCGAACGACGATAACGCGGGCGGTGGTGGCGGAGGAAATGGAGGATCCGGCGGATTCGGGGGCGATTCGTGGAACTCCAATCTCAGTACGGGCGGCGAAGGTGGATCGTTGTTTCCGGCGACGATTGACCGCATTGCGATGGGCGGTGGTGGCGGGGCAGGAACGCGGAACAATACTCCCGGAGACAATCAGGCCAGCGGCGGAGCGGCGGGCGGCGGAATTATCTTCATTCGCGCGGACAGCCTGACGGGTACAGCGACTCTGACGGCGAACGGGATGGCCGCTTACAACGGGACTCAAAACGACGCGGGCGGAGGCGGTGGCGCGGGTGGAAGCATCATCGTGCTGGCGGCGAATGGCGGGGAGAGCGGTCTGACCCTGCAGGCGAATGGCGGCCGGGGCGGCGATGCCTGGGACTCAGACACTTACAAGTTGGCGGATCGTCATGGCCCGGGTGGAGGTGGCGCCGGCGGAGTGGTTCTCGTGTCCGGCGCGGCGGCCAGCATCAGCGTCACCGGCGGAGGGAATGGAACGACACTGACGCCGGGCGTCGCTTATGGAGCCACGCCGGGCGCGGCGGGCACGAGCGCGACCAACGCGACATTGTCGCAGGTGACCGGGCTGCAGTCGTCGTCCGTGTGTGTTCCCGACTTGACCATCAGCAAGAGCAGTTCGGGAAGCTTTACCCGCGGATCGACTGCCAGCTACACCATCACGGCTTCAAACGTGAGCGCGCTGGGGGCAACGATCGGAGTTGTCACCGTCAATGACACGCTGCCGATTGGCCTGACTCCGACCGGCGCAATCGGGACGGGATGGACGTGCTCGGTTTCCGGGCAGACGGTGAGTTGCACGCAATCGACCCCGCCGCTCGGCCCCGGCGCCGCCTATCAGCCGATCACGCTCAGTGCGACGGTCTTGCAGTCGGCTCCGGCCACGGTGACGAATACCGCAGTGGTGGGCGGTGGGGGCGAAGCGAACCTGCTCAACGACACGGCCAGCAATACCGCCAACGTGATTTCGAGCGCCGACATGAGCGTGACCGACGCGGGCTCACCCAGCCCGACCGTCGCTGCCGGGGCCAACATTACTTATACGCAAGTGGTCACTAACAACGGACCGAGCGCCGCGGACAACGCCACCGTCGTGGCTACGATCCCCGCAAATACCACGCTGGTGTCTTTTTCCGCGCCGGCGGGATGGAGTTGCCTGAACACGACGGCCGGCGCGACCGGCAACGTGGTTTGTTCTAACGCCAATATGGGGGCGGTGAGCTCGGGTACGTTCACGCTTGTGGCGAAGGTTACCGCCGGAACGCCGAACGGGACGGTGGTCGGCGAGATGGTGTCGGTGGGTTCCTCCGCGCTCGATCCGAATTCGGCGAACAATACGGCTTCGGTCAGTACGCTGGTGGGCGCAACGGGACCGAACCTCTCGGTGACGAACGTGGGATCGCCGGTCCCGGTGCAGGCTGGCACCGACATCACCTATACGCAGGTGGTGACGAATACAGGAACGACGGCGGTTACCGGCGCGACGTTCAGTGAGACGGCGACGCCGGCCGCGGACTTGACGTTCCTTACTGTGACTCCTCCGGCGGGATGGACGTGCGCGGGATTTCCAGTGACCGCCTGCACAGACCCGAGTGTGGGCGCAGGCGTCTCGGGAACGTTCAAGGTCATTTACCTGGTAAAGGCGACAACACCGAACGCCACGCCGATCGTGGATACGGCGACGGTGACAGGAACGAACCAGTCGTATGGAGCGAATTCCGCGACCGCGAATGACGTGGTGGCCGGGGCTGCCCAGGCCGACCTGGTGCTGAGCGCGGCTGGGGCGCCGGGGACGGTCCTGGCAGGGAACGACATCACGTATACCGAGACCGTGACGAACGACGGCCCGGCAGCAGCAACGACGGCGAGTTTCACCGAGGCGACGCCGGCGAACACCACGTATCAATCAGTGCTGGCGCCGGCAGGGTGGACGTGCACGACCCCGGCAGTTGGCGGCACAGGAAATGTGACCTGCACCGATCCTACTTTTGCGGTGGGAGACACGGCGAATATTGTTGTTGTATTGAATGTTCCGGCCAGCGTGACAGTGGCTTCGATCACCGCGCCTTCTTCAGTGTCTGCGACAAACTCGGTCAGCACAGCCAACGCGTCGGTCACCACCAATGTGAGTACCGTCTGCGACCTGACGGTGACCAACAGCGGGAGCCCGAGTCCGGTGACGGCCGGGTCCAACATCACCTACACGCAGACGGTGTACAACCACGGTCCCAGCAACTGCATGACGGCGACATTTACGGAGCCGACGCCGGCGAACACGGCGTTTTCCTCGGTGGGGGTTGTGACCACAGGCGGAGGCACGTGGACTTGTCCGAATACGGGTCCGGTGAGTTGCACCAATCCCAGCGTTCCTCCGGGTTCGACGGCAACGATTACCGCGGTCTACACGGTGGCCGCGGGAACGGCAGCGGGAAAAATCATTACTGACACCGACACCGGTGCCAGCGCAACGCACGATTCGAATCCCGCGGACAACTCGGCGACGGTGAATATTGCCGTGGCGTCGGGCACGCAGGCGGATTTGAGTGTGACCAATTCAGCGAGCCCGAATCCAGTAACGGCGGGCAACAACATTACTTATACGCAGAGCGTGACCAATAACGGTCCGGCAACGGCGAACGCTCCGGTGCTTACTGAAACGCTGCCCGCGAATACTACGTTTGTGTCGTTGACCGGACCCGCGGGATGGACGTGTGCGGGCCTTACTTGTACGGACACGACCACGATGGCGGCCAACACGACGGCGAACTTCAGCTTCGTGGTGACGGTAGGCGCGACTGTGGCGAACGGAACGACCATCACGCAGACCGATTCGGTTTCCTCCAGCACCGGTGATCCGAACGGCGGCAACAATGGCGCAACGGTTAACGTTCAGGTGGCAGGATCGGCGGACCTTTCTGTCGCGAATTCGGCGAGCCCGGTTCCGGTAATCGCGGGCAACAACATTTCCTATACCCAAGTAGTGACGAACGCAGGCCCGAGTGCGGCCGCGAGCGCAACTTTTACGGAGAGCACGCCCCCCAACACCACGTTCTTCTCGCTCGCAACGGTTCCGAGCGGCTGGACTTGCTCGACTCCGACGGTTGGCAACGCGGGCACGATCAGTTGCACGAATCCCAGCTTCGCACCCGGGACGGCCAGTTTCCCGGTGGTGCTGGCAGTGGCTTCAGGCACTGCGTCCGGGACGCCGGTGAACGACACGGTTACGGTGGGCTCGTCGACGGCGGATCCGAACTCGGCGAACAACACGGCGACTGCGGCCGACGTAGTGGCCCTAGCGACACAAGCGGATCTAGTCGTGACGAATACGGCTTCCCCCACTACGGTTACGGCGGGAAGCAATGTGACTTATACGCAGAGCGTCACGAACAACGGCCCGGCGGTGGCGACGGCTGGAATGACGTTCTCAGAGGCTACGCCGCCGAACACGACCTTTGTGTCGATGACGCCGCCGGCGGGATGGACTTGTGGCACGGTGCCGGCCGTGGGCGGCACAGGCACAATTACCTGCACCGACAGCGGTACGTTGGGGATCGGATCGGCCAACACCGCGACCTTCAGCCTGCTGTTGCAAGTGAATTCGGTAGCGCCGTCGGGAACGAACATTACCGACACGGTCACGGCTACGGTGACCAATATCGTCCCCGGCATCACGACCAATACCGCCAGCGCGACCGTGGTGGTGGGCACTGCCAATAGCGTGGATATGTCGATCGTGAAGACCGGCACTCCGAATCCGGTGACCGAAGGAACTCTGCTTACCTACACGCTGACCGTCACCAATAACAGCACGACGACATCCGCGACCAATGTGACGGTGACTGACACTCTGCCGTCGGTGGTGACGTATCTTTCGACGAGCACGACCCAGGGTTCGTGTTCGGAGGCCGGCGGAACGGTGACGTGCCTGCTGGGCACGATGGCGAATTCGACGACGGCGACGATTTCGATCCTGACGATTCCAGCCGCTGCTGGCGTGGTCTCGAATACCGCGACTGTCACGGCAGACCAGACGGATCCGAACCAGGCGAACAACACGTCGACCCAGACCGAGACGATTACGGCGCCAACGCGGATCGCGCTCCAGTCATTCTCCGCCCACGTCGGCACCGACAAGAACGGAGCGAGCCGAATCATATTGACGTGGAAGACCGGCGGTGAGGCGCACAACCTGGGCTTCAATGTGTACCGCGAGCAGAACGGGAACCGGGTGCGCATGAATGCTTCCCTGATCGCCGGTTCGGCGCTGCTGATGAGCGGTGCGCAGCCCAAACACGCGGGCAGAAGTTACGCCTGGATTGATGCTGCGGCGGCGGTCGGCGGAGATGCTTACTGGCTGGAGGATGTGGACGTCAACGGCACGCGGACGATGCACGGACCGGTCTCGGTGTCGGCGGGGACAACGACGGCGACTCAGGCCGAGAGCGAGGCAACTGCGTCGGAGACGCGAATGTTAAGCCAAATGAATCAGGCGCTGCCTCCGACGCCGGGCAGCCAAGAAAGTCACATGGTTGAGACCTGGCCGGCGGCTACTGCGCCCACTCCGCGTCAGATACAGAAACAGTTTGAACTGGCAGCGCATCCGGCAGTCAAGATTTATGTACGGCACGAGGGGTGGTATCGCGTGTCGCAGGCGGACTTGGTGAAGGCGGGGCTCGACCCGAATGTCGATCCAGCGCTGCTGCATTTGTACGCCGAGGCGGTCGAGCAACTATTGCAGATTACGGGCGCGACAGCGGGTCCGGGCGGCTTCGGACCGCAGGCGGCGATCAATTTCTACGGGACGGGGATCGATACCGTTTTCTCGGGCACGCGAGTCTACTGGCTGGTGGCCGGCGAAGGCCGGGGCGCCCGGATTCCCCAGCTGCCGGTGTCCTCGGGATCGAACCAGCCTCCGGCGAGTTATTCCGCGACGGTGGAACTGCAGCAGCACACCATCTATTTTTCGGCGCTCCTGACCACCAACGGACAGAACTTCTTCGGCGCCCTGGTCTCGTCCACCCCGGTGGAACAGGTATTGGAGACGCCACACCTCAGCGCGGCTTCGGCGCAGATCGCGCAACTTGAAGTCGTTCTACAGGGCGTGATCACGGCCTTCCCGCACGATGTGTCGGTCGTGCTCAACGGAACCCCGCTGGGGGACGTGACTTTCACCGGCCAGGCCCAAGGCAATCTGACCGTAAACATTCCGCCCGGCGTGCTGCAATCAGGGAGTAACACTGTTACATTGACCGCGCAAAACGGAGAATACGATACCAGCCTGGTCGACTATATCCGCATCACGTATCCGCACACGTATGTCGCGGACTCCGATCAGCTGAAGTTTACGGGACAGGCCGGAGAAGAGCTGATGGTGAGCGGCTTTACCAGCGCGCCTGCGGTGCTCGATATTACCGATCCGAACCATCCGGTGCAGTTGACGCCGCAAATGATTTCGATGAGCGGGCAGTATGAGGCTGCGGTCCAGGTGCCGTTTACTTCGACGAATCCCGCGATCTCGGGGACGCATACGCTGCTGGCCGTGGCCGCTGATCAAATGTCTTCCGCCGCTGGCGTGTGGCCCAACCACCCGTCGCATTGGCACAGCGCGCAGGCCGGAGCCGACATTGCCATGATCACGTACGGGCCCTTCGCGAGCGCGCTGGTGCCCCTGGTGAGCGCGCACCTGGCGGAGGGAAAAACTTCCGCGGTGATCCCCATCAATGATTTGTACGACGAGTTCAATTTCGGCGAGCGTACACCGTTTGCCATCCGGTGGTTCCTGCAGACGGCGAAGCAGAACTGGAAGAAGCCCCCGACTTATCTGCTGTTAAATGGGCGGGCGTCGCTCGATCCGCGAAATTATCTGGGCTTCGGATACCTGGACATGGTTCCGACAAGGATGGTGGCCGCGACCAGCCTGATGACAGGGTCGGACGACTGGTTCTCCGACTTCAACGACTCTGGCATGCCGACCATCGCCACCGGGCGCTTGCCCGTGAGCACGATGGATGAAACCACGACCGTGGTGGGAAAAATCGCGACCTACGAAGGCCAGTCGACCAATGGTCCTTGGACAGCGAACGCCCTGATGGTTGCCGACAAAGACGACACCGAGAACTTTACCGAAGACAGCCAGACGGTGCAGGCGAAACTGCCGGTGACGATGCAGGTTACCCACATATTCACCGATACGGTCGGCACGGCCGCGAGAACGGATATTGTCAACGCCATCAACTCAGGACAAGGGCTGGTGAACTACCTGGGGCACGGTTCGGAAGAGCAGTGGTCCGGTTCCGGCATCTTTGACACTGATTCGGTGAGTTCGTTGACCAATGGATCGCAGCTTCCGGTCTTCCTGATCATGGACTGTCTGAATGGATTCTTCCAGGACGTATATGCGCAGCCCCTGGGAGTGACGCTGTTGCTGGCGTCAAACGGCGGCGCAGTGGCCGTACTGGCCTCGAGCGGGCTGAACCAGCCCTCGCCGCAAACCCAACTCGACACACTGATTGTGCAGCATGCTCTGCGTGCAAAGGGGGCGGCGCTGGGCGATGCGATGGTGAAGGCGAAATCGCAGCTCAGCGATGCGGACGTGCGCCGCACCTTCGTGCTTTTCGGCGATCCTGCGATGCAGGTGAAGCAGCCTCCGGCGAACGCGGGAGCTAAGTGGCCTCAGGCGCGGTAAGTTACCTCAGCGGCGAAAGCCGCCCGTGCTTAACCACGTCTAGCGGCGCGGCTAGAAGCCGCACCCTTTTAAAAACAATTTCCTCCTACGACGCCACCTGCGCCGCCGCGGGCAGGCTGGCAGTCTGCCGTAGTGGCTCTGCCAGCGCCCGCATGACCTTGCCGAATCCAGCGAAATCAAGGGACTGAGGACCGTCAGACAGAGCGCGTTCCGGGCAGGGATGCACTTCGATGATGAGACCATCGGCTCCCACGGCGACGGCGGCGCGGGACACAGCCGCGATCAGGCTCTGCTTCCCGGTTCCGTGGGAAGGATCGGCGATCACGGGCAAGTGCGAGAGATCGCGGGCGAGAGCTACGGCCGCCAGGTCGATGGTGTTGCGCATCTCGGTTTCGAAAGTCTTAATGCCGCGCTCGCAGAGAACGACTTGCTGGTTGCCTCCCGACAGCAGATACTCGGCGGCGAGCAGCCACTCTTTCACCGTCGCGGAGGGGCCTCGCTTCAGCAGGATGGGCTTGTTGACGGTGGCGAGACGGCGCAGCAGGGCGAAGTTCTGCATGTTGCGGGCGCCGACCTGCAGCATGTCGACGTGCTCGCAGATGACGTCCACATCCTCGGTGCTCATGACTTCGGTGACCACGGGCAGTCCGGTTTCTTCGCGAGCTTCGCGGAGAATCTTGAGTGCCTCCAAGCCAAGGCCCTGAAAGTCGTATGGGGAAGTGCGGGGCTTGTAGGCTCCGCCGCGCAGCATGGCGGCTCCCGCGCGCTTTACGGCGTGTGCTGTGTCGAGCAACTGTGTGCGCGATTCCACCGAACAGGGGCCGGCGATGACCACGACTTCAGGTCCGCCGATGGCCACACTGTTGATTCTCACGACGGTGCGCTCCGGCTTGACTTGCCGGCTCACGAGTTTGAAGGGCTGGGCAATGGCGACGACGTTGTCGACCCCGGGAGCGACCTGGAGGGCTTCGATCTCGTGGCGGCGCCCGCTGCCCACGGCGGCTACGATGGTGCGCTCGGTGCCGCGGGTGACGTGAGGCTGGTATCCGGCCTCGCGGATGCGTTCAATGACGTGGTTGATTTCCTGCTCGGTGGCTTTCTCGGACATGTTGACAATCATGGGCTGGTTCTCCTCGATAGGTTCTTCGTAGTCGTTTGCAGCATAAGTTCGCCTCGAAAACAAAAGCCGCGATCCCTGGATCGCGGCTTGCGGCGGAAGCTGGTTTTCTAGGTGGCCGTCAGTGGCCCATCCTCACCCCAAGCTGCGCTTCAGCCGCTGCTCCTGGAAACCAGAAGAAAGCGGTAGATGCGAAGCCCGGAGTAAATCGTGTCATAGAATTTTTCATTTCATTAAAAATCATACAGAGCATACTTCGACCGGCTGGACCGCACTTGCCTATTGGAGCGAACTGGCTACACTGGAGAATGCTGTGTTGGCATTCGATCCGATCAAGCGGACCGTTCCCACCACCAGAACCAGAATGACCGCCAGCATCACCGCGTATTCGGCAATATCTTGTCCTTCATCTTCCGACCAAAGCCGTAGCATTAGTTTGGACATCTGCTCTCCTTCACGCCGCCGTCAGTCCCTCGACAGGGTTACCTTTGACTGGGTGCACACATGATGCACGTGGGCGGAGGTTCTTGTCAATCCGCGTTTCGACATTTTCCACAGAGGGGGTCAACGTTTCAGAACGGGCGCTGGAAGCTGGGTTTGAGCGATATTCGGCGGGACTGCCGGGGCCGGTTGCGGAAGCAATTGCTGAGCGCCCTGCTGGACGTATTGCAGCACGCGGGCGGGAAGAATACCAAGATACAGCGTGGCGATGATGCTGATCGCAAGAGCGAGCCCGAGTCCAAAAGGAACAGGTGTGACCGGGACGGGCTTGCGCGGCTCGCGCATGTACATGACGACGATCACGCGCAGGTAGTAGTAGGAGCCAATGGCGCTGTTGACCACGCCGATAATGGTGAGCCAGATCAGGTTGGATCTTACCGCGGCGCTGAAGACGTAGAACTTGGCGAAGAAGCCGCCCGTCATGGGAATGCCAATCAGCGAAAGCAGGAAAATGGTGAGAGTAGCGGCCAGCAATGGAGAAGTGCGGCCCAGACCTTCGTAGTCTTCCAGGGTCACGTAACGTTCGCCTGCGTTGGCGAAGTGGCTGACCACGGCGAACGCGCCCACGTTCATGGCGGCGTACGCAGCGGTGTAGAACATGACTGCGGAAATGCCGGAGACAGAATTATCCGGTGTGGTCATGGCGAAAGCCACCAGAATATATCCGGCGTGGGCGATGGAGGAGTATGCCAGCAAACGCTTGATGTTGGTTTGGACGAGAGCGCCCACGTTGCCCAACGTCATGGAGAAGGCTGCTGCCATCCAGAGGAACCAGAATCGCCCGGGCGCGTTGATGGTGTAAACCACTCGCAGCAACACGGCGAAGGCAGCGGCTTTCGGCGCGGTCGACATGAAACCGGTGATGGGAGCGGGAGCGCCTTCATAGACGTCGGGCGTCCAGATGTGGAAAGGAGCAGCGGCGACCTTGAAGCCGAGCCCCACGAACATCAGGGCCATGGCCACGTACACCAGCAACTGAACCGGGCCTGCCTGCAGCTTCTGGCTGATGAGATCGATGTTGGTCGATCCCGTGGCGCCGAAGATCATGGCCACGCCGTACAGGAAAAATGCGGTGGCGAACGAGCCCAGAAGGAAATACTTGAGCGACGATTCGCTGCTCGAAGCCTCGTTGCGACGGAATCCGGTAAGAATGTACGTCGAGATCGAGGAGATTTCGAGCGCGATGAAAATCAAGACCAGCTCGACGGCCGAGGACATCAGCGCCATGCCGACCGCGCCAAAAAGAATCAGCGCATAATATTCGCCGGCACGAATCCGCTGCACCGCCATGTACTCGAACGAACTGAGAATGACGACTGCGGCGATGGCAATGACCAGAAAATGAAAGAACACGCTGAAGCTATCAACCTTCACCATGTTCGAGAAAGCCATGCCGGGAGATTGCGCCATGTACCACGTGGCGAGAAGACCAGCCACAGTGCCGACGAGCGCGATCACGCCCAGGGTCTTCTGACTTTTTTCTTCGTCCACCAGAGGATCCAGAAGCATAACCACGATGCCGAAAGCAGAAAGGATCAGTTCGGGAAGGATGCGGATGTAGTCGACGCCTTGCGGAATCGTCTGCGAAATCGTCTGCGGTGTTATCTGTAGGAAGCCGGCAGGGAGGTGAATCATTGTCCCACCACCTTGCTGACGACTTGGGTAAACGGCAGCAGCGCGGCCTGCACTGCGGGATCAATCGCGCCCAGCCACAAAATCGGCGCCACGCCCATCGCCAGGGCCGCGGCCGCGCACGGCCATACGGCGGCTTTCTCGAAGGCGAAAAGATCGTGCAGGGAATTGTTCACCGGATTCGTTACTTTGCCGTAAAACACTCTCTGGTACATCCACAAGAGGTAACATGCGCTCCAGATCACGCCCGTGGCCGCGAGAACTCCGTAAACGGGCTTCGCCTGGAATGCGCCGCTCAGCACCAGAAACTCGCCGATGAATCCGTTCAGCAAGGGAAGTCCGATCGATGCCAGGACGACGAACAGATACGTAGCCGAGTAGACGGGCACGGGAGAGGCGAGGCCGCCGAACTCCGAAATCTCATACGTGTGACGGCGTTCGTGCAGAATTCCGGAGAGCATGAACAGGCCGCCCGTGGAAATTCCGTGGGCCAGCATGACGAACATGGCGCCGGTTAATCCCGACGCAGTGAAGCTGAAAATGCCGAGCACCACAAAGCCCAGGTGGCTGACCGAAGAGTAGGCGATCAGCTTCTTCATGTTGGGCTGCACCATGGCGACGAGCGCGCCGTAGATAATGCCGATCAGCGCCAGCGTCATGATCCACGGCTGATTGTGGCGGGCTTGCTCCGGGAACAGGCCGAGGTTGAAGCGCAGCAAACCGTAGGTACCCATCTTCAGTAAAACGCCCGCCAGCAGAACGGACCCGGCTGTGGGTGCTTCGACGTGCGCGTCGGGCAGCCAAGTGTGGAACGGGAACAGTGGAACCTTCACGGCGAAGGCGAGGAAGAAGCCAAGGAAGAGCCACTGCGCGGCCGCCGGGAAGTTCGGTACGGCGCCGCTCGCGATTAGATCGCGAATCTTGACGAAGTCGAAACTACCCGTCTGCGCGTAGAGCCACAAGATCGCCGCCAGCATAAAAACCGAGGCGATCATCGTATACATGAAAAACTTCACCGCAGCGTAGACCTTGCGCTCGTGGCCGAAAACGCCGATCAGCAGGGCCATCGGGATCAGCGTGGCTTCCCAGAAGAAATAGAAGAGGAACAGATCGAGGGAAGTGAAGACGCCGATCAGCGCGGTCTCCATGATCAGCAGAAGAATGAAAAATTCTTTCACCCGGTCGTGCACCGATTTCCACGAGATCAGCACGCACAGCGGAGTAAGGAACGTGGTCAGCACCACCAGCCACAATGAGATTCCGTCCATGCCCATGTGGTAGTGAATGTTGGGGCTGGAAATCCACGGTTTGTCGATCTCGTACTGGAACCCACCTTTCGCCCGAAGGAAGTGCACCGGCAAATGCAGCGAGAGAAGAAAAGTGAGCAGAGTAAAGACCAGAGCGAAAATCCGGATGTCGCGATCGCGGCGGGGAAACAGCACCAGCAGCAACGCTCCCAGCAGCGGGGCGAAAGTGACGAGCGTCAGGATGTAGGAGCTCCAGCTATCGGTCGTCATCGCTCAGCGCACTCCCATCCAAATCATGTAGGCAATCACGACCGCAGAACCGGCGGCGATCCAGCCGGCGTAGGAGCGCAGGTTGCCGGACTGCATGTGCCGGACTTCGTCGGACACATGGCGGGCTCCGTCGGCGGCGTTGTTGACCGTGTCGTCGATGACCTTGCGGTCGACTCCCTGCCACAGAATGCTGGTCGAGCCATCGATCAGCGGCTTGACGAACAGCTTGGCATAGAGTTCGTCGACGTAATACTTGTTCAGGACCGCGGTGTAGAAACCGTTCAGACCGTCGGCGATTTTCTGCGGGAGTTCGGGCTTGCTGATATAGAGGAACCAGGCCAGGAAGGCGCCCGAGAACGCGACCAGCACGGAGATTCCCATCAGCAGAAATTCAGTGCCGCGTCCTGCGGATTCACTGGCCGCTTCTGCGAATCCGGTCCCGAACACCGGCTCGAGGAAATGCTCGAACCCGTTGCCGATGCCGACCAGTCCGCCGACCACCGACAGCAAAGCGAGAATCATCAGCGGAGCCAGCATGACCATCGGGCTCTCGTGGGGTTCGCCGTGGCCGTGATCATCATGCGTAGCCCCGTGTCCGTGGGCATGGCTGCCGCGCCCGTGGTCGTCGACCTGGGCGCCCTTATAGTCGCCGAAGAACGTCAAGAACAGCAGGCGGAACATGTAGAACGACGTGATGAACGCGGTCACAACTCCGATCAGCCAGAACACCCAGCTGCCATGCGGGCTGGAGTAGGCTTTCCAGAGAATTTCGTCCTTGCTCCAGAAGCCCGCGAACGGCGGGATTCCGGCGATGGCCAGCGTGGCGATGCCCATGGTCAGGAACGTCCATGGAATGTAGGTGCGAAGGCCGCCCATTTTGCGCATGTCCTGCTCGCCGCCCACGGCGTGGATGACCGAGCCCGCGGCCAGGAAGAGCAGGCCTTTGAAGAACGCGTGGGTCATCAGGTGAAAGATGCCGGCGGAGAATGCCCCGACGCCGCACGCCATGAACATGTAGCCGAGCTGCGAAACCGTGGAGTAGGCCAGCACTTTCTTGATATCGGTTTGCGCGATGCCGATGGTCGCAGCGAAGAGCGCAGTGAGCGTGCCGATCACCGCGACGACCATGAGCGCACTCGGGGCGCGCTCGAAAATCACGTGCGAGCGCGAGACCATATACACGCCGGCCGTCACCATGGTCGCGGCGTGGATCAGCGCGGAAACCGGCGTCGGGCCTTCCATGGCGTCGGGCAGCCAGACGTAGAGCGGGATTTGGGCTGACTTGCCGCATGCGCCAACCATCAGCAGAATTCCGATTGCGGTGAGCAGTCCGGCGCCGCCATTTTCTATCGCGATCGGCCGGACTTGATCAAACAAGTTAGTGAAGTCGAGCGAGCCGAAATGTTGGATGATCAGGAAGAGGGCGATGAGAAATCCGAAGTCGCCGATGCGGTTAACGATGAACGCTTTCTTTCCGGCCGACGCCGCCGAATCTTTCGTGAACCAGAATCCGATCAGCAGATACGATGCCAGGCCCACGCCCTCCCAGCCAATGAACATGACCAAGTAGTTGTTGGCCAGCACCAGCGTCAGCATGAAAAACATGAACAGATTCAGGTAGGCGAAGAAGCGGTAGTAGCTGGGGTCGTCCCACATGTAGCCGACAGAGTAGATGTGGATGAGGAATCCGACTCCGGTGACGACCAGCAGCATGACCAGCGAAAGTTGATCAAGATACAAGGCGAAGTCGGCACTGAAGCTGCCGGGAGCGCCGATGGCGCCGATGCGAATCCAGTGCGCGACGGTGAAGCCGTAGGGCGCGGCAGACGAGGAGAACGTCACCGCGATATACAACGCCAGTGCGAAAGCCAGACCGGAGAAGGCCAGCGCGACGGTCGTGACCGCGCTCTTCGACAACCGGCGGCCAAGGAAGCCGTTGATCGTTGCCCCCGCCAGGGGGAGCACCGGAATCAGCCAGAGATAAGGATTCTGCGTCATAGTTTGAGCAGGTTCACCTGGTCCACGTTCAGGGTTTCGCGCGTGCGATAGACGGCGATGATGATCGCCAGTCCGACCGCCGATTCCGCCGCCGCCACCACCATCACGAAGAAGACGAAGATCTGTCCGGCCAGCGCGTGCCAGTGCGCGGCGAAGGCGACGAAGGAAAGATTCACCCCGTTGAGCATGAGCTCAATCGACATGAAAATTGTGATGATGTTGCGCTTGATGAGGAATCCGGTTACGCCACAGGCGAACAGGAATCCGCTGAGCACGAGGTAGTACGAGAGTGGGACCATCAGTCCACCTTCCTTGCCGGGCCGCCTGCCGGAGATGTCGGCGGCTTGCTGGCCAACACCACCGCGCCCATGATGGCGACCAGAATCAGGACGGAAGTAATCTCGAAGGGCAGTAGAAATTCGTGGAAAAGCATTTGTCCGATGGTCTTGGGATCTCCGGGCAGAGCGCCGGCGGCGACCGCTTCAGTCCCGGAATGCCGCAGCACGACCCAGGCCACGAGAATGCTTCCCAGCAGCACGCCGGGGATGCCAAATAGAACGGCGACGCGGCTGCCCTGGGTGCGCTCTTCCACTCCGGCATTCAACAGCATGATGACGAAGACGAACAGCACCATGATGGCGCCGGCGTAAACGATGACCTGCACGGCTGCGACAAACTCCGCGCCCAGCAGCAGGTATTCGCCCGCCAGCGCGGCCATGACCGCGATCAGCGACAGCGCGCTGTTGATGGGATGCGTCTGCGCCAGCAGGTTAATGGCGCCCGCCACGCAGACGGCCCCGAAGGCCAGAAATAGGATCAGATGAACGCTCATGAAATCGAGTTCTCAGTTGTCAGTTCTCAGTTCTCAGTTAAAACCCTTGGCGCGGGCTTCCCAGCAGGCGGTTTGCACGCTCTAACTGAGAACTGAGAACCGGGAACTGAGAACTTCTTTATCTCACCACGCCACTGCGATTGCCGTGGCGATGAGATTCATCAGTGACAGCGGCAGCAGAAACTTCCAGCCGAACGCCATCAACTGGTCATAACGGAAGCGCGGCAGCGTGCCCCGCACCCAGATATACAAAAACAGGAATGCAAAAATCTTTGCGCCGAACCAGAACACGGGCAAGAATGCCTGCAGGATTGCGGGGCCGAAGAGCGGGCCATTCCATCCGCCGAAAAATAACAGCGTCGCCAGGCAGGCCACCGTGATCATGTTCGAGTACTCGGCCATGAAGAACATGGCAAACTTCATGGCGCTGTACTCGGTGTGATAACCGGCCACCAGTTCGGTCTCGGCTTCCGGCAGGTCAAACGGGATGCGGTTGGTCTCCGCGTAGGCCGCCATCAGGTAGCAGAAGAAGCCGATGAACTGGCCGTGAAAAACGTTCCAGCGCGGGATGAATCCCCAGAAATGTCCCTGCTGCGCCAGCACAATATCGCGCAGGCTGAAGCTGCCCGACATGATCAGCACGCCGACCAGGGAAATTCCGAGAGAGATTTCGTAGCTCACCATCTGAGCGCTGGCGCGCAGGCCGCCCAGCAGCGAATATTTGTTGTTCGACGACCATCCCGCGAGCGCGACGCCGTAAACGCCGATCGAGGTGACGCCGAGAATCAGCAGCAATCCTGTGTTCAGGTCGGTGACCTGGAACGGAATGCTGTATCCCCCGATGGTGATCGCATTGCCGAACGGAATGACGGCAATCGACGTCAGCGCGAAGATGACGGCAATCAGAGGCGCTGCAATAAACAGCGGCTTGTAGACGTGCGGCGGAGTCAGATCTTCTTTAAACAAAAACTTCAGACCGTCGGCCGCGGGCTGCAACAGGCCAAACGGGCCGACCCGCGTGGGTCCCCAGCGATTCTGCATGTGGCCCACGACTTTGCGTTCGAGCCAGACGGTGTAGGCCACGGCGGTGAGGAGCACGCCGATAACGACCGCTGACTTGATGACCGACGTGAGAAGGTAGATCCGGATCGGATCTTGGAAAAGCCATTGGGCCAGAGTTTGGTGCGGTTCGGTCATCAGTCTGCCGCGACCTCTGCGGGTTTGACTTCGTGACTCTCCATTACCGACTGCAACGTACGCGAGTAGCGCCCCAGCGTGCCGGACGTGAACAGGTTGTCGTTGGCCGGAGAAATCGATTCCGGCTGGTGCACCACGCCCGGCCCGCTGTTGGTGAGCGACGTGTGTTCGCTGTTGCCCGCCAGAAGATTGATGCGCGAGACGTCGTAGCCCGGAACCATGCGCTGGATTTCATCGAGAATCGCCGTGGGATCAAGCGGGCTCAGTTTCGGCTCCAGTCCTTGATTCTCAAGCCAGACGGCGTGCCGGTCGGCCTCGCCCGACTGCGCCCCGCGCGACTGCCCCATGTCGGCGCGAGTGCCGACACCGAAGGGAACCAGTTTGCGAACGTCGAAGCGCATGGCGTCGGCAATGCGGACGATCATTTCGAAATCAGCTTTCGTGCCGGAAATTTCCCCCGCCTTTTTTACCAGCTGCACGTCGCCGCAGGTATTGGTCATGGTGCCGGATTTTTCGTAGGCATTGGCGGCAGGCAGAACTACGTCGGCCATAACCGCGGTCTCGGTGAGGAACATGTCCTGCACGACAATGAAAGTTTTGGAGAACGCGAAGGGATCAATGTTCAGACGTCCGATGGGGTTCGAACCGACAACGTAGAGCGCTTTCAGCTTGCCGCTCTTGGCGGCTTCCACCATGCCGGGGAGATCGAGCCCGGCGGCCTGCGGGATGGCCCATTCCTGATGAAAGTCGCTGGTTCCAGCCATTCGGTGATAGCCGGGGAGCAGGTCGGGATAGAGGCCCATGTCGGCCGCGCCGCGAGAGTTGGCGTAGTCGGCGAGACAGATGAACTTCGCGCCGGGAATGGCCGAGCCGAAGGCAACGAGGCTGGCAATGTCGTTGCCGCGAATCTCCGAGCCAAAAATGATGATGAGATTCTGTTCGCCGCGCAGCTTGTCGCGCAGCGCGATCCATGTGTCTTTACTGGTCGACGCGTTCGCCAGGCCATCGGCAGCCCCATCGTCGCCTGCCAGAAAAGCCGCAACTTTGTCCTCTGCTCCGGCAGGAATCTGGGCGAAACTCGTGGCTTGGCGGCGCAATTTGATTTGCTGAGAGTTAATTACATACAGCCGCGCCCGGTGCAGCCGCACGTTGTTGCGAATCTGCCAGGCCAGCAGCGGATGCTGCTCTGTCGGATCGTTGCCGATCAGCAGAATCGAGGGCGCATTGAAGACTTCGGCCATGCTGGCAGTTACGTCGGGCTTCCCGCGCAGCGCGGCCGAAAGGGCAGGGAAGTCCGCGGTGCGGTGATGATCGACGTTGTTGGTCTGCAACACGACGCGCGCGAACTTCGAGAGCAGGTAAGCCTCTTCATTCGTCGTCCGAGTCGAGCCAATCACGCCGATTGCCGATCCACCGTCTTTGTCTCGAACTTCGGCAAACTTCTTGCCCACCAACTCGAATGCCTCTTCCCATGTTGCGGGCGTGAGCTTGCCGCTCTTGCGAATCAGCGGTTGCGTCAGGCGTTCTTCGTGATTCGCGAAATCGAAAGCGTAGCGGCCCTTGATGCAGAGGAAGTCGCCGTTGGTGCCGCTCTTGTCGCGGTTGTCGCCGCGCACGATCTCCATGCCAGTGTCAGATCGGCGCACACCCAGCGTGGTCTTGCAGCCATCACCGCAGTGCGTGCAGACCGTGCCCACATGCTTCATTTCCCAGGGACGCGTCTTATAGCGATACGCGCCGGAGGTGAGCGCGCCCACCGGGCAAATGTCGATGCACATGCCGCACTCTTCGCATTCTAGATGATCTTCTTTATTGGGAGCGATGAGCGAACTCACGCCGCGGTTCTGCACGCCCAGAGCCCACACGTCCATGCCCTCGCCGCACACGCGCACGCAGCGGTAACAGAGAATGCAGCGCGGCCGGTCGAAGAAGACCACTGGAGACCACTGCTGCTCCTCCTTGTGGTTCTTCGCCTCCATGAATTTCGATTGGGCAGCGCCGTAGGAAAATGTCATGTCCTGCAGTTCGCACTCGCCGCCGGCGTCGCAAACCGGGCAATCGAGCGGATGGTTGCCGAGCAGCATTTCGAGCATCGACTTGCGCGCCTGCTTGATCTCGTCGCTGTCGGTGGTGACGATCATGCCCTCGCCGATGACCGTAGTGCAGGCGGTTTGCAGCTTGGGCATCTTCTCGACTTTCACCAGGCACATGCGGCAAGCGCCCTGCAAAGAGAGGTTGGGGTAATAGCAAAATGAAGGCACTTCGATGCCCACCGTCTTGCAGGCCTCGATGAGCAGCGTGCCCGCTGGAGCCGTGAGTTTCTTGCCGTCGACAGTGAGTGTTACGTCAGCCATATTTTGTAGCGCCGGCGTCCCGCCGGCTGTGGCGAGGGCGTCACGCCCTCGCAGCACATCAGCAATCCAAGACCTGCGGGCATTCGCCCGCACATCGGGCCGGCGAGACGCCGGCGCTACGCGTGCACCGGAAGTTGTTCCACCACGCCCTCTTTTTCGTACGGGCACGGCTTACCGTCCAGGTGATCTTCGAATTCTTTTCTGAACTTCTTCACGAAGGCGATCGTCGGCATCGCGGCCGCATCGCCCAGCGGACAGAATGTACGCCCGAGCATGTTTTCCGCCAGGTACTGCATGTTGTCGATGTCTCTTTTCAGGCCGCCGCCGTTATGAAAGCGGATGAGCGTCTTCTTCAGCCAGTCCGTGCCTTCGCGGCACGGGATGCACCATCCGCAACTTTCGTGCTGGTAAAACTTCATCGTTCGCAGGGCAAACTTCACGATGCACTGCTGATCGTCGATTACGACCACTCCGCCGGAACCCAGCATCGACCCGGCCTTCGCCACCGAATCGAAATCCATGGCGACGTCGATTTCATCCGCGGTAAGGCAGGGGCAGGACGATCCGCCCGGCACGACCGCCTTCAACGCACGCCCGTTGGGGATGCCGCCGCCAACTTCGTAAAGCATTTTCTTTAAGTTATAGCCCATCGGCAGTTCGTAGACGCCGGGCTTGGCGATGTTGCCGCTCAGGCAAAACAGGCGCGTGCCGCCGTTCTTGGGCGTTCCCAGCTTGGCGTACCAGTCCGCGCCGCCAAGAATAATGTGTGGCACGTTGGCCAAGGTTTCGGCATTGTTGATGACCGTGGGGCCGCCCCAGAGACCGACCACTGCCGGGAACGGAGGCCGGATGCGCGGAATGCCGCGCTTGCCTTCGAGCGATTCCATCAGCGCCGATTCTTCGCCAACTTCGTAAGCGCCCGCGCCGCCATGCCAGTAAATGTCCAGGTCACGCCCGCTGCCGAAAATATTCTTGCCGATGAAGCCTTTGGCGTAGGCGTCGCGAATCGCTTTCTGCATGATGACGGACAGATAGCGGTACTCGCCGCGGATATAGATGTAGCCGCTCTGCGCGCCCACCGCCAGCGCGCCGATCATGACGCCCTCGATCACCGAGTGCGGATCGTGCTCGAAAATCAAGCGGTCTTTGCAGGTGCCGGGCTCGCTCTCGTCGCCGTTGCACAGCACGTACTTCGGTTTGGCCGACTGCTTGGGCACGAACGACCACTTCATCCCGGTGGAGAATCCGGCGCCGCCGCGGCCGCGCAAGCCGGAATTCTTGACTTCATTAATAATGGAGTCGGGCTCCATGGCGAGCGCCTTCTGCACGGCCTTGTAGCCGTCCAGTTCGAGGTAGCGGTCGATATTAGCCGCACCCTGGCCGAAGCGCCGGGAGACGACTTTTACCTCGTCGGGATGGGAGACCAGATCAGCCATGGTAGAAATTGTTGATTGATGATTTTCGATTGTTGATTGAAAACCGTTCCCGTGGAAGTTTTTCAATCATCAATCAAAAACTCAACAATCAGAAATTGCTTTTACTGCGTTCCCTTCTTCTTATACTCGTCGAGAATCCCGTCCATCTTTTCCGGCGTCAGGTTCTCGTGAAAATCGTAGTTCACTTGCGCGGCCGGGGCCCAGCTGCAGGCGCCAACGCATTCCACTTCCTCCAGCGTGAAAAGGCCGTCGGGCGTCGTCTGCTTGTGGCCGATGCCCAGCTTTTTCGCGCAGTGATGCAGGATCTCTTCGCCGCCGCGCACCATGCAGCTGATGTTGGTGCAGACCTGCACGTTAAACTTGCCGCGCGGCTTGGTGGTCAGCATCGAGTAGTAGCTGATCACGTTGCGCACTTCGAGTTCGGTCAGGTCGAGACGAGTGGCAATTTCCGCGATCACTTCGTCCGACAAGTATCCAGCTTCATCCTGCGCGTAAAGCAGCGTCGGGACCAGCGCCGAGCGCTTGGTCGGGTAGTGCGGGACCATCTCCGCAAAGCGCGTTTCGAATTCGTCGGAGAATTTCACCGGTCAATTTCTCCCAGCACAATGTCAATGCTCCCAATTGCCGCCACTACGTCCGCGAGCAGCCGTCCCTCGCACATGGTCGGCAGCGTTTGCAGGTTCGCAAAACACGCAGACCGCATGTGCACGCGATAAGGCTTCGCCGTGCCATCGCTGACGATGTAGTAGCCCATTTCTCCGCGCGGCGATTCCACTGCCTGATACACCTCGCCCACCGGCACCGCAAATCCTTCGGTGATGATTTTGAAGTGGTAGATGAGCGACTCCATCTGCGTCTTCATTTTCTCGCGGTCGGGGAGCACCACTCCGGGAGCATCCGCTTTGACGGGGCCTTCCGGCATGCCGTCGAGTGCCTGCCGCACGATGCCGATCGATTCCCGCAGTTCCTGCACGCGGCACATGTAACGAGCGAACACGTCGCCTTCCATGGATACGGGGACTTTGAACTGGAACTTGTCGTAGCTCGAATACGGCATGTCGCGGCGCAGATCGAAGTCGACGCCGCTGCCGCGCAGGGTCGGGCCGGTCGCGCCCAGCGCGATCGCGTCTTCGGCGGTCATGCGGGCGACGCCTTTGGTTCGCATCATCCAGATGGGGTTTCCGGTGAGCAAGTTCTCGTACTGATCGATTCGCTCGGGAAAATATCCAGCGAAATCGCGCACGCGATCGAAGAAACCGAGCGGCGGTTCGAGGGCGACTCCGCCTACTCTGAAATACGAGGTCATCATGCGCTGCCCGCTTACCATCTCGAACATGCGCAGAACTTCTTCGCGCTCGCGGAAGCAATATAAGAAGACCGTCATCGCGCCGATGTCGAGCGCATGCGTTCCCAGCCAGACGAGATGCGAATTGATGCGCGTCAGTTCGTTGAGCAACACGCGCAGCCACTGCGCTTTCGGCGGAATCTCCAGCCCCAGCAGTTTCTCTACCGCGAGCACGTAGCAGAGGTTGTTGGTCATGGGGCAGAGGTAGTCGATGCGGTCGGTCAGCGGCACAACTTGCTGGTAGAACTTGGCCTCGCAGGTCTTTTCGATTCCGGTGTGCAGGAAGCCGATGTCGGGCATCATGCGCACGACGGTCTCGCCGTCGATCTCAAGCAGCACACGCAGCACCCCGTGGGTCGACGGATGTTGCGGGCCCATGTTCAGGATCATGGTGCGATCCTGGCCGGGTTCGAGCACGGGAGTGGGCGTCAAATGGGCCATCGTTGATTTCCTAGCGGTACCCCTCCACGGGATAATCTTTGCGCAGGGGGTGGCCTTCCCAGTCCTCGGGCATCAGAATGCGCCGCAAATATGGATGGCCGGTGAAACGAACGCCGAAAAGATCGAACACTTCGCGCTCGAAATAATTGGCGCCGGGCCATACGGAAGTGAGCGACTCGACGGCCGGGCTGTCGCTGTTCAGGTGAACTTTCAGCCGGATGCGTTCTTTTTTCGGGATCGACAGCAGGTGATAGACAACCTCAAACCTGGGTTCGGCCGGATACCAGTCGACGCAAGTGACGTCGGAAAGGAAATTGTACGGGCAAGCGGGATCGTCTTTGAGAATCGAGCAAGCCTCGCGGATGAAGGCTCGATCGACATAAATCGTCATTTCCTCGCGATCGAATTTCACGCGGGTCACGGCCGCCGCGTTCCAGGCGAGCAGGCGGGCCACGGCCGGATGGTTCTTCAATTGCTCGATATCGGTAATGGCAGGGACCAGCGGCATTAGAAGTTTCCCCGCTTGGGAGAGGTCTCGCCCCAGTCCAGCGCGCCCTTCTTCCAGATATAGAAGAATCCGACAAGGAAAATCCCGATGTACAGCAGCATCTCCCAGAGACCGAAATGACCCTGACCCTGTTCTTTGAGCGTCCGCAGAATGACCGCCCAGGGATAGATAAAGACGGCCTCAACATCGAACAGAATGAACAGCATAGCGACCAGGTAGAACTTCACCGAGAAACGCTGCCGGGAGTCGCCCACCGGGGTCATGCCACATTCGTAAGGTGACAGCTTGGCGCGGGTCGGCTTACGCTGCCCAAGCAGCCAGGAAAGCACCACCATCCCAGCCGCAATAGCGCCCGCCATAAGAATATGGATCAAAAACGGGAGGTAGCGTGCGAAGTAATTGTCGGGCATAGGATGAGGTGGATATAATTCGCGCCAAGCGTTGGTAAACGTTCTAGATTATGGGCTTACACTCAGAGTGTCAAGCGAACGAGGAGCGAATTTCGAAATTGTGTAATTTGGTAATTGAGTAATTGAAAAAGGAAGCGAGTGGGCAGCTTTTTGCCCGCAGTTGCCGAGGTTTTCAATTTTCCAATTACACAATTCACCGATTGCGAAATCCCTATGATTTTTGGCTTCAACACCGACGTCAAGCATGGCGACACGATTTACCACGTGCAGAGCGAAGCGCGTGAAAGCGAACTCCTTCTGCAGACCCAGGTCTTCGTGCGCGGCCGCTGCATCGGCAAGCGGGCGACTTCTTACGCCAGCAAGCCCAGCGAGGCACCCATCGGCGACGCCCAAAAAGAGCAGCGCCTCCGCGAGCAGCACCGCCTGGTGCTGGACGCGATCCGGGAAGGCAAGCTGGACAACGTTCTGGACCATCCCGAAGCCGAAGCGCTGGCGGCGGTGAAGGAGCTGGACGTGCAGTGGCTGAACGCGGAGTCGATTCACTTCGACCGCAACCTGACCATGCAGCTGCGCGTGACCGAAGGGGGAGCGGCGGCGTCCGGGGCGCGTCTGACCTTCCGCCTGGCCCGGCCCGGGGCAGCGCCCTTCTATACCCAGACGGTGGCTGACTCGGGCGGAGCGGCCGAGATCAAGCTTGAAGTCGACGAAGCGGATCTACCGGATTCGACGCTGCTGGTGCAAATCAACTGCGAAGGCCGGACAGCCACCCGCAAGTTCGTGCTGCGCAAAGCGGGGGGGTAACGGATAGTTCCTAGGCGTCATCCCGGCCGGAGCCGTCTTTCAGGCGGAGAGATGAATCTCGCGGGTACCATCGGAATTTCTTGGCAGCATAATCGAATGAAACTTCATCTCAACGGGGAAGAGCGCGATTTCAGCGGCTCGTCGGCTCCTTTTACCCTCGCGGCGCTTGTGGAAATCCTCGGCATGAAGGCCGACCGCGTGGCCGTGGAACTAAACCGCGATATCGTGCCCCGCGACCGCTGGGCCGCGACTGCGCTGAACGAAGGCGACCGGCTGGAGATCGTCCACTTCGTCGGCGGTGGCTTGGGCTGCGACTTCCTCCAGGAACTCTCTTAGTCACCTCTTTTCCACCGATTCTCTGCTTGACCTTCGCCCATCCATGCCTAAAATGTTTGAAACATTCGGCTTGAGGATTGTTTCAAACAAACCTGAGGGATCATGCAAGACCGCTTCACATCGCACGACGTAATCGCTCTGACGGGGATCACGCCCCGCCAGCTCCAGTGGTGGGACGAGCGCGGCGTGGTGAAGCCCGAGCGCGAAGGGCATCACCGCCTGTACTCGATGAATCATCTGACCGAAGTGGCGGTGATTTGCGAACTGCGGCGTAAGGGGTTTTCGCTGCAGAGCGTGCGCAAGGTCATGCGCTTTCTCGAGCGCGAGATTGGCAAGGGGTTGGCGGAGATTGTCAGCCACGGCTCCGACTATCACCTGCTGAGTGACGGCACTCATCTTTATCTGGAGACTTCCGCCAGCCAGATCGTCGACATTCTGAAGAATTCCGACCAGCCGATTATGGCGGTGTGCCTGAGTGACGCGGTGCGGCAGGTGCGAGCCGGGGTCATCTCCGGGAAGACGAATACTTCAGTAACTTCGCCCGATCACCGCAAGCGTGCTAAAAAGGCTTCGTAGACAGTGGGGATGGGGATCACAGCACGAACCAGAACTTCGGAGTCAAGGACATTACACGACGCGGCATAGGGACACAGGAGGAAGACATGGTCGGTGAACTGGACCTTCTCAACGAGTGGATTCCGGAACAGATGCAGCCCGGTACCGTTTTCGTGCTGGAAAACGCCGGCGAGATCGGCGAGAAGGAAGATCCTTACTGGGCCGTGTTGGCTTGTCCTTCGTGCGGCATGCTCGGGCTGATCACGCGCAAACAGATTAACGGCTTCATTCCCGTGATCTGCGGATCGGAGCACTGCTCGGCGCAGTTCTTCATCCGCGAGAGCGAAGTGGTGGTGCGCAAACCGTTCTAGTTGACTCCATGAAACCGGGCCGCGGCCTGCGGCCCTCAGTTTTTTCCTGCTTTTACTTCCTGCAAATCCACCGGGACCTGCTCCACAATCTCAATTCCAAATCCCTCCAGCGCTGCTACTTTCTTTGGACGATTCGTAAGTAGACGGATGCGGTGCAGGTTCAGATCTGACAGAATCTGGGCGCCGATGCCGACTTCGCGCTGCGTCTGCTTTTCGTTGTCGAGGAGGGCGGGGAGTTTGCGGCCGCGGTGGAAACTGAGCGCGGTGCGGTCCCCGACGCGTTCGACGGAGAATCCCTGCGAAGTCTGGTGCAGGTAGATCAGAGCGCCGCGGCCCTCCTGGGAAATGTGGCGGAGTGAGCCTTCCAGCGTGGCGTGGCACTCGCAGCCCGTGGCGCCGAAGACGTCGCCCATCAGGCAGTGGGCGTGCATGCGGACCAGCACCGGCTCGGCGCTGTGTTCGATATCTCCTCTGACTAACGCCACGTGCGACTCGCCGCCGTCGACTTCGCTGGCGTAGGCGATGAGGCGGAACTCGCCGAAGCGGGTGTCGATCAGGGCCTCGCCGACGCGATGCACGTAGCGCTCGTGCGCCATGCGGTAGCGGATAAGCTCGGCGACGGTGAGCATCTTCATCTGGTGGGTGCGGCAGAATTCGATCAGGTCCGGCACGCGGGCCATGCTGCCGTCGTCCTTCATAATTTCGCAGATGATTCCAGCGGGGATCAGACCGGCAAGGCGCGCGAGATCGACCGAAGCTTCGGTCTGGCCGGCGCGGACGAGCACTCCGCCCTTGCGGGCGCGCAGCGGGAAGACGTGGCCGGGACGCGCCAGGTCGCTCGGCTTGGTCGCGGGATCGATCGCAACTTGAATGGTGCGGGCGCGGTCATAAGCGGAGATGCCAGTCGTTACGCCCTGACGCGCATCGATGGCTTCGCAAAATGCAGTGCCGAACTGCGAAGTGTTCTCCGAGGTCATGGGGCCGATGTTGAGGTGATCGAGCCGCTCTTCGGTCATGGCGAGGCAAACCAGGCCGCGTCCGAACTTGGCCATGAAGTTGATGGCTTCGGGAGAGACTTTTTCGGCGGCGAGGGTGAGGTCGCCTTCGTTCTCGCGGTCTTCGTCGTCGACCACGACGATCATGCGGCCGGCGCGGATTTCCTCAATCGCGTCGGGGACGTCGGTGAATGGGTGCTGGGGGCTCATATTGAGGCGATTGTAGCAACTGGGCGCCAGCGGGGTCGCTCGGTGCCCTCCGATTTGTGTATCATCACTTCTGTGATTCGTCGACTCTACGTCAACAACTTCCGATGTCTAGAAAACTTCGAACTGCCAATCTCTGGCCGGTCGTCCGCCCTGCTGATCGGGAAGAACGGTGCTGGCAAGACAACGGTCAGCCTTGCCCTGCAGATTCTACAGAAGATCGCACAAGATACAAACCGGGTGGGGGATCTGGTGAAGCCGAAGGATCTCGTTCGCAGCCGCGCCGACGTCCCGATGCGATTTGAAATCGAGGTCGAGTTAGAAGGCAAAATCTACGAGTACATTATCGCTTTTGAGTTTCCCGAGGGATTCAAGGAACTCCGCGTGTTCGAGGAGAAGTTCACGGTTGACGGCAACCCAGTTTACAGCCGGGAAGTGGCGCAAGTACATCTAACGAGAGCGGGACAGGACGCGGACTTTCTGATTGACTGGCACCTGGTGGCGCTTCCAATCGTTCACCTAAAGCCGACAGACGACCCTTTGTTCGTTTTCAAGCGCTGGCTGGGTAGCATGCTCATCCTCCGTCCGATACCCAGCTTGATCCTGGGTGACTCCGAACAAGACACGCTGCGGCCAAATCCGCAAGTCACCAACTTTGGAGCGTGGTTCTCTGGTCTGCTTGCTGACGCGCCGTCCGCGTACGCCAAGATAGCTGACTATCTGAAACAGGTGATGCCCGACCTAAAGGACATAAAGAACCCGATGGTCGGGACAGAATCTCGAAGCATAGTCGTCCAGTTTTTCAAGGATCGAAAAAGCCTAACCCTTCCTTTTGCCGATTTGTCCGATGGCGAGAAGTGCTTCATGATATGCGCTCTCGTGCTTGCCGCGAATGACGCTCAGGGACCGCTGTTTTGTTTCTGGGACGAACCCGACAACTATCTGGCCTTGGACGAAGTTGGTCACTTCGTCTTGGCGCTGCGCCAAGCATTCCAGTCCGGCGGTCAGTTCATCGCAACCTCGCATAACCCCGAGGCGATCCGCCGCTTTTCCGACGAGAACACGCTCCTTCTATACAGGAAGAGTCATCTTGAGCCGACTATCGCGCGTCCGCTAAGCGAACTTCAGGTCACCGGTGACCTTGTCGGCGCATTGATTCGGGGCGATGTGGAACCGCAGTCGTGAACCGGGAGCAGCCACACGTCGTTGTGCTTCCGGAAGACGACGCTAACCGGCAGTTAGCGAACGGGTTTCACCTCCAAGTGGATTGGAGTCGACAGCGGTGGCTGCGGGTGCTTCCGCCAGCGAACGGCTGGACTGATGTTTTGAACCTTTTCACTTCCGAGCACGCATCGCAGATGGATCGTTGGCCACATCGATTGATGGTTTTGGTAATTGACTTCGACAACGTTTTCGAAGCCCGCCTGCACAAGGTCAGGGCGCGGATTCCCGCGCACTTGGAGGAGAGGGTGTTTGTTCTCGGCTCTTTGAGCGAACCTGAGGCACTCCGTAAGTCCGGTCTCGGTTCATACGAAGCTATCGGCTCCGCAATGGCCAAGGACTGCCGTGAAGGAAATAAGGGGATTTGGGGGGACGATCTCCTGAAACATAATGCCGGTGAGCTTAGCCGCCTGCGCCAGAGCATAGTTCCGATTTTGTTTCCTCCCGCCTGAAGCGACGCAACCTCTTTCCTGCACCTGCGGAGTGTCAGTCTTGCCTGCCCGCACTATCCCGCGAGCTCGTGTTCAGCGCCGCGGAACAGGGCGCGCATGGCGCGGATTACCCAGCGGATCATGAGGACGATGATCACGACGAAGATGGTGGCTAGTGTGCCGGCTACGTAGGGATGGCGCGTGGCTAGCCAGGTCAAGCCTATCGCTAGAATATCTTCGCCCATGCTCAGACTGATGTTCGAGAACGGTTCGGGCGAGGGCGTGACGGCGGCGCGGGCGGCGGTTTTGCCGCTGTGGGCAATCAGGGCTACGGCGGCTCCGAGGAGCGTGGCCAGGAGTTGGTGCTCGGGGGAAAGTTGGGCGGTGGCCTGGTAGGCGAGGAGTCCGGCGACGGGGACGCGGATGAAAGTGTGCAGGGCGTTCCAGATGAGGTCGAAGGCGGGGATTTTGTCGGCGAAGAACTCGATGACGAAGAGCGTGGTGCTGGCGATGATGACCGGCCATCCGTGGAGCAGTTGCAGTCCCGGAGGCAGCGGGAGATGGCCGAAGCGGGCCAGCAGGCCGAGGACGGCGACGGTGGCGTAGAGGTTCAGTCCGGCGGCGAATCCGATGGCGGCCAGCAGGGCGAACAGTTCCGGGGGCGGGATTTCGAGGACGTTGAGCATGCGTTGGGGACGAGAGTATCACGGGAAGGCGATCACGCTACACAGCGGGAAGCAGGTTCCTCACCGGTCCTTACAGATCGGTTCGGAATGACAACACTACGCAGCGGGTTTTGCAAGCCTCCCGCATTTAACTGAAACAGAAAAGGGCCGCCCCGTGGGAGCGGCCCCAAAAACTTTTGCGGACTTGGTTACAGCGTGGACTCGATCTCGAAGCCCCAGGCTTCCAGAAGAGGCTCGGGGATGTACTTGGAATTCTTATTGCGGCGTGCCCACTCGCGCAGGCGGGTCGACCGCAGGTACTGGTCTGGGGAGAGCTTGTACTCGCGTACAACCTGCTCGAATTCAGTGATGGTCGGGGTGATGGGACCGATCGGCTCGGGCTTGCCCCAGTTCGGATTTCCGCGTCGCTTGGCCATGAAAAGTGCCTTTCCACTCAGGGGGATGAAACTGCAACTCGTCTAACTATATGATTCTCCGACTCGTCTGCAGGATTCATCGGCGGGGATCGAAAATGGAACACCGAGCCTGATTGCAGACAAAGCTAGATCTACGACTGATTCGAACCCAAACTAAATCGGAGACTCATGATCTTACAGTCAAATTGGCGTGAAAGTCAACGAGAAATTGCCTCACAAAATTGTGAGGAGATGGCATGCAAGTACATGCAAATCAAGATACTTAGGCGTTGTCTTGGGCAGGACTGGCTGCCCGCCAATGACCGTGCAAGGATTTGCAGGTTACGACGGTAACACACCTGGCCGGGAGAGACGTTGATTGACAACGACGATGGACTTAGAGTGCAGAGAGGGAAATCCCGTTAGTGCGGTGCCCGGGCGGTTGTCCAGCGCCCCGATATTTGTGTGGCAATCAGCTCTCTGAGCTGTTTGGGAATGGGTCCGGCATGAGTCTGAAATCGTTGGTGCTGTGTGCGGACGAAAAAATCGTACGAGTCTTGCGCCGCGTGCTGGGCGATTTGGACATTGGAGTGGAGTTGTGCGTGGATTCCGACAGCGCTTTGCGCAAGCTGACTCGGCAACGGTTTGAGGCGATCATTGTGGACGTCACCGACGACGGGGCGTCAGATGTGCTGCGCAGCGCGCGCAGCGCTCCGTGTAACCGGCAGGCGGTTGCGGTCGCCATTGTGGATCCCATCATTGGGTTGAAGGCGGTGTTCGAGCTGGGAGCCCACTTCGTGCTGTACAAGCCGGTATCGAGCGAGCGGGCCAAGTCGAGTTTCCGGGCGGCGCGGGCGCTGATGAAGAGCGAGCGCCGGCGCAACGCGCGAGTCACGGTGGAGATTCCCGTGGTCATGCGCAGCCCCGAAGCGGGCAGCAACATGAAGGTGACGACCATCGACCTGAGCGAAGGTGGGATGGCGGTGAACGTCCCGAAGCGGCGGCGGCCTACCGGGCGGTGGCAGGCCGTATTCACTTTGCCGGGATCGGATGCCGCCCTCGAACTTCCTGCCGAGTTTGCCTGGGAAGGGGAAAAGGAGCAGGCGGGTCTGCGCTTCCAGCAAATCCCGCCGGAAGCGACGCAGCAGTTGCGGGAGTGGCTGAAGAAGAATTCTCCCGACGCTGAGCAGGACGATCCGCCGATTCGCTGCCAGCTCACCGATCTGAGCCTGGGGGCATGTTATCTGGAGATGGCGTCGCCGTTTCCGGCGTCGAGCCGAGTGACGCTGTCGATGCGCGCCGCCGGAGTGGAAATGCGGGCGCAGGGCGTGGTGCGGGTCATGCATCCCGACAAAGGGATGGGCGTGGAATTCACGCAAGCGACGCCGGAACATCGCGCGGCGGTGGAGAGATTTCTGGGAGTCCTCAACGAAAATCGCACGCTGATGCCGGAGTTGCTGGTGGAACCGGAAGGACTCGAATCGGAACCGAGCCCAACCAAACCGCCAGCGGATGCGGACGATCCATTACTACAACTGTTCTACGGCGAGGCGCTCACGGCGGAACAATTCCGCGAAGTGTTGCACCAGCAGCGGGCGGCCTCGTCCGCGAGCAATTCCTCGGTGGCCGCGCGCAGCTAACCTGGCAGCCCGCATTCCTTCGATAAGCGAGTCTTCGATAAGAGAGTCGTTGAGCGGCATCCCTGGGCTAGAATAAGCGCGAGCCGGGATGGCGAAATTGGCAGACGCAGCGGACTTAAAATCCGCAGGTCCGAAAGGACTGTGGGGGTTCGATTCCCCCTCCCGGCACCAGTCGCAAAGGCTTGCGACTGAGTGCGTTATCAATTGGTGGTATTTGAGGTAGGAGTTTCCTTCGTTTCTTCACTATGCCCGTCGCGGGGTTCCAGCCTGCCGATTGCCTCTGCAATGTCAGACTGTGAAACGATGGCATAGCGCTCGAATACGCTCCGCGTTTTCCAGCCTCCGATCTTCATAATCACACTCTCTGCGCCTCCAGCTCTTCGCAAGTTCCGTGCTGCCGTTCGACTGTTTTGGCTATTCTGACTCAACCTACAACCGAGAATGCGCCTTTCAAGATGCCGAGTGCCAGGTCTCAACCGAAACAGCGAACCGGCGCTACGGAATCTTGTTCTGGCTGCCGGAGAGCACTTTGACTATGTCTTTGCACGATCAAACGAATAAGAGCCGATAACAGGCGGTTCGCAAGTGCGGGCAGGGACCGCTAGCCAAACCTTGTTGCCAGGCATTAGGCATGTGTGCCCAGATGTGGGCGTAACTTGAGCGTCGAGCGGTGACCACGCGCAACACGGCGCGCGGCAAAGAACTGAAACGACAGCCTCGTTGAAGACTTTATAAGCGCTTCGAGCATTGGCATGTCGATTGCGCTCCAACGTGGATGTTAAGAACAAGCTCCTGACTTGGTTAACAGTCATCCTGATTGGACGAGCAGGAGCGCGAGGAGTGAAGGATGCAGAAGCTAATGGTTGCAGTCACATTGTGTTTACTGACGTTGGCGGCTTTCGGCCAGGCTACATCGAAGTATCGAGTAGCCATCATTACTGAGGTCAAGGCTCGTCAGGTTGCAGGCAATAGTGCATCTGATAGCACCAGCTATGACGTTTCCGTCAAGGTGGGCGACACGATTTATGTGGTACTGTACACGCCGCCATTGGGCGAACTGCCGCCGAAGTACGCAAGAGGGCATGAACTGCTGGTACTAGTTGGAAAGAACACAATTACCTACAACGACATGTTGGGCCGGTCGCTGCAGGTGCCCATAGAAAGCCAAAGACCCGCTACCGCTACAGAGCAGAAAGACTCGAAAGGAACTGACTAGCGAGGACATATGACGAGCGTGGCCGAAGTCGACACGATTGACGGAACACTGCGTAGTCAAGGCAAAATTTCGTGGGCTATTGGGCGAATTCAAGGATGGTTCGGTCGCCTTGAGCACAAGTCAGTAACCCCTGACCTCAATCCTAGTCTGAAACAGTGCCGGCATCAGGCCGAGATCGGCGCGCTGAACGAACTGTTGATCAAAGCGCAGGAGGAGGAGCGGATGCGTATCTCCGGAGAACTGCACGACGGAGTTCTACAGCAGATCACTTCTCTCACTCTCAGGCTGGGCATAGTGAAATATCAGGTGCCACCCGATTCTAAAGCGAAAGCAACGATCAGTGGTTTGCAGCAAGAACTCATTCAAATTGGAACAGAGATCCGCCATTTATCGCATGAGCTTCACCCTGCAGTGCTGCAAGAGGCAGGACTGCCCGCGGCACTCTCGGCATACTGCGATGAGTTCAGCAAAGTGCGCGGTCTTCTTGTGGCATGTGACACGGACGAAGGCGCGAAGCAGTTGTCGCCTGGGGCCGCGCTGTGCCTCTACCGCATCGCACAGGAAGCGCTCGGCAATGCCGCCAAGCATTCGGATGCAAAGAGAGTCGAGGTTCGGCTTACCAGATGCGACGGAAGCGTTTGCCTGGCTGTGTCCGATGATGGCGTTGGTTGCGCGCCCGAACAGATCGCAAAATCAGGAGGGCTGGGGGTAATCAATATGCGAGAACGCGCGCTCCGGCTGAACGGAACGTTCGAGTTCGATAGCCAACCAGGGCGAGGGGCGAGAGTGAGGGTGACGGTCCCTTTTCGAGCGGCCTCGTAAGTTTCGGGGCTCCCACCGGAACCGTGAAAGCGCAAACAGCGCGGGCAAAGGCTAAATTGCAGAAGTTAGTATGAGGAGTACTCCACACGGGATCTCGTTCTCGTGGATGCCGCCGCTAGCACCAGCATTCCATACCCGCGCTGAAGTTGTCGGACACAATCTTCTTCACATGAGCCAATCCGCAGGTCCAATCGCTCGGCGCAGGCCGCATTGCGTAAGCTGAGCCCAGAATGCAAAAGCTCAGTGGAAGACCGAACGCAATTTCCTAAGACACAATGTCGAACTCGGCCCTGTGATCCTCGGTTCTGGACGCGAAAAGCAACCAATCCGATCCGCTCGATGACCCAATAGGGTCACGACCCGAGCGCAGCTGACCGGGTCTGCCCGCATTCGGGCGCGCCTGCCCGGATACTGTCCAGATCGTTCGCATCATCAGAGCATCCCATGCGCAAATCGTTGACGTGCCTGATATTACGACTACCCGCCAATGGCCTTGCGCGTGCCATGAACAGTTTCGTAGTGAATCTTGGCAATGGTCCCTCAGGAAAGTTTGGGACATTTTGCCGGAGGGGAAACGACTCCGTGAGTGACGACACCAACAGGATCGATAAGGCGGAAATCAACATCGTGGCCAGCGAAGATGGCGCTTTGGCGTCTTTGAAGGGAAGCATTGACTTCGATTCCTCCCCGGCCATGCGCGACCAGCTCATCGCCCTCTTGAACTCGCCACATCCGAGGACAGTGAGCATTGACCTGTCCGGCGTCACCCATATCGACAGTTCCGGCGTGGCCACCCTGATCGAAGCGCTAAAGATCGCGCGAGACAATAGCACCGAGCTGAGGTTGCAGGGCCTGCACGATCGGTTAGTTAGCCTGTTTGAATCTACGGGAATTCTAGCCCTCTTCAATGGAAGCCCCAAGATGAGCCAGTCTGGGCGCGAGGCGGTCTAATGACGAACCTTTTCGAAAGTGCCGGCAAAGAGACCCTGAGTCAACTCGACTACGTCGGAAGCTTAAACATTCAATTGTGGGCAACCTTGCGCGGGATGCGCAGAGCTTTGCCCCTGATTGGAAATCGACATCGTTGGCATGCAGCCGTTCACCAAATGCTAGAGATCGGGGTTGACGCGCTGCCGATGGTTGCCCTGATGGCCATGTGCAGCGGTTTCATCCTGGCCATGCAGGGAGCATCTGAGCTGCGGCGGTTCGGAGCTTTGCATTTCGTCATCGATCTGGTCGCAGTCGGCTTCACCCGCGAACTTGGTCCGCTGCTGACGGCCATCGCCGTCAGCGGACGCTCGGGATCTGCATTTGCCGCCGAGATCGGCACCATGAAGGTGACGGAAGAGATCGACGCTCTCAAGGTTATGGCCTTCGAACCTGTGGAGTTCGTCCTGGTGCCAAAGTATTTGGCCGCACTGGTGGTTGTTCCGTGCCTCAGTATCGGCGCGAACCTCTTCGGGATTCTCGCCGGGGGCCTGTTCATGTTCTTCAGCACGCACCTTGGTCTGCTGGTCTATTTCAGATATGTGCTGATCTCGATCCAGTTACGGGATGTGATTGCCGGGTTGATCAAGAGTGTGGCATTCGCCACCATCATTGCGTCTGTGGGATGCCTGGAAGGACTTCGTGTGCGCGGGGGGCCCGACGCAGTGGGTCGCTCGACAACTTCGGCGGTCGTGCGATCAACGTTCCTGGTCATTGTCGCCGATGCGGTATTCACTACCATCTTTTACTTCATGGGAAGAACCTAAATGTCCATAATTTCCGTGCGCGATCTGGTAGTGGAATACGACGGCCGGCATGTGCTCGAGGGGTTGAACCTTGACATCGAACCAGGCCAGATCACGGTCCTGCTTGGTGGCAGCGGTTCAGGAAAGAGCACACTGTTGCGGCAAATTCTTGGTCTCGAGCATCCGAAGTCGGGCAGCGTCTCGATCAAAGGCACCGACATCACGCGCTGCTCACCGGCGGATTTGAACAAAATCCGGCGCTCGATCGGAGTGGCCTTCCAAAGCGCGGCGTTGTTCAATTCGCTGTCGCTGGAAGACAATGTCGCGCTCACCTTGCGGGAGCACACTGCACTCGCTCCCTCAATCATCGACCTGATCGTTTGGATGAAGTTGGCGGTAGTGGGCATGGCGGATTTCGGCAAACTGCACCCCCAGGAACTCTCGGGAGGCATGAAGAAGCGTGCGGCGGTGGCGCGCGCTCTTGCACTCGATCCGGAGATCTTAGTGCTGGACGAGCCCTCCGCAGGCCTTGACCCGATTGTGGCGGCGGAACTGGACGAACTGATCTTATTTCTCAAGGACACTTTTCAGATTACGGCGCTGGTTGTCACCCATGAGATGCGCAGCGCTTTCCGAATCGCCGACCGGATCGCGATGCTGTTCAATGGAAAGCTCCTCGCGGTCGGCACAAAAGATGAGATACGGGCAAGCCAACATCCGCGGGTGAAGCAGTTTCTCAACGCCGTGCCGGATAACCCGGGGCATGCGCCGGCAGTGGCCTCCTATTTGGAACGGTACGTGCACAGTCAGGGAGCAAAACCATGACCACAGAAGCAAAAGTCGGTGCCTTCGTCCTCAGTTGCTTTGCGGTACTCACGTTCACCGTGATCTACCTGCTGAACGCACAATACAGCGGCGGGGCGGCACACTATCGCACTTACCTGCGGTACGCCGGCGGACTTGAGCCCGGGGCTTCCGTGCTGTATGGAGGAATCGATGTGGGCAAAGTTACAGCGGTGCGGCCCTGGGCGCAGGATCCAACCCGAATCGAGATTCTCCTGGATGTTAAGAAAGATACCCCGCTGAATGAGAAATCAGTGGCCAAGCTGGGATTCGTCAGCGTCATGAACAACGCTGCCTTGTCGATCACAACCGGCACCATTGATGCCAAGCGCCTTCCACCAGGCTCAACCGTCGCCTCGCAAGAAGCGGCCAGCCTGGATGAGATCGCCGGGAAACTGGCAACCGTTGCGGACAGCGCGAATACGCTGATTACTCAGGCGCAGGGAGAACTGAACGGTATCACCGGCAACGTGAACCATCTACTTGGCAACCTGGACACGATGACCGGACCGCGGAATCAGAAAAAGGTTCAGGCCATTCTTGAGAATGTTGACAGATTGGTCGCCGAAGAACGCCCAAAGATTGACCGCCTCACCGACCAACTGTCCAGGGTTAGCGAGCATGCGGATGACACCATTCAGAATGTCAATGGCACGGTGACGGATTTGCGCGCTCCCGTGCGGAAAGACCTGGCTGAATTACAGACAACCCTGGAAGAAGCCCAAGGCTTGCTGCAGTCCATGCAAACGATTGTACGAGCCAACGACGACAAGATCGACGACACGGTCGATAATCTTCGCGATGCGACCGACAACCTCAACCAGTTTACGAATTCGTTGAAGCAGCGGCCCTGGAGCCTGATCCGCACCAAGCAACCCGGGGACCGCCGGGTTCCGAAATAAGCAGCGGTCACCAGAGGAGGATCGACGACATGAAGAAACTTCCGACAGCTCTTGTATTGATGCTGGCATTCCTACCCGTTCTGGCCAGCTGCGGTAGAGTGAAATATCCCGCATATTACACGCTCAATTTGCCGGCTCCGCCGGATCCGCCCGCCCCTGAAAATGTCCGAACCTCAATCGCAGTACGAGAATTCAAGTCGCCGGGTTATTTGCGGCAAGGGCCCATTGTCTACCGAAGCACGCCCGAGCAAATCGGTTTCTACGAATACCACCGCTGGGCGGCAGATCCGCGCACTCTTGTGACCAGCGCGGTCATCGATCATCTGCGCGCCAGTGGCCAGTTCTCCATGGTCTCGACGTATGATGGCCGTCCCGACAACGACTACATTTTCAGCGGCAAATTGGAAAAGTTGGAAGAAGTGGACGATCAGGACGGGGTCAAGGTGGAGGTTGCATTCTCCGCAGAGATCACCCGAGTCGCGACGGGTGCAACGGTCTGGAGCAATGCTGTTTCCGAAACTGGACCGGTGTCCCGACGAAATGTACACGGCGTCGTCTCCCAGATGAATCGGACTGTGGACTTAGCCATCACCAAACTCCTTTCTACGGTTCCAGCGTCGCTGGGGAGTGAACGATAGGAATTTCAAGCCGAACCTGGGCACGCCGATGCCAGAGGGTCGTCCCGAACCATCCGGATGTGATTGCAGCGGGAACTTGGTTGGCAGATACTTGAAAGCGCAACACCGGGCGCAGCAAAGCGGCGAATCTTTCCAGCGTCCGCGAAAGCCACTATACGTCGGATTTGTCTATCCGGTGCCGCACCTTGACCGAAGGTCGGTTAGCTAGATCGTCCGAGCCTATAGACTGCATTCCAGTGCGAACCCGGGTGTTCGGATCTGTAAACCGGGAATTGTGGAGAGCGCCCCTGTCATGACCATCGCCGAAGATCGATATCGAATGCTGCTGGGTGCGTCCACAGCCCTAGCCGATCAGCCCACGGTAAAAGCTGTCCTGCAGAGCTTGCGTCACGTTCTGTCCAGCACTTCCCGATTGCACGGGGCCGAACTCTACGTGCTGAGCGATGATGGCGAGAGCTTATTCAGCTTCGAGTTCGATCGAGACGCGGACGCTCCCGCAATTAAACGTGGAGCCAAATTGTTACGCGTTGGTCCGGTGGCGCAAGCGTTGGACGAGCAGAAACCGGTGTTTGTCCCGGACCTGTCGCTGACAATGTTGGAACACCCTGACATGGCTCCTTTTGCAGCCGAGGTGGCCGGACGAAGCACCTACTTGTTCCCAGTATCGACCGCGCAAAAACGCTACGGAATTCTGTCCACGCCAAAATTGCCGGGCCAGCAATTTGCTCCCGAAGACATCGAGATGCTCAGTGCCCTGGCGGCCCACGTTGCGGTCGCGCTCGAAATCGCACTGACAAGAGACACCGCGGAGCTTTACCACCGAGAGGTCGTGAAGCAGCGGGATCGGCTCAGCTTGTTGCTGGAGATCAACAATCACATTGTGAGCAAGCTGGAAGCGGAGGAACTGTTTCAGGCGGTGGCGGCGTCGATGCGCAAGCACCTGGGCAACGATCTCACGTCATTGTGGCTCTTCAACAAGCAGTCGGGCAGTTTGGAACGCAGATTTCTCGATTTCCCGACGGGGAAGGGCTTTCTAGAGAAGGTCGTTGTCGCCGAGCCCACGAAGCTCTGGAGCGAATGGTCGCGCCTCCGCACGCCACAGTATTACTCACCGTTGGAAACAGATATACCTCCGGCTCTCCGTGAGGCGTCCCGAGCTGAATCCCTCCTCTCGGCCGTCCTGGTGCCACTGATGGGCGCCGACGGCCCCCTGGGCCTGTTGACCATGTGCAGTCGCAAGGCGAATGGGTTCAACGAAGCGGACCGCGACCTGCTGTCGCAGATTGGCACCCAAATCTCTTTGGTACTGGAGAATGCTCTGGCCTACGGACGGCTCCGCGCTTCGCGCGACGATCTGGAAGAGCAGCGCCTCTACCTTGAATCGGAAATCGAATCTGAATTCAACTTCGAAGACATCGTTGGCAAGAGTGCCGCTCTACGCAAGGTGCTGGAGCAGGTCGCGATCGTTGCGCCAACCAGCTCCACCGTGTTACTGCACGGCGAGACCGGTACGGGCAAGGAGCTGGTGGCCCGAGCGCTTCATAATCTCAGCCCGCGGCGGGAGCGCACATTTGTTCGTCTGAACTGCGCGGCGATCCCTTCGGGCTTGGTGGAAAGCGAACTCTTCGGCCACGAAAAGGGTGCTTTCACGGGTGCCCTCATGCAGAAGCGAGGCCGGTTCGAGCTGGCGGATCACGGCAGTCTTTTTCTCGACGAGATCGGCGACATCACCATGGATTTGCAGCCGAAACTTCTGCGCGCTCTGCAGGAACAAGAGTTTGAACGCCTCGGAAGCACGAAGACGATCAAGGTTGATGTTCGTCTGATTGCGGCCACGCATCGCGATTTGGAAAGCATGATTCGCAATAATCAGTTTCGCGAAGACCTTTTTTACAGGTTGAGGGTGTTTCCCATCGAAATCCCGCCGCTGCGCGAACGGCGCGAGGACATTCAGCTCCTGGTCCACTTTTTTGTGTCGCGCCTTTCCCGCCGTATGCAAAAGCGTATCCGGTCTGTCCCGAGAACCGCGATGGAGGCTCTGGTGAATGCCGATTGGCCGGGAAACATTCGCGAGCTGGAGAACTTCATTGAGCGCTGCGTGATTCTCACGCCAGGGGACGAATTGAATGTGCCACGAGCCGAGCTGAACCGATCCGCTGGCCGCACTGTTATTGCGGCGGCGTCGACCTTCGAGCAAGCTGAACGGCAGGCGATCATCGACGCTTTGAAAACTGCGTCTGGACGGATAGCAGGCAAATGTGGAGCGGCAGAGCGCCTCGGCCTTAAGAGAACTACGCTGCAGAACAAGATGCGCCGGCTAAGTATCACTCGCGCTGATTATTCGGCCTGACCGCATGTGGTCCCGCAACAACATGCGGGGCAAGTCAAAGGCGCCGGCGTCCTCGGATTCTTCAACCCTTCAAGGCGGCTGAATCAGCCGCCTTGATTCTTTTGCTCGAGGGGGGTGCCCGCATGCTGTCGCTGCCCGTCCTAGACGGCGGCACCTGATCGAGACGCCCTTTACTGTCAATAAGTTACGCTGAGCAATCTTGGCAAACCATCTGCACAGCTCAGTCTAGGCAGCCCTTTGAGCTGCCAGTAAATGGCAGAGGGACCAATCATGCTACGTGTGGAAACGCAAGAATCAGACGGTGCACTGATGTGCAGGCTCGAAGGCCGATTGACCGGGGCCGGAGCTGAACAGGTTCGCACGGTTACGACGCGCTGCGACTCCAAACTGAAACTAATTGTGGATCTGACGGAAGTGCTATTCATTGATGCTGTCGGCGAAGAGGTGCTGTCGCTGTTCAAGAGGCTCGGAGCTCAGTTCGTTGCCGAGACTTCATATTCCCGCGATGTTTGCGAACGTCTTGATCTTCCGATGGTCCGCAATAAACCGAACATGCAAGTGCCGGGTAATTCGAACGGAAAGGGCAATCATTCGGCCACTGAGCGTCGTTGCCGATGATCGAGTGCACCTGAGAAGCCATCGAGTACACTGCCAGTCGCACGACAGGATCTGGGCACTTGAGGCGCCCCACCATTGCCTGGTTCTGCCCGCAAATAGTCTTTTTGCATTTTCAAGTGTCGTCTTTGTCCACAGCTTACACTTGCCCCTGAAATAACACAGTGCCCATATCCGGTCACCGTTCACTCCGTCCTCATCGTAGGCAACAGATATATGTCTTTAAAGTCAGCAACTTGTGCAGAGGATGAGTTTGGCATCGGCCTTGCCTAAGCCAGAAGGTGATTGAGACCACCAAGGAAGTTCACCCATGATTAGCGCGGCCAACACGAGTTTTACTGAATCTGCAATTAATGAAAACGTTGGCGGCGTTATTACCCAGCATCGCGAGGAGCTGGAGTGGCTGGCGAACTTCCTGCTCGGAGACGAAAAGATAGCAGCGGCATGCGTTGTGGATGCATGTGCACTGGCAGAATCGGTAAGTCCCGGTGTTCAGGATTGGCTTCTGAAATGGGCGTGCCTGACAATGATCCAATCAGCGGTGCAAATGCAGCAGCGACGCATAACTCAACTCGCCGCAGCGTATGAGCGGCGAGGCTGTATTCACGGAGGACACACAGCACTGTCTTCCGACTGGCGTGACGTTCTGGTGGAGGAGTCGAGCGCCCTGATCTTCAGGCTGGATGTACTCTCGCGCTTTGTCCTGGTGATTTGCGGCCTGCAGAGGCGTTCCACCCAGCAGGCTGCGGTTCTGCTTGGTATCGATCGGATTAGTGTGGAAGCAGCATATTGCGCCGCGATTAAATCCCTGGAAGTGATCGGCTGCGAGCAGTTCCAGCGGCAGAACAACTTGGCAGCCGTGTACAACTGAACGTTAGCCGCAATCACCGTTGCGTGGTTGCGGGCCGCCTGGATGCATAAGGAGTTTTGGCATTTCGGAGTCAACCAGCTCCCCGTGCCTATGATGTCCGCGAACACTTTCATTCTCGCCAGCAAGGCAACATTGGTGAGCTTGAATGGTGCGTTCGCGGACATTTGTGTCTTCGGCAGTTTCTCCACTATCCGAGAAAATCGTTCAACGCACAGCAGCAACCGTCACGGGCGCGATCCAGACAGATCACTACGCGATGGTGAGGTCCGATAATCTCTAACTCGGCAGCTGACCAGCGGAGGTTCCGCTCCGCGCCTGAAGCTATCTTTGGCCGTCACCCGCAATAAAGCCGTCAACATTCTCGGAGCATCCGGAACGCCAGCCAATGCTGTCGATTGCCCGCATGAGGGCAGCGCCTGTCGACCAGATATGGGCATTCTTCAGCATTCTTGTACGCACGCACTTTCGATTCAAGAACTTGCAAGGAAGTCCAGGTTGGCATGGCACCTGCAATCTTGGTGCATACGAGCGACGACACGATTCGCTCAAGTTCAAAGCGCCGTCAGGTTCCGGCCGAACTTCCAGGTAGAAGAATGATGAAATCGAAACATCTCGCACTGGTTCTGACAATTCTTGTCTTTGCGTCACCGATCGCGTCGCTTGCTCAACAAACTGCGCAGGACGTCCCGCTCCTTACGCTTGACGACGCGGTCTCCATTGCACTGTCGAACAATCGGCTCGTGAAAAACTCAGCGTTGGAAGCGCAAAAGTATGACTTCCAGGTGAGCACGATGCGCAGCAAGCGGCTGCCACATTTTCAGTTTTCCGCAATTGGCGGCGAACTGCTGCAGCCGGTTGATTTCACATTCGCGAAGGGAGTCTTCGGGACGTATCCAGGAACTGGACCGATTCCGTCAACCAATGCCAAGGTTCACACGCCAGCACAGTTAACCGCCTTTTTGAACGGCAGCATCGATCAGCCGCTGACACAGCAGTACAAGATCGGATTGGGAATTCGCGCGACCGAACTTGGCCGCGAGATCTCTAAAGAAGACGTTCGCGCCGAAAGGCAGAAGATCGCGGCCGAAGTACGAAGCGCATACGTCGAGCTGGTAGCGACTCAAGCCGCCGTGGATGCGGCAGGGGAAGCAGTGAAGACGCTGCAAGAGACGCAGCGAGTTACGCTGCGTTACGTCGCAGAGAAGACCGTGCTGAGAGGAGATTCGTTGGAGGTCGATGCGCGCTTAACCAAGGCGCAATACGACTTGTCGGTTGCCGAGAACGGACTTGCCACACAGCACGAGCGCCTGAATCAACTCTTGGCACGCGATCTTGAAACTCCCTTTCGGGTTGATTTCATGCCCGAGGAGGACACGACAACTCTGACTCTGGAGGAAGCGCGCCACCAGGCGTCGGAGAATCGGCCCGAGATCCACCAGGCTCATCTCAAGGAAAGACAAGCGGAGTACGACCGCCGCATTGCGAAGGCCGAATACATACCCGACCTGGGTATTGCCGTTAGCTACATGGGAGTTCAGAACGTGCAGGTCCTGCCGACGAATGTCGGTGTGGCCGGCTTTGCGTTGACTTGGGAACCATTCGATTGGGGACGAAAGCACAACCGTGTACGCGAAGAATCCAACACCCTGGCGCAAGCGCACAACGGCGCACAGGAGACAGAATCGCAGATCGGAGTTGAAGTCGCTGCGAAATACCGGAAGTGGAAAGAGGCTGCGTTGTTGCTGAAGGCCACTCGCACCGGTCATGAAGCCGCAGCCGAGGAATTCCGCGTCACCAGCAATAAATACAAAGAACAAGCCACACTCATAAAAGATCTTCTGCAAGCTCAGGCTCGAAGTTCGGAAACATCATTTCAGTATCAGCAGGCGCTTTCTTCTTATTGGAGTTCCCTTGCAGATTTGCGCCGCGCGATGGGAGAGGAATAAACGTGAGAACCACAATTGCAACCCTTGCATTAGCGCTAGTCATGGCCGCCTGCGGCTCGAACAAGCCGATGGAGCAGCCCCCGCAGGGAGTACAGGCTCAAGCCATTAAGAGCCAGGTGGGGGTCAGCGCCGACGGCTTGCGCTTCTCGGCGGTAGTCACGCCCGACTCGGAAGTTCCCCTGGCATTCAGAATTCCGGGATACGTCATTTCGCTCAAGCAAGTACGCGGCCAGGATGGCAGAATGCGCGACCTGGCGGAAGGCGATCGGGTCAGCCGGGGCGCCGTGCTCGTCCGCATCCGGTCGTCGGAATACGAGGACAAGGTACATCAGGCGTCATCGCAGGCTGCGGCCGCCGAAGCGGTCGCACTAAAGGCGAAGCTCGACTTCGATCGCGCCACGCACCTGTATGACAGTCAGAGCCTTACGAAACCTGATTTCGATTCCGCTCGCGCGCAATATGACGCCAGCGAGGAGCAGCTGAAATCGGCGCGTGCTCTTACGAGCGAGGCAGAAATCTCTCTGCGCGATACTTCTCTGATTGCGCCCTGTGACGGTGACATCGTGAAGAAATCCGTGGAGCTGGGCGCGTTCGTCGGTCCTGGGGTTCCCGCATTCGCACTCGCTAAAACCGATACGGTGAAAATCGTGGTGGGCGTGCCCGACACGGTCGTCCGTTCGGTAAAGGTTGGCCAGCCCGTCGAGGTCGGCATCGACGCATTCCCCACACGCACTTTTCATGCGCGCGTCAGCCGCATGTCATCGGCAGCCGACACGGTTACTCGTAACTTCGAGGTCGAGGTCGCGATTCCAAACCGCGATCATTTACTGAAAGTCGGAATGATCGGCTCTTTGCAACTTGCCAACGCCGATGGCGCAACCCGGGCGTTCGCGCTGCAGGTTCCGCTTTCCGCAATCGTGCAAGCGAGGGACGGAAAATATGGCGTGTTCGTGATCTCAGAGTCAGGTGCGGGAGAAACCGCCCGCCTTCACAGCGTAGAGGTCGGCGCCGTCAATGGAACAGAAATCAGCGTAGTCAATGGGCTGGAAGCAGGAGAACGCATCATCACCATCGGCGCCAATCTGCTTAAGGATGGGCAACGCGTAGAGGTCCTTCAATGAAAGCCGAGAACCCCAATAACAACCGCAACATCGCACGATTCTTTGTCAACAACCGGCA
>Ga0209040_10000048_pt1 | contig 69369 bp, 58 predicted proteins | sample BogFormECP12_OM3_FD_188240 | JGI IMG/M metagenome (GOLD analysis project Ga0209040, IMG submission 188240) | Bog forest soil microbial communities from Calvert Island, British Columbia, Canada - ECP12_OM3 (SPAdes) (version 2) | ecosystem: Environmental > Aquatic > Freshwater > Wetlands > Bog ... | reverse complement strand
ATCACGTCCTGTACTTTCATCGCCCGCTCCATCGCGGCCCTCGGATAAGCTTCCATGCTCCGCATGGTCTCCTATCCTCACCGCCCGAAAAGCGGACATTTCACGTGCTATCTCAACCGGACATATCATGTGCTACCGACACAAGAATCTCTTGCGATTGACAGGCTCTCAGCACAGTAGTAGTCTCGCCTCGCAATCTTGTTCCCCCTCGCCACCTGCTGCGCTTCCCCCAAGCGCGATGGGACGCAGCCAGTATTCCGACTGCCCGGGATTGACTGCAGCTTCGAGAGTTGCTCGTGTGCAAAGGCTCCGGAACTTCCTTCCTGGTGCGAGGAATCTATGCGCTACGTACCATATCTCTATTTTCTTCGAATCCCGCTCTTATTTGCGCTTGTCTTGCCGACGCTTCCCGTGGTCGGTCTTTGGATCGGTGGGGAACCGAATCCGATGATCGGCGGCTTTTTCGATCTCAATGTTTCTCAGGTGCTGTTTGTCTGTCTGGGAGCGTTCCTCTATGGCGCCGCCCTCTCGATCGCAGCGACTCTCGTCCTGCTCTACGGCAGGGACCGCTTCTTTGCCGCGCCCTTGTCCGCTGCCGACCTCACTATCAAGCAGTTCTGGTCTCTTAGCGTTCCCAAGATCGCGATCCCGTTCATCGTCTTTTTCGCGGTCTGCGTTCTGGTCCTGGTCGCAGGGATCGTGCAGGGAGTGGATGGCACGTATAGGAAGGAGCGTAGCTTGTTTGCGTTGGCGGCACTTTTCGTCTTTTCCATAGTCTTGTTCCTCGTGGCAGCAGCATGGCACAAGACCAGTTCGGACAGAACTACGTTTATCGCCCGCCGGCTGACCTGGACCCCGTTTGGGTACTTGGAGCGCACAATTGGACCGCTGCTGCCGGGGGCTTGGCCTTTCGTAAACCCACCGAGACTATTGCCCGGACACGGATTCGCTGTGTTGATGCTCTCCGTTTCTATACTCTTCTACCTCGCGTTCGCCTTCGGGCGATATTTTTACCTGCATGCGATCGAACTCGGGAAAGTTGCCACCCCTTGGCTGCCGCTACCGACTTTGGGCTCTGTCTTGGTGCTTCTCGGAATGCTGTGTTGGCTTTTCAGCGCGCTTGCATTTCTGCTCGACCGCTATCGCATCCCGGTCCTGATTCCTCTCGCCGGCATTCTAATTCTGACCGCTCAGTTTCCCGAATCGGACCACTACTTCGAGGTGAGACCCCTGGCTAACGCTGCACAATTCACCCCGGTCGACGCACTCCGGGCCCCCGCCGGCGTTGATCCGGATTCAGCCATCGTCGTCGCTACCAGCGGGGGCGGCATAGAGGCGGCGGCCTGGACCGCGCGCGTACTCACCGGCCTCGTCGCCGCAGGAGATCAGGCTGAACTCGAAGATCGCTTCTCGCAATCCATCCGTGCCATTAGTTCGGTCTCGGGAGGGAGCGTCGGCACACTCTATTTCGTCAATGCGTATCGGAATGGAAAGTTTGATCGAGGCAGGGTGCAAAATGTGTTCGAGTCCGCTGCCGACTCGAGCCTCGATGATGTGGCATGGGGCATGGTGTACCCGGACGTGTTCCGCTCGGTTGCTCCGTTGCTTCTCTCCCCGCGAATTGACCGGGGCTGGGCGCTCGAACGCGCCTGGCTCAAGCATCTCCATGTCCCGTTTGACATCGCGCCATCCCTGGGTACCTGGCGTGTAGATGCGCGAAACCACTTGCGGCCAGCCGTGATATTCAACACGACGCTGGTCGAGACCGGCGAGCGGTTCCTCTTCCCGACGGTCGACCTCGCGCAATCACCCGGTCGGCGTAGCTTTCACGACGTTACGGGTTACCAATCGCTCGACCTGTCAGCAGTTACTGCCGCACGGCTCTCCGCAACCTTTACCTACGTTACACCCGTCTCCAGAGCGCTTTGCTGTCCACCTCGGCAACATCGCTACCATGTTGCGGATGGCGGCTACTACGACAATTACGGATTGGGATCAATCTCAGAATTACTGGACCAGGCGACGCGGGGGAGTCCTCCGGTCCATCGCATCCTGCTTATCCAGATCCTTTTGGACAAGCCTGGCCAAGATCCTGCATCGGGAGGCAGCCGCGGCTGGTTCTTCCAAAGCCTTGCGCCACTGCTGACGCTGTACAATGTGCGCTCGGCCGCGCAATATTCTCGCGATGAAACCGAATTCGCCCTGCTACAAGAAACTCTCGCCGCACGAGGCGTGAAACTGGATCGCGTAGCCTTTCCTTACGAAGTTGCCAATGATCCAGACCATCCGGCCCCGCCGCTCTCGTGGCATCTCACGCCGGCGGACATCCGCCGCATCCAGGACACGTGGAAGTGGTACCAGGATGACAACCAGTCAATTTCGCGCGTGCTTTCGTTCCTGCGGAATTCGCAGAGTGGCCGAGCGCCAATGGAGGCAAAATGACACTTACACGGGGAAGGGCGCTGTCTGCCGTGTTCGCTGTGATCCTCACCGCCAGCCTCATTAGGTTTTTCCCCTTGCCATCTCCCGACGCACTCCCTCGGTGCCTGAATTCAGCCATGGTTGCGTTTCAGACCGCGCCCTCCCCCGAAGAAGCTAAGAATGTGTGGAAACAACTGGGCGATTCGACTGGGAAGCTGACCAAAGGCCAGGTAAATCTCAGGCGAGTTCAGTATGCGGATTTCGCTTTCATTGCCGCTTATACCTTTCTTTTCTTTTCGGTCGCAAACCTTGGCCGGCAACGGCCGATCGCATGGTCGCGAATTGCGGGAACGCTCGCCATGGTATCGACCGTTGTCACCGCTGCGGCTGACATAGGTGAGAATCTGTTCACGCTGGAGAATGTGGCCGCCGTACAAAGTAGGCTGCCGGGTGAGGCACAGGTCGCCCTTATGCGCCACTGTTCACTGACCAAGTGGGCGGCACTGGGTGTGACCCTGGTTCTGTTTTGGTGGGTATTCTTGCCCTCGCGGCGCGGTTCGGCGCTCTACCGTTTGCTGGCGTTGACGATTGCTGCTTTTTCGCTGATCGGCGGCAGTGTGGGAATTCTTGGGTTGTGGGACATCACGAAACTTGAGTTGGTCATTCCCTTTCTTGCCCCTGCACTGTTGCTGCAAATCCCGCTATTCTGGCGCTACTGGGATGACGTTCTCGGAGCTCACTCGGCCGTTATAAGTCCGCCCATCGAGGCGTGGGAAGTAACTGCCGGCTGAGAAAGCCCGAAGACAGCGGTTATAGATCGAAGGTTCAGGTTCAAAGTGGCCGGGTGCCCGTGCAACTAACATTGCTGATCGTTCAAGGCTCAGCCTGCTTTTGTCTTCTCTCGGCTCACGCTAGCAATTGTAGGCGTCGCTATTGCTCTGGCAATCAAAGAGTTCTATGGCATCTTCAAGGCAGACAGCAGGCGAATCGCAGCCGCGCAACGCGCACGCAAACCGGCGTAACTAGCGCACCTCGTGCTAGTCTATAAAAAGCTACGCGGGGCTGGCGGAACTGGCAGACGCGCTGGCCTTAGGAGCCAGTGGCCGCAAGGCCGTGCAGGTTCAAGTCCTGTGCCCCGCACCACCTACCCGCTGGCCTGCCCCATCTTTCCAATCGCACGCTCCAACAACGCGGGAGTCGGGTTATGAACGATCAGGCATTACTGCAAGAGGCTCTCGAAGAGGCGCGACAGGGCCTGCGCGAAGGCGGGTTGCCGATCGGTTCGGTTCTGGCCGACCGGCAGGGACAGATCGTAGCCCGGGGACATAACCTGCGAGTGCAAAGCGGAGATCCTACGGCGCACGCCGAAACCGTATGCCTGCGCAACGCCGGCCGGCGCCGCGATTGGACGGAGTTGACGCTGGTGAGCACTCTGAGTCCCTGCATCATGTGCACGGGCACGGCATTGTTATTCCGTATTCCGCGCGTCGTCATTGGAGAAAATCGAAACTTCATGGGAGCGGAAGATCTATTCCGGCAACACGGGGCCAGCGTTGTGGTGCTCGACGATGCGGAATGCATTCGCCTGATGCGCGAATTCATCCAGGCACACGCAGACCTGTGGAACGAAGACATTGGGAAATGACGGCGGGCGAGACACGCCATCAGCTAGCTGCGGGAATATGACGGTCAGGCTTCTGCGAAGCCGCAGTCTCGCTGGCGGGAAGACTGTTCTTCAAGTCCCACCGGCACAACGGACAGCGTGTCGCCACCGAGAAGACGATGCGGCCGAAGGCTACGCATCCGGTATTGGGGCAAACTCTCATATCGACCTCCGAGCCGCCGCGAAAATGAAACCTTCTTGCGGCAACGAGTCGTGCAGCTCAGATCGTCACACTAGCACGAAGCTTGCACTCGCGCGCGCTTCTTTTCGGCTGCCGCAGATTCATTTTTCTTCTAGCTGCTCTCGTCCCTCCGCGGGATAAGTCTTCCGGCGAGTGTTGTACAATCCCACCCCAATTGAAGTTGGTCGACCAAGGAGCAGACTCACGAATGGAGCCAACACCGCCAGACGTTTCCCAAAGCGCGGACTACGGTTTGCGGCGCGGAATTCTCTCTCCCATGGAAACTCTGGCGCAGTCCGTTTCCACCATGGCGCCGACCACCACCCCGGCGGCGACGATCCCCCTGGTCTGCGCGCTCGCGGGCAACGGGACCTGGCTCGCCTACGTGCTCGCTACTGGCGCAATTTTTCTGGTCGGGTTGTGCATTGCGCGCTACGCCCGGCATTCGGCGTCTCCGGGCTCGCTCTATACCTACGCATCCATGACGTTGCCGCCGTGGCTCTCCGCGACTGTCGCGTGGAGCCTGTTGCTGGCCTATGTGGCTACGGGTTCCAGCGTGATCGGCGGCTTTTATCACTACGCGAACCTGTTGCTGCGCGACGCCACGGGACACGCTTTCTCTGCAGTGTTGTTGTCACTGCTGGTCACGGGTGTTTCGATCTGGATCGCCTATCGTGACGTGAAGATCTCCGCGCGGCTGATGTTGTGGATTGAAGCCGCATCGGTCTCGGTGATCGTGATTGTCGTGGCGCTGGTGCTGGTTCGTCACGGCTGGCACCTGGACGGCGATCAACTCCATCTCCGTGGCATGACCGGCGGCGGACTCCGCCTCGGCCTGGTATTGGCGCTGTTCAGTTTCGTGGGCTTTGAGAGTGCGACCACACTGGGCGCGGAGGCGCGCAATCCGCTGCAGACGATCCCGCGCGCGGTGATCCAGACTGCGGTGCTTGCCGGAGCTTTCTTCACGGCGTGCGCGTACTCCGAAGTACTCGGCTTCCATATAGCGGGTCAGGATCTGGGCACGACTCCGGATCAAATGCATGTGCTCGCACGGATCGGCGGCGTACCTATACTGGGATTACTGATCGATACTGGAGCGCTGGTAAGTATGTTTGCCGGGACTCTCGCCTGCATTACGGCCGCGGCTCGCGTGCTGTTGCGCATGGCGCACGACGGGCTGGCTCACAAATCTCTCGGCACGACTCACGCCCATAATCACACTCCCAGCCGCGCCGTGGTCCTGACCGGTATCGCCGCAGTACTTCCGGTGGCTGTACTCGCATATCGCGGAGCCAGCGGACTGGATGTGTATGGCTGGCTGGGCGCGCTGGCGACCTACGGTTTCATCGTGGCTTACGCGCTCGTATGCGCTGCCCTGCCGCATTACTTGCGTCAGCATGGAGCGTTCCAGCGCGGCGCCCAGATCGTTCCCTGGCTGGCTGCGGCGGCCATGCTGCTGGCTCTAGTCGGCAATCTCTATCCCGTGCAGGAAGGCCCCGAGGGCAAGCTGCCTTTCATTTTTCTCGCCTATTTGATCGCGGGACTGGGCTGGTTTCTGGTTCGCGCGCGCAGCAAGCGAACTGCAGGCGCAGCCACCATTGCGCCTGAGCCATAAAAATTAGTGATTCCGGTCAAAAGAATTTTCACTGAGGCTTCGGCTTCCGCTTTCGCCGGAGTTCGCGTACATTTGGCGGCATAGTTTTCCAGCCTGGCAGCGTGGAGTAGTGCGGAGCAAGTGCGGAGCCAACCAGCTCCCAGCCAAGTCGTAAGTCATGTACGAGGCGCGACCGTCCGCGGCTGCTTTGGATTGGTGTTTCTACCCTGACGAGGTTCACATTGATGACCATGACGAAGAAGATGAAGCTTGGCATTTTCTTGCTAGCCGTGCTGCTGGAATTCTCCCTCTGCGCGGTGGCGCAACAGACTCTGGGCGGCATTACTGGCACCGTGGCCGACAAGAGCGGCAGTGTGCTGCCCGACAGCACCGTCACCATCGTCGGGGATCAGACCAAACTCACGCGCACGCAGAAAACCAACGGCGCGGGCGCTTACGACTTCGTCAATCTGCCCATCGGCACCTACACCGTCACCGTCGAACACGATGGATTCCAAACCGAGAAACTGCCCGCGATTCTGGTGCAGGCCAATCGAACTGCCACGTTGAATATCGCCATGAAGGTCGGCCAGGTGGGAACCACCGTCGAGGTCCAGGCGGCGCCGGCCATGAACTCTGTCGACACCACCAATGGCTACATTCTGGAGAAGGAGCAGATCGATGAGGTCCCGCTGCCGACGGGAAGTTTCACCGGACTGGCGATTCTTTCTCCCGGCGTAAACGCCGAACTGCCCGCCGGTACGGGCGTGAACCAGGGTTTGGGCAATCAGCCGATTTGGGCCAACGGCCAACGCGACACCAGCAACACTTTTCTTCTGAACGGCGTCGACGCCAGCAACTTGTTCAACGGCAAGAGCACGAGCTCGGTAGCTTCGGCACGCATCGTGAATAACACCGGCGTTTCCGGCGCCGGCAGCACCACGGCCGAGGTGATTCAAAGCACGGCGTCGCCGTACCTCGCCATCGGCCAGGCTTTGCCGACGCCCGCCCCGGAGACGGTTCAGGAATTTCGCGTCAATACCTCCATGTACGATGCGCAACAAGGATCGACCAGCGGCGCCCACATCGACCTGAGCACTGCCTCGGGCACCAATTCCATTCACGGTGTGGCGTATGTTCACCGCGGCACGGACGCGTTTAACGCCGCCCCTTATTTCTACAAGCAAGACGGCAACATCCCTGCGAATCAAGATGTCCCGCAGTTGCACCGCTACACGGCGGGCGGCACCTTAGGAGGTCCGCTCATCAAAGACAAACTCTTCGGCTATATCAGCTACCAGCACACGCATGCGTCCGACCTCGAAATCGGAACCTCGCGCACAGCAGTGCCGACCGGTCTGGGCGGCGCGCGTGATGCAGCGACGCTGGCAGCGGTTGACAACGTGAATTTCCGAACGCAAACGATTAATAACGTCGTGTACCCTTGCAATACTCCGGTCCCAACGCCCTATACCGAGATAACTTGTCTTACCGCAGCCGGGGTGGATTCGACCGCGCTCACGTTGTTGAACTACAAGCTGCCCAACGGCCAGTTTCTGTTCCCATCGGCGAATCCCAATTTTGCGCCCAGCCTCAACTTTCCGGAGAATGCTTTCCTCACCCAGCCGGCGTACTTCATCTCCGATCAGGCCGTGGCCGATATCGATTACCAGCCGAGTTCCAAGGACACGCTGTCCTTGAAGTATTACTACCAGCACGATCCCACAACGGCACCGTTCGCGTATTCCGCGGTCGAGGGTTTCCCGCAACGCCTGGACGCGGGAAGCCAGGTTGCGTCCATCACGAACACTCAATCCATCCGGTCGAACCTAAGCGTGGCCGAAGTGTTCGGCTTCATTCGCGAAAAGGTCTACAGCACGATCGGGCAGCCTTTTAGCGCCGAATCGGTGGGCATCAATAACCTCGGCTCCAACGTTTTTCCGGGGATTACCATCGTCGACGATCTGGGAAACTCCTCCCCGTTGAATACAAACTTCGTTTTCAACGCCGGAACCACCATCGGCTCGACAGCGGCTTCGCAGGGCGCTTTTACCGGCATCTTCCAGAACCGCTGGATGCCTTCGGCCAACGCGATTTGGAACCTCGGCAAACACACGATCACCTTCGGCGGCAGCTTTTCCTACACCCAGCTCAACGCGCGGGATGAAAGAACGAATCAAGGCATGATCGGATTCGTCAACTGGGACAATTTCCTCACCGGCTCGCCCGTCACCTATACAGCGGACGGTTTCATTACCACGACCTTCCTGCAAGGCGACGCCAATCGCTATTACCGTTCGAACGAAACCGGTTGGTATGTTCAGGACAAGTTTCAGGTTCGCTCCAACCTCAGCTTCAGCGGCGGCATCCGGTTCGACTATCACGGAGGACTGAAGGAAAAGAACGGCCGCATTTTCAACTTCGATCCGTCACGGTACAGCTACGACGCGACTTCAGACACGATCACCAACAACGGCTTCATCGTCGCCGGGAACAATCCCGACTTCCCGTCAAAGGGCGTGAGCGATTCCACTCTGACGGGCCGGCAATGGGGCCTGGCACCGCGCATCGGTGTCGCCTGGAGCCCGCGAGCCTTCAACGACAAGGTGGTGGTTCGCGCGGGCTGGGGCTTGTACTACGATCGCGGTGAACTCTTCACTTACCTTTCCCCCGGATTCGCCTCCGGCGTGATCGCCGGCGGACCGTTCGGCGTGAACCAGACTCCGCCGTGGGTGAATCAGCAGTCCTGCAGCACTTTCGGATACTCCTACTGCAGCACGTTCGAAGCTCCCTGGGGCACTACGCTTGGACCGGGGCCCAGCGGCAATCCCGCTGACCTGGCTCTCCCGAATGCCGGCGCAATCGAAAGCGGCGCCCCGCTTTTCTCGTTTGCCGATTACAACCGCGCCAACAAACTGCCTTACACCATGAACCAGACGCTCGACATTCAATGGCAGCCACGCAACGATCTGGTGTTTGAAATTGGATATGTCGGGAACCTGGGCCGCCATGAGGTCGTTCCCCTGCCCTTCAACCAGGCGCAAATCGCCTCGCCAACCCACCCGACCCGGGCAGGGACGCCGGTCGAGCAGGACTTTACTTACGGTTATTCGATTGTCACGGCGCCCGGAAGCTTTAACACCATCAATCTACCCACCGGCTCGTGTGCCACGTGTGGCCAGCCTTACCAGGAGACCTTCGAAGGCGGCAACGTCGATCTGCGCGTTCCCTACCTCGGTTACTCCGCCGAGTCCGAGTCCTACACTGCCGCCGGCATCTCGGCCTACCATGCCCTGCAGGCCCACATGGAAAAGCGCATGAGTCATGGCTTGTCGGTCGGCGCCTCGTACACCTTCTCCCACGCCACCGACGAGCAAAGCGCCATGGGCCTGTTCTACAACGGCAACAATCCACTTAATTTGCGTTCCGGCTACGGACTGTCTGACTTTGACCGCAAGCACGTGTTGAATTTCACCTACACCTATCAATTGCCGAAGTTCTTCCCGGTATCTTCATTGCGGGGCAAGATTGTCGACGGTTGGGCGATCTCCGGCTTGACGGTCATTCAGAGCGGTCAGCCGTACAGCGTGGTTGATTATTCGGGCGCGGTGGGCAGCATCTTCTACGGAGTGAACGATGGCATCGGGAATCCCATCGTTCCCCTCACCAGCTGCTCGCCGAAGCAGGCGCTGACCGGTGCTTCAGGTGCGCACTACAACGGTGATCCCAAGACGCTGGCGCTCAATCCAACCTGCTTCGGCCTACCCCTGCTCAATCCAGGTGACTTGAACGGTGCGATTCCCAGCAACGATCCGTACGAGACCAATTTCATCGCGAGTGGCCAACGCAACATCTTCCGGCAGTCCTGGCAGCGCAACGCCGACGTCTCGATCTCCAAGATCACGCAGTTTACCGAGCGGGTCTCGTTGAAGTATCAAATGGATGTCTTCAACATCACCAATACCGCGAGTTTCGACATCCCCATCGATGACGTGAGCCAGAACATTAATTTCAACGGCTTCCCCGTGGTTGGCCAGGCGGGAGCAACTACCCCCTGCAACACCGACTTTACGGCAATTTACGTCTGCCCATCACTCAGCGGCCTCGGCATCACGAACAAAACCATCGGCCATCCGCGGCAGATTCAGATGTCGCTGCACCTTGTTTTCTAAAAGAACGTTTTCTAACAGAACGCTTTCTAACAGAACCTGATCGCGGGCGCGGTTTTCAGGAGAGACCCAGATTTGCAACTGCAGTGTCAACCACGGCCCTGCCAATCGCCAGTGAGGCCGTGGCCGCCGGCGAGGGCACGTTGAGCACGTGCAGCACCTTGCCGGAAGGCACGAATTGAAAATCGTCGACTAACGCGCCATCGGGCTTGAGCGCCTGCGCACGCACCCCGGAGCCACCGGGCACCAGATCGTTCTCGCGCACTTCCGGCAGCAAGCGCTGCAAGGCGCGAACAAACGCCGGCTTCGAGAGCGAACGATGCCATTCGTCGAGCCCGTTCCGCCAGTGCTGCCGGGCCATGCGCCAGAAGCCGGGGAAGGCCAGCGCGGAAGCCAGGTCACGCAGGCTGATGTCGCGGTGGCGGTAACCCTCGCGCGCCAGCGCGAGCACCGCGTTAGGACCGGCATCCACTCTGCCGGTGATGCGCCGGGTGAAGTGCACTCCAAGAAACGGAAAGCGCGGATCGGGCACTGGATAGATCAGCGCCTTCACCAGCGAGGCCCGCTCGGGAGTAAGGTCATAATACTCGCCGCGAAACGGCACGATCATGATGCCCGGTTCGTCGCCCGCCATCCGGCTGATGCGGTCGCTGAACAGTCCCGCGCAGTTAATCAGAGAATCGGTAGAGAACGCGCCCCGCGACGTTTCGACAACGATTTCGTTCGCTGCGCGGCGGATGCCAGTGGCGGCTGCGGACGTGAGAACGGTGCCGCCGCCTGCGGAAATCAACTCTGCAAATTTCGCGCATACTACAGCGTAATCGGTGATTCCCGTCGCGGGCACGACCAGGGCTTTTAGGCCGGCACCGTGCGGCTCGATTTCCCGCAGCTCTTCAGGGCCGATCATGCGCAGGCCGGTCAGCCCGTTGGCTTCTCCGCGCTTGCGTAATTCTTCCAGCCGAGGAAGTTCGTCCGCGTGGGTGGCCACAATGACTTTGCCGCAGACCTCGTGAGCAATGCCGTGCTCGCGGCAAAATTCCAGCATGGCCGCGGCTCCAGTCACGCAAAGCCGCGCTTTCAGAGAGCCCGGCTTGTAGTAAACGCCGGAATGGATCACGCCGCTGTTGTGGCCGCTCTGGTGGCGGGCAACGCGGTCTTCCTTCTCGAGCAGCAGCAGGCGCAGATGCGGAAACCGCCGCGTGATTTCGAGCGCGACCCCGAGTCCTACCACACCACCGCCGATGACGACTACGTTGTAGCGAGAATCGGTCATTGATCTTGCGAGTACAGGGGAGCTTGCGACTTGCGCAGGCCGGGCTCTCAGCGGCAGCCGATTAGCAGTCGCAATCTCAGTTTACGACAAGAATCACCTGCCTGCCCTGACCGGCGTCGGGGGGCGTTCCCGGGGAGGTTCCGGTTATTGTGATCGTGTAGATGCCAACCTGTGCGCTCTGCGCAGAGGTTCCATAGGAGTCGGTGGCCGCCACGGTGAACGTATACGATCCGGGTGGCAACGGGGCCACGCCGTAGGTAGCGGCCTGGATAGTGGCTATCAGAGTTCCATTCTCGAACACAGAGTAACTAATCACGCTGCATCCCGAACCTACGCTAGAGGGCGTCCAAGTCAAAGTCGTGCCAGTATTGGACCACGCGGCCGTCAGTCCTGTCGGAACGCCCGGCACTGATGAACATTTGCCGCCGCCGCCACCTCCGCCATTGCTCGCTCCGGCGCACGACAGGGTAGAGATGACTAGCAGGAGCAGCATCGCGGTGGGGACCGCCCGCATCGCCCTTGGTCTGCGGGACTTGCGGCCGATGGCGCAGGCCATCACGATTCCCGGCAACAGAAACCCCGCTGCGGCGAGCATCGCGTGCTGCATGGCGTTGCGATGAGAATTGGAAGCAGCCACGGTGGAAATACTCATCACTGCATCGACAGCGGAGTTTCCCGGGGTTAGCGGTGTTGATGGATTGAACATGCACTGCGCTTGAGCGGGCAATCCAGTCGTGCAGGAGAGCGTCACGGCCCCGGTAAACGAAGATCCTATCGGCTGAATGGTCAGTTGATAGGCGCCGCTGGTCTGGCCTGCAGTCACGGTTTGGCTGGGGGTGGAAGAGGTGAGGAGAAAGTCCTGCTCCACGGTCAGGACTACGGTGACAGCGTGGCTGGGCGCTCCCGTAGTGTCATGGGTAGTAATGTTGATGTTGTAATTGCCCGGAACAGCATTGTTGGGAACGTTTATGGTTGCGGTGAGGCTGGCGGTGCCGCCACTGCCGACGGCGATGGGGTTCGCCGGAGACAGCACGCACATTGTGCCGGAGAGAGCGCTGGCGTCGCAGGTGGCATTGATGTTCCCACTGTAGAGGTTCAACGAGACCAGCTGCAGATTCAACTTACCTTGAGCCCCGGGAGTCAGCGAGAGAGCCTGAGTTCCAGAGATCGAATAGTCGCCGACATTGAACGAAACTGAGTCAGTGTTCGTGATCGAGCCCGAAGTTCCCGTGATCACGAGTGCATAGGCTCCAGCTGCGAAGCTGGTGCCGTTGATGGTGAGTGTCGCCGTCGCGGGAAAAGAACTCACCGTGCTCGGGCTGATGCTGCAACTGCCAGCACCGTACGTGTTCGGACAACTCAGAGTCACGGTGCCGCTGAATCCGTCCTGCGAAGCGATCGAGATTGGCCCGGTAGTCCCGGTGCTGCCTGCGTTCACCTCGGGAAATGGCGTGGGCTCGCTCAAAATGAAATCCGGGTTGGTGGTGACGTTCAGTGTGAACGACGCCATTTGCGTGGCGGAAGTCCCAGCCGTCGTGGCCCGCAGGGTTACGGGATAGCTGCCAACCGCGGTTCCCGCCGGTACCGATACACTGGCCGTCATATTCACCGGAGCGCTCGCAGTAGGGCTGACGGTGCTTGAAGGGGTCAGGGTGCAGGTCGCGTTGGCAATGCCGGAGGTGCAGGAAACGGCGACGGTCTGATCGAACGCTCCTGCGGCCGTCGCCTGAAAACTTACCGGAGAAGATGTGGTTCCTCGTGGGACGGTTACGCTCGCGGGCGACGGCGTCGTCAACCCGAAACTGACCACGTGCAGCGCGACGGGAACCTGATGCGTGATTTGATTGGCGTCGGACCCGGCGGCCTGCACATTGAAGCTGTAGTCGCCGGCCGCGCCGCCCGCGCCGCCCGCCGTGACAGTAAATGGAGTGTTGGTCACAGGAGTCAGCGTTAACGGCGCAGGAGAGCAAGTGCTGGGCGGAGCCGTAGTGCCGGCGGTGCAGCTCAGAGTCACGGAGCTGGCGTATCCGCTCAGCGCGCTGGCAGCACCGTTGAAGACTGCGGTCTGTCCCAGAAAAACGGTCTGCGGCGAGTTAGCGACGGAGATTTCGAAGTCCGGTGTAACGACCAGATTGAATTGCCAGATGCCGCGACCGTAGGTCGATGCCCGCAACAACTGCTGCCCGCCGGAATTGAAGACTCCCAGCGCGGTCACCGCGACATTGGGCAGAAACCCAGGCTGGTCTGTGCTGGAGGCCGGACCGAGCTCCGTCCAACTGGGAGCGGAAGTCGAACTGCCGAAAACGCCGACATCGGTCGCGACGTAAATCTGCGACATTGCGGGATAGACAACCACGGCATTCACCGGCGAGTCCGGAAGGTTCCCAGTAAAGTCGGTCCAGGTTGCTCCGGCGTTGGTGGTCTGCCAGATGTGGCCCGCCCCCCCGGTAAATCCCATCACCGTCACATATGCCGTATTGCCGGTGGGATCGGACGAGTCGACCGCGACACTGGTCAGCGGGAACTGGCTCGGATTGATGTTGCCCTGCGGCCCGTTGTCCGTGACGTCGGCGAACGCGGGAATCCCAACCGAAGCCTCCATCGTGACCCAGACGTGCCCACCTGCCGGCGACGACAGAGGCCCATCCAGCGGGCCGAGTGCACTGGTAGTCGCGTAGATGACACTAGAACCATTGGCGTCAGTCGGCCCTCCCGCGGCCAGAGCCCTCACCTGATTGACTTCACTTCCCGAGCAGATTGCTGAGCTCAAGGTATCGAAGTTCGGGCTCAGCACGGTGAATGCGCCGCCGTCGCGCGGCCCGCGCCAGACACGGCAGGTGCCGACCAACATTGCCGTCGACGATTGCGGATCGAGTATGAAAGGAAAATAGAAGGCTCCATCATCGCCGCCGACCGTGCTGCTGGTGGCCACAAAGCTGAACCCGCTGTCGTCGCAGTTCACGCCACTGGAACAGAGTTGAACCCCGAGCCCGCCGGGCGGAACGTCCGGGTTCGACGCGTACCAGTTCGAGGTCGCGCCGGGATCGATCGCGTTGTAGCCGCCGTCACCACCCAGAACATTTCCCCAACTCGGATTCGTCGTCGCCTGGTTGGTTGCGGGAGAGCCGTTGTCCTGCGTTCCGCCCAGCAACGTGTTCGCGTCAGTGGGATGCTGCGAGAAGCTGACGAACTGCGTCATCGAGCCCAGATTCTGATTGAGATCGTCGAACTGATTCGTGCCAGAGCAGGAACCGGTGCTGAGCCCCTGAAATCCGTTGAGCGCGCGGTAAATGCCGCCATCGTTGGCGAAGTACAGCAGCGCGTTGGCGGAGTCGCTGCCCGAGGTCGGAATCGCATACGCCAGCGCGTGTTGATCGGGATGCACGTGGGAGGGCGCGGCAATCGGGTCGCATCCGAAGACGTGGGTAAGGTTCATGAACGGCGACAACGCGCAAGTCGGATTCGATGCAGTGATACTGCACTTGTAGAGATTGATCGCCCCAGCGTAAAAGTCGGTCGCCGACCCGCTGGGTACAGCCAGCAATTCCAGGTTGTAGGAGCCTTGCTGAACGCCGCAGCCGTCGATGTCGCCGCAATTCGTGATCGAGGCGTCGGGAATGGAAATCCACGATGCGCCTCCATTCAGGCTCTGCCAGATGCCGCCATCGACGGGGCTGCCGTTTGCAGCTAACGAGATATACCAGGCGTACATTTCGTTGCGTCCCGGAACCACTGTGATTTCTCCGCGATAAATCGGGCAGGCGTAATTGTTCGTCGTGGATTGTGGCGGGCACGCCGTGGTGCTGAGCGCAGCCCCGCCGGGCTGCACCGCAAGACGGGTCCAGTTCACTCCGTCAGGCGAGGAATAAAAGCCGTGGTAACGAATCGCAGCGAAGAACTGCCCCGCGCTGGCGTTGTATACGACCGACGTTGCCGAGGTGGCGTCGGTGGCGCCGCCGGGATCGACCAGCGCGTCGTAGGTCCAGGTCTGGCCGGCATCGAGCGAGGTGTAGAGGCCGCGCGTAGTGCCGGCCGTCACCGCGCCGTCGACCATGCCTTCGGAAGTTGTGGCCATGGCCGAGACTACGGTGTTGGTTTGTCCGCTGGCCGTGCTGAATGCCGTGCGCGTGCCGCCCAGCCCAGCGAACGAAAGTGCGCCGTTGTTCGCGGTTGGAATCAGGGTCCAGCTGCTACCGGCGTCGGTGGAGCGCAGAATGCCCAGGCCAAAGTAGGAGTCGCTGGAGTTGTCCGCTTCGCCCGTCGCGGCCAGAATCACGCTGTTGGCAGGGTCGGAGTTACCGGGCTGGATGGCGATTGCGCCGATCGAGAGCGTAGCTTGATTGTCGGTCATGGGAGTCCAGGCAACGCTGTTCGCGGTGGGGTTCGCGGCGTTGATCGACTTCCAGACTCCGCTTTGGGCGCCTCCAATGTAGACTGTGTTGCCGCTCGGGTCGGCGGGATCGATGGCGACGGCGGTCGCGCGTCCAGAGACCTGATGGTAATCCTGCGTGCCATTGCCCGTCGCATCCGAGGCCAGAGGCACGGGGCCCAGCGGTATCCACGAGCCGGTCGAGAGTGCGGCCGGATCACTGGCTTGGGCTGTGGCAAGTACCGCGGCGTGCTGCGCGCGCATTTTGAGCTTGGCCTGGTAAGCCCGGCGACGAAGTTCAGCAGAGGGTTTCCCTCGAACCAGACGGCCGCGGAAGAACCATTCACTGCGCTCTTTGATGTGGTCCGCATCGACATCGGCGATGGGGCTTTGGGGAACGGTCTGCTTCGCGCCTTGCGCGTGTGCGATCGAAACCGCAGCGAAACAAATCAGAATAAGTACTGGCACTCGCAACAAGAAAAGAGAACGACTACTTGGCATGATAACGCTCACCCGCCAGTATCAGAACAAGACGCGGCCGAAGCAACGCAAAAGCGCCGCAAATGTACTGCGACGGCCCACTTTGGGAAAACCGATTCTTCCGGCTCGTATCACGAGAAAGCGTTCGGCCTGTACAATCTTTTTCCGTGGTTGCTTCGATGAAACGGACGGCGAGCCGATGAGACTGATTTCTTGGACGTTGCTGACATGGGTTGCTCTGAGTGCGACTTCGGGCTGGGCGCAAGAAAAGAAGAATTCCCCAGAGCTGCTGGTGGCTGCCGCGGCCGATTTGAGCGCCGCTCTGCAGGAAGTCGGAGACCGTTACGAGAAGAAAACCGGCGCGCATCTGAAGCTCTCGTTCGGGGCGTCCGGGGCTCTCACGCAGCAGATTCAAAATGGCGCCCCGTTTGACCTATTCTTTTCAGCTGACATGGATTATCCCAGGCAGCTGATCGCCGCTGGCGCCGCCGACCAGTCCAGCCTGTATCAATACGCCGTCGGCAAGCTGGTGCTGTGGGTTCCAGCAGATTCCCCGCTCGACTTAGACCACGCGGGCATGAACGTTCTGCTCAATCCGTCGGTTAAAAAGATTGCCGTTGCCAATCCGCAACATGCGCCGTATGGACGGGCTGCGGTTGCGGCACTAAAGCATGCCGGGATGTACGATCGCGTTGCAGATCGGCTAGTACTGGGCGAGAACGTGTCGCAGGCGGCGCAGTTCGTCGAGTCCGGAAACGCGCAGGCCGGATTCGTGGCCCTGGCCCACGCCGTCGCACCGGCAATGCGCGGCAAGGGAAAATATTGGGAAGTCCCTGCGGACTTTTATCCTCCGCTGGCGCAGGGAGTAGTTATACTGTCGCACTCGCAGCATAAGAAAGAAGCGGCGGAGCTTTTGGAGTACATCAAGACGAAAGAGGCCGCGGAATTGCTCCAGAAGTTCGGCTTCACGCTGCCGCAGAATTAGTAACCGGAGCTTAGTCGCGCCGGCGTCTCGCCCTCGAGTGGGAAGCGTAACCAAAGACTCTGTCAAGGCGACACATCTATGGCAATCGACTGGCAGGCATTCTGGCTGACGCTGCAACTGGCGATCACGGTCTCCGCCGTCTTACTGGTGCTTGGCCTGCCCATCGCCTACTGGATCGCCTTCTCCCGCTGGCGCTGGAAATTTCTGCTGGAAGCGGTGGTAGCGCTCCCCATCGTGCTCCCCCCGACGGTGCTGGGATTCTATGTGCTGGTAGCCCTCGGACCGCGCAGCCCGCTGGGCCGCTGGTGGATAGCCCTCACCGGCCATACGCTGGCGTTCACCTTCAGCGGCCTGGTGATTGGTTCCATCCTGTACAGCCTGCCGTTTGCGGTGCAGCCCTTTGCTGCCTCGTTCGCGGGCGTCGATCGCAAACTCATTGCCGCTTCGGCCACCCTGGGCGCTTCCCCGCTGCGCAGCTTTTTCTCGATAACCCTGCCCCTGTCGATTCCCGGCCTGATCACCGGCACGGCCCTCAGCTTTGCCCACACCATGGGAGAATTCGGCGTCGTGCTCATGGTGGGCGGAAACATTCCCGGAGTCACGCGGACGGTTTCCATTGACATCTTCGATCGCGTGCAGGCCTCCGATTACGCCACCGCCAACGAAACCGCCCTGCTGTTGCTGGCATTCAGCTTCGCCGTGCTGGCCGTCGTCTACGGCATGAACCGCAAGCCGTGGCTGATCGGACCCGTAAAATAACCCTGTCATCCTGAGCGAAGTGGATGGTTCGCAAAGCGAACCATCCACGCAGTCGAAGGACCCCTAGCCTATGTGCGCCGACGATAGCCTGTCGAGGAGTTTCGACCCATGCCAGTGAGCGCCCGACTTTGCCAACCAAACCAAGTCTCCCTAGAATGAACAGCGATGAATGAATCCCGCGCGATCGATTCGGCTGACGACGTGACCACGTCATCACGCCCCCCGCAAACTGGACATCGTAGCAAGGAACCCGCCGCGCTGCTCGATGCGCGATTCCGTAAGCGCTTCGCCGCGCAGGCCCAGGAGTTTGTTCTGGAAGTTGAATTCCGTGCCGCGGCAGGATTCACCATTCTGTTTGGTCCGTCTGGCGCGGGCAAGACAACTCTGCTCGATTGCGTCGCCGGCCTGGCGCAACCAGATTCAGGACGCATCGCCATCGCCGACCGCATCTTGTTCGATGCCGCACAAGGCATCGATCGTCGTGCCGTCAATCTGCCAGTGGCCAAGCGCCGAGTCGGATACGTATTTCAAAACCTCGCTCTGTTCCCGCATCTCACCGTGGAGCAAAACGTTCAGTACGGACTCGCGCATCTGCCGCTAGCAGAGCGAGCGGCGCAAGCGTCCGCTATTCTTCAGGCATTTCGAATTGCTCACCTCGCGCAGCGCTACCCGAGAGAAATTTCCGGCGGAGAGAGCCAGCGCACGGCATTGGCCCGAACCCTGGTGACCGATCCGGCCGCGCTGCTTCTCGACGAACCTCTGGCCGCACTCGACGCCTCGACCAAGGCGAAGATCATCGACGATCTGCGCCAGTGGAACCAGGCTCACCGCATCCCGATTCTTTATGTGACGCACAGCCGGGAAGAGGTGTTTGCCCTGGGTGAACGCGTCATCGTCCTCGAAGCGGGATGCATCGTGGCCCAGGGCACGCCGCACGAAGTCATCACCGCGCCGCTGCAGGAAACGGTCGCGCAGTTGGTGGGCTTCGAGAATGTGTTCGACGCCGTGGTGGAAGCGGTGCGCCCGGAGCGCGGCACCATGTCGTGCCGCATCGCAGGAGACGTTGGCCCGGTCGTACTAGAAACTCCGCTCGTGCGGGGAGGCGTGGGCTCTGCCCTGCGCGTCGGAATCCGCGCAGGCGACATTCTACTGGCCACGGCGGCGCCGGTCGGGTTAAGCGCGCGTAACGTAATTCCGGGTCGCATCACCTCGCTCGAACAGCGCGATGTAATCGTCACCGCGCGAGTAAAATGTCGAGTCGAGATGGAAGTCCACCTCACCCTGGCCGCTCGCGATTCCCTGCAACTGGCGCCAGGGCGCGAGGTGTGGCTGGTGATCAAGACGCACTCCTGTCATCTGATGCAGGCTCGCTGATAAGGCTTCTAGCCATCCCGTAGGCAGCCCCTCAAAGCGGCAGCTCAGTGATGTTTTATCCTAGGCCTTGATGGAAGGAGGACGCGCGTGAGATTTGATTATGGCGAAGAAGCGATTCTCAAGATGAAGAATGAGGCTGGAAATGTGATCGAGAAGGAATGTTGGATTGTCAGCATCACTCCGGTTGAGACTGATGAACAGGCGAACCACTTTAAACACCCTGTGGGAACTGTTCTCTATACAGTGGAGTTCGCGGATGGCTCCGATACATTTGTCCCAGAATGGGATTTGCGACGGCGGGACTGAGAAAGCCGACATCCCGAACGTACACTATTAAGATCAGAAACAAAGCTGGCACAGAGAAGGCCCCGCATCCGTATTCTTTGCGTTCTGGATTTCGCTCTGCTCCGTCTCGATCACCGCGATCCACTGCCCCTTGCGCTCTTCCGAGAACACGACCCGCCCGCCAAGAATCCGCGCGGCGGCCTCCGGCGGCAAGTCGCGATGGTAGCCGAAAAATCTGCGCTTCAGATTCGTCCAAGTGTTCCAGCGATCCAGCAGCGGATGCGCTGGTTCAGATTTCGTCGAGAACACCAGCGCCACGTCGAAGTGTGAGCGAAAATCAGCGGCCGACAACACTTGTTCCAGAGAGAAATCTTCGATGCGCACCACCTGCACTGGTCGCGTCGTGTAACCGAGCCACGGACGAGTGAGTTCGTCCGAAGCCGGCCACGCCGTGAGCGCGTGCGCCATGGGATAGCGCGCTTCGAGAAAGCGCTCTCCATCCTCATGCAGAACGATGTAATCCCGGTACGCTAGATTATCTTCCGGCGAGAATCCGTAGGGCGGATTCCAGAACCACGCGGCAATAAACGCGGCCGCTACCACCGCGACGGCCGCAGGCCAATAACGCAGCCGACGGCGCAGGGTCGAGACGGCTACGATGATCACCAACGGGACCGCCGGCAGCATGTAGCGCGCCAGCACCGCACCGCCAATCAGAGCCATCGCGATCACGTACACCTTCACGACGACGAGAAAGATCATCTGCGCCGGAATCGCGATGCGCGGTCGTTCCAGCCCGTCGTCCCTCAGCGGAGGCAACATCATCGCAAGCAACATGCCAAACGTCAGCACCCACAGATGCAGGTAGCCGATGACCTGCCACAGGCGCAATCCCAGGGCTAGAACAAATCGCAGCGGATTGAGCGTGGCCGCGACGTTGTAGCGAAAAAATTCTGGATTGCCAAAGACGTATCCGGTGCGGGCATAGTGATAAGCGAACCACATTGCCAGAGGGAGTACGGGAGTCAAGAGCGGCAGAATGCGGCGCGACCATGCCGTTGAGCTTCGCTCGACCGGAGAGCCGGGAGCCTGCCCTGAGCTTGCCGAAGGGGCGGCTGTCCCCACATGATCGTCCCAATATTGCGCGACGAACCGCTGCGGCGCCACAAAACGCAACCCTTCCCACACTGCCAAGCCCGCCGGCGCCAGAATCGCCGTCTCCTTGGCCAGCGCGGCCAACGAGAACCAGACCGCTGTCGCGACCCGGCGATCTTCCAGATAAGCGCACAGTCCCCAGAACGTGAGCCCCGCCGCAGCCAGGTCCACCTGGGCCAGCGAACTTTGCGCAAAGAAAACCGGATACAGCGCCGTACACACCGTCGAGGCAATCGCCACCTGCGCATTCGCCACCCGCTCGGCCAGGCGAAATACTCCCAGCAGCGAGAAGGCAGCGACCACCAGCATCGCCGATCGTGTCACCAACGGCGCGTAGCCCGCGCATCTCCACCACAGGGCGATCCACGCCAAAACCAGCGGCGGATGCGCGTTCGAGACCGTCGTGTGCGGAATGAGGCTGCCGCTCAGCAGCAAATCGCGGGCGGCGGGAACATAGTATCCGGCTTCGTCCCAGAAGTAAGGAAGCTGCAGCAGCGGGGCGTGCAGCAGAAAGATCAGCACAAAGACAGTCGCGAACACGAAGGCTGGATGGCATCCCAACCCGCGACCTAGCCACGGATTGCCACGGATTTTCACGGATGTTTTTTTGTGCATTTCCAATTTTGTTTTTGATCCGTGTAAATCCGCGCAAATCCGTGGCCGAGAAGCTCGGCTCAGTGCACCGGCCCTTGCGGTCCCATGCGCGGGTCCAGTTTGATCTCGCCGAAGGCGCTTTCATATCCGGCAATGTTCTGCTGCAGAAGTCCGAGCAGCGCCTTGGCCTGCTGCGGGCTCAAGTAGATTCCCTGCACGTTCCTGATTTCCACCTGGGTCTCAGACTGCTGCTGCAGTGTGCCGAAAACCAGGAAGAAGTCCCAAATATTTACGCGCATCTGCACGCTGTTGGCGTAGTTCTCGCGATAGTCAGTGCCGTTCGTTAACTTCACGTTGGGTTGCGTCGGGTTACTCATAGGCGGAAGTGTAAATGAGTTTGGGGCTGGGAAGAAACCGGGTCGCCCCTGGTAGAGTCTTCAAGGCGCGCCGCATCACCCACGGTGCCACTGACAAAATCTGTCACGCAGTTGATGATTTGCGGCGCGTTACCCCGTATATCTTCTGGTGCCAGACACCGACTTTGGTTTGGCCTCCCACTGAAAACACAAGACTTATCCTCGCGCTCCCCATTACTTTGGGAAGTACCTGTTGGCGCAAAAAATGCGATAGAGTTGGTGTTGACTGACGCGAAAACGGAGACGGCGGGCTACCTTTATATGACCCAAAATAACGATCACGGGATGATGGAAGAAATTGCCCTTCCTGAACATCTGCTCCCCTTGGGATCTGTGCTGGGCCAGGGAGTGTCGGCCCTGGACCTGTGCATGGTCCTGGCTAAAATTTTTCGCGTGCAATACACCGAAGTCGCCCTGATGCGAGTGCAGAAAGGGTCGCTGTATTTTGTGTTTCCCGAATACTTGCGAACCTCGGGTGCGATTCCGCTCTCCAGCAAGGCAGTGGCGGCGCACACGGCTCTCAGCAAGAAGGCCGAGATTTTCAACAACTTTGCCCGCGTGAAGCACGCCAGCATTTTCGAGACGATTAAACCGTCCACGACCGACTCGGAAGAACCGGTTCACCCGTCTCCCATTCAGAAACTGATGTCGGTACCGATCATGGACCGGGATTCCTCAGTGGTGGGCGTGATTCAGATTTCGCGCAAGGCCCTCGACGCAAAATTTGCCCAGGATTTCAGCCGCGAAGACCTGCACGACCTGGAGTTAGTGGCCGGGCTGCTGGCCACGGCTCCCGCGTTGGTCGCAAACTAGGCTCAGCAATCCGTCGGAGCAGTGGAACGATCAGCTTACTTTGCTTTCAGCGGAACTCGCAGGTCCGCTCCCGTCATTTCGTGCGGCTCGTCGACCGCCAGCATTCCCAGCAGCGTCGGCGAAATGTCGCGCAGCGATCCGCCGGGCTTCAGCGTGAACTGCTTGGCGTCTTCCGAGACCACAATAAACGGCACTGGATTCGTCGTGTGCGCCGTGTGCGGCCCGCCCGTCGCCGGATCGATCATCATCTCCGCATTGCCGTGGTCGGCTGTGATCAGCATCGCCCCACCTTTAGCGCGCACTACAGATTCAATCCGCGCGAGGCAGGCGTCGACGGTTTCGACCGCCTTGATCGTGGGCTCGAGCTTGCCGGAATGGCCGACCATGTCGGCGTTGGCAAAATTGACGATCATCACATCGAACGTTCCATCCTCGGTGGCCTTTATGACGGCGTCGGCAATTCCCGCGGCGCTCATCTCGGGCTTCAGATCGTAGGTCGCGACCTTCTGCGAAGGCACCAGCACGCGCTCTTCGCCGGGGAACGGCGTCTCCACGCCGCCATTGAAAAAATAAGTGACGTGCGCATACTTCTCCGTCTCGGCCACGCGCAGGTTGCGCATTTTATGATTGCCCATCACGTTGGCCAGAATGTTCGCCATCGATTCCGCCGGGATCACCACCGGCAGGCTGAAATTCTTGTCGTACTGCGTCATGCACACGTAGCGCAGATTCTTCGGCACGCGGTCGCGCGGTATCGTAGCGTCGAGGTCGGCCGCCCCGGGAAGATCGCTCCCGCCCTGGTTGTTCAACCCGCTGTTGCGAGTCAACGCCCGCGTGATCTGCCGCACCCGGTCGGCACGGAAGTTAAAGCAGATGCAGGAGTCGTCATCGCGAATGGTGGCCAGCGCCTGGCCGCGGTTGTCGGTGCAGACAAAGGGAATCACGAATTCGTCGGTCACTCCTTTGTTGTAGGACTCTTTCATTCCCTGCACCGGGTCGGCCTGGTTGCCGCCTTCGGCGTCGGCAAACACCATCGCGTTGTAGGCCTTGGAAATCCGCTCCCAGCGCCGGTCGCGGTCCATGGCGTAGTAGCGGCCGTTGACCGTGGCGATCTTGCCGCAGTTATACTCCCGCATTTTCTGCTGCAACTGCTCCAGATATCCGGCACCGTTGGTGGGCAGGGTGTCGCGTCCGTCCATGAACGCATGCACGAAAACCCGCTCCAGCCCATTCTGCTTGGCCATCTTCAGCAGCGCATAGAGATGCGCCTGCTGCGAGTGCACGCCGCCGTCAGACAGCAACCCGAACAGATGCAGCCGCCGCTCGCCGGTACGCGCGTTCTTCATCGCGTCCAGCAGCACGGGATGCGAGAACAGTTCCCCGTTCTGGATCATCAGGTCAATGCGCGTGATGTCCATGTGAACAATGCGCCCCGCGCCAATGTTGAGATGCCCAACTTCGCTGTTGCCCATCTGCCCCTCGGGCAGCCCGACATATGGCCCGCTGGTATGAATGAGCGTATTGGGATACTCCTGCAGCAGCCGGTCGTAAGTTGGCTTGCGCGCGAGCGCAATGGCGTTGGCTTTGGTTTCGGCTCGGTATCCCCAGCCGTCAAGAATAATCAGAATAAGCGGTTTAGGACGAGACAAAATTGGCTCCTGCTAAAAGCAAAAAATCATGGCTACCAGATCAGTTCGACCGGATAGCGCGCGAAAACGCGATCGGCCGTTACCACGGGAAGGTGCTCCTCCAGACTCTGTGCGATCAGCATCCGGTCAAAGGGATCGTTGTGATGCATTGGCAGAGTCTCCACCTTCAACACGTGATCTCGACTGACCGATAGGGTCTGGATTCGGTTTTCGGCCAATTTCTTCACAATGTAAGGCCCAGTTGGAACGGGGAGGGGCATCTTACCGATTTGGACCTTGATCAGAACCTCCCAAATGCTGGCGACGCTGAACCACAAATCGCTCGGACCGGCAAAAACCTCCGCTGCGCGCAGAGAAAGCCTTTCATCTCCAGAAATCGCCCACAAGAATGTGTGCGTGTCCAGAAGAGCCTTCATTTGTAGAAGAGATCCTCGATCTCCTTAGGCAGCGGGTCATTGAAGTCGTCAGGGACCACAAACTCGCCTTTCGCACTCCCAAGGATTCGCGTTTTCGGCTCGTTGCTCAATGGGACGAGTTTTGCCACAGGCTTGCCCGCTTTGGCGATGATGACCTCTTCCCCAAGCGCGACTCGCTCTAAGAGCTTGGAAAGATGGGTCTTAGCTTCGTGTATATTCACTTCCATAGCACTCGATATTGTAGACTAACTCCTTAGCTAAGTCAATACCAAGGCTCGCCTAGAAACCCATCCGATCATCTGCCGACGGTCCATACGTCGCAGGCAGCGGCTTGTCGTTCAACCGCAGATACACCCCGAGTTGAGCGCGATGATGCACCAGGTGATTCAGGAACATCTGCCGATAGGCCAGAAAACGCGATCCCGCAAAGATGGGCTTGCCCTGAAAACTCAGCTTCCAGCTTTCAGTCCAGGCCTCGTCTTTGGTGTTCTTGAGCGCCTCGCGAACTTTCGCTGCGCCTTCATCGAACGCCTTCACCAGTTGCTCGGGCGACTCGAATGGAACGGGTGTGCGACCACCCTTCCCAAAATCCAATTCCGGCGTGGTCAGAATCGTGTATCCGAATCCCGCCAACTCGGCCACATGCGGAGCCAGTTTGCCCAACGGCATCGACTTCGCATGCGGCGTGAATTCGGCATTCATGGGAACGCGCTCCAGCAGCGCCTTCGTCTTTTTCGCTTCCTCATCGAATTCAGAGAGCAGTAGATCGCTGATCATGGCTTTTCCTTTATCCTCAAAACAGTCGAAGTTGACGCAGAACGCTTCATTTTTCGAAGAGCTCCTGTATTAGCTTGGAGCGATCGACTTCCAGATAATCCGCGACATCAGAAAGGATCGCGTTCAAGGTTCCCAGGCGTAGGCTGCTGTGATTGGGAACCGTTAGATGATGCGTGCGACCGCGATGATTTGACTGCAATCGGACGTGACTACCGATCTGACGCGTGGCTTCGTACCCAAAACGCCGGAGCAACCGGATAAGATCGTGACCCGAAAGATCACGAGGCAATCTCACGTTGAAATTACCTCGTCTTTTACCATGTGCAGGCGAATCACCGGAGGCGCCTTCCCTTCGTCAAAATGGCACTGCACCGCCTCCCGCACATTTTGCCGCAACTCATCAATGGTCTCCGCCTGAGTAAAGATGGAATAGCCGAGCGCCCGGGCCTCATAGCCACCTTCGGGCGATTCCTGAACAGAAAAAATGATTTCGGTTTCGGGCATGTTTCTCCAGATTATACCCGCCCTTTGGTTGAATCTATGCGCGCTTGCTCGACCATTACCCTTCAGACCTAACCGGCACGTACCTTTTTCTTATCGGAGTCGGCACTTAGCCTTTATAGTTCAACGCCCCCAACCCCAGGAACCGCGCAGTCCCCGCGAGCTCTTCTTCAATCCTCAGCAACTGGTTGTACTTCGCGATGCGGTCGGTACGCGACGCCGACCCAGTCTTGATCTGTCCCGCTCCCGTCGCCACGGCCAGATCCGCGATGAACGTATCTTCCGTCTCACCCGAGCGATGCGAAATCACCGACGTATATCCATTCCTCCGCGCCAGATCGATCGCATCCAAAGTCTCGCTAACGGTCCCAATCTGATTCACCTTCACCAGGATGGAATTGGCCACGCCCTTGTCGATTCCTTCCTGCAGAAACTGAATATTGGTCACGAAAATATCGTCGCCCACCAGTTGAATCTTCCCGCCCAGTTCCTTCGTCAGTTTCTGCCATCCATCCCAGTCGCCCTCGGCCAGCCCGTCTTCGAGCGATACAATCGCGGGATAATCCTTCACCCACTTCGCCCAGAACGCGACCATCTCGTCGGAACTCTTGGCCGATTTGTCCGACTTCTTAAAAACATATTTCCCGTCCTGATAAAACTCGCTGGCCGCCGGATCGAGCGCAATCGCAATCTCTTCTCCCGGTTTGTACCCGGCCTTCGAGATCGCTTCCAGCACTACTTCAATCGCCTCCACGTTCGACTTCACCGACGGAGCGAACCCGCCTTCATCGCCGACCGCAGTGTTATAGCCGCGCTTCTTCAGCACGCCCTTCAGCGTATGGAAAACTTCCACGCCCCAGCGCAGCGCCTCATGAAAAGAGGGCGCGCCCACCGGCATCACCATAAACTCCTGAAAGTCGACGTTATTGTCGGCATGCGCTCCGCCGTTCAGAATGTTCATCATCGGCGTAGGCAGCGTGTTGGCTCCAGCTCCGCCCAGATAACGATAAAGCGGCACATCGAGCGACGCCGCCGAAGCCCGCGCCGCCGCCATTGACACCGACAGCAGCGCATTCGCGCCCAGCCGCCCTTTGTTCTCCGTGCCGTCAAGCTCAATCATCCTGGCGTCGAGCCCGCGTTGATCGAACGCATCCCAGCCAGCCAGGGCTTCGGCGATCTCGCCATTCACGTTCTCAACCGCCTTGAGAACGCCTTTGCCCGCGAACCGGTTCGTGTCGTCGTCGCGCAATTCGACCGCCTCGTGCTCGCCCGTCGATGCGCCGCTGGGAACAATCGCCCGTCCCATGGAGCCATCTGCCAGAAACACTTCCGCTTCCACTGTAGGATTGCCGCGTGAGTCCAGAACTTCTCGCGCATGAATGGCTGCAATATTCGACATAGATGAAGCCTCTTTTCCTCGATCTAGAAATTTGATTTCGTAATTCGATGAATTGGTGATTCGAAAGTTGATTTAGTAATTGAGACCGTGCCTCGCTTTGAAAGGGCGCGGCTTCAAGCCGCGCCGTAAGTCCTTCCAAACAATTACCGGCTTTAGCCACTGAGGGAACCAAGGATTATATCGGATGGCTATGAACGCGGTGTGACGCCCGACACACTTGTTCGCACCAATTTCCGCCTTCCGAACCGTTCCTTCGGCCATCCCCAACTCGCCCTTATCTCGGCGGGTTCCCGATCCCGCCCGAGTATTGTCACCGACCCTCCGCCTAGTCTAAAGTTATGAGAGCGTTTCGGATTCTCAGGAGGTTCCATCATGACCACGAACAAGAAATGGATGGCTCTGCCCTGCATGCTGCTTCTGGCGGCTGCGCTCGCCGCCCAGACCAGCCCACCGCCCGTCCCCGCGGGGACTGCCCTGATGGTCCGTCTCGATACTACGCTCGCCACTTTCAGCAATCATGTCGGCGATCCCTTCCATGGAAAAGTCACACAGGCGGTTGTGATTAACGGCAACACATTGATCCCCGTGGGAGCGACGGTCGAAGGCCGCATCACCAAGGTGAATGAGCCGCGCCGCATTGCCGGCAAGCCGACCCTCGGAATCCTTCCCGAGGCCGTGATTCTCCCCACCGGCGAGCGCTATTTCCTCGACGCTACTCTGATCGACACCAACATCCACGGCACTGACGTCAATGCCGAAGGCCAGTTCAAAGGACAAGGTCATGACCGCCGCGACCAGCTCGAAGTCGGCGGCGGAGCAGCCGGCGGCATGCTGATCGGAGGACTGGTCGGCGGTCCGGTAGGAGTGCTGGTCGGCGGCGCAATCGGCGCGGGTGGGACCACCACTCACTGGCTGGTCAAGCATCGCTCCGCCATCCTGCCCGCCGGCACCGAACTGACTCTGGAATTGAACCGCCCGCTGACTATGGGCACGGCAACCACCCCCGCCAGCGGCGGCAGCAACTAGTCGGATCGTCGCTAGAAACTTCTCTTGAACGCCGGAAAGCGCAAGCTTCCGGCGTTTTCTCTGGTCTTATGAAAGAATAAACCTGTGAAAATCAAGTTGGACATTCCGGACAAGATTCACTCAAGGCTCAAGAAAAAGGCAAATCAGAAGGGCGCCACCGTCAACGATCTGATACTTCGCGCGATTGAGGCAATGCTCACAGAAGGCGCGAAGCCGCGACCGAGGCGCAAACTGCCCATTATTGAATCAAACCGACCAGGATCGTTGCACCTTGATAATGCAAAGATCTACGAAATCATCGATTTTCCATAAGCAGGATTGTCGGATTCACTCACGTCCCGAAAATCAGATCCCCCTCGCTCACCACCTGCAGTTCAATCCACCCTTCGAGCGGCAACGAATCCACCGGCAGGCGGTTCTGCCACAAGCTGAAACGCAGCCGGAGCTTGCTGGTGGCCGCAACTGCGAGTGCCCCAGCGTTGCTTTCTATCGCCCGTTCCGCCAGCGCCGCGCTGGGAGTCGCCAGCAGCCATACCAGCGGCAGCTTGAATTCAAAATTCCGCAGCAACGCCAGCTTCACGTGTTCGTCCGGCTGGGTCGACGACGCCTTCACTTTCTCCTCAGCCCCGTTCTCGATTTTCCAGGCCTTAAGCTTGCGCTCATGCACCGAGGCCTCCACTCGCAAGCCCCGCCGCGGACGCGCTTCGCCGCTGGCCCACGACTCCACGTTCACCACCAGATCAAAATCTTCTTCGGGAACGTTGCCCGTGAAATCCAGCCGCCCATACACGTACGTAGAATCGATGCCGGCATACACCGAATCCAGCAGAAACTGTTTGCCGTGCATCGCGCCGGCGCGGTGGTCCGCGGTATAAACAGCTGCGCCCATCCATTCGAAATAACGCACTTTGTCGCCCGCAACTCGGGGATGAATGTACGCCGTCTGCGGCACAAACGACGGACGCACCTCCGCCCCGCTGATGGGCTGTGACAGAGAGTCCGGCGGGACCGCTCCCAGGGCCTGATACACGTTCGAAAGATGCTTGCGGTAGAGCTCGTCGAAATCGCGGTCGTTGGCCGAGTGATGCTCCGGCCCGTACCACCAGTTCCAGTCGCTGCCTTCGGCGATCAGAATCTCTTCAAACGCCAGCTTGCGCTGCGCCTCGGTCGCGCGCGCAGCATTCTGCGCATAAAAGTCGCGCGCGTGCTGCAGGTAGTCCCAGGCGCGGTTATCCTCGGGCGCGCCAATCCAAACATTGAAGTTGGCGTTGATCCACGACCCCGGCACGAGCGACGTCATTTTACCGAAATCCTTATGCCGCGCGATCGCCTCGGAAATCGTCACCGCCTCAACCCCAGGTTCGCGCTGCAGCCCATCGTAGAATCGCCGCAAGAATTCGCGCCCCGACTTCGGGTAATACTCCCACGCATTCTCGCCATCGAGAATGATCGACACCACCGCGTCGCGCCCCTTGGCCAGCACCGGCCGGGCCGCTTCCTTGATGTTGCCGATTAAGTGCTGCGCCGCCTGCGCCGGAAGCATTCCGGAATACACGAACCCAATCAGATCGGAAATCGTGTGATCGCGAAATACCAGGTGCATCGCCGCCGAGCCATTCTCATAACGATGGATGTTGTAGAGTTTCTCTCCCAACGGCGCCGGCAAACGGCCGGTCCCGTCGCGGGCGAAGAACGCGCCCGAACTCCGGCCCAGCACACCCTCGTCAGTGGCCATCCACTGCACGCCCACGCTATGCGCGATGGCCAGCACTTCCTCGGAGACGCTGCCTTCCGACGGCCACACGCCCTTGGGACGAAGCCCGAAAACCTTCTCGTGCAAGTCGAGCCCGCGAATAAGCTGTTCGCGCGCGTCCTCGGGATGGCGAAACCGGCTTTGCGGCAGCGGCAGCCCCGGCGACGACATCGCCCCCGCGTTAGTATCACAAACCAGCGGCAGAATGGGATGATAAAACGGCGTAGCGGAAATCTCGATCGATCCTTTTTTCGCCGCCTCGGCGTGCGCTGGCAGCACCCGGCCCATCAACTCGCGCTCGCGCGCGATGACAAATTTCTGATCGTCCAGCGAGTAACCGTGCCCCTTGGCTACCAACGCCGCGACATCCTTCTCTTCCAGGAAGAACTCGTCGAACCACGCAATCTGTGACAAAACCTGCAGGTCCGTAAAATCCTGTGCTTGAAAATACCGCTCCGCCCGTTCCGGATGGTCCCCATGCTCGCGAAACCGCTCCCACAATTCCCGGTACCGCGGATAACGCCCGATCACATTCTGCGGATTCGCCTGAAACAGATACTGCAGCGCAAACCGCCGCTCCTCGACCGACAGATCTTTGGCTGGCTTGGCTGCCACTCTCAGAAACGGATCTTGCGCCGTCCCCGCGACGTAGTCTTGAATCTGCACCATCAGCGACGGCACCAGATTGAAGTTCTGATGAACGCCAGGAAACTCGTCCAGCAGTTTGACCATGCCGTAGTAATCTTTCAGCGCGTGCAACCGCGTCCAGGGCAGGCGATATTCTCCCGTGACCAGATCCTTATAAAACGGCTGGTGCTGGTGCCACAGAAGAATGACGCGTAAGGCAGGCATGGCTGGATCAGTCAGAATAGCATGCGGATTCATGGACAACGCGTACGAAAGGCTCCATAAGGAGAACGGTCGGAAAAGGATGAGGGTGCTACACTGCGGTCACCTGCCACTGGAAACTGCGGAATTCGGCGAGCCTTCTGAAATCCCGCGCGTTCGCCGTGATCACGCAGATGCCTGATCTGCTCGCGCTCATCGCGATCAGGGCATCATTGGTCAGGCGGGCTCGCCCAATATTTTCATAGTTATATTTGGCCGCCAATCGAGACAGCACCCGGCCCGTTTCTGTCCAGTCATTCAAGTTCGGCACTAGAACTCGATTCGCGCGATCGAAGTCCCGTTCCAGTCGTTCCACCACATGAAGGCCGCGATCGTTCACTCCAGCGTACAGTTCTTCGAGCACGACCGCGCTCAACCATACCACCAAACCAGAATCCAGGCGTCTGATCGACAGGACTCCACCGTCGCCGCCGCGCAGAGCGGCAACATAAATGGAGGAATCGTATAGCGCGGCCTTCACCTAATCCTCGAGCTTTCCGTATACGTCCTTTATTTCGACGCCGCTCCTCAGGAACCTCTCATTTGCCTCGGCAACCAGCCGATTCTTCTCGTGTTCGTCGATCGCGAAATCCAAGGCACGCTCGATCGCCTCAGTCTCTGTCTTGGCCTTGAAGACTTTCTGGGCGCGTCTAATTTTTACCGCATCCAACTGGAAGTGCTTGTGCGTGCGACTTCTTGCTGTAGCCATAACAATGCTCTCCATTGTTAGGATAGCATTCGATGTACACGAAATCAACAATCATGTACATTGGAAAAACCGTGACGACAGGCTCGACGGCCCTCTTCCTCCCAGCGCCAACATCTCTCTGCTTATTTGTCTTCATCTTCTGTAAACTAAGTCGCACGCACAATCCGCCCAACCCATGAGCCCTGAACCGACCCTCGCCGCCCCGCAGTTCCTCACCGACCAGGACCTCTACCTCTTCAACGAGGGCAGCAACTACCGCATGCACGAAAAGATGGGTGCGCACCTCTTTACTCATAATGAGGACCCCGGCGCCGTCTTCAGCGTGTGGGCGCCGAACGCGCGTTCCGTCTCGGTCGTGGGCAGTTTCAACGGATGGGATCCTAAAACACATCGCCTCAGCCCCCGCGGCTCTTCAGGGATCTGGGAGGGTTTCGCCGCCGGAGTAACCAAAGGCGCGCTCTACAAGTACCACATCGAATCGCGGCAACACGGCTACCGCATCGACAAAGCCGACCCGCTCGGCGTGCTGCACGAGAAGCCGCCGCGCACCGCGTCCGTCGTCTGGGACCTCGATTACCAATGGAACGACAACGACTGGATGCAGAAACGCGCCGCCCGCAATTCCTTGCGCGCCCCCCAGTCGATTTACGAAGTCCATCTCGGCTCGTGGATGCGCGTCCCCGAAGATCACAACCGTCCCCTCACCTACCGCGAAACCGCGCCCCGCCTCGCCGAATACGTCGGCCAGCTGGGCTTCACTCACGTCGAGTTCATGCCCGTGATGGAGCATCCCTTCTACGGCTCCTGGGGATATCAGACCACCGGATACTTCGCGCCCACCTCGCGCTACGGCGTGCCGCAGGATTTCATGTACCTGGTCGATTACCTGCACCAGCACGGCATCGGCGTCATTCTCGACTGGGTGCCGTCGCACTTCCCCTCCGACGCCCACGGCCTTGCCTACTTCGACGGCACACATCTCTACGAGCACGCCGACTCGCGCCAGGGATTCCATCCCGACTGGAAGACGCACATTTTCAATTACGGTCGCCCCGAGGTGCGCAGCTTTCTGATGTCGAGCGCCATGTTCTGGCTCGACAAATACCACGTCGACGGCCTGCGCGTGGACGCGGTCGCCTCCATGCTCTATCTCGACTACTCCCGCAAGGCGGGCGAGTGGATCCCCAACAAGTACGGCGGACGCGAAAATCTCGACGCCATCGACTTTTTGCGCCGCTTCAATCAGGAAGCCTACGGCCAGCATCCCGACATTCAAACCACTGCTGAGGAATCTACTTCCTGGCCCATGGTCTCAAAGCCCGTCTACATCGGCGGGCTCGGCTTTGGCATGAAGTGGGACATGGGCTGGATGCACGACACGCTTCGCTATTTTCAGAATGATCCCATCCACCGCAAGTATCACCATAACGATCTCACCTTCCGCATGCTGTACTCGTGGCACGAAAACTTCGTGCTGCCGCTCTCGCACGACGAAGTCGTTCACGGCAAGGGATCGCTAATCGGCAAGATGCCCGGTGACGAGTGGCAGCGCTTCGCCAACCTGCGCCTGCTCTTTGGCTACATGTTTGCCCAATCCGGCAAGAAACTGCTCTTCATGGGCTGTGAGTTCGGCCAGGTGCGTGAGTGGGCGCACGACACGAGTCTGGAATGGGACGTGGTGCAGTATCAGGTTCACCGCGGCGTGCAGGCCTGGATGGAGCAGTTGAACCGCTTCTATCGCAACGAGCCCGCCATGCACGTGCTCGACAATGATCCCGCTGGATTCGAGTGGGTCGACGCCAACGACAACATCGCCAGCACCATTTCCCTGCTGCGCAAAAGCGAGTCGCCGCAAGATACCGTGCTGGTCGTCTGCAACTTCACGCCCGTGCCCCGCTTGGACTACCGGGTCGGCGTCCCCCACGGCGGCTACTGGCGCGAAATGCTCAACAGCGACGCCCGCGAATACGCCGGCAGCGGCCTGGGCAACCTGGGCGGCGTGAACGCCGAAGAAATTCCCACGCACGGCCGTCCGTTTTCGTTGAAGCTGACAATGCCCCCGCTGGCCGCGCTGTTCTTCAAAGCACAGTAACACTCGATGGGTGCCCCATTTCTCGCGCGTCTTTGGCGCGAGAAGTGGGGGTTTTGCTCCCAGCACGACCTCGGTTCGAGCACTGCCGATCCAAGACCAGTTCCAGTTCGCGGCGTTTAAGCTTTCTTCTGAAGGCTGAACCAAGAGTCAAAAGCCCCACTTCTCGCAAAAGCGCGAGAAATGGGGCACCCGGCTGATCTGGAAAACAATTCATGTGGGGACGGACGCCTTCGCCCGTCCAGCCAGAGCCTGCCCTGAGCGAAGTCGAAGGGGCGAAGCCCGGCGCACCAGCGCCACAGGCTCCAAATCCGCCCCCTCACCCGCACGCTCCACAAACCCGCCCTATGCTATCCTCGCTTGAAGCGCGCCCGCATGCGGATTCTGACCCGCTACATCCTACGCGAAGTAACCGCGCACGCCCTGATCGGCGTGGCCATCTTCACTTTCGTCCTGTTCACTCGCGACCTGGGACGCATTCTCGAACTCGTCGTGCGCGCCAGCGCTCCCCTGCCCAGCGTCGCCGAGATTTTCTTTTTCACCGTGCCGCTCGCGCTCACCTACACCCTGCCCATGAGCGTGCTGGTCGGCATCCTCATCGGCCTCAGTCGTCTGGCCGCCGACAGCGAAATCACCGCCATGCGCGCCAGTGGCATGGGCGTGTGGAGCTTCCTGCGCGTGCTTTCCATCTTCGTCATCTCCGCCTGGTTCCTGGCCCTAGTCAACGGCCTGTACATCGCGCCCCGCGCCCAGGCCGCGCTCGGCCATCTGGAGGATCGGCTCAAAGGCTCGCAGGTCTCCTTCGAAGTCCAGCCCCGCGTCTTCTACGAGGGATTTCCCAAGATCGTGCTCTACGTGCAGGACGTGAAGAGCGCGCAGGGAGCGGCCTTGTGGAAGGGCGTGTTCATGGCCGACCTGAGCGATGCCGCCAACCCGAAAATCACTCTGGCCAAGGAAGGTATCGTCGTCAGCGAGGGTCAGGACCGCCTGCACCTGCACCTGATCGACGGCTCCGCCCACGAAACTGACCCCGAGGACCCAGGCCACTACCAGATTTCCACATTCCAGCAGACTGACATCCCGCTCGACCTGGCTTCCTCCGAGAATAAGCCCGATGAGTCGCTCCCCGCCGAGGTGATGGCCACCTCCGCCCTGTGGCAGAAAGCCGCCCGCGTCGACGCCGTCACAGCCCGCTGGTATCTCATCGCCTTCCACAAGCGCTTCGCGCTGCCTACGGCTTGCCTCGTGCTTGCGCTGGTCGGAATCCCGCTGGGCCTGTCGTCGAAGAAAAGCGGCAAGTCCGGCGGATTCGTGCTCACCATCCTGCTGGTGTTCGTGTATTACACGGTATCGCTGGTCGGAGTTTCCCTGGCCCGGCAAGGCCGGGTGCCACCCTGGTTCGGCGCATGGCTCGCTGATTTCGTGTTTCTGGCATTAGGCCTGCTCCTGTTGTTCCAGGCCGAGAGGCGGCCGTTTGAGCTGACCTCGTTCCGGGCGGCGTGGAAGCGGGACAAGTCCGGTCCACAGACGGCGCCCGTGCGCGGCCGACGCGAAAACGCCTTCGAACGCGCTTCCACCCGGCGCCGCATGTTCAGCGCAACTTTTCCCACGCTGCTCGACGACTACATCCTGCGCGACTTCTTTGTCTATCTCGGGATGATCCTCTCCACCTTTCTCGTTCTCGTGCTGGTCTTTACGCTGTTCGAGCTGCTCGGCGACATTCTTCGCAACCAGGTCCCGGCCGCGGTCGTCGCTGAATATCTGCTCAACGTCACGCCTTATCTGCTCTACACCGTCGCTCCCCTGGTCATGCTGCTCGCCGTGCTGGTCACGTTTGGCCTGATGCAGCGGTCCAACGAAATTACCGCCATCAAAGCCTCGGGAACCAGCATCTACCGCATCGTCACGCCGGTCATCGCCGCCGCGGGCGTGGTTGCCGTGGGATTGTTTTTCGCCGACCAGTTTTACCTGCCCCGCACCAACCAGCGCCAGGAAGCGCTGCACAACCAGATCAAAGGCAAGCCTCCGCAAACCTACCTCCGCCCCGACCGCAAATGGATTTTTGGTCAGAACAACGACATCTACTACTACCAGTTCTTCGATCCCGATCGCGACCAGTTCGGCAACCTTACCGTCTTTCAGCTCGATCCCGCCCGCTTCGCCATCACGCGCCGCATCCACGCCGACCGCGCCCACTGGGCCGACAATCTCAATCGCTGGGTCTATGAACAAGGCTGGGAGCGCTCCCTCAATGTAGCGGCCATGGCTAACTACCGCGTATTCGACGTGGCCACGTTTCCCGATCTTCCGGAGACGCCCTTTTATTTCAAGAAGGAAGTAAAGCAGTATACCGAGATGAACTACCAGGAGCTGAGCCGCTACATCCGCGACCTGCAGCAGAGCGGGTTCGACGTAGTTCGCCTGCGCGTTCAACTTAACAAGAAGCTCTCCTATCCCCTGATCACGCTGATCATGGCGGTCCTCGCCATTCCCTTCTCGCTCTCCACGGGGAAAAAGGGAGCGATCACCGGAGTCGCCGTCGCTGTGGGGATAGCTGTGTTCTATACCGTCGTGTCGCGCCTGTTCGAGGCCATGGGCGACCTCAGCCAGCTCCCACCGTCCCTGGCGGCCTGGTCGCCTGACCTGATCTTTGTCCTGGTCGGCGTCTATCTGATTTTGAAGGTGCCCACGTAGAAGGCAGTGGCCAGTGGTCAGGGGCCAGTGGATCGAGCGCCGGTGATCCCGACCGGAGTCGTGTGACCGAATCGGCGAGGGCAAGACTAAAGACAAATTTCGGGAAGAGCTGCAAAAGATCGCACAACCGTGGAAGAGCGCAACAGTGGAAGAGCGCGCAACCGTGGAGGAGGCGCAACCGTGGAAGAGCGGCGCTTTAGCGCCGCGTCAAAGCGCCAAAGAGTCGCGGGCTTCAGCCCCTGAGGGACGCGGACCCCGTCACGAAACGATCCGGCGGTCCCCGAACGTAGAAACCGCCCGCGCACACACTGGCCACTGATCACTGCCCACTGCTTTACTTCACCGCCACGCCCCACGGGTAGTTGTCCGTCTGGATCACCGGCTCGGCCGACAGCGCCCCGCTCTGCGGCGTGACCGAATACTGCGATACCGTGTTGCCGCCTGAGTTGCCGGCACCATAGTTTGCCACGAAAAGCCAGCTGTCATCCGCGCGAATCGCGATTGAAACCGGTCCGATTCCCGTGGCCACCGTCGGGGGACTCAATGCGGCCAAGGCCCCGGAAATCTGGCCGATACTCAGCGGATTGATCGTGTTGGAAAGGGTACCCAGAACATATAGGGTCCTTCCGTACGGATCCACTACCAGCGGCCCGGGGCTGTTCGCGCTGCCGGACAAAAGGAACGGCGATCCTGCCACCGGCACCAACGCGCCAGGGGAAAGATCCTTGCACGCGTTCACCTGGCTCGTCACCGAGCCGTTGCACATGGAGTAGGCGCTGACTTTGTTCGTCAAGCTGTCGCTCACATAAACGAACCGGTTGCAGGGATCAACAGCCACACCAGCGGGCGTGGGATCGGTCGGAAAAGACGGTTCGGAGATCCCGGTGGATGGATTCGTCAAAACACCCGAAGTTGTATTCACCGCAAATTCAAACACCTGGTTCCCCAATTGATCAACCGCGTACAGGTATTCCAGTGTCGGCGGGTTGTTGAACACATCAGAGCACGCCGCGTTCTGCACTCCATTGAGGCCGCGTGCAGGAAAGACCGTAGGGGTCGGGGCAACGGCGAAAATATCCTGCCCCGACTGCGATAGCGTGGTCGGGGAGCTTGAGGTAAAGAAAGGCGAGCCCGCCACTTCCGTCAAACTCCCGCCACTCCCGATGGCAAATACCGAAACCGCGCCCGGCACGTAGAGTCCATTGCTGTCCGTAGTCGCCCGGTCCGCCACAAACAAAAACTTCCCAGACGGATCCATTACCATCGGGCCCGGAACCACCGGCGCGCTGGTCGTGTTGGTTGTCTCTAAGACGGTGACAGTTTCCGCGGTAAACGCCACCTGGCTTCCGACCTGCGTGGTCGTCCCGTCAGAATTGATCTTAAACGCCAGAATGCCAGTCGTGCTCGGTGTTGGGTTGTTACACGCCGAATTGGCATTAATGATCGTGTACGCATAGGCCCCGGCCGGATCTACCACCAGCGACGAGGGCACTCCGTTCAGCACGCAAACTTCGTTCGAGGTGTCATTTGGCGTGTTGCTGATCGCATAGATGTGGCCGCTGTTCAGGCTGACTCTGAAAGTCTCGATCAACCCCGAACCCTGACTGCCCACCAGCATCAGCCCATCGGACGAAGCGTTGTAAGTGCTCCCGCAAGCCACTAGCAGTCCGATCAGAACCAGTACCACCGCCCCCAGCAGCCACGCCCATCGTTTCGACATTCTCTGCCTGATCTCCATGTTTATGTGAGGTTTAAGAGTGCGCACACCATCGCCCGGCGCCCCGGCCGGGTTCTGCGCATTCTCAATAACGCGGGAAATCTCAACCCATTTGTGTATCAGGAAAGCGCGGGAAGAGCAACCTCCCACAACCGCTATTGGAACCCTGAGAGCGCCACGGAGTTGCCCGCTTTCCCAACAGTTCCCAGTATACGAGAGGATCGCAGAGGATGCCGAGCGCCGGACCTCGGACTCCAGACCCCGGACCTTGGGGTTTAGGGTCTGAGGTCTGAGGTCTGAGGTCTGAGGTCTGAGGTCTGAGGTCTGAGGTCTGAGGTCTGAGGTCGGGGGTCCGTTCTTTTACGCTTCCCGCACCACAGGAACGGATTCAGCCGTCTCGTGACTCCTCTGCCCCCGCGACATCAACGGCAGCCGAATCTCCACCATCAGCCCGCCCTCGGCACGATTGAAGGCCCGCACCTTCCCCCCATGGAAGCGCACCGCCCTCTCGGTAATGGCCAAGCCCAGTCCTACGCCCCCGGTGAGGCGTCCGCGGGCATCATCCAGGCGGTAGAACGGCTCAAACAATTTTTCCAAAGCGTCCTCGGGAACTCCCGGCCCCGAATCACTCACCCGGAGGACGGCATCGGCGCCGCTAGCCCCTTCCTCACTCGCCAGTTCAATCTCCACCGAAGAGCCCTCCGCCGTGTAGCGGATGGCATTGCGCACCACGTTCTCCACCGCGCTGTGCAGCAGCGAATCGTTGCCCCGCACTCCCCAATCGCCTTCGGGGACCACCGTATGCACGTGGCAGCGCCGTTCCTGCGCCTCAAACTCCGCATCTTCGGCAACGTTGGCCACCACCTCGCCCAGCGGCACCGGAGTCTGCGGCACCTTTTGTTCTCCGTCTTCCAGGCGGGCCAGGGTCAGAATCCTGCCGATCAATTCGTTCAGGCGGCTGGCTTCGAGTTCAATGCGGTCCAGCATGTCGGCGCTCTCCACGCCCGCGCGCTGCCGCGCCAGTCCTAGCGCCACGTTCAAGCGCGCCAGCGGCGAACGCAGTTCATGCGAAATATCGTTCAGCAGGCGAGATTGTGCCTTCACCAGCATCTCGAGCCTTTCCGCCATGGCGTCAAAATCGCGCACCAGGCCCGCTACTTCATCCCGCCTCTTGCTCGCCGGAGAGCCGCTCCGCGCCGTCAGATCTCCCGCCGCCAGCTGCCGGGTAGCCGCCCGCAGCCGGATGATCGGCTTAGTCAAATACCACGCCAGGAAATAGCACACCAGCCCCGACGTAATCACTCCAATGAGCAAAGCGGGGAACGGCATCCCCCGCGGCCCTCCCAGAAAAAAGCGCGGGCCCGGAGCCAGTCCCATGACCAGCGTGAACTTGTGCTGCCCATCCGACGACATGCGCGATTCCTTGAGCACCTTCGGAGTCGGAATGATGATTCCATCCCGCGGAGACGGCGAACCGCCGTTCAGCGTCCGGACCGCCCAGTCAGGCGCGCCGCGCAGAGAAACCTCCTCCCCACGCTCGTTGAAAAGGAACGCGCGCACGTGCTGCGTGGACAGCAAGCCGTTCAGGTAATCCGCCGCCGCCTGCGCTCCGCCCTGTTCGTAAACGCTGACCGACTCGTTCAGTGCGGTGGTCCGCAATGCCTCCCACGACGAAACGCGCGGCTGGAACGCCAGCGTAACCAGAATGGCCAGCACCACAAACAACGCCTGCGCCATCCAGAACGACAGAAAGATTCGCAGAAATAGACTTTTCATGGACTCTTGAATTTCTCCCCGAACAGCCCTTCGATCTCTCGGCGATCGGCAAGGACGGGAAGGGCACGGCTTCAGCCGTGCCGCAAGCCGCCCAAAACAAATCCGGCTTCAGCCGCTGCGGGTCGCACTCCCCTAGTTCGGAAAGCCCGCTAAACTTTCGCCTTTTCCCGCGGACGCGCGAAAATATACCCTACACCACGCACCGTCTTAATGTGTTCGTCGTTATCCGTGTCACCCAACTTTTTTCGCACCTTGCTGACGTGCATGTCGATGCTGCGGTCAAAAGGCGAGAACTTGCGGCTCAGCACCGCATTCACCAGCCGTTCCCGCGGCACAACGCGCCCGGCTTCGCGCAAGAGAACTTCCAGCAAGTTGAACTCCACCGAAGTCAGATCGACGGGCTTGCCTTCCAAGCGCACCGTCCGCGTCGCCGGATCCAGTTCCACATCGCCCACGCTCACCATGTCCGGCGTCGATGCCGATCCGCTGCCGTCCGCCCGTGTCCGCCGCAGCACGGCCCGGATGCGCGCCACCAGTTCCCGCGGATTAAACGGCTTTGGCAAATAATCGTCGGCCCCAATCTCCAGCCCGACGATCCGGTCCACATCTTCGCCCCGAGCGGTGAGCAATAACACCGGCAGGCGCGACGTCGCGCGAATCCGCCGCAGCACTTCAAATCCGTTGATACCCGGCAACATCACATCCAGCACCGCCAGCAGATAATCGCCCGCCGTGGCCTTCTTCAGACCACTTTCGCCGTCATGCACGCATTCGATCGCGAACCCCTCGGCGCGCAAATATTCCCCCACCAGCTGGCAAAGTTCCACGTCATCGTCAATGACAAGAATTCGTTCCATAACAGATTATTGTGCACCCGCACAGGACGCGACGTAGTAAAGAATTGTCAAACCGTCGCGTAAATGGGTCGGGTGCCCATTTCTCCGCGCCGGGTGCCCCATTCTAACGTCGCGTCCTTTGCGACGTTAGAGTGGGATTTTTCGAAATTAGAGCCCTTTTGCAAAACTTTACTCCGGTTGACCATCTCTTTACCGCTTTTTCTCCACCAATCGTGTTCCTATCAAAGTACGCATTCCCCGGGAATTTACCCGGAAACAACTCCAGGAGTTCACATGAAATCGTTTCGTTTTCGCTTGTTGATTGCTGCCATGGCCGTTTTGCTGGGCACCGCCATTGCCAAGTCGCAGACCACCGCTGACGCGACCCCGCCACCCATGCACAACCATGAATTCGGAATGGGCGGCGAATTCCACAGGATGGGATTCTTCGCCGATGCCCTCAACTTGACCGACGACCAGAAGGCGCAGATGAAGACCATCATGCACGCGGCGCATCCGGCCATGAAACTCCTGTTCGAGCAGCAACACCAGATCGACCAGCAGCTTCACCAGTATGTGGAAGGCACTTACAACGATGCCAAAGTTCGGGCCCTGGCCGCGCAGAAAGCGCAGGTCGAGGTCGAACTGACCGTGGCGCAGACGAAGCTTCAAAACCAGCTCTACCAGCTCCTGACTCCCGACCAGCAATCCCAATTGAATGAACTCGAGGCCAACCACGAATCCCGCATGCAGCAGCACATGCAGAACGCTCCGCCGCTAGCGCCAGAAGAATAGGTCTGAGCCGATGAAACAAGCCGTGTCATCCTGAGGCCCGCGTACTTTGCGGGCCGAAGGACCTATGCAACTCCATGAAGCGAGATCAAGTCCCTCCTTTCGTTCAGCAAATTATCCATCTGTAAGTCACCCAAAACCTGCACCCCCGCCTGCTAGAATTTCATCTACAGAATCTGCATGCTGCCCAAAAGTTTGCGCCCGCTGCTGCCCTACCTGAAACGCTACCGCTGGGGATACGTCGCGGGCACCCTGTGCGTTTTTCTCACCAACGGCATCTGGATCCTCTTCCCGCTCGTGCTCGGCAAGGCCGCCGACGATCTGCACTCAGGCGTAACCCGCCACAAACTCCTGATCTACGCCGGACTGCTGCTCGCCATCGCGGTCACCAAGGGAATCTTCCAGTTCCTCACCCGCTGGATCGTGATCGGCGTTTCCCGCGACGTTGAGTTCGACCTGCGCAACGACCTTTTTCAGAGACTCGAAAGCCTCAGCTACTCCTACTACCAGCGCCATCGCACCGGCGACATCATGGCCCGCGCCACCAACGACCTGAACGCGGTCCGCATGCTGCTTGGCCCCGCCATCATGTACTCGGCCAACACCCTGGTCTACACCGCGGGAGCGTTAGCCTTCATGATCTCCATCAGTCCCTGGCTCACGCTCTACACTTTCCTGCCGCTACCGGCGGTGAGTGTCGTGATTCAAACTTTCGGCCGCCGCATTCACGAGCGCTTCGAGAGAATCCAGGCCATGTTCTCCGACATCTCCGCCCGCGCACAGGAGAATTTCTCGGGAGCGCGCCTCATCCGCGCCTATGTGCAGGAAGACGCCGAGATTCGCGCCTTCGAAACCGAGAATCAGGAATACATTCGCCGCAGCCTGAAACTGGTTCGCTTGATGGGTATGCTCTGGCCCACGCTCGAATTCATGCTGGGCTGCGCCGTGGTGCTCGTGCTCTGGCTCGGCGGACGCGAAGTCATCCACGGGCTGTCGCACGTCACGCTGGTTTCGAATTTGACGATCGGCGGAATCACGCCTCCTCCCATCACCACCACGCTCTCGCTCTCCGGCTCCATGAGCGTCGGACAATTCGTCTCCTTCAGCACCTACATGATGCAACTCACCTGGCCGATCATCGCTCTCGGCTGGGTCATCAACATTTTTCAACGCGGCACGGCCTCGCTGATCCGCATTAATGAAATCATGCAGGAGCAGCCGGAGATCAAGGATTCTCCCGGCGCGCAAGATCGTGAGATCGAAGGCGAGATCGAGTTCCGCGGGCTCAACTTCAGCTACGAAGGCAAGCCGGTTCTGCACGACCTGAACCTGCGCGTCCCCGCAGGCAGCAGCCTCGCGATCGTCGGCCCCACAGGTTCGGGCAAGACCACGCTGGTCAGCCTGATCCCGCGCATCTACGACGCCGATGCCGGAACCGTCCTGATCGATGGCCGCCCGATTCGCGACTACTCGGTCGCATCGCTGCGCAAAAACATCGGATTCGTGCCCCAGGAAACTTTCCTGTTCAGCGACCGCATCCGCGAGAACATCGCCCTGGGCGTCGACTCCGCGACCGACCAGGAGATTCACAACGCCGCCGACGCCGCCAACATCGCCGCGGACATCGAGGGCTTCCCCGAAGGCTACGACACCATGGTCGGCGAACGCGGCATCACCCTCTCCGGCGGCCAGAAGCAGCGCACCGCCATTGCCCGCGCCCTGATTCGCAATCCGAAGATTCTGATTCTCGACGACGCGCTCTCCAGCGTCGACACCCACACCGAAGACAAAATTCTCAACCACCTGCGCGACGTCATGCGCGGCCGCACGACGATATTCATTTCGCACCGCGTCTCCACCGTCCGCAACGCCGACCGCATCGCCGTCCTGCACAGCGGACGCATCGTCGAACTTGGCACCCACGACCAACTCCTGGCCTTGAACGGCTACTACAGCGACCTGTATAACAAGCAACTGCTGGAAGAAGAACTGGCCGAAGTGTAAGCACGCGGTCCGGCGGGTCGGGTGCCCCATTTCTCGCGCGTTCTCTGCGCGAGAAGTGGGGACTCTTGTGAGTGCGCGTCACCGTTACTTTTTTCTGACAACACTGAGAACAAGCCCGTCTACACTAGTTCCCTCACCATGCAGCGCATCAACACTCCGGAAATCCTCGACTCCCCCGATTGCCCTCCCCGCGAAGTCGAGGCTTCCCTCCGCGACCTCTCCCGCATCAACCGCTGGTTCGGTGGAGTCGCCACGACCCGCAAATTGATCGAACGCGTCGCCTCCGCCACCGGACGCAGGCACTTCTCCGTCCTGGAAGTCGCCGCAGGATTCGGCGAGGTCCCGAAAGTTGCAGCCCAGCAACTGGCCCGCCAAGGAATCACGCTCGACGTAACTCAGCTCGATCGCGTCCCGTCGCATCTGCTGCCGGGAACCCGCGCCGTGGTCGCCGACGCGCTCGCGCTTCCCTTCCCTGACTCAAGTTTCGATTTAGTCAGCAGCAGCCTCTTCGCCCATCATCTCGAACCGGACGAACTAGCCCGCTTCGCCGCCGAAGCCCTCCGCGTATCCCGCTGCGCCGTCCTGATCAACGATCTGATCCGTCACCCGCTGCACTTGGCGCTGGTATACGCAGGCTTCCCCCTGATGCGCAGCTACGTTTCCCGCGTCGACGGATTAGCGTCAGTGCGCCAAGCCTATGTTCCTGAGGAAATGCGGAGAATTCTTGCGTCCGCCAAACCGAATGGTTCAGCACCACATCTAGAGATTTCTCGCCACTATCTTTTCCGCATGGGAGTCATCGTCTGGAAGTCGTCAGGCGAGTCGATTTTTAGCGGTTCGGATAAGTGAAAGCCCGCGCGGTTTCTCGTAGTAGGGATTCTTGCCAACCGTGCACCAGAAGATGCTGCGTCGGTTGATCAAACGCATTTGGGCGATTAGACTCCGCTGAATGCAGATTATGCCGATTTTTCATAAGGTCTTTCGCGAACTCTACGGCGAGCCGTGCTGGAATGTACAACCGGGATACGGTTCGTTCCTTACACTTGAGTTTGGGAAGCCGCACTTAGACGTTCACGAGCCGATTGTGGCGAGCAAAGACGCGCCCCGAAAAGTGCGAAGACTTTTGGCCCGTCGAAATATTTTTGTTCATGGCGAGTGGCACCTGAGAATCGCCTCCTCCGCGTGGGAAGTGCTCTCTAATGGGAAACATGTTGGAAACGGTTCAACGAAGCTTAGTATGCGGCGTGCCGCCGATCTGCTGAACGGCCAGAAGCTGATTCAGTTTTCATTCCGCCCTGAAGAGTCGTGGTCCGTCTTTGAGTTTGACCTCGGCGCCACCCTCAGGACCGTTCCCTATGATCGAAAAAGCGAACAGTGGGTATTGCACACGCCGAAACAGAAGACGCTAACTTTGCGCGCCGACAGACGCTATCAGTACATGCGTGCCGATCTGCCCAGAGATCGAGGTCAGTGGAAGCCTGCTCTGAGATGAGGAAGCCGCGTTAACGCTCGTTGGCGATCCCAACCCGGGCGGCTTGGGCGGCCATCCTTACACGATCTGGTCTTACCGCACCACCAGCACTTCCCTAACATTATCCCTTGCGAGGAAGAATTTAATCGACGCGAAATCCCTAAACAAAGTTTCAATGTGCCGATTGTTGAACACTCTCTGCAGCCTGAACCCGTCCGTAATCGCCGTATGGATCGCCCCGGTCGGCCCGCGCCGCGCTTCCCGCTTCAGCACGATGCGCTGCATCTCAAGCACATCTTTTCCCACTATATGAAAACGGTAGCAAGGCGAATCTGGCCCGGCATCTTTCGTATGGAAAAACGCCAGCAGCATCCCTCCCGGCTTCAGCACCGACCACAGCCGTCCCATCACCGGACGCACCAGGCTCTCATCCAAATAGTCGGGCAGATTCCAGCACAGCACGACATCGAAATGCGCCGCGGGATACACCAGGTTGTCAGCCAGGAACCGCCGGCTGTCGAGCACGACAGCCCCTTGCTCGTCTTTAGTGACCAGATGCGGCTCGGTCGAAGCCACCAGAAGATCTTCGCTGTAAATCTTGTGGCCGCGTTCCACGAAGAAGCGGATATTTGCGGGCGAAGTAGAACCGAGATCGAGCACGCACAGCGGCGACTCCGATTCCCAAACGCGCGACAGCTCGCCGAGCCCGCTCGACCGGCGAGTCAGTCTTGGGGCTGGCTGTGGAGTTGCTGCCTCTGTCCCGCCCGATGAGCCGCGAAAGAGCTTCATGAAATTCTGCGTGACTGATGCCATTAGACTGTCGTGCCGCCCGACCCCAGACGACTGCTGCCCTCGTACCTTAAATCGATCTCTAAAAGCAACACTTTAACGCACGCTCCGAGCCGCGGGGAGTTACTTTCCAGCAGCCTTGTCCGACTTGCCCTGAATATCGACCTTGCCCTTCAGGTAGGCGCCTTCTTCGATGGAAATCCGCTGCGTGGCAATGTCGCCGGTAACCACGGCCGACTTGCGCAATTCGACGCGGTCGCTGGCCTGAACGTTGCCCTCGAGTTTGCCCTGCACCACAATTGCTTTGGCATCCACCGTGGCCTTCACCGAGCCGTTGGGGCCGACGGTCAAGCTGTGATTCTTCAGAGCGATGCTGCCCTCGACCTGTCCGTCGACGTAGAGGTCTTCGCTGCCCGACAATTCGCCTTTAATGACTACGGACTTGCCAATCTGCGCCAAATCTGCCGACAACGGAGCACTCATGGATGTTCTCCTTAAGGAAGCGGAATACTGCAGTACCACGATAACTGGAAGGCAGGTACCGGAACGGCCGCGTCGCTTGCATCGACTATACCCAACTATCGGAGCATGCGGCAAGCACAGTTGGCCCGTCCCGGGAAACCGCGCCGTCACGGTTGCCGCACCGCAACCAAAGCGGCGGGCTGTTACTCTAAGTACTGAGATGGGTTACGCGAAGGAAACACGGTTCGCGGATGGTCTGCTGAAAGTATGCGCGACTGTAGCTCTGCTCGCGGCCACGGCGACGCTCGCCCAGGACACCAAGCCGCCTGAAATGCCCGCCGGCGAGTTGGTGCGGGTTGCAGTGGCGAATGAAGTCGCTGCGTCGAACCATCCCGGTGCTCTGCACATGTTCCGCTCGCACAAACAAACTCCCAAGCTTTCCCAAACCCGGCTCTATGTGGAAACCACAGACGCCATAGCCGCAATGTTGATCGCCATCAACAATCAACCGCTGACCGCGGAGCAACAGAAAGGCGAAACCGACCATCTGGCGGGACTGATCAATAATCCCGACCAGCTTCGCAAGAAGCATGCCCGCGAAAAAGAGGACCAACAGCGTACGCTGCAAATCGTGAAGGCGCTGCCCGACGCTTTCCTCTACCAGTATGCCGGTACCGAGGATAGCGAACCCGGAGTGGGCGAAGCCGGAGTCCCGCTGGTGAAGCTCACGTTCACGCCCAACCCCGCCTACTCGCCACCCTCGCGCGTGGAGCAGGTCCTCGCCGGCTTGCAAGGATATTTGCTGATCGACACCAGACTCCGGCGCCTCGCCAAAGCCGACGGCACCCTATTCAAGGACGTCACGTTCGGATGGGGAATCCTCGGCCGCCTCGACAAGGGCGGACATTTCCAGGTGCGACAGGCCGACTTGGACCTGGGCGACGGCGCGTGGGGCATCACCGAAATCAACGTGAGCGTTAAGGGCAAACTTCTGCTGTTCAAGAGCCTGAACTTCGTGTCGGACGAAGCCTTGAGCGACTTTCGGAAAATGCCGGAAAATCTCACCTTCGCGCAGGGCGTGGAGATGTTGAAGACAGAGCAGGAAAAACTGGCGCACAACAACCATGTAATCGAGCCTTCAGAATTTAAGAAGGCTCAGAGTAACTGACGGGAAGCGTTTGATCCATGCTTACTCATTCCAGGCTTATGCATTCCAGGCTTCCTCATTCCGGCACGCCGCTGTCGAGTACATTTTTCAGCGCGGTGGCCAGCATATCCAGGTCGTCTCTCTTCGGTAGCAGTGCGTCTGCCAGTTCGCAGGCACGCTCCGGAGCCGCCGTCCCTTCAGTTAGCAGGATCGTGGGCGTCTGCGGTCGCCGGCGCTTGATCTCTGCGGCGACCATCGTAACTTCATCATGATTGCGATCCAGATCCAGCACTACAGCGTCCACTCGCTTACGGGTAGCCAGCTCAACGGCTTCGGTTGCGTTCCTGGCATTTAGAACGCGGTAGCCCATCTCGTTGAGACTCCAAGCCCGCAGAAACAGAATAATGCGATCAGCACTAAAGTGAAGAATGGTGCGACGTTTTCTCTCGCGTCCCGGCATATTTGGACACCTCATTTAGCCAGACAAGAAACGAGCATAGCGCAAAAGATTGTTCAAAATTGCACACTCGGCGCAATTATTGAGGAAGCTGATTCCATTTTGGGAACAACTGGAGTTTAGGCGCGCAGCGTCTCTTTTCGCACGGTGAGCTTTTCAATCAAATCTTCTTTGACCCGGTAGCCAGTTCCCGGCTGGTCGCGGATGGCGATCATGCCCTGCGGCGAGACTTCCACTTCCGGATCAATGATGTCTTCCTTCCAATAACGCTTCGAGGCGGAAACGTCGCCGGGCAGACTGAAGTTTGCCAGACTGGACAGTGCGATATTGTGGGCGCGTCCGATGCCAGTTTCGAGCATCCCCCCGCACCAGACCGGAATGTTGTGGGCATGGCAGAGGTCGTGGATTTTCAGCGCCTCGGAGAATCCGCCGACGCGCCCCACCTTGACATTGATGATGCGGCAGGCGCCGGTTTCGACGGCGAAGGCGGCGCTGCGCACGCTGACAATCGATTCGTCCAGGCAAATCGAGGTGCGCAGTTCTTTCTGCAGGCGCGCATGATAGTAGATGTCGTCGTTCCACAGCGGCTGCTCGATCATCAGAAGATTGAATTGATCGAACTTACGCAGGTGCTCGACCTGATCGAGCGTGTACGCGGAATTCGCGTCGCAGCTCAGCGTGATGTCGGCCCAGCGCGAGCGGATTTTTTCAAGCACGTTCACGTCCCAGCCCGGCTTGACCTTGACCTTGATGCGGCGGTAACCGGCCGCGAGTTCGATCTGAATTTTGTCGAGCAACTGCTCGACGGAATCCTGAATGCCGATGGAAACGCCGCAGGGAATCTCGCGGCGCGTCCCCCCCAGCAACTTCCACAGCGGCACTTGCTTCTGCCTGGCCTCCGCGTCCCAGAGAGCGTTTTCGAGTCCGGCCTTGGCCATGCGGTGGGCGCGCACTTTAGCGAAGAGGGCCGGACAGTCGCGGGCAGATTCGATGCGCTTTCCCAGCAGCGCGGGGATCAAATACTGCATCAGCGTGGGCCAGGCGCTTTCGATCCATTCGCTGCTGTAGAACGGATCTTCACCGACGACGCTTTCGCCCCATCCATCAACGCCCTCGCTGTGAACGGTGATCAGCAGAATGCGGCGGCTGTAAGTGCGGCCAAAGCTCGTCTCGAAGAAGTGGACGAGCGGCATGTGAATCTCGCGGAGCGTGATGGCTTCAATCTTCATGGTTCAAAGTTTCAAGTTTCAAGGTTCAAGGTTTTAAAGACTCAGGTCGATTTTCAGAAGCTCTGACATTGAAACCCTGAAACTTTGAAACCTTGAAAACCTGATTTTTATCCTTCCGACGCGTACGACCATTTTTCATCCCAATGCCCTAGCAGGAATTTGCCGTTGCCGGCGGCATCGCGCTCGTAACCCAGTACGGCAAGTCCGTGGGAGAACGCTAGCAGAAACTCGGCGCGGTTGCGCTCCTGCACTTGCTGCGCCTGGCCGCGGCTTTCGGGCGCGGCTTTCCAGTCGTAAATCTGCGCGGGCACCACAATGCTGGACTCACTGGCCACTGGAGGGTTCTTTCTCGTGGCAAGCAAAGTTTCAACCCGCTTCGACTTCAGCCACCACTCGGCAATCAGGCGGTCGCTGGGCAGGCCTCCCTGCAGCGGCGACGACGTAATGCCGTACTGGTTGATGTTATAGCGGCGCACGATGGCGCCCAGCCGTTCGATGTTGAGATAGGCGTTCTTGATTTCGAGGGGATCGAAGGTCCACTCGATCAGTTCGATGCCGCGGGCGAGCGCGTCCTCGCGCTGCATCAACTTCAGGCGTCGGCCGAGGCCGGCATTTCTATAATCCTTACGCACCGCCAGCATGTGCGAATGGAGATAGACGTGGCCGGTGCGCGTGCCGGGAACGGAAAGCGCGAAGCCCACCATCACGCCGCCGTCGAAGGCGCCCATCACCTGCCCTCCAACCTTTTCGGCGACGACAAACATGCGCAGCGGCACCAGTTCAGCGTCAGTGAAATTCCACACTTCTTTCTGCAGCGCGACGCAGGCGCGGAATTCCTCGATGCCGTGGCAGCGGCGCAGCACAATGGAGTCGCCGGTCACGCAGACTTCTCCGAATTGTCGCGCTCCTCAGCTTTGGCCCGCTGCCACAGCGCTTCCAGCTCCTCCATCGAAGCCTGATCGGCAGACCGCCCCGACTCGTGCAGGCGATCCTCCATCCACTGAAAGCGCCGCTTGAACTTGCGATTCGTTTTGCGCAGAGCGGATTCAGGATCGAGCGAAAGATAGCGCGCTATGTTGACCAGCACGAAAAACAGGTCGCCGACTTCGTCTTCGAGCCGCGCCTGCAGCACTTCGGGAACGGCCGTCCGCCCCGATCCGGCCATACCACGCCCCTGGGGACGCGGTCCCGGCGCTGGAAATTCTCGAAGCTGCTCGCGCAGTTCGGCGGTCTCTTCATTCAGCTTTTCGAATAAGCCCTCGACGTTCGGCCAGTCGAATCCGGCCTGCGCGGCCCGCGAACTGAGCTTGTAAGCCTCCAGCAGTGAGGGCACGGCGGAAGAAACGCCGGCGAGGATGGAGCGCCTCTGCTCTTCGATCTGCCCCTGTGCCGCGGCATCCCCGCCATCCCCGCCACCGGCTTCCCGTTTCTTCTTCTCCTCCAGCTTCTTCTCTTCGATCTTGATCGCCTCCCAGTTGCGCTTGACCTCGGCGGAAGTGTCGGCCTTCACGTCGCCGAACACGTGCGGATGGCGATTGATGAGCTTGGTCGACAGCCGGTCGAGCACGTCGTCAATCGAAAAAGAAGCCTGCTCCTTCGCCATCTCGGCATAGAACAGAACCTGCAGCAGCAGGTCGCCGAGTTCGCCCGCCAGTTCTCTCCAATCGCGATTGTCGATGGCCTCGAGGACTTCGTAGGTCTCTTCGAGCGTGTAGGGCTTGATGGAATCAAAGGTCTGTTCGCGGTCCCAGGGGCATCCGCCCGGAGCGCGCAGACGCTCCATAATTGCGACCGCTCGCTCGAAACGTTCTCCCGTGGCAGACATGCGGCAACCAATGTAAATGACGGTCGAGCCAGGAGGCAATGCGCCGAAGCACGCGGGAATGCGATTGGAACGCCGTGACTTCCGCAACTAAGTGGCGCCGGCGCTTCAGTTCCCTTGGTTACTTCTGGCACCATTTCTCGTGAAGGCTCGCGCTGGACTATCGTCACCTTTATGTTCTTGCCGCAGAGGCGCACAATGAAAGCAGGTGGGCGTGTTGCTGCTCGGGGCGCGACAGGCTCACAAGGCTTGACACTTGCGCATCTGATTTAAATACATGAGTTTAGCAATCAAACCTCGACCACCATTGGAAGGCCAGCACTTCCATGTGGTGATCATCGGCGGCGGCATTAACGGCGTAGCCGTGGCCCGCGAGTGCGCCCGTGGCGGCAAGCGCACGCTGCTGGTCGAGCAAAACGATTTCGCGGCCGGCGTTACCAGCCGGTCGACCCGCATCATTCACGGTGGCCTGCGTTACCTGGAACATGGAGAGATCGACCTGGTACGCGAGTCAGTGCGCGAGCGCGAGCGATTGCTGCGCGAACGCTCGCACCTGGTGCAGCCGACGCACTTCCTGTTTCTGCTGAACGAGCAAAGCCAGCGCAGCGCGATGAAGGTCCGCGCCGGCCTCTGGCTTTACCAGCGGATTGCGGGAAGAAAATCCGCCGACCTGAGCGAGATGGAGTTGAAGCGCGTCGAGCGGGCCCTCGATGCCGGCCATCAGTGGTCGATCTTTAATTACGAAGATGCGCAGTGCGAGTTTCCCGAGCGCCTGGTGGCCGAGTGGATGACGGAAGCGGCCGCGGCGGGAGCCGTCGTCCGCAATCATTGCGAAGTGCTGGCCGTCGACGTCGCCCAGGGCCGCGCGCGGGGCGTGCTGCTGCGCGACCGCATTTGCGGCAAAGACGAGCGCGTCGATGCCGCCTGGATCTTGAACTGTACGGGACCGTGGGCGGATCGAATCTGCCAGCGCTCTGCCGTGCGCACCAAACAGCCCATGCTGGGTGGGGTGCGCGGATCGCACATTGTACTTGGGCGATTTTCAGGCGCTCCGAGTTCGGCCCTGTACACCGAGGCCACCGATGGCCGCCCGGTTTTCATTTTGCCCTGGAATGAGCAAGTGCTCGTGGGAACCACCGAGGTCGCGGACACAGGCGATCCGGCGAAGACTTCACCTTCCAGTGAGGAAATCGAATACCTGCTGCGTACCGTGACCAAGCTTTTCCCGAAGGCGAAGATTTCTGCGCACGACATTAAATACGCCTTTGCCGGTGTGCGGCCTCTGCCTAACTCGCCCGGGGATAACGCGGCGGCCGTAACGCGGCGGCATTTTCTGCACGACCACACGCCCGACGGTGCGGCGCGTCTGATCTCCGTGATTGGCGGCAAACTGACCACCGCCGCTTCCTTGGCGCGGGAATGCGCCCGCAAAATCGGGATCGCGGTGCCGGAGCCGGGCATGGTTGCCATGGGACCGGGACGATCGCTCGATCCCATGCTCGACCAGGAAGTTCTCGAAATCGCGCGAGCCGGATCGGTGAGCGAAGAAACTGCCCGCGGCATGATGGAGTGGCATGGCCAGAGCGCCATGGACATCGCCCGCATGGCGCTGGTGAGCGCCGAACTCCGAGCGCCGATCTGTCCGCATACGTCGCACATTGTGGCCGAAGTCGTAGAAGCTTTCCGAAAAGAATTTGCGGTCACGCTGGGCGACGCCCTGCTGCGCCGGGTTCCGGTGGCACTGGGCGCTTGCTGGTCAGAATCCTGCAGCCGTGAGGCTGCGTTGCGCATTGGCGCCGTGCTGGGCTGGAACGAGCAGGCCCTGGGCGCAAATCTGGAGTCATTTGAGACCGAGCGCACCGCGTTTCTGCAACGCCCGTCGCGCGGCCCGGTTGCGCTGGAAGCCGCAGCCGACTAGAACCCATTTCATAAATGGTTAATGGTTTTGGTAGGACACGGCTTGAGCCGTGCCGATCGGCCAGCGTGCCCACCGGCCAACCTGATTGCGCAAGGTGCCGATCGCGCAACGTGGAAGAGCGGCGCTTCAGCGCCGCGTTTGGGCACCGAGAATTCCTGGGCTTTAGCCCCTGAGGCCCTGTCCAACCGCGCAGATTTGTGAGATGACTTCTCGTTACGTTACGGCCTTCTTCTCGAACTGCCGTAGCCCGACCACCAAAAGCAGCGCATCAAAGAAAATCAGAGCGCCGATCACGGCCGCAACCGGCAAATGAGAAAACTGTGGAACCAGCGCAGCCCGCAGTCCCTCGCTGGCATACACCAGCGGGTTGATGAGCACGACCTTTTGCAGGATGGGAAACTTATTCAGCGCACTCCACGGATAATACGTGCAGCCGAAAAAAATCATCGGCGTCATCACCATGCTGAACATCAGCCCAATGTGTTGCTGATTCATGCTGCAGCCCAACGCCAGTCCTCCGCAGGAGGAGAAACCCGCAACCAGCACAATGATCAGAGCAAAGACTAAGGGTGTGCCAATGCTGATCTCAACTCCAGGGCGCAGCACGAGCCACGCCAGCGGGATAACCACTAGCCCCGCGACCAGCGCCTGCAGCATTCCAGCGATGACTTTCTCGATCGCAATCCAGCCCACGCTGATGGGGGCAAGCAGGCGGTCTTCGATTTCACGCGTCCACTGAAATTCAGCGATGAGCGGCATGGCCACCGCCCAGACTCCGGTAAACGTCATGCTGATCGCGATAATGCCGGGGAGCAGAAGACTCTTGTACTCGGGACGCATATACCCGCTGCCCACCATGACGCGGCCAAAAATAAAAACAAAGAGCAACGGCTGCAGGAAGGTTTGCAGAAACAACTGCAAGGCGTTACGCCGCGCCACATGCGCGTCGCGCGCCAGCAAGGCGACAAATGTTTTCCAGTTCAATCCCGCAGGCTCCTTCCAGTATGGTGCAGGAACAGATTTTCCAGACTCGGCTCGGAAATGTGAACGTCCGACAATTCCGCGCCGCAACTCGCTGCCAGGCTCGCAATCTCAGGGATGAGTGAACCGCCGCGGTCGGCGTAAACGTCGACGCCGGCGTGCTCTGTTCGGCTTGGTTCAGTACTTTCTGTCGCGTTCAGTAGCACGCCTTTTGATGCAGCATCCAAAGCACGAACCTCTCGCACTCCTGCCAGCGCCCGTAAGCGCGGAAGCAGGTCCGCCGTCGGTTTCCCGAAACGCAGGCGCAGCAGGAATCCTCCCGGAATTGAAGCCTTCAACTGCGCCGGCGTGCCCAGGGCAATCATGTGGCCATGGTCAATAATCGCTAGGCGCTGGCACAGCGCGTCGGCCTCCTCCATATTGTGCGTGGTCAGCAGGACAGTCTTCCCCGCCTGGTGATATTCGCGAATAATCTCCCATAACAGAATCCGGGTTTGCGGATCGAGCCCCGCGCTGGGCTCGTCGAGAAACAGGACTTGCGGATCGTGCATCATGGCCCGGGCAATGGAAAGCCGCTGCATCATGCCGCCGGAAAAACCGCGCACCATCTGGTTGCCGCGCTCGGTGAGCTTGAACTTCTCGAGCAAGGCATCGGCGCGTTCGTTTCTCAGCTTGGACCCGATCCCGAAGTAGGCGCCGTGAAACACCAGAATCTCGCGCGCGGTCAAAGAAAAATCCAGATTCGGCCGCTGTGGCACCACCCCAATCAAATGTTTAACCTCGGCCTGTTCTTTCCACACATCGTGCTCGCCGATCCATGCCTGCCCCGAGGTTGGCCGCACCCGGGTGGTCAGCACTCCCACGGTGGTCGACTTGCCCGCGCCGTTGGGGCCCAGCAGGCAGAAAATTTCTCCCGGCAGAATTTCAAGAGAGAGTCCGTCGAGAGCCGGGATTTGGGTTTTGGGCGGCTGCTTCGAACCCTTCGCATCGGCACGCAGGACAAATCCCCCGCCCGCGCCTAAGGGTGGAGCAGAGTGATAAACCTTGCGCAGGTCTTGCGTGCGAACCCCAACGGCCATGCAGAGCAATCCCCTGTCAGTGAGAAGCGGAAGGCCTGGGAAGTATATCGCAGCTTGCAGTTTCGATTCCTGCGCCGTCCTCACATAAGTGGTCATCCCGAAGCCCGGCGTTTTTCAGCCGGGGGAGGGATCTCGCGGGGCACTCCCGATGCTGCACGCTAGATCCTTCCCTTCGCCTGAAAAACAGCTCCGGTCAGGATGACACCCATTGAACGCCCGACAGGTTACTAAAGATTGGCCAGCACCTTGCGTCATCTGGGAATGACACGCCAGCGAATCTACACTGACGCGAGTGTGTCGAGAGTTCCGGCACGGGGGCGAAGTCGATGCTGATTCCCATTAAGCACGAAAACATGGAGGCGCGCCGCTGGCCGGTGGTCACCCTCGCATTGATCGCCATCAATGTGCTGGTCTTTCTGTTTACTATGTCGGCCATCGACAACGAGACGCCGGAACTGGGCGAAGTGAAGTCGCACATCCTGATTTTGGCGGCGCTGCATCCCGAACTGAAGATGCAAGCGGAGTCCCAGCGACTGGTCGACGGATTCAAACAGAGCCATCCCGACGAGTGGAAGCACGTGCAGAGTCCGTATCGCGACATCATCAACGCCTACGACGCCAAAATCAAAATGATGGAGGACACCTCGAAGCTGCAGGGCGAGATGGACTCGCTCAACGACGAATTTGTAAAGCTGTCTACGGTTTCGATCACCGAGCAGTATGCCTTCGTCCCGGCGCATCCCGCGGCCATTAGCTATCTGACGGCCAACTTCCTGCACGGCGGCTGGCTGCACCTGATTGGCAACATGTGGTTCCTGTGGCTGGCGGGATTTGTTCTGGAAGACGTCTGGGGACGCTGGCTGTACTCGGCCTTCTATCTGGTCGCGGGCGCGGGCGCCCTGCAGTTCTACGCGTGGTCGAATCCGGGGAGCATTACTCCCACGCTGGGCGCGTCCGGCGCCGTAGCCGCACTGATGGGAGCGTTCCTGGTGCGCTTCCCCAAGATGAAGATTGAGATGGCCTGGCTGTTCATCTTCAAGTTGTATCGCTTCAAGGCCGCGGCCTACTGGCTGCTGCCGGCCTGGCTGGCAATCGAAATTTTCTACGGCTCGTTGTTCGGGTCCAATAGCGGCGTGGCCCACTGGGCGCACGTCGGAGGATTCTTGTTTGGAGCGCTGGCGGCGCTGGCCATCCAGTATTCCGGCATCGAGCACAAGGCCAACAAAGCGATTGAAGAGAAACTCGGCTGGAGCAATGATCCCGAACTCGAACAGGCCAGCGGCATGATGGACCATGGCCAACTCGCCGAGGCGCTGGTGCTGCTGACCAACTACGTTGCGGTGAAGCCGAATTCCCTCGACGCCTGGAACCTGCTGCGGCAGATTTATCAGCGGCAGAGCGACAAGAAGTCCTACCTGGACGCGACCGTCAAAACCTGCGCGCTGCATCTGAAGGCGCACGAAGTCGAAGCGGCGTTCAAAGATTACGCCGAGTTCGTCGATGGCGGCGGCAAGATGCCGGCGGCAACCTGGCTCGAGCTCTGCAAGGCCGCGGAGGAAGTGCAGGAGTTCGAGCGCGCCTTTGCCGAGTACCATGAGCTCGCCCAGACGTATCCCGCCGAGCGGCAGGCGCTGACCGCGCAACTCAGCGCGGCGCGGCTTTGCCTGAAGCGGCTGAATCGCCCGCAGGACGCGCTCGCTCTCTACCAAACCGCCGCGGCATCCCCTATTCCGCATCTGGATTGGGATCAGCACATCCAGGCCGGCATCAAGGAAGCTAAGGCGGCCATGTCCTCGCCAAATGCGATCGCGGCCAAGGCACACTAAGAAACTCGGGGCAATCGCAAACCCAAAACAGGCCCGACTAAGAATCGTCGGGCCTGTTCTCTTTGCGGCCTGCGCCCGTCAGTGCAAGCCGCTCCCCTACATCGCGTGATGCCCCTCTGACTTCACGTGCGAGCTGAAGAACAGGAAGAAATTCGACGGCGCCTCCAGTGCCGTGCCCGCCTTTAGCGCCTCTTGGATGGCGCGGTACGACATAAGCCCGCTGCTGCCGTCCCTAGTCTCATTCGGCTTGGATTGTGCGGACGCGGCGCCGGCGATTGCGGCAACGATGGCCAAAAGCAGGACTGGCCGGTAGATTGCGATTTTCATGTTTCCTCCACAGGCGGGTTTGGATCCGCTCTGGCGGAAGTACGGAGGGTCGCTGAAATCGGATTGCCGGAAAGAAAGTTTCGTGACGGAAGCCAGCGCCTCAAAGGAGGAAGCGCCGCTGCGAACGCTGGACCTGTCGCGTGTCGAGCGGCCCGCAAAGGAACTCAGCCGCCTCACATTCGATTTAGGGAAATCTCTTCTCTCAATCTTGACGAGTGTGCAATATTGACCAGCGCGGCAATCCTGCGCTGCTGTACCTTTTTTCCACCAGATCAATGCCGGCTACCGACCACAACTCCCGCGCTGTTCGAGTTCCGCTGTCGATCCTGTTTTTTTTCGTCGTCGTCGCCTTTGCCCCCGGCCAGACCAGTTCGCCGCCTGCGGCTAAGAGCGCTCGATCCACCAGCGCATCCGTGGCCAGTACGCCCTCCCCCGATGTATCCAAGGATGTTTCCAAGTATGTGGGCGCAGAGACCTGCAAGACGTGTCACGAGGAAATCTATAACGCCTGGGAAAAGACACCGCACTGGAAGACCACCCTAAACAAGGAACCGGCGCACCAGGGTTGCGAAGGCTGTCACGGTCCCGGCGCGGAGCATGTGGCCGGCGGCGGCGACGTAACCAAGATATTCAATCCCGCGAAGCACTCGGCCAAAGAGGTTGACGCCAAGTGCCTGACCTGTCACGCGGGAGCGCACCCGAACTTTGACCGCTCGCCCCACGCCAAGGCGAACGTCAGCTGCATCAGCTGCCACAGTATTCATCAGAGCAAGGAAGAAGAAACTCTGCTGAAGGCTCCGCAGCCTGCGCTCTGCTTCCAGTGCCACGCCGACATTAAGCCGGCGTTCAATATGCCGTTCCACCACAAGGTGAACGAAGGCTTGATCACGTGCAGCGATTGCCACGATGTGCACGGCACCTTCGGAGCCCACAACCTGAAGTCCACAGCCGACCAGAACGCGATCTGCACCAGGTGCCACACCGAGACGCGCGGGCCGTTCGTCTATGAACACGTCGCGGTCAAGGCCGAGGGGTGTTTGGGATGCCACACTCCGCACGGTTCCCAGAACGCCCGCCTGCTTAACATGCCGGCCATCAACCCGCTCTGCAACCAGTGCCACAGCGGCGTAGCGGCCAACACGGTTCACGGAATGGGGGCGGGATCATCGGAAACCGTAACTTGTACGAACTGCCATACCTATATTCATGGCTCGAACATGAATGCGGCGTTCCTCAGGTAGGAGTCATCGGTTGCAACGCGCCTGGAGAACTGCGGAGGCGCGGGCTGCGTTTCGATTGCGCGTAGGGATTCAAGGTCTCGACGAGCAATGTTTTTCCAGTGAGGCTTTGAAAATGAACCCAGGATGGATTTTCCGCCGGTTGATTCAAAAGCATTCTCTTGCGGCGGCCCGATGCATTGTCGGGGGCATGGCCGCAGCCATTTTGGGCTTGACAGCGGGCACTGCCGTCGGGCAGGTTCCAATATTTGTGTCTCACCAGGCCGCTCCGGAGGGCTACGCGCTTCATGAGTCTATTGATCTGGGCGGACATGCGGCCAGTATCGACGGCAGCGGCGCCATGTACGACACTCTGGTCAACCAGCAATCCGGTCTCCGCATACTGGGCGAGACCTTTGAGCTGCGGGCGCTGCCGCAAACGAAGAACACCCCCGTCGATCGCTTGAAGGCCTTTACCAGCGGGCTCGGCGGCGATCCGTACACCTTTGCCAAGCTGGACTTTTCCAAGGGCAAGCTCTACGAGTTCTCCGGCCTGTTTCGCCGTGACCGCCAGTACTTCGACTACAACCTGCTGGGCAATCCAAACCTTCCGCCCGGCCAGTCGATTCCAATCGGTCCCGCCGCGGCGCCGACGGGTTCCTACGCGTGGCCGCAGGTGACGCAGTCGCCGTTTATGTTCAACACGGTGCGCCGCATGACGGACACCCAACTTACCCTGCTTCCGCTGTCGAAGGTGACCTTCCGCGCCGGCTACTCGCAGAACGTCTTCGAGGGTCCGAGCCAGTCGCCCAGCGGTTATCAGGTTGCCGGCGCCTACGACCTGCTGCTCCAGGAGTATCAGCGCAACAGCACGGATGACTGGACGGGATCGGTCGAGTGGAAGCCTGTATCGCGGACCCGGTTGACCTACGAAGAGCAGGTCACTCACTACAAGGGCGATTCCTATTTCAGCATGGCGCCCCAGTATCTCAACCTGCAGGAAGCGAACGGATCCAGGGTCGCAGTGCTCCAGAACTACGACAATCCGATCAACAAGCCGGTCGGCATCAACTGCAACGCCGGCGTTGGAGCCGCCTCAATTTACCCGAATCCGAGTCCGAACGGTCTACCCATCGTCGATCCGGCGTGTAATGTGATTACCAGCTATTCGCGTTCCCAGCCCACCCGCGAAATCTTCCCGACCGAAATCTTCCGGTTACAAAGCTCCAGCATCAAGAACGTTACGATGAACGGCAATGTTCGCTACACCAAGGCGAACACGAGCCTGCCAAACTACTACGACGACTTCCAGGGTCTGGTGGGAACCAGCCGCGAAATCACGTATGCGGGCAACGCCAGCGCCAAGCGGGAAGCAATCGCCTCCGACTACGGCGTCACCTGGCAGGTGCTGAAAAAGCTCAGCATCTCCGAGCAGATCGACTACTCGAATGTGCACCAGCCGGGAGTTGCCAACATTACGAGTCTAACCACCGTGACTTCGACTTCCGTACCCCCGACCATCAATAGCACGGCGTTAACCACCACGGTGATCAACACTCCGATCAACCCGATCACGGGCAAGGCAACTTCTTCGTTTGAAGGCAGTCCAAGCGTCGCTACGCCGCTGTTTGATTTCTTCGGCCAGAAGTTCATCACGAACAACCTCACAGCGGCGTACGACCTTACGGATCGCACCACGTTCACGCTCACCTATCACTACCAGCAGCACACCATCGGCGAAGGTGCCGCGAACGCCACGGGATACCTGTCCGGCATCTCCCACATCGCCATCTACGAGGACGGCGGTACCTTCGGCGTCAATGTGCAGCCGGCGGACAACTGGAACATCAACGGTTCGGTCGAGCTTCTGTACGCCGACAATGTCCTCACCCCGGTCGCGCCCCGCCAGCTTCAGCATTACAGAATTCGCACTACTTACCGGCCGAAGACCTGGGCGACGTTCTCCGGCGCGTACAATGACCTCGAGCGCCACAACAATACGAACAATACAGGCACAGCGTCGGTTGATGGCCCGCTCCAGCACGTCGATCATAGCCGCATCGTGAGTTTGAACGCTGACTTGATGCCGAACGAGCACTACGGGTTCGACATCGGCTATGCCTACAGCGACGTGTACACGGCGACCAACATCTGCTTCCTGGGCACGGCCTCAAGCCCCACCATACCGGGCGCCGCGACGCCCACCGGCGCGGCTTGCCCGTCTCCGCCTCCCCGCGGGGGAACTGGTCCTTATACTTTTGGTCCGGCTAAGGACTTCATGAAGGCGCCAACGCAGTACGCGTCAGTGGCCTTGGCTCTTTCGCCGATCGACAAGTTCCACGCCCACATCGGCTACCGAATAAGCTCGGTCAACGGCAGCCGCTTTTTCAACGATCCGCGCGATGTGAACGGATCGCTGGTCTCTACCTACCAGACGCCTTTTGTGAATCTCTCCTATGCGATGCGAAAGAACCTGATCTTGAAGGGCGAGTATGACTACTTCGGCTACGGCGAGGGTGGTCCTTCGGGAGCAGAGTATTGCAATCCCTCCAGCGCGCTTCCGCTGCCGACTATGCCGGCTCCGGTCGTGCCCTGCAGCACGCTGCCAAATACTGCGATGAGCGGTCCCGCCTACGGGTTCACCGCTCCTCGAAACTTCCACGCAAACAACGTAACCGTTGGACTGCATTACGAGTTCTGATTCCTGATAGACATAGCCTCCGGTTACTTGCCAGCCCCCCGGTTTCGCGGTGCAATTGCCTTCAGGGGAGGGACCCATGAGAGGCATGTTTGGCTTGCTCAGCCTTGTCATCGTATTGGCGATTGGCATGTACATTTATTCCAAGCAGGCGAAGAGCGCATCTGCTGAAGCGGGCGCGAATAACCCGCAGGCGGCCATCAACATCACCGGCGTGAAGAGCGATCTGATCAGCATCGCCTCAGCCGAGCGCCGCTACTTTGCCACCGAGGGAAAATATGCCTCGCTCGACGAACTGATTTCGTCCCAGACCATTACGGTCGCCCGCCAGCGTCTCCCGTACACCTACTCCGTAGAAACGAGTTCCGGCGGTTTTCGTGTCGTCGCGACCCGTTCCGGCGAGAACACCTCGGGCACGCCCGCCCAGCTTTCCGTCGATGAGAACATGGAATTCCAGATATCCGAATAGGACTAGCGGCCGATCGCCTGAGTGCGGATCGCCTGAAAGCGGAACGAGTAGCCGATTCCGATGATGTGATCCACTGCCGCCGACGACAAACCCACGCCAACATGGAAATCAACCTGCTGCTGCTTTGCGATCTTTAGAGCGGTCCCAAAATGCAGCAAGTGCCGCGGACCGCCATTTTCTGGAAAATCACCGGAGTACTCCACAAACGCATCCCAGGGCTTGGTCAATTGCCGGTCTAGCAGGAACGCTCCTTCCCCCGTCACATTTCGCGTGCTTCCTTGCGTGGGAAAATACACTGAGAACATGCCGGCCGCCGTCCAGTTTGCCGAGAGCGCGCGCGACCACGGCACCTGCACTCCCGGATCGTACCCGCCGCTGGTCACGCCCTTGGCGCCGGTCGGGAAACTGACGAAGACGACTGCCGACACATCGAATCCACCCGGGGTGGGGCCAAGCTGCTGTTTTACACCGACGGCAAAGTCTCCAAATCCCGAGGCCGACCCGCCAGTGGTCAGGTTGCCAAAATAGTCCGGCAGGTTGAACCGCAGCTCTGTCTTCTTGGCAACGCCAATGCGCAGCAAAGTCTCCGGACCGTCCACCACGCTCTGCCCTTGGCCGCCAGTTTCCAGAAATCCATTCTCCGCCTGCAGGCTGCCGGCGGGCACAACCACGCTGGAGTCCGTAATCGCAGGCCGATCCGTCGAGATCGGCCCCGCCGTGTCAGCCGTGGGGGCTTGAGCTTGGCCGTGTAATGAAACCATTCCGGCAAGGAGGAAGAGGAAGACCAGCAGAGCAGTGGAAGTACGAGCGGGCATGACGAGTGGAAGTGTTGTCCAGCGAGCACAGTAGCACATCGCCATGCCCGCGCCGAAACGGCCGTCTGTGGGAAACTTCTACGCGGAGACGGCTACACCTTCAGCGTTTGGCAGAGCAGGCGCGTGTTGTCGGAGATGATGCCATCAACACCGTACTCCGCGAAGCGCTGCATGTCTGCAGGTTCGTTGACGGTCCAGACCAGCACTTTCTTCCCGGCTCCCTTTATTTTGCGGACCAGTTCTGGCTCGGCCAGCTCCTGCTCAGCAATCACATACTGCACCGGAAGTTCACTCCAGTAGCGGAGCTGCGTCTTGGACTCACAAATAAGGCCAAGCGGAACCGTGGCGTCCAGCGCGCGCACCGACTTCAGCGCTCCGGGCATAAAGGATGAGACCACGAATCCTCCGCGTGGCTTGTGCCGCAGGAACAGATCGAGCGTGATTCTCTCCAGGCCCTTGACCTTCAATTCAATGTCGAGAAACGAATCGCGGTAACGTTGCAGAACATCGCGCAAGCGGGGTAGTTGGGAAACCTGCTTCGCGGTGGCGCGGGATATTTCTATTCCGGCGGTCTTCGGATCATGGCAGACCACGGCCTCGTCATCCTCAGTGAGGCGCACATCGAATTCGAATCCGTCGCACCCGTCGGCCAACGCCTGGTCGAAGGAGGCGATCGTGTTTTCCGGAATCGACTTGAGGGCGCGGGCGCCGCGGTGGCCGAGAAGAAGAGGACGGCTCATAGAGTGCAATTCAGTGGGTGCAAAACAGTGCTGCGAATCAGCAAGCTCGAATCAGCGTGGTGTCGAATCAATCGAGATCGAAATCCCGAATCGGCTTGCCCGTGTCCGGCGTCTCTTTCGCCTTCTTCACGGCCTCCTGAAATTTCTTCTCGAGGAGGTCGGAGGCATGCCTCTGGGCCTCGACCGATTGCTGGAAGATGGACTCGCGCCGGCTGTCCTGCTCCCGCATGGCCTTGGCCGCAGCCTCCATGTCGTTAAAAGTCTTCGGCTTCACGGCCGCGGTGTGGGCGATGACGGCGCGGGTCTCGACGTCGATTTTGAGCACCGCATTGCAGCACGGACACGTCACTTCGAAATTAGGGGAATTCTTCGCCATTGAGCGAATCATACCGCAAAGCGGGCCCCGACGCAGAGAAGAAGCTTTCCGGAACCGGGATGCCAGCTTGTACGTATTTTGTTGTACGTACTGTTTTCCCCGCAGGAACTCTGTGAAGAACTCCGCTATCGCCCTCTTTTCAGTGCTTTAGTTTGATAGGGAAGACGTGGAACAGGTTCAGCATTTCCCACCCCAGCAGGAAGATCGACAACAAAACCACCATGACGGCCATAAGTTCCCCGAAGCTCAACCCGCGGCGAGAAGGTTCCAGGCGCCGGGCGGCCAGGGTGAGGATGTTGAGCGTGGCGAAGCCGAAGACCACCGCCCAGAGAATGTTGTAGACATCCTGCCGCGACCCGCGATAGAGCAGTGCAACGGCCACGCCGATGAACATAGTGGCGTAAGCTCGCGCGACCGCATAAACGGCAAATGCCGCCCGCGTGGTCCGGGTAAAACCTGAAATCAGCGTTACGGCAGCAGGGAGAGCCATGGAGTCGAACCGTGGCCTGAAACCACAGCAGGCCTGAGCCTTGGATTATTACATCTTTCGCGCTCCAATTCACCGCTCTGCCAACGTGGGCAACTCTCTGGTCACGAGGCAAGCCGGATTCCTTCGCCTTGTTTAATAAGGCTTGGTCAATTTGGTTAATATGGAAAGATGGCAAAATGCCGTTTCATTTTCTTTGACGTGGGCAACACTCTGCTGTTTCCCAACCGCGCCCGGATGCTGGCGCCGCTGCCAGAGGAACGGCATCCCACGCTCGCCGCCTGGCAGGCCCTGGAGCGTCGAACCAAACACGAATTCGATCAAGGCATGATCGCAGGCAGGGTTGACCACGGGTTCTGGTGGACTTTTCATACCTACCTGCTGCAACAACTGAATGCTCTTGATGATGGCGTGCGCGACGCGCTGATCGCCAACACGCAGAATTCTGCCAACTGGGACCAGATTCTGCCCGGGACGCGTGAAGCGCTGCAGCGCATTCGGCGCGACTACGCGATTGCAGTCATCTCGAACGCCGACGGCAAGATCGACGCAGTGCTACAACGCTGCGGGATTGCCGACTGCTTTGCCAGCATCACCGACTCGGGAAATGTGGGGCAGGAGAAACCGCATCCCGCAATCTTCGAAGCGGCCCTGCGCGAGATGAAGGCCGAACCCGCCGAGAGCCTGTACGTGGGCGACGTGTATTCGGTCGACTACGTCGGCGCGCGCAAGGCCGGAATGCAGGCGGTTCTGTTCGACATGGCCGGCGCGTATCGCGAGCGCCAGTTTCCACGCGTGGAATCGCTCGCGGATCTGGAAAACTGGATCAAGCAATAGCGTAACGCTACAACTCTACAATCTGGTGGTCGTGGCAATCGGGCTGCATGGCGTCGTATAGCTGCTGCAGAAATTCGCGGCCGTAGCGCGCCAGGAAGTAGATGCCGCCGATGCCCCGCTCCTGCAATCCTTTATCAGGATAGAGCGCCTGGCTTAGAGTTTCGGCGTGGCGGGTCACCAGTTCGCTCTTCTGCGCTTCCGCGCGGGCGGCCTGCGATTGCAGACGCTCAAGTTGGTGTTCGATTTTCGAGCGGGCCGTTTCCGCGGCATCGACCAGCGTACGGTCGAGCGTCGCCAGCTTCTCTTTGATGTTGGACAGGTGCGAATCCATCGACTTTCTGGCGGCGTCGAAGGCGGTTTGCAAATCCTCGGGCAGTCCGCGCTCCGCCAGTTGACGGCGTAATGCATCGGGACCGGCGAATACGTCGGGCACGGCGATTCCGTGGCGCTCGAGCAGGCGCTGCATCTTTGTTTCGACGATGGTCGCGGAGAATCGCGGAACAATGGGCGTCACGCGTCCGAGAAGAGCTTCGTACACCGCTCCCGCCTGCGCGAAATAAGCCGTCTCGGCAGCGCCTCCGGTGTAAGCGAGCGTGGGCAGCAGGTAATCCTCGACGATAGGTCGCAACAGGACGTTGGGACTGAATTGTTCTGGACTGGCTGCGATGCGGGCGACCAGTTCGGATTGCGAAAGCTTCTCGGCCGCGGCGTCGCTGCCGATGACGAATTCCCCACTACTCCCATGACCTCGATGATAAATCGGAGTACGCGCGCCGTGCTGCATGGTGAAGAGCAATACAGAAGAAGATGTGACCTTCACCTGCTGGTGGTAGCCTGCCGCTTCAAGCGCCGCACCCCGCGCTAGCAGCGCGGCGGAGAGTTCGTCGGCACGTTCTGCCGTGGCGCGATACATGGGCTCGGCAACGCGGTCGATTTCGCCATCGGAGGCGTCGAGCAGAATCACGCCCCACTCCGCAAACACATGGGCGTAGAAGCGGGCAAAGGCCGTGCCCAGCGACTCGCCGGGACGGTAGGACTCGCGCAGAAACTGCGCCGCCTCGGAATCCCCGAGCAGCTTCGATGCCTGATCGACCAGAGGAAGAATCTCGTCGCCGAGACGAACGGCACTGACCGGCGCCCCGGGGACGTCGTGGCTCGTCGTAGTGAGTACCTGCAGCGCGCCGTCCGGGCCGGGAATGGAAACGTGGTTCACCTCGGCCAGATCATGGTCGTAAGTAGCGAGCCAGAAAATCGGGACCGCGTCCACACCGGCTGCAGTCGCCTGTTCTGCAAGCTTGACCGCAGTGAGAGCTTTGTAGACGGCGAACATGGGTCCGCCGAAAAGTCCGACTTGCTGCCCGGTGACGACCGCGGCCGCGCCCTTGCACAGGCGGTCGAGGTTGGCCAGCGTTTTCGGGGAGGCGTCCCAGGATTTGTTCTGGCGCTCGAGGATGGCGGCGACGCGCTCGCGGCGCGAGGAATCGTAGGAAATCTTGGCGGCTTCTTCTTGCAACCATTCTTGAAAATGAGGCGGCCTGGGATAGAACGGCTGAACCGCGGGCTGGTATGCGAGGAAATCGGCGAACAGACGCGTGGTGTGCGGGATTTGGGAAAATGGCAGGCAGTGCGACTTCACTCAGAGTTCTCCTCGACAACATGGATGGATTGTCTGTCGCATCGCCAGTGGTTGGACGTTTGACATCATTTCAGGTCAACATCTTTCAACATTTCAGAACAATACTCACATGTTGAAACAGAATCCCCTAAGCCCTCGCCGTAGTAGAGATGCCTGAAAAAGCCGCAAGATGCAAGATAATGATGGAACTCCGCACGGGAAAGGAAATCATGAGCGCCGCGCCATTGAACATAATTTTGCCGCTAACCCTTGGAAGGAACCGTGGTGCGTCTCGAACCGCTTCGCCACGAACACGCAGAACTCTTCTGGGAGATTGCGAAGAGCGATCTGGACGACATTTTTCGCTGGATTCCCTACTCCATGAAAACTCCGGAGGATTTTCGCAGGATGATCGGCAAGGCGTTTGACGAGCAGAAGCGCGGCGAGTCCGTCGTGTTCGCCACCGTGGAACGGAGTTCCGGCCGCGCCATCGGCAGCACGCGCTTCATGAACATCGACCACGTCAACCGCCGGGTCGAGATCGGATCGACCTGGATCGCGCCAGCCTGGCAGCGCACCGGCGTCAATACCGAAGCGAAATACCTGATGCTGCGGCACGCGTTTGAAGTTTGGAAGTGCATCCGCCTGGAACTCAAGACGGATGGTTTGAACCAGAAATCGCGCAACGCGATTCTGCGCATCGGCGCAAAAGAAGAAGGCACGCTTCGGAGGCACTTGTTGACCTGGACCGGACGAGTCCGCGACACAGTCTACTTCAGCATTCTCGATGACGAGTGGCCCGAGGTGAAGACGAAGCTGGAAGCGACGATGCAGGCCTCGCTCAAATAATGCTGGCCGGTGGCCCATTCAAGCCGTATTTTGGCTTGAGTGGGGCAGTTCTATCCCAGAACAGAGTCTCCCCGCCGCTCGCTCGCCTCTGTCGAATTTGCGGTGCGTTCCTACCTGAGCCTGACTGGGTCCGCCGTTCCATCCGACCACCAGCCCGCGGGAATCATGAATACGTCGATTGGTTCCGGAGCGCCACGAAACTGCGGATTTAGCATCACAGGGGAGTCGGACAGATCTGCACCCCAAACCGCACCGTCCATGAGCGGCGTGTAAAACATCAGGTGGGCAATCCAGTTGTGGTGATCGGCATCGGTAAGGTACTGTTCCTTCGACATCATGTAGGCCATGGCTCCAGGCTCCAGGGGCGGCAGTTCTTGCTTTATAAATGTCTTGATGCCGTCGATCATCTGAGCTTTGGATTGACCGGCCAACACCATCTCCGTTCTTTTATAGGTCATCGGCAGAATGGTTCGGGTAGCTGGCGGATTGAAGCAGACCGGACCTCGAATTTTAGGGTTCCAAAAACCAACACCACCCTCACCCTCGAATGGGGACATCCACCCTCGCTCCACCAGACACACGAAACCGTTCTTGCCTTTGACTGCGGTTTCGTAGCCATGCCGTCCAAGGACGAGGACATCGGCATCGCGCGAGATTGCCTCGGGCGCCGCGCTCCGAGCCATGGCGATCTCAGCGTTTCGATCCATCAGGTATTGATCAAGCGGAGCCATGCTCGGATAGGGTCCTTTGGCGACCTGCGCCTGCGCTTGCCAGCACTCGCCGAGCACGATAACCAGCGCAAAAACTCCCAACACGATCACTTTGACTGTGGTTTGTTGCTTCATTGATTCCTCCTGGAAATAAGAGACTCATGCCTACCAGTATGGATGTTATGACGTATAAAATGCTTGGCGGGTGGCCCACTCAAGCTCGCTTTTGGCTTGAGTGGGGCGGGTGGCCCACTCAAGCCCGATTTTGGCTTGAGTGGGGCAGTTCTATCACTGGACAAATTCTTCCGGCCGCTCGTTCGCGTCTTCGCGCCGTCCATTCCGACTCGATCTCAACCCGTCCCTCACAACCAGTTGCGTAGTGGCGAAAACTGCTCCACTCCCAGTCCTCCGGACATTCGCACAACCCAGCCCTCACCGGATTGCGATGAATGTAACGCAGCTTCTCCACAAACTGCGGGTAATTTCGAATGTTGAAATCATAGTACCGCTTTTGCCAGAAATGCTCCGCGTCGCCAATCAACCGCCGCGATACTCCCTGCTTCAGCGACTTCAGCGCATCAGCCAGCGTACCCCGCCGCGGCTCGCAGAGTACGGGTGGCCCATTTAGTACGGGTGGCCCATTCAAGCCGTCCTTTGGCTTGAGTGGGGCATTTCGATCGCTGGACGCATCCTGTTGCGGTTCACTGAGCAGCAGATGCACATGCTCCGGCATGACCACGTACCCGAAAACCCGAAGCCTGTAACTGCGCCGCACCCGCTCCAAAGCCGCTTCGAAGATTCGTCGGCTTTCGTCGCTGACAAGCAACAGACGCCGGTGATAACAGCAGAAAGTAACGAAATGACTCTGCCCGCTGTGCTGAAACCGCGTGAGTCCCCATGGCATGAGGACAATCTAGCCTGCTCGCCAGCCCCAAGTCTGTGACGGATGAACATCCCCACTCAAGCCAAAACAAGGCTTGAGTGGGCCACACCCCGGTTTTCTTTCGCCGAGCACCGGTGCCCCACTGAGCAGGACGGGTGGCCCATTCAAGCCGTCCTTTGGCTTGAGTGGGGCAGTCCGACAGCCGGACAGGAAATATGGGGACGGAACATTCACTAACTTTGCCGGCTAGGAATTGGGGTCAATCCCGTCTTTTCGGTTTGAGTGGGCCACCCGCCATAAGCGCACATGTGTGTCAACTAGTTTATTACCTGGCATATGCCACGGCTAACCATCATGAAATCAGTATCTTAACGAGAATGCGAAAAAATGAGGGGGGAGGGGGATACCCGAGCAGCCCCAGCCGGAACCTATGGCTGGCTGCCCGTCATCTAATGAATTGACTTCCCTTCTCGGGCAACCTAGTCTGGAAGCAGTTCCTTTGCAAGGCCATCCCACCAGTGGGGGCGTCACGGCTTCGACGGAGATGCTTGCGGCCAAGAGGCATGCCGGGGTGCACACACCCGTAATCGTGGGCAAAATGATAATTG
>Ga0209040_10000046_pt1 | contig 70229 bp, 60 predicted proteins | sample BogFormECP12_OM3_FD_188240 | JGI IMG/M metagenome (GOLD analysis project Ga0209040, IMG submission 188240) | Bog forest soil microbial communities from Calvert Island, British Columbia, Canada - ECP12_OM3 (SPAdes) (version 2) | ecosystem: Environmental > Aquatic > Freshwater > Wetlands > Bog ... | reverse complement strand
CTCGGAGAGATCGGCGAGGATGCCGATGGGCTTGTGTTTGCGCTCGGCGATCAGGAACCCGATCTGGGCCTCGAAGCCCTTGATGTCCTCGGCGGTCATCTTTCCGATCACCTTGAAGCCGATCACTCCTCCTGAGCTTTCCTTGAGTCGTTCGATCATGCTGTGCTCGCTCCTGAAGTCTGCGTCCTTGCGAAACGGCAGTATATCTTAGAGCGCTGAGGCGCGCTTTAGACCCGCCAGCAAGACGTCCTGTTTCGCGCGCTGAGCACGCCGATTGTTGTATCTTGTCCTGAGGCCAACACAATGACACAAACAGCGGTCCTCGGCGGCGGATGCTTCTGGTGCGTGGAAGCTGCTTTCAACCAGTTGCAGGGTGTGCAGCGCGTCGCGTCTGGTTACATGGGCGGGCGCACGCAAAACCCCAGTTACGAGCAGGTTTGCAGCGGCAAGACCGGTCACGTGGAAGTAGCGGAGATCACCTTCGACCCGGCCGTCATCAGTTACGAAGACTTGCTGGAGATCTTCTTCACGGTACATGATCCGACCACGCTGAACCGGCAGGGCAACGACTTCGGCGAGCAGTATCGCTCGGTCATCTTTTACCGCGACGAGGAACAGCACCAGACCGCGCAAAAGGTCATCGAACAGTTGACCAAGGAACATGCTTTCAAGGACCCGATCGTCACTACCGTCGAGCCGGCCTCCACGTTTTACCCCGCCGAGAGCTACCACCAGGACTACTTCAAGAACCACCCTTACCAGCCTTACTGCATGTTCGTGGTCTCGCCCAAGGTGAAGAAGGTCCGGGAGAGGTTTGCCGCCAGGATGAAGCCATAGCATCCTCGCGTTTATTACTCGTCTCGCATCCTTTCCTCGATTTCCCGAAGCGACCGTCCCTCCTGCTCGGCAACTGCTTCCAGCAGGCAGGCAATGAGCACCTCGCGTGGGGTTCGGGGTCCGGCAAGCAGCTTCGCGACCACGTCACGAGCCACCTGCTCTCTCCATTGCTGGCAGCTCACTCGCGGCGGATAGAAATAGGCGCGGTCGCGCATCTGCCGCGAGAGCAGGCCCTTCTTGAAGCCGTTCCATGGTGGTCATGACCGTGGTGTACACCACTCCGCGACCCGGATCCTTGACCACTTCGCATACCCAACATTCGCGGTGATACCAGAGCACCTCCATCACCAGGGCCTCAAGCGCCCGAGGATCGCCCGGAGAACGGATTGACCGGCTACGCTCGTTTTGGGTCCAGGCAACATCGTGATGCCTCACACAGAGAGTTTCAGGTTTGCCCCCTGCGTCGGATGCTGGTGAAAGGCAGGGGCGGCTGGTTCTTGGCTGCCCCTGCGGGGTTTGTTTTCGGCACTCCATTCCACTGCTGCAAACAGGGCTCAGGCTGGTTATTTCTGCTGTAGCAAACTGCCACAGTCCATTTCGAACGGCCGCCCGAACTGTTGCGAAATCCATCACGTCGAGACGTGACCCGCGTCACAGCGCCGCCTAACCCCATACGCGACAATGGAATTGCACGCAGGAACTTTGTACGCGTGCGCGGGAAGACAACCGCAGGTCCCTCCGGTCGGGCGGCTTCGCCGTCCGGGGCTGAAGCTCCGGACTACCAAGCCCTCGGTCGGGATGACAACTAACGAAGTTATCGTTAAAGCGGGCGTAACCCGGTTTTCATAATGTCATAGGTTACTAGGAGTCATCATGAAGAAAGTCATCCTGACCGTGCTGCTTATCGCACTGGCCCTGTTCCTGGCACTTCCCAATCTGTCCTGGGCGCAAGGCCCCGAAGGGATTTACAAGGCGAAGTGCGCTGGCTGTCACGGAGCCGACGGCAAAGGTACCGCTGCCGGCACAAAGATGGGAGCGCAGGCGTTCTCGTCTCCCGCGGTGCAGAAAATATCTGACGCCGAAATCGCTGACTTTATCGAAAACGGCGGGCCGCAGAAGAAGGCCTCGCACGCTTTCGCGAACAAGGGTGTGAGCGCAGCCGATGCCACGGCGCTGGCTGCTTACGTGAAGACCCTGAAGTAGTTTTCACGTTTACGGTGATCCGCTCCAGGCCCCTGCATTGCTCCGGCCTGGAGCGGCAAGCTCCCCCGAAGTTACAGTCGCCCGACGGCGCTCTCGCTTGGCGCCGCTTCCTACCTGCCGAGGTCCGACCGGCGCCGGGGCGACTTGGAGAGAAATCAAATGAGCAAGGGAATCCTTTACGATGCAACAGTCTGCATCGGGTGCAAGCAGTGTGAGCAGGCCTGCGCCGCCGAAAACGGCCTGCCGTACGACGACAAAATCGCAGACCAGGGGTACACATCCGCGCACAAATACACGGCCGTCCTGACCGAGGACGAAAAGTTCATGCGCCGCCTGTGCATGAACTGCGATGACCCGGCCTGCGCCTCGGTCTGCCCGGTGGGCGCGCTGAAGAAAACCGCTCTCGGCCCGGTCACTTATGACAAAAGCCGCTGCATGGGATGCCGCTATTGCATGGCGGCCTGTCCGTTCAGCGTGCCGAAATACGAATGGGACAAAGCCGTCCCCGGCGTGCGCAAGTGCATCATGTGCAGCCAGCGCGTAGCTGCCGGCAAGCCGACGGCCTGCGCTGAAATCTGTCCCACCGGCGCCACTAAATTTGGCGATCGCGACGAGCTGCTGGAAGAAGCCAAGAAGCGCATTCACGACCATCCGGGCACCTACCTGCCGCACATCCTTGGCGACACCGAGGTGGGCGGCACCTCGGTCATGCTGCTGTCGTCGGTAGGGTTCAACCAGTTTGGCTATCGCACCGACCTTACCGAGCGCGCGCTGCCCATGTACACCTACCAGGTGCTGTCGCGCATTCCTGATTTTGTGCCGCTGTTCGGCGTTTTGCTGGGCGGCGTGTACTGGATCACCCACCGCCGCGAGGACGTGGCGCAAGCTGAAGCTGAGGAGAAACAGCGCCAAGGGGGTGTGCAATGACGGTCCCGAGGATGCGGTTCACGTTGTGGAAGGCGGTCTTCCTTCTCATCATGGCCGCCGGCATCTACTGCACTTTCCTTCGGTTCTTGCGTGGATTGGGCGCGTCCACCAATCTGAGCGACCAGTTCCCCTGGGGGCTGTGGATCGGCTTCGACGTCATGTGCGGTGTCATGCTGGCAGCCGGCGGTTTCACCCTGACCGCGGCGGTAGAAATCTTCAACATCAAGCGGTTTCACTCCATTGTTCGCCCTACGATTTTGACCGCGTTCCTCGGCTACCTGCTCGTTTGCGGAGCGTTGATGTATGACCTCGGGCTGCCGTGGAACATCTGGCATCCGCTGGTGATGCGCAATCCACATTCGGTGATGTTCGAGGTCGCTTACTGCGTGATGCTGTACACCACGGTGCTGGCGCTGGAGTTTTCGCCGATTGTGCTGGAGCACTTCAAATTGTACCGGGCGCTGAAGATTGTGCGCAGTGTGATGGTGGTGTTCGTCATCCTTGGAGTGCTGCTCTCCACTTTGCATCAGTCGTCGCTGGGCACGCTGTATCTCATCATGCCCAACAAGCTGCACGGCTTCTGGTACAGCCCGCTGCTGCCGGTGTTTTTCTTCCTGTCGGCAATTGCGGTGGGGGTGGCCATGACCATCTTCGAGTCCTCGATGAGCTCGAAGTACTTTGGCCGTGAGCTGGAGCTGCCCATCCTGCGCGATCTTGGACGCGTGCTGGTGGTGGTGCTGGCGCTGTACGGCATCCTGAAGTTCGAGGACTTGTACCACCGCGGCATGCTGAAGCGGGTGTTCGTTCCGAGCTACGAACAGCGTTTCTTCCTGCTGGAAATCTTTCTCTCGTGCTTGATACCGCTAGGCATGCTGCTGGTGCCGAAGATTCGCGAGAGCGCGCAGGGCCTGTATCTGGCGGCGGTGCTGACGCTGCTGGGCTTCGTGACCAATCGTCTGAACGTGGCCATCACCGGGGTGGAGAGCGCAGTCGGCGCCCACTATACCCCCAAGTGGACCGAGGTGGTGATCACCGCCATGTTCGTCGCCCTCGGGTTTGCCATCTTTGGTTTTGTGGCCAAGTACCTGCCTATCTTCCCAGAGGAGAAGGCACACATCCCGGCACTCCGCGAACCGGCTTACGCAGAAGTCGCGGTGCCTGTCCATGCAGGAGACTGACAAATCGAGGGGCCCCTCAAGACCACCTGAAGAGGCCTTTGCGTTTCAGCCCCGTTGGATCCAGCGGATGGGACGCAGTGTCAGCGCGAAGCTGATGGTGTCGATCTTTGTGGTCATGATCTTCATCTTCGCTCTGCTGGGATACTTCAGCATTCAACTGCATCGCAAGAACCTGGAAGCGGCGGCGCTGGTGAGCGCCGAGCAGCAGAGCGAAGTGTTGCGGCGCAGCGCCTCGCACTACATGCTGAACAACGACCGCACCGGGCTCTACGAGATGATGCTGAACATGGCGGACCAGCCCGGCGTCATGCGGGTGCGCATCCTGAATCCGCAGGGCGTGATCAGCTATTCGACGGCGCCCGCGGAAGTGGGCAACATGGTGGACAAGGGGGCCGAGGCCTGCTACGGCTGCCATGCGCAATCGCAGCCCCTGACGCGGTTGAACCGCTCCGACCGTTTCCGTATCTATCGCGCCAGCGATACGCGCGTTCTCGGGATCATCACTCCCATCGAGAACCAGCCTGCCTGTTCGAATGCGGCGTGCCACGCCCATCCTGCGAGCACGCAGATCCTGGGCGTGCTCGACACCAATCTTTCGCTGGCCAAGGTTGACCAGAGCCTGGCGCGCGAGCGCCGCGAGATGCTCGCCTCAACGACCGTGGCTATGCTTGCTGTCGTCTTCCTGAGCGGGCTGTTCGTGTGGATCGTAGTCCACAATCCGTTGCGCGAGTTGAAGGCAGGGACCGAGATCGTGGCGAAAGGAAAGTTCGGTCATCAGCTCCCGGTTACTTCCCACGATGAGCTTGGAGAACTGTCGCAGTCGTTCAACACCATGAGCGAGCGTCTACAACTCGCCCAGGACGCAAGTGAAGCCTGGGCGCGCAACCTGGAGTTTCTGGTCGAGGAGAAAACGCGCGAGTTGAAGCAGGCCCACCAGCGCATGCTGCATGTGGAGAAGATGGCCACCATTGGCAAGATGGCCGCCGTCGTGGCGCACGAAATCAACAATCCGCTCTCTGGCATTCTCACCTATTCCAGGCTGGTGAAACGCTGGATCGAGAAGAACGCCGCCAGCGCGCCAAAGAAAGACGAGATGCAGGGTTCGCTCGACCTGATTGCCAGCGAGAGCAAACGCTGCGGCGAACTGGTGAAGAACCTGCTCAGCTTCTCGCGGGTCTCGCCCATGAACCTGGCGTGGTGTGATCTCAACCAGGTCATCGATCGCTGTGTTCGCCTGGTGGAGCACAAGATGGAGATGGCCGGCATCCAGCTCAACCTTAATCTCGCCGGCGATTTGCCGATGGCGCATTGTGATCCGTCGCAAATTGAGCAGGTGGTGCTGGCCATGGTCATCAACGCCATTGACGCCATGCCGCACGAGGGCAACCTGTGGATCAGCACGCGCGTGACCGCGGGTTCTGAGATCGAACTGGTCATCCGCGACGACGGCATCGGAATTCCCGCCGAGCATCTGCCGCATATCTTCGAGCCGTTCTACACCACCAAGGAGTCGGGTGGCTCCGGGCTCGGGTTGGCCATCAGCCAGAACATCGTGGAGCGGCATGGCGGCCACATCGAGGTGAACTCGGTGGTGGGCCAGGGAACGACATTCAAGATTTTGCTTCCGGTTGACAGCCAGGGTCCCGCGACCGCCGGCGAGGCGGACCGCGAGATGGCTGAAATGAGGTAGAAAAATGACGCAAGGCAAATTGCTGATCGTTGACGATGAACTCAGCGTGCGAGACTCGCTGGCTAAATGGTTCGCCGAAGAGGGCTACGACGTGGCCACGGCGGAGAACGCCAATGAGGCGCTCACCCGGGTCGCCGAGACGGCGTTCGATGTCGCGCTGGTGGACATCAAGATGCGCGGCATCGATGGCATCGAACTGCAGCGCCGTCTGCACGAGATTTATCCCGACATGCTGGTCATCATCATGACCGGATACGCCTCGGTGGAAACGGCGATTGCGGCGCTGAAGAACGGCGCGTACGACTACGTCAACAAGCCGCTGGATCCCGATGAGATTGCGCACCTGGTGGCCAAGGCGATGTCGCTCCGGCGCACGCAGCAGGAGAACGTCCGGCTGAAGGAGACCGTAGCGGAGATCGCGCGCCCGTCTGAGATTGTGGGACAAAGCACGGCCATGAAGCACGTCTTCGACGCCATCGAAACGGTCGCGCCGACGGACGCAACGGTGCTGGTCACGGGCGAGAGCGGCACCGGCAAAGAGCTGGTCGCGCGCGCCATTCATGCCGGCAGCCCGCGCCGTTTTCATCCTCTGGTCGTCATTCATTGCGGCGCGCTCACCGAGACCCTGCTGGAGAGCGAGCTCTTCGGTCACGAGAAGGGCGCATTCACCGGCGCGCAGTATCGCAAGAAGGGCAAGTTTGAAATCGCCGAGGGTGGCACGGTGTTTCTGGATGAAATCGGCGATATCAGCCTGAAGACGCAGACCGATTTGTTACGCGTCTTGCAGGAGCGGGAGATCACGCGCGTGGGTGGAAATCAGACTATTAAGGTCGATTTTCGCATCGTCGCGGCGACCAACAAGGACCTGGAACAACTGATCGAGGAAGGCAAGTTCCGTCCCGACCTTTTCTATCGCCTGAATGTGTTTCGCATCGAAATTCCGCCGCTGCGGGAGCGCCGCGAAGACATTCCGCTGCTGGTGGACCACTTTGTGCGCAAGTTCTCGCGCGAAATGAACAAGAAGATTACGCGAGTTTCGCCCGACGCGATGAACACGTTGCAGCAGTATCCCTGGCCGGGCAATGTGCGCGAGTTGGAGAACGCGGTGGAACGCGGGCTGGTGGTGGCGCAGGAACCCGAACTCCACGCGGCGGACTTCACGCTGAAGGCAAAGAACGGTACTCTGCCGGGCGATGTCCGCAGCCTGGAAGATGTGGAGCGGGCGCACATTTTGCGGGTGCTGGAGGAGTGCGCCGGCAACCAGACCCACGCCGCCGAGGTGTTAGGCATCGACCGGGTGACGTTGCATCACAAGCTGAAGAAGTACGGGTGGGCAAGGAAAGAGAAAGAGCTGGCGGTGAGCTAGCGCCGCTATGCGGCTGGATATTTGGTAGCACGAAGTGGAGGCCCGAAGGATACGAGTAACGTTGCGGGCGGCCATGGCAAGCTAAATGATCTCAAGGTTAGATGGTTTGGCTAAATGCCAACTGCCAATTGCTAGTGTCCTGACTTGTAAATTCGTTGAATTAAGTTGCTGGTTGGGAGCGTTCGACTTTCGTGAATCGGTTCGTATCAGGGTACGACTTTCAGTCGTGCCGAAACCGGGCGTAGAAATGATGAGGGCTTTAGCCCCTGCAAAAACAAGCTTCCTCAGGGGCTGAAGCCCGGTATCGTAGGAAGCGAATTGCGGCACGACTTAAGTCGTGCCCTGATACGAGGCCATGGATTTTGCAACGAACTTCCAATTCAGGACACTAGTTGCTAATTGCTATTTCCTATGAAGAAGCTACAACTGCTGCCGGTAGGAACGGTTGACGCTCGGCTGCTGGAATGGCTCCAGCAGGCGCTCTACGAGAAATTTCGCGTGCCTGCCGAGGTTCTTTCGCCGGCGCTCGAGCCGGCGTTTGCCCTGCATGCGGAGCGGCAGCAGTATCACTCTTCAGAAATTCTCGCCGCCATGCAGCGGCACATCAACAGCAATACCTGGCGGCTGCTGGGCGTGACCGGGTTTGACCTTTACATTCCGATTCTGACCTTCGTCTTCGGCGAGGCACAGCTCGGCGGAAGCGGAGCGGTTGTCTCCTATCACCGCTTGCGGCAGGATTTCTACGGCCTGCCGGAAGACGTGGATCTGCTGGCGAACCGGCTGCTAGTCGAGGCCGTTCATGAATTGGGACACACCTTGAGCCTCACTCATTGCCATGACTATCGCTGCGTCATGGCTCCCTCGCACGCGGTGGAGTGGATCGACATCAAAGACAGCGGCTTCTGCGAAGATTGCCTCTCGCGGGTGCTGCAGACGGCGTAGGGCCGGCCTCAAATAGGTTTAGCTTTGTTGTTAATAGGCCGGGGTGGAGCATGCCTTTTATAGGCCGCATTACCAACTGCGACTTTATTGACTTGCGCTTTAGCGCCTGAGGTAATGCTCTTTACCTTAGCGGCTAAAGCCGATTCCTACTCGGACCGACGATTGCACCGCTGAAGCGGTGCTCCGCCCTACCGTCAGCCCAATTGGTGAGCGGTTAGACTGATCTGTCATGGCGGACGCCTTCGACAATCTGCGCGTCGTTCTGGTGGGCACGCGCAATCCGCTCAACCTCGGTGCAGCGGCGCGCGCCATGAGCAACTTCGGCTTTGCGCATCTGCGAGTGGTAAATCCGTATGAGGTGGCATTTCGCGAGGCGCGGTCAGCTGTCGGGGCGTCGGCGATTCTGGCAAATGCAGAGGAGTATACGAGCGTGGCTGACGCGGTTGCCGACTGCACGCTGGTGGTGGGAACCACCGCCGTACGGCATCGCGAGCTGCATCATCCGGTGCGGCGACTGGAATACGGATCGCGTCTCATCCGCAGGCAGCTCGTGGCGGGGCGCGTCGCGCTGCTGTTCGGTTCGGAGAAGGTTGGCCTCGCCAACGAGCATCTCAGCCATTGCCATTGGTTGATGCGCATTCCCACGCGCGAGGAACACATCTCGATGAACCTCGGCCAGGCGGTCGCGGTTTGCTTGTACGAACTGGTGCGCGATGCGCAGGCTACTCAGCGTCCGGAGAAAATACGGCCCGCCACCGCGAATGACGCGGAGCGCATCACCGCGGTCCTGCTGGACGCGCTGCGAGCCAGCGGCTATGTTCAACCGGATGCTGCCGCTGCAACCGAAGAAAAACTACGGCGTCTGGTTCGCCGCCTGAAGCTTGACGCGGACGATGCGGAGGTCCTGCTCGGCATGCTGCGCCAGATCGTGTGGAAGGTGGGGCAGTAGCTGTCTAGAATTCCTGGTGAAACCGGCTATGCGTCGCCAGCTCAAGCGCAACCAGCACCAGCGTAAGGATCGCGGCTCCCAGTTGAAACCAGCGCCGCCTGCGTTGCGCCGGAGTCAGCGGACGTATCCGCCAGGCCGCTGCCGGATTGCGCCGCAGCCGCGCTTCGTTCCACAGGAGCAGCAGGCTGATGACCGCACCGATGACGCCAAGAGTGAGAAGCGGTATGCGAATGGCTTCCTGATGGAATCCGCGTGCCGGCCCGCTGGCGCCCGCGGCGAGCAAAGACGTGAAGCCCAGGGCGACGCGCAATCCGCTAAGCCCGACCGCGGCAACGCAGATGCTCTCCGCTGCCGCCAGGGCGAGCGAGCCCCAAGCCAGCAGCCAACGAGACGGCCTCGACGATGAGTTCTCTGGAGGGGATGGATGCACGTTTTATTGCCAAAAGCGGTCGCAGTGCCTCAATCATATAACGGCTGGGCTGGGACCTTGGATTGACCGTACAGGTGGCTCAGCGAGGAGCGCAGGGTTCGCGCGAAGGCGGTGCGAATTGAGGCCCCGGCTGAAGGGCTGCTCTACCCGGACACATACCTGCTAGCAGCCGCGCGATGCGGGCCGCGCCCTCACCCACGTCCTGCAAACAACCTGTTCGCATAGGGTGGAGCACCGGAAAGCTCGTCGACCGCGCGCTTCCGAATGGCGCCGTTTAATCCCGTAAAGATGAATTTATGAATGGGCAACAGGAACCACCAGTACAGACGGCCGGCCACGCCGCGGGGACGAAACAGCGCGACCGAGCGGAGCCGCGTTGTCCGGTTGTCCTCCGCAAAGGTTTCGAACTGCAGGTAGGCTTCTCCGGGCACCCTCATGCTGGCCTTCAGGCGAAGGCGTTTGCCTGACTCAATGGCGTCGACTTCCCAGAAGTCGAGCTTGTCACCGCGTTGCAGCTTGTCCGGATCGCGCCGCCCTTCTCCCATCCCCACGCCGCCGACCACCCGATCCAGCACCGCTCTCAGCCGCCAAAGCGCGGTAGCGTAATACCATCCGCGACGGCCGCCGATGCCTTCTGCCACAGCGAAGACGTGTGAGGTTGGCGCAGCCACTCGCCCCTCGCGAATGTCCGCGACCCAACCTTCATGTTCGAGGAACGGCCGCCGAAACGATGGCTTGCACTCAGACCGTTCTTCGATCGTGCGCTCAACCACCTCAGCCAGGTCGGGCACGCGCAGCGCACGCTCGAGCGCCTCTTCGTAGGAGATCGGTTGGATGCCCGGAAAAAGTTTGCGTGCCAGATTGTTGAGGCACACCACCTCGGTGCGCAGGCCTTCAATCAAAGGGCGTGAGATGCTTGGCGATATCGGCGTGAACAGGTCAACCCAATATGACGAAAGCCTCGGTGTGAGCACCGGGACCTGCAACAGAGGGCGGCGCAGCCCACGCTGCGCTGCGTACTTCAGCATCATGGTCCGGTAGGTTTCGATGGAGGGGCTGCCGATGTCAATGGACTGCCCAGCCGACTCAGGTGTCTCGAGCGCCGCCACCAGGTAGCTGACTACATCGCTCATCGCGATGGGCTGGATGCGGGTCGTGACCCAGCGCGGGCAAATCATGATGGGCAGCCGCTCGGTTAGATATCGGATCATCTCAAACGAAGTGCTGCCCGCTCCGATTACCACCGCCGACCTGAATTCCGTGAGCGGCGGCCCATACTGCCGAAGTGCCTGGCTGGTTTCCTGGCGGCTGAGCAAGTGCGCCGAAAGCTCGCGGTTGCGATCGCCAAGACCTCCAAGGTAGACGATCCGGCGTACGCCCGCCTCCTTGGCTGCGGTGGCAAAGTTGCGGGCTGCGGTTTGGTCGGTTTGGCGAAAACGGTGCTCGCCGGCGCCCAGCGAATGAATCAGATAGTAGGCCACGTCGATACCGCGGAAAATGCCATCCAGGGTTTCCGGCCGCAGAGCGTCCGCTTCGACGATGTGCACATGGCGGGAAAACCTGCGTGTAAGTTGACGCGCGTTACGGCCCATGCAGACAACATAGTGGCCGGCTCTAAGCAATTCCGGCACTAACTGCGACCCGATGTACCCCGACGCTCCACTGACCAGAATGTTCACTGGACGACCTCGCTCGACGGCATGAGCCGGAGCGGCTGCGCGCCACGGATGGATTGGTCAAGCAACATTGGATATTGCCGTCCAGTCGTAGACGGGAGATCCGAACTTGGATCTGGCGCGGGAGCCGAGTTGTTACTCGGCTCCTGCGCACGCTGAGAGTGGTTGTGTTCGGTGACCCGGATTCCCAGCAGGATCCGTGCCCATACCGGCATCTCTTGTGTGGTTGTCATCGTTCCCTCGTCGCACTCAAACATTGCGTTGCTTCGGTTATGGGTATGGCTATGCCTTGCTGGCGAGAGTTGCATGCCCCTTCCAGCGCTGTTGGATTCCCCGCCAGAAGATTGCCTGATAAACACCAGCCACCCCGACCAGGGAATAGACGATGGAAGTGAGTATGGAAGTTTCTCCGAATCTCATGCCAAACAGCAGGGCCACAAGATCCACATGAGCTACGCCGACAGCGCCCCAGTTAAGGGCCCCAACGACGACGAGTACAGCAGCCAAAACATCTAAGTTCTTCATGGTTATCCTCTTTTTCTCAGGCGCACCGAGACCGGTGTGGCTCGTGATCGCAGCCTGTTGTATTAAGTATGATGAAAACTAATTTGCTTGGATAGAAAATTACGGAAATAAACAAGGTTCTTTTGAACCGCAGGACAGGAAGCTTTGGCCTTTTTGAAAGCCCTTCAAACAGGGCGTTGGGCCGCGCCGATCTATGCCGGCTAAAGTTCTCGCCGTGGCTTTCCGATAAGGATGGCCAGATACGAAAGGCCCAAGAACAGAACCATCCTCAGTCTGCCTTTCCAGCCAGGCACCGCGTGCGCCTGGCTGGGATTTTTGGCTGCAAAGAACAACGCCGCCGAGAACATCAGCGGCGCGACCCACAGAACTTTAATGTAGACGCTATTCCCGGAAGTGCGCGCCTCCGTGGCGGACGTCCGCGCCGCGGACCCAGAAAATTACGTCCTCGGCGATGTTGGTGGAGTGGTCGGCGATGCGTTCCAAGGCGCGCGAGATGATGAGCACATTCAACGCCTGTCGCGTACACGAGGGGTCGTCGTGCATCTTCTGGACGAGCACGACGAAGGCCTCGTCCTTCATACGGTCCACGATGCCGTCCATCTGTAAGACCGCTTCGGCCACTTCCGCCTTGCCATCCAGGAAGGACTCCAGCGAGCGCTGTACCATGGTACTCACGCTGTCCGCCATACGCGGAATGTCCACCGGTAGCTGGACCTCCGGCTCGCTAATCAGGTCGAGCACGCGTTGTGCGATGTTCACTGCCTGGTCGCCAACGCGCTCCAGATCGGCGTTAATTTTGAGCACGGCGAGGATGAAGCGCAAATCAATGGCCATCGGTTGCTGCATGGCAAGAAGGTCGATCGCCAGCTCGTCAATGTCGCGTTCGGCTTCGTTGATGGCAGGTTCTCCGGAGAAAACCATCTGGCAGAACTTACTGTCGCGAGTGCGATACGCCTCGGCGGCGCGATCAATGGCCTGCTCGGCGAGGCCGCCCATCCGCAGAAGCTTCTCTTTTAATTCGTCCAATCCCTGTTGAAAGCGGCTGCGCGTCATCCAAACCTGCCTGTGATGTAGTCTTCCGTCCGCTTGTCAGCGGGGGTGGTAAAGATTTTCTCCGTCTTGTCGTACTCAATGAGGCTTCCCATCAGGAAAAAACCGGTGAACTCAGCCACGCGCGCAGCTTGTTGCATATTATGCGTAACGATGACGACTGTATAGTGCTGTTTCAACTGGAAGATGAGTTCTTCGATCTTACTGGTGGAGATGGGATCCAACGCCGATGCCGGCTCGTCCATCAGCAGCACCTCCGGCTCCACGGCGAGCGAGCGGGCAATGCACAGTCTCTGCTGCTGTCCGCCGGAAAGACTGGCACCCGACTTCTTGTGCAGATTGTCTTTCACTTCGTCCCACAAGGCAGCCAGTTTCAGCGAACGCTCCACCAGTTCGTCCGTCTGCTTGCGGTTGCGGAAGCCGTTCAACTTCAAACCTGCTGCCACGTTGCCGTAAATGGACATGGTGGGAAAGGGATTCGGTTTCTGAAAGACCATGCCGATGCGGCGCCGCACCTCAACCGCGTCCGTGGCGGCTCCATAAACATCCATGTCGCCCACTTTGACTGAGCCTTCGGCGTGGGCGTCCGGAATAGTCTCGTGCATCCGATTCAAGCAGCGCACGTAGGTGCTCTTGCCGCATCCCGAGGGACCAATCACCGCAGTGACATGGTTGGCAGCCACACTCATGTCGATGGACTTCAGCGCCAGGGCCTTGCCATACCAGGCGTTGAGCCCACGTACTTCGATTCCGACACCCATACGAACTACGAGGCTCCCTTCATCATTCCCCGGCTGGTGGTGATGCGCACTGCGGCGACCGCGCCCACAATCAAAATGATCAGGATCAGCGAACCTGCCCAAGCTTGCTTATGCCAATCGTCATAAGGCGAGATGGCGTAGGTGTAGACCTGCAACGATAAGGCCGCAGTGGGCTGATTCAGCTTCAAATTCCAAAACTGATTTCCGAAGGCGGTGAACAGCAGCGGGGCGGTTTCGCCGGCTACCCGTGCGAAGGCCAGCATGCAGCCAGTGATCACACCTGCGGAGGCGGTACGCAACGAGACGGAGATTGTCGTCCGCCACTTGGGAATGCCGAGTCCGTAGGCGGCTTCACGCACTACATGCGGTACCATCAGCAACATTTCTTCGGTGGCACGCGCCACGGTGGGAATCATCATGATTCCCAGCGCAACGCCACCGGAAAATGCGGAGAAGTGCTTCTGCCGAACCACGATCAGCGAGTACACCGCAATGCCGATCACGATCGAGGGCACGCCGTTCAACACGTCAGCAGTGAAACGGATCAAGTCGCCAAAGCGGTGGCGCCCATATTCGGCTAAATAAATGCCTGAGCCGATTCCCAGCGGTAGCCCGATCACGCTGGCGATCGCCAGGATAATCCCGGTACCGACGATGGCGTTCGCCATGCCTCCGCCCACCTCACCCGGAGGTTTCGGGGTCTGGGTAAGGAAGGCAACGTTCACCGAGCCGAATCCCTTAATGACCAAGTAGATAAAAATGGCGATCAGAGGAACCAGTACCAGCACCGCCGCCAGGCCGGCAAATACCGTCGCTCCCTGATTGGCGAGGCGGCGCCAGACACTAACCTCGCGCGATTCGGACGGCGACACGGAATTAGGCACGCACCCTCGCAGTTCCGCCGGTGATGCTCCAAACCAGCAGCCGGGCCAGCGCATTCACGATAAGGGTCACGATAAATAGGGCCAGCCCAATCTCGACCAGCGCGCTGAGATATAGGTCCCCTGTGGCCTCGGTAAACTCGTTGGCGATCACGCTGGCCATGGTGTAGCCGGGAGCAAACAGCGATTTGGCAATCTCCGGGCGGTTTCCGATCACCATGGTCACCGCCATGGTCTCACCCAGCGCACGTCCCAGCCCCAGAATGATGCCGCCAACAATGCCGATCCGGGCATTCCGCAGCACGCCGACGCGGATCATTTCCCATCGCGTGGCGCCGAGCGCCAGTACCGCCTCGCGCTGGTTCTGCGGGACCGCCGTCATCACCTCGCGCGTGATGGATGCGATGACCGGCACAATCATGATGGCCAGGATGATGCCTGCTGCCAGCATGCCCAGACCGTACATTGGACCACTGAAGAAGCCCGTCCAGCCCAGGGTCTCGGCCAGGAAGGGCTGTACGTATTGGCGCAGCAGCGGGGCCAATACAAAAATTCCCCACAATCCATAGATCACACTCGGAATGGCCGCCAGCAACTCCACCATGAATGAAATGAAGGCCCGCAGCCGATGCGGACACATCTCAGTGATGTAGACCGCCACGCCGATCGACAGAGGCACCGCCAGCAGGAGGGCCAGAAATGACGAAACCAGCGTGCCATAGATAAACGGCACCGCTCCGAAGCTTTCATTGACCGGGTCCCAGTCATGCCCGTAGAAGAATTGGATCCCGAACTGGTGCAGCGAGAGCCGCGACTTGTCGATTAGCTCCCAAGCCACCAGTACCACTATGGCAAATACCGAAATCGCGCTGAGAAAAATAATCACGCCAAAGACCGCGTCAGGAATGCGGCTGCTGGCGGGGTAGGTGTTGCGAATCTTCCGAAGCACCGTGGAGGCCGCCCGCTTGCGATGCTGGTCGACCTGGGCCAGCGGTGGCATAGAGGTCATGGGCTTCTGAAGCTGCCCCGGCGGGTCCGGCGGATTCATAGAATCGACGCTATCAGCCATGCGTTACAGGAGTGTTACAGGTTCGGAGACAAGAACGCCAACTCCCTCTACGAAAGCGAAGAGTTGGCGTATCTGCACCACGTTGATGACCCGCCTTACGGTTTGATCTGCTTGCTAATAGCGGCTTTCTCCATGTCCACCACCTGCTTAGGCAGTGGAGCATAGGACAGCGCCTCCACCATAGTCTGGCCTTTGTCCAGCATCCAGAAGAGGAAATCCTTGATGATCTGCCCCTTCTTCGCGTCCGCCGGATTGGTAGGGATCAGCAGCCAGGTAAAGCTGGCAATCGGGTACGCGTCCTTCCCGGGAGGGTTGGTGATCGAGACGCGAAAGTCTGCTGGCATCTTGACTCCCGCCGCGGCGGCGGTGGTGCTTGCCAAGCTGGCCTTGATAAAGTTCTTCGACGAATTCTGCACGCTGCCGTAGGCAATCTTGTTCTGCAGGGCGTAAATCAACTCGACGTATCCGATGGAGCCCGGCAATTGGCGGACGTTTCCCGCCACTCCCTCATTCCCTTTTCCGCCCAAGCCTACCGGCCACTTCACGGAAGTACCTTTGCCAACCGTGCCCCCCCATTCCGAGCTCACCTTCGACAGATAGTCAGTGAAAATGTAACTGGTACCGCTGCCGTCGGAGCGGTGTACCACGGTTATCGTCTGGTTGGGAAAGCTGACGCCGGGATTGGCTTTGGCGATCCGGCCATCGTTCCAATTGGTGATCTTGCCGAGATAAATGTCGGCCAGAACATCCGGGGTGAACTTCAACTCAGCGCTCACGCCGGGGATGTTGTAAGCCGGCACCACTGAGCCCAGCACCGTTGGAACGTGCAGCACTTTGACCTTCGCGGTCGCGATCATTTCATCCGTCATCGGGCCATCGGAGGCGCCGAAATCCACTGTGCCCTTCTGTACCTGCTGAATGCCGGCACCGCTGCCAACCGATTGGTAGTTGATTTGAATGTCCGAATGCAAATTGTGGTACTCATTAAACCACTTGGAATAGATAGGGTTCGGGAAGGTGGCGCCCGCGCCGTTAAGGTTTACTGTCTGTGCTAATGCGCAGCTCACAAGCACAGCGATGCAGAGGAGCACCCTGAGAGAGCGAATCACGTAGTTTCCTCCTGAGAATGGGCAAGGACTAGTTCCCTTCCGGTTGTACCCAGCATTTGTTACAACTCAGTTACATAACAGTGAATTTCGCGTTAAGACAAGGAATTATGTCATGCTTCACTCGCCCAAACTTGCGGCTGCCCGGAAGCATTTCTGAGCATCTGCCTCGTTCCCCAGCGAGTGATAGGCATAGCCCATGTTGCTGAACGCTTGGGCCTTCAAGTGCAAATCGTCAGACCCAAGGATTACCTTCTTATACGCTTCGATGGCCTCGGGAAAGTTGCCTTGCGTTTGGGCATAGCGGGCGAGGTACATGTTGCTGATCGGATCCAGAGGATCGATGACTGTCGCCGCGCGGAAGTGTTCCATCGCCTTTGCGACTTCGCCGCGCTGCACTAGAGCAGCGCCCAGGTCAACTTCAGCGATGTAGTTATCGCGGGTCACTTCGAGCGTGTGCCTCCACAGCGTCACGCTATCGTGCCAATATTCGAGCTGACGATGGGTCACAGCAACCAGCGCTGCCAGCACCGCAATTCCGACGCCAGCTTGCAGCGCCCAGGAGATATGCCAACGGCCAGCCCAGTCAGCAACGGTCCAAACGGCGATGAGGAACAACCCGATGAACGGCAGATAAGCATAGCGGTCGGCCATTGCTTGTGTGCCCACCTGAACGATGCCGATCATTGGCAGCAGGGTAATGAGAAACCAGAACCATCCCACCATCAGGTACCGCCGGTGGCTCTCGATCAGCACGATCACGGTAGCAAGGACAAGGAACGCGAAGGAGATCAGAACCTGCCGCGATCCCAGGGAGCCCAGGGGATGCGGGTAGAACACCGCCAAGTGCGAAGGCCATATCGCCATGCCTACGTATCGCGCGTAAGAGACGATGGCATTAGCGAGCCGCATGGAAAGCGGATACCACCTCACAACACTGGCGCCGCCGTGCGCGAGCAGCGTGACTACCGCGCTGGCTGCGGAGAGCGCGAACAGCGGGATCTTTTCAACCAATAGCCAGGCTATATTCTTTCCGGACGGGGACGACGCATCTGCGGCAGACATTCGCTGCAGAGGCCAGTAATCCCAAAGCAGCAGCACGAAAGGCAGGGTGATCACCTGCGGCTTGGCCATCAAACCGTGAGCATACAGCAAAGCGACCACGACGTACCCGCTTAGGCGAGGCCCCCTTGTGTACCAGCGATACGCCCCCAAGGCAAGCAGGAAGAACAACATGCTCAGCGCGTTCTTGCGTTCGGCGACCCAGGCGACGGACTGCACATTGACCGGATGGATGGCAAACAGCGCCGCCACCATCGCGCTACGATTGGCAGACCCGGTGGCTTGCCACAACACCCAAAAGAGCAGCATGACATTCAGCGTGTGCAGCAGGAGATTCACTACGTGTGGCCCGGAAGGATCCAGGCCGAAGAACTGGAAGTCGAGGGCATGCGAAAGCCAAGTTAGTGGGTGCCAATTCGAGGCGTCGTGAGTAGCGAACGCCCACTGGATTGTGTCCCACTCCAGGCCCGACTGAACGTGGACATTGTTGGTTACGTACAGGTCATCGTCATAGTTAGTGAACGGGAGATGTCTGACCGGGTAATAAACTGCCAGCGCAGCGACGACCAGCAGCAGCGCAAGAAGGACTGGTTGTCGCAGCGACTGGATCTCCTGTTGTGGACTAGACGTCAATCGCGCTCCGATCGCTTATTGCCGCTGGGAACTCTGCCGGGAATTATCGCTGTTCCGACCGCGCGATAGGCACGATCCAAGCCGTCCGCGGCCTGAGCCTTCAGGACCTCGGGTGCGCGCGACGAATGGAGGACATTCTGGAAGTATCCGATCGCCTCCTCCGGCTTTCCGACATAAATGTTCCAGTTCCCGATGTTGATGTTGCTGACGGGGTCGTGTGGATTGATGGCCAGCGCGCGGTAAAAATGCGAGAGGGCCTCATCTCGCTTGCCGAGTTCTATCACCACTCCGCCCAGAAAGTCCTCTGCCATCCAATTCCCGCTCGTGACCTCGACCGCATGCGTCCACAACGCCTCATTGCTGCGCCAGTACCAGAGCTGGCGATGAGCGACCGCCGTCAATGCCAGCAACATCGCAAGGCTGGCGACGGCGAGCCACGTGCCGGAAGTTTGTCCTTCCTCTTCCAATGCAGGGTCGGTTGCGCGATGGGCTGGCCGGAAGTCCGTCACGCCCCAGCAGATCATGATGAACAACCCGATGAAAGGCAGATAAGCGTACCGATCGGCCATGCCTTGTCCGCCCACCTGCACCAAACCGATCATCGGCACCAGCGTTCCGAGGAACCAAAACCAGCCCACCAGGAAATAGCGCCAACGGCGGCCGGCGATGACCAGTACCGTAATCACTAGCAGAAGAATGGCTGCGCCCGCGACCTGCCAGGGATTGAGCCAGCTTTCCGAGTGAGGGTAATAGATTGCGAGGTTCGAGGGCCATATCGCTTTTCCCATGTATTTCCCGTAGGAGATGACGGCATTCTCCAGGCGAATAGGAAACGGATACGAATACGAATTAAGGACGTTATTCAGCGCGCCAGTTGCCCCCTGCGCCTTCACGGTGAGCACAGCGTCCGCTGCCGAGAGTGCAAACAGCGGCAGCTTTTCCATCAGCAGCCAGAGAAAACTCCTCGCCGGAACCACTGCATCCAGTGCTGCCCGATCGGGACCACCTGCGGGCGCGAACATCCGTTGTAAAGGCCAGTAATCCCAAAGGAGAAGAACGCAAGGGAAAGTAATGACCTGTGGTTTGGCCATCAACGCCAAGGCATAAAGAACGGCAACGGTGAGGTAGCGGTGGGCGCGAGGCTTTAACGCATACCATCGGTAAGCGCCAAGCGCGAGGAGGAAAAAGAGCATGCTCAGGACGTTCTTGCGCTCAGAGATCCAAGCCACCGACTCCACGTTAACCGGATGCAGGGCAAACAGCGCCGCTACCATGAAGCTGCGTCCGGCATAGCCGGTTGCACGCCATAGCACCCAGAACAACAGCGCCGCATTCAAGGCGTGGAACAAAACATTGGTGTCGTGATGTCCCCTCGGGTCGAGCCGAAAGAGCTGGTAATCGAGCGCGTGCGACATCCAGGTAAGAGGATGCCAGTTCGAGGCATAGAAGGTGGTGAAGGCCCATTGCGCCATGTCCCAGTCGGGACCGGACTGAATCTGGTAATTACGGATTACGTATTCGGGGTCATCGAAGGTGATGAAGGGGTAATACTTCACCGGACGATAAAGAGCGACCGTTGCAACGATCAGCAGCAGGGCGAGTGCGAATCCCCACTTCTCGGACAATAGCGACGGTCCGACAACGGGTCTGGAAGAGACCTCCCGCGCGGGAATCGGACCGGCAGACCTCACTGGAATCTCCTACTGGCTCAAGTGTGCAGCGGCTGCGAAACACTCGCGCGCGCGGGCCGGATCGCCGAGATCGGTGTATACCTGGCCCAGGTTTTTCAATGCCGCGATCCTGAGTTTCGCATCGTGTGACACAGTGATAGCGATCTTGTAGTGGCTAACGGCGTCGGACAAATTGCCGTGTTTTTGCTCATACAGCGCAATGTTCATATTGCTGACCGGATCGTTGGGGTAAATGGCCGCCGCCCGGAAAAAGTGCGACACGCCTGCCTCCTCCTGGCCTTCGCTCATTAATATTTTGCCAAGATTGTTTTCCGCCAACCAATTGGGGCCGGTGACCTCCAGCGTGTGCGACCACAGAGTGGCATTGTCACTCCAGTAGCCGATCTGGCGACGCGCTGTCCCGGCGAGCACCAGCAGCACTGCCAAGCTTAGGCCTGCGAGCCATGCCGATCGCGTTCGGCTCCCGCGCTTCGCAACAAGGTCCGACACTCCCCAGCAGACCATGATGAACAGTCCTATAAACGGCAGATAGGCGTAGCGGTCAGCGATCCCCTGCATTCCCTTGTAGCCCACCGGTTGCAGACCCAGCATCGGTACCAACGTTCCCACGAACCACAACCAGCCCACTAAGAGATAGCGGCGGCCGCGCGCCTCGAAGACCAGTGCCGTCATCGCCACTAGTGCGAACAGTGCTGCATACACATGCCATGGGCGCAGAGAACTGCCGGGATGCGGGTAAAAAACCGCCAAACGCGATGGCCAAAACGCCTTCTCCAGATATTGCACGTACGAGACGATCGCGGCCTCGATGCGCACGTGACGCGGATAGAGAATCTTCTCAGTATCGGTGCGGGCCGCTGCCATGGTCATAACCGCACTGGCGGCCGAAAGCGCGAACAGCGGAAGCTTCTCCCATAGCAGCCAGGAAAAACTTTTCGCGGGAATAGCTGCGTTAGCTGTCTCTTCGGATTCGTGACCTGTCGGAAACATCCGCTGCAAAGGCCAGTAATCCCACAACAACAGAACGAACGGGAAGGTGATCACCTGCGGTTTGGCCAACAGTCCCAAAGCGTAAAGGAACGCGACGGCCGCGTATCGACCGATCTTGGGTTTACGGGCGTACCACTGGTATGCACCAAGCGCCAACAGAAAGAACAACATGCTCAGCAGGTTCTTGCGCTCAGCGATCCAGGCCACGGATTCGACGTTAATGGGATGCAGCGCGAACAGCCCAGCCACCATTGCGCTGCGACCGGCGTATCCCGTCGCCGCACGCAATACCCAGAAAAGCAGCACCACATTCAGGGCATGCAGCAGCACGTTGGTCTCGTGATGACCAGCAGGATCCAGACCAAAAAGCTCACAGTCCAACGCGTGTGAGATCCAAGTCAGCGGATGCCACGTGCCTACTGCGAAAGTCGTGAAAGCCCATTTGACGGTGGGCCAGGTCAATCCCCCCTGGATCTGGTCGTTCTCGGTGACGTAGAGGCTGTCGTCGTAATTGACAAATGGATGGCTGTGTACCGGGTAATACAGAGCGACGGTCGCGATGGCAAGCAGGAGACCCACTATAAGCAGTCGCTTCCGCGGCGAGGCGAACAGGCTGGTGGACTGGACTTGAGCCTCCTGCCTGACGCTCCGATCAAACGAGATCACTCGTCCTCCCTGAACTGGGGAGTATAGCCGATTCCAAGCGCCGCCCGACCAGCACCACTCGGCTCTTGGATTGGGGTACTGCATGCGGCGTCTGCCACTCCCAAGCTGCACCGAGGATCTGCCGCGCTATCGGAACTTGTCCAGCCCCGATCAACGGACATAGCCTGCCTTGCCTGGCGACATGCTCTGCGGCACCCGGCAACGCGCGCTCAAACTTTTCGACGGCTCGCAGGGTTACAAGGTCCGCAGTTTTGCGCCACTGCTCGGCCCGACCACAAAAAACATCCGCTCCTTTGAGGCCGAGCGTGCGTATGACTTCGCTCAAGAAAGTGGCTTTCTTGCTCTGTGATTCGATCAGCGTCAGTTCAATCTCCGGCGCGAACAACTTCATGGGAATCCCAGGAAAACCGGCGCCAGAACCGATGTCGGCCACGCTCTGGTGGCCGCTGCGCATTTGAAGGGGCGCGGCTTCAGCCGCGCCGTTGAGGACTATCGCTGGTCCAGGCTTTAGCCCCTGAGGTGACGTCTCGTTGCTTTCTTCGGCGCTGCCCAGCAGCACTCGCGCGGCGAACCATGACTCGCCGAAATGTCGGACGACGATCTGTTCGGGATCGCGGACTGCGGTCAGATTCATGCGCGCATTCCAACGCAGTAAAAGATCGAGGTACGATTGCAATTGCGCCAGCATTCCGGGCGACAGGTCCGTCGGCGTCGTGAACGGGGCGAGCAACTCGGCGATGCGGCCTGTCTCCATGCGTGCCTCCATTATGGAGTACCGACTCCATCTGCGTGCTGGGAAAGCGGTAACTGCGTTATCCTGCTTACATAAGGATTTTCTTGATTCGATTGTCAAAACGGGATGGCGACAGAAAAGACCTTTAATGGTGTTACCTTGCACGGCTTTCCCGTGCGCATTGAGCTTCAGTGGCCGTTCCATCGCTCTGAGGGCGGCAGCGACTGGTACGTGATGCACGGCACGGTGCGCCTGGCCGATGGAGGCCCTTTATATGCCGATATCGCACTCAACCTGGCGCAGACGATTAAGGAAGTGCTGCCGGCGCTCGACAGCGACCTGGCCTTCTGGATCGCCATTAACACTGCGCGCAAGGCGCTTGACGACAAACAACTCGAGCTGCTGAAGTCGGGCAAGCGCCAGCCGGTTCCAGTGTCAAGCCGAAGCTACAGCATTCGCGACCAGCACTTTCGTTTCTGGACCGCCACGCCGGAGCAGGTGGAGGAGTTTGTTGCGCGCAAAGTTTTCTGGCTTAGCGGCAGCGCCCGCGAGCCGGTGATGATCAGCGATCCCTGCGACGCCCAGTATCTGGGCGCTGCCAATCCAAACATGGTGGACGATCTCGTCGCCGCCGCGCAAGAACTTGCCACACGCGGCATGGTTGAGCTCGCCGGAGACTATGCGCGCGCCACCGACGGCCTGCTGGCCCAAGCACAGACGTTCATCGCCGCCAAGGACCATGCCTTGGAGGAACTGCACGCCAAGCACGCCTTCGAACGGGCATAGGAACCCGAGCAACCGATCTTGCGACAGTCAGCCTTATGGTCCCCGAGAACACCACAAGCACTTCCCCATAAAGCAGATCCTCCGCACACCACACGAAACAACCCATTCACATCACGGCGAACTTTTGACAGAAAGCTGACGAGCCCCTGACAACCTCATCTGCGCATCCCCTTAGGCTTGCTCGTAGATCGAGACTGCCACGACAGGTAGGTCTGGGGGATTATGCCGTTACTGAAGAACTCACAGAGCTTGACGATAGCGGCGTGGATGCTGTTGGCTGGGCACTTCGGTTATGCTCAGACCAACCCGTCCAGCGCACCAATGCACAACGAAGTTGGGAGCAAGGATATTGCGGTGACTGCCGTTACGGGTGAAAGCTGGCTCACCCACCTCAACCGGCCATTCGGTGAAACCAGCATGGGGAGGACGGGGCGATTGGGTCCTCCTGCACCCGCACCGGCAGAGGAAGCTGCTCGTTGGTTACCGGCATCATCCTCCAACGTCACCACGCAAGTTGTGACGCTCCACGGCTCGGACCTCTATCGCTTGAATTGCCAGGGATGCCATGGCGAGTCCGGCCAGGGCGCTCCGCCCGAGATCAACTCGGTCATTAATCCCGTGCGGTCAACCTCTGTCGCGCTTGTAATGGAGAGAATGAAAACCGTCGGCATGGACATGAGCCGCGCCGATGCCGCAAAGCTGGCGCAGCAGTCCAACACGGCGTTGTTGCAACGGCTTCACAACGGCGGTCAGGACATGCCCGCATTCCCGCACTTGAATGAAACCGAGATCCGCTCGCTGGTCGCATATCTAAAGCAACTCGCCGGCGTTCCCGGTGCGGGGAGCGAGCAGTTGGCAGTAGGGGAATCTTCCCTCCGCATAGGCGAGCACATTGTGAAATCCACTTGCCACACTTGTCATAGCGCAAGCGGCGCCGATCCCGAGCCGCAGCAGATTTGGGATGGGGAGATTCCGCCGCTCAGCACTCTCGCAGCGCGCAAGAGTCAGCCTGAGTTCATTCGTAAAGTCACGCATGGCGCGCCGATCCTGATGGGCACACCGCCGATGCTGTATCGCGGCAGAATGCCGGTCTTTTATTACTTGAGCGAAGAAGAGGCAGCCGACGTGTATCTATATCTAACGCGCTATCCGCCTTCGCAATCGGCAAACCATGACATAGTGATCGCCTTGTCTCAACAAGGGCCAGCGGCCCGAGCAACGCCTCCGCCGCAACAAACCGGAAGTAGTGCGTTCGTTCCGAATGACCATCCGATGGAACGGCAGCAACCGAACAAAGGCACCAGCCGGCAAACCGTCGTTGTGCTGTCGGCCGTGGGATTGTTCATCGTCCTGCTGTTGGCCGGCGGTCTCGGCTTCACCATTCGTGAATTTCGAAGGCTGTCGGCGAAAGCACAGAGGCTCGCGAGAAAAATGCCTCACCGGACGACCGAGGATGCTTCGGCAAGTCTTCAGCGGGTTTCGTAACTAACTCTTCATTTGACGCCGAACGATGGCGATGATATTTTGCCCTTACACTGGAAAGGAGGTTGATCCAACATATGAAGATTGATGGTCCGTGTAGTTTCCCAAGTGAGGTGGCTGAGGCTTAGGGCTTCTGCTCTAAATCCTCGCACGACTCGAAACGCTATCGAGTTTGTCGGGCCCCGAGCACGCATGACCTCTTAGCGTGATTGGGATCCAGATTCGCTGGGGCCACGTAGAGTGGACAGCCTCAGGCCAATCCCAACAGCTAACCGGAAGGACCCGCTGGCGCAAGACGCCGCGGGTCTTTTCTATTGCTCGAAGCGACCCTGATTTTGGGCCACCACAACTCTTCACTATTCTGGCGGCGTGTTATTCGACGGCACGCCATGTGGTCCGACCGGAGCCTCTCCCGGCTTCAACTTGCGACAGCATCCGTTGACCATGTCTCCCTGCGGCAGGTTGACCTGCGCCGAGTAAGGAAAGGTTTCCTTGCGGACAGGATCGCTGCACGAGGCCCTCTTGATGATCGCCGAAAGAGCATACCCACTCGTGGGAGCGAGGCCGTTCGTCCGGTGCCACGCCCAGACTTTGTCCTCCGGCACCCAGAAGAAGCCGCCGAGAAAGTCCTGGTCAGGCTGGTTGATGCCCAGGTATCTCGCGCCCCAGGCGACGAACTGGATGCTCCAGTTCGGGCCGCTGCCCCAGCAGACCATGTCCGGAGGCTTGCGTGGCGGAGCCTGACTCGCAGGGCTCGCCGGTGGTTGCGCCAAAGGGTTCTCCGTCGTTTGTTGCGCGACCGCCGAGACCAGGGCGGATAGAAACAGCAGAATGGCGAGACAGCGAGTAAGCGTAAGTGTCATCCGAATCTCCCGAAGCTCAAATCGTCTCTGTAAAGCGGCGCGGCGTCAACTGGTAATTTTGCCAGCCGGGCTCGCAAGCATCGGCTGGATTGTCAGTGAGCGAGCACCGTTACAGTAGGCGACCTGTGCCCGCGTAATCAGGTTAACCCAGTCAGCGATGCAAGGGCGACCGTGGGACCCAATCTGCTCGGCGCGTCTGACCGGCGGAATTTTCTCTCCGCTTTTTGAATAGCCGAATACGAACGGCTGGAAGTAAGGATGTCGTTACTCCAAACGCCTGTCGTGGGCCGCACGAATGAGAAACACGGAATTGGTCCATTACCAGATTTTCTACCACGCCACCCAAGCAATGATCTGGGGACTCCGAAAGGCAAAAAGAAAGGCGGCATTTTGCCGCCTGATATCGCTTTTCGTCGAGTCGTCAGTTCCCGCCGGAAACCGTGCGCAGCTTGCCTGGCATGAAGTGGTACGGCGGCCAGGGGCCGGTGATGCTGATCTGGCAGTCTTTGAAATGCCGGGTTGCCGCGCTATAGCGGTTCTGGTACTTGGCGATGGAAGTGGAATCGATCAGGTGGGCAAAATCAATCATCATTCCGCCGGAGCCTGTCCGCTTGCAGATCACGTCTTCCTCCAGCGGTGAAAACAGCTTGTGCACTTGCATGGAAAGTGCCCGTGCCTTGGTCTGCCGCTCCCGGGAGCGGGTCGCCTGCTCCCGCAACTGGCGAAGGTACTCGCCACCCACACCGTTGGGAGGGTCGGCCAGTGCCTCTTCCAGCACGCCGTCTTTCAGGAGAAGCTTGAAGTGCATCTCAGCTTTTCCCCGCAGACGGGCGACGCTTTCCAGAAATGTCTTGCGATTGGCCTTTACCGCCCGGCGCAGCGCTTCGTCGGAGTCGAAGATGGTCCCAAAGCGGAAAGGAAGCACCGTTAGAGTGCGGAAACATTCGCTGACTACGTGGGCGTGGTCAATCATGGATTGTTGGGTGAGGGTTTCGTCGGCAGAGTAATCGCTGACAATGACTGCGAACTCTCCACTTGGGCATGCGAACACCGAAGCGCCGTTCACGCCTTGGAGATTTTCGATCGCAAAAGGACGCCGAGCCCGCGGGCCGCTTAACAGGCCCTGTTGCTCGGTAATGCAATACGCGTACCACGCCATCTCAGTCTCTCCTGGGAGTGCTCGAACACAGGTAATCTTGCGCCGTGTTTGAGGGAATGCCTGACTTGCGAACGTGGGACTAAAACGAAACTGGTTTTGAAATTGGAAATGGACGAGGCACCATCTCCAACTCCTCTATCCTAAGCCCTTTACCCGCGGAACCGCAAGCAGAAAGTCGCAGAAGTCGGGCTTTTTTCTGAGGAGGCGGCTATTTGCGCGACTTGCTGGCGGTCTTGGCTGCCTTGCGAGGCGCCTTCTTCGCAGACTTTACGGCTTTGGCGGGTGGCTTCCTCGGCTCGGTAGCTTCTTCCGCCGCACGGCGCTCCAACGCCTTGGTAACGACGTAACCCATTTCCGCGATCGGCGCTGGTTTGCCGGTCCATATCTCAAACTGCCGCGCTCCCTGCTGAACAAACATCTCCAGTCCTGGAATGACTTGCAGTCCTTTGGCGCGGGCCATCTTGATGAGCTTGGTTTCCGCGGGCACGTAAACCAAATCGAAGACGTACTTCGTATTCAGCTCTTTCTCTTCCAGCGGCGACAGCTTATTACCGCCCATGCCAACCGGAGTCGCGTTGATGATGACATCGAAACTTTGCTTGGCTATTTCGGCGCGCTTGAGATATTTCACTTTGGCCTGCCGCGCCAGCGTCTGGCCTTTTTCCGGCGTGCGGTTGGTAATGAAAACCTCCGCGCCCTTTGCCTTCAAACCAAACGCTGCCCCCCGTGCCACGCCGCCCGCGCCGACTACCAGAATGCGAGCGCCGGTCAGATGAATGCGCTGTTCCAGAGGCACGACAATCCCCGCCACATCGGTGTTAAAGCCGTAGAGCTTGCCATCGGCACTGCGCACCAGCGTGTTGCACGCGCCGACCAGCCTCGTTAGGGGATCGGAGTTTTCCAGTTCCTCCACGATCTCCTGCTTATACGGCATGGTGATGCTGAGACCGCGAATCGGAATGTCGCGCACGCACGCCAGCAAATCCTTCAGGCTCTTGGCATGCAGCGATAGATAGACGGCGTTCACCGTCTCGCGCCGGAAGGCCGCATTCATCATCACCGGAGAAAGCGAATGCTCGACGGGATCGCCCACAACGCCATAGACCTGCGTCGCCGCATCCACGCTGTCGATACGATAGGTGTCGCGTAACTCCATCGCGGTTGCCTGGCCGGGCGCGGTCTCTTCGCCCCGCGTGGCCGCACCGAAGGTAAACACGCTTCCCGCTCGAACTCCCAGAACGCGGCTGATGATTCCCTGTTCTCCCATGCACAAGCCGACCATCTCGCGCTTGGCCGAGTTCGCTTCCAGGAACTTCATCATCGTGACGTTGTCGTAAAGATTCGTGGCCGTCGAGACCACCTTGTAGAAGTCGGCGGTGTACTTGCTCATTTCCTCAAACGGCTCTTCCAGCTTCTTGGTGTTGCGGAAGTTGTGGTAGGAGATGATGAGGCCGGCACGGTTGCTCAGCTCCTCCAAGTCGGCGGCCTTCAGCGTTTCCACGCTCTGAAGCTCCAGATCCACCAATTGAAAGCCGCTGTCTGCGGCTTTGAGCAGAACATTGAGCTGGGCTGCGACCGGGCCGCGAAACTTGCCTCCATTGACCGCCCGTCGGCAGGTGGCAATCACCGTTGCCGCAGGGTGCATCTCGAGGAAATTCTTGAGCTTGGGAAGCGCTGCCGCCAGCTGCGACAGGTAATCTAACCTGAACTCGAGAAAGGGGTTATCACGTACCAGGGACTCGGCACGCTCAATGATGGACGCAGCGTCGGAACCAATCACCGCAACACATAACCGCGGAAGACGGAAGCGACGGATTCGGGCAGCGTAAGTACTTGCAGATGCGCGCATGTAGCAGCCCGATGTTACAGATGCACAACAAATGTTGCAACCCCATTGTGGAGAAATTTTGCTGATTAGGCCGCTCAGGCCTATCGGCAGTCACGAATCAGCCCCGATACTGGCAGCTTGGCCCTGGATGATTTCTGCCCTTTCCTGGGGCGACCATTGTTATTCAGATGGTAAGCCCCCCTCCCCCCTCGGTTCTTTAGAATCATGCGATTACAAGATTTTTCCCAGCAAGCTATTGACCCCCAATGGTTTACAAGCATCTTCTTTTATTGCAATCACTTACGAGAAGCCTTGCCAACTGGTAACAGCGCCGCGTTCGGTCTGACAACTGGCAACTGACCACTGACAACTGCTTTCCGGCACGGACGGCGAAGACACAACAACTTCGTCCTCGCACTATGGTGATACGTTGTCGGGCTGGCGATCCGCAAGGACGCAGGTCACTTCGCAGTGTGATGCATGCTCCGACAGAGCAACCTTTCTTTGCTAGACGTCCTTCAGTTGTTCCTCGGTCATTCCGAAATAGTGCCCGAATTCGTGGATCACCGTCCTCCGGATCTGTTCGCGCACTTCCGCCTCGCTGTGACAGATGGCCTCAATGTTGTTTTGGTAGAGCACGATGTAGTCAGGCCCCGCAGGCAACTGAAAAACGCTCTTGTGGGTCATTGGCACGCCATGGAAAAGACCGAGGCGCAAGGACCTTGGCTTGCCGGACTTGGTTGGTTTCTGGTCGGGAGGAAAGTCTTCGACCAGCACGGCGACGTTTCGGATGTGGCGACGATACTCCCTGGGCAGCGAGTCCATCACTTCCGCGACCACCTTGGTGAAGTTCTCGCGCGTCATGCTCCACCCAGCGACACCCATCTTGAGAGAGATTCCGGATGAATTTATTCTTCCCCGAAAACCTCTGCGGTGAACCCCTGCAACTGCGCGCCGTGTTGCCACGCATCCGGCGGGAGGCCGGCCTTGAGACAGGTTTGGGCGAGGAAGGTTTCGCGGTCCCAATCCCACGCGGTCGGCACCTGCGGCAGCAGCAGGCCTCGGTGGCTGCCCTGGCTGACGATGAGGCCGTGCCTTCCGACGGTAAGTTCATCTGGGGGTATCGGCCGCGGCTGCGACAGGACACTAATCTCCACCTTCAACTCTGGTGCGTCAGCCAGGGTCACCGGTTCGAAGCGAGGGTCCTCGAAAGCCGCCGCCCTGGCGGTATCGGCGACAGTCTTGTAGAGGGACTCGACAGGAAGAATGTAACCAATACATCCACGAAGTTTTCCCTGAAGATGCAAGGTAGTGAAGGCCCCGCGCGGCTCGGCCAGATGCGGGCTGGGAGGAGTGAGGTCGAGCTCTCGCCCGCGGCCCTCCAGTGCAGTTTGAATGGAGTCATGCGCCAGCCTGAGCAATAGCTCGCGCTCAGTCGCGGAGTACCCGCAGGTCTCCGCCGAAATGACGGCCGACGGCATTTCAAACTGCGGGGACATCGTTGCGCTTTCTGCGCCGGCTCAGCACAAACGAACGGCGCTTCCGGCGCTTTACCGCGTGGCGGTCGATCTTGCGCCAGAATGCCACGAAATAATCGATAGCAGACAGCAGCGACAGCCCCACCATCACCCAGATGGACGCCAGGGCGATCGAGTGTAAGGGCAGATTGAGGAAGTACCAGGGCAGATGCGTCCAGTGGTGATCGATAATGGCCGCCACCACGGAGACAATCTGCACCAGCATCTTACTCTTGCCCAACTCGCTGGCCTCGATGGTGAAACCTTCCGAGGCGGCGACCGAGCGCAGCCCACTAACCAGAAATTCGCGGCCAACGATGATCACTGCCATCCACGCAGGAACGGTTCGTGGATTGAACTGCACCAGGGTGATGAACGCGGCGGCGATCAGCAGCTTGTCAGCCACCGGATCGAGCAACATTCCCATGGTGGTGACTTGCGCACGCTTCCGCGCCAGATAACCGTCGAGCGCATCGGTGAGAGATGCCGCGATGAACACAAATGAGGCCAGCAGTTCGCGGTCACCATTCGTCGAGTTGAAGCGGCTGCTGGAAAGAATCCAGATCAGCACCGGAATGCTGAAAATGCGGGCGAGCGTGATGTAGGTCGGAAGGTTCACAAAACAGACTGGACCACGGCGACGGTAGCCGCCACTCTAACAGCCGATTATCCTCTACTGGTCAGAGCGAAAGCAATCGCAGAAATGCGGCGAAGAGAACCTTAGTCATCGTGGTGAACCGCGATCTCGTCCAGCATGCCAGGGGCCTGGTACTGCTCCCAATAGCTGTAGCCGACAGGAATGCCTTTGATCCAGTCCAAAACGCCCATCCAGATTCGCAATGCCTTCCGATTGCGGACCGAGGCTATGGGGTGAACCAGGATTGCGGCAGCGAGATACAGAAGAATGGCGGGAAGAGCCAACGCTACCGCAAGCAGTCGAAAAAAGAAATACAGGCGTCGCATGAAAACCCGCACGGAGGGAAATTCACCACCACACAGCTTGTCCGTTATTATGCCCCAAGTTGTGGTGGATTGGGTCACGGTAACAGAAAATTATTTTTGTCCCGGAAAGGGAACGGCTCCCGTGTGGGAGCCGCTGCCGCGCCAATTTAACTTAGCCGAAAATCAAGCGTAGATCCCACGCTGCCGAATGGTGTAGGCCACGCGGTCGATAGCCAGCATGTAAGCCGCGATGCGGTTGTTCACATGATGGGTCTCGGCATAGCGCACCACGTCCTCGAAGGATGAGACCATGATGTCCTTCAGTTGCTCGTTGACGACCGACTCCTTCCAGAAGTAGCCCTGGCGGTCCTGCACCCACTCGAAATACGACGCGGTGACGCCACCGGCATTGGCCAGAATGTCGGGCATCACGAAAACGTGTTTATCGGCGAGGATGTCGTCGGCTGCTGCGGTGGTGGGCCCGTTGGCCCCTTCAACCAGGATCTTGGCTTTCACCTGATCGGCATTGTGCGAAGTGATGACGCTCTCGGTGGCGGCGGGCACAAGGATCTCGCAATCGGTGATCAGCAGCTCCTCGGTCGCAGCGCGCTCGGCGCCCTTGAAGCCGTGGATGGTGCCTTCCTTCTGCCGGTAATCCCAGAGCGCCTGGATGTCGATGCCCTTGCTGTTGTACAGACCGCCGTCCCACTCCCCGATACCCACAACCTTGTAACCGGCCTGATGCATGAGCAGAGCGGCATTGGAGCCGACGTTGCCAAATCCCTGGATGATGACCCGCGTGCTTTCGACCGGCATTTTGAGCTTTTTGATGGATTCATCGCAGATGATCATCACGCCACGACCTGTGGCTTCGCGCCGGCCTCGTGAGCCGCCCATGTTGAGCGGCTTGCCGGTGACCACGGCCGTCACCGTCTGTCGCATGTGCATGGAGTAGGTATCCATCATCCACGCCATGGTTTGCTCGTTGGTGTTGACGTCCGGAGCGGGCACATCCTTTTCCGGGCCGATGAACTCAATCAGTTCAGAGGTGTAGCGCCGGGTCATGCGCTCCAGCTCTCCCCTCGACATATGCTTGGGATCGCAGACAATCCCGCCTTTGGCGCCGCCGAAGGGAATGTTGACGACCGCGCACTTCCACGTCATCCAACTGGCCAGCGCGCGAACTTCATCCAGAGTCACATCTGGGGCATAGCGCACGCCGCCTTTAGCCGGGCCGCGGGCGATGGAGTGTTGCACGCGGTAACCGGTGAACACCTCCAGTTGTCCGTTGTCCATGTTTACCGGAATGTGAACGATGATCTCGCGGTTGGGCTGGCGAAGAACGCGCCAGAGACCATCATCGAGTTTGAGCTTCTCGGCTGCCAGGTTAAAGCGGGCAGCCTGTTGTTCCCAAGGATTGCTTTCCTGTTCGAGCGAATGTGTCGTGGTAGCCATAGGTTTCTCCGAATGATTGCCATCGCGCCGCGCGCAACAACGGGCGGATGCCGGGGCGCCGGTCGCGGGCGTCTTGCATCACGACTCGGCGGACGCTGCTGCTGATGCGCGTCCAATATTGGGCGGGCAAACGTTCAAAGTATATAGCAGCGGGATGCACCCGGTGCAAACAAAGTGCGCGTGTACCTCTCGTATAATCCCCCTTTGGCCTTGGCAACGCGAACGAGTATTCGATGCTAACTCCCGATTACAAGACTTTCCTGCAGCTCAGCCGCGACTTCACATTGATACCGGTCGCGAAAACCCTGAGCGCGGATTTGCTGACGCCGGTCGGCGCGTTCTTGAGCGTCGCTGCTAAGCAGAAGTACGCATTCCTGCTGGAGTCGGTGGAGGGCGGCGAAAAGATTGGCCGCTACACCTTCCTGGGCGCGCAGCCCCGGATGGTGGTTACCGCGCGAGGTAAAGAGCTGACCGTCCGGAAGGGCTCGTCAGTGGAGCGACGCGAGGGTAGCGTGGTCGAGCTGTTGCGCGCCTGCTTGCGGCAATACACTCCCGCCGCACGGCCGGACCTGCCGCCGTTCACCGCCGGTGGGGTCGGATACTTTGCGTATGACATGGTGCGGCAATTTGAGCGCCTCCCCGAGCGTGCCAAGGATGACCTCGGGCTGCCGGATTGTGTCTTCACGTTCTATGACCGATTGTTGGCCTTCGATCACTTGCGACATCAGGTGCACATCATTGCCGCTGCTGACGTGGCTTCGGAATCGCCGCGAAAAGCGTACGATCGCGCCCTGGCCGACATCGAAGCGATCGAACGCAAGCTGGCCCGCGGAGTTCGCTCTCAGCACGTGCACTGGTCAGCTTCGGAGAAGAAGAAGGCGATCAAGGTCCACGTTAGTACCTCGCATGACCAGTTCGTTGACAGTGTGCGCACTGCGAAGGAATACATAGCCGCCGGCGATATATTCCAGGTTGTGCTGTCGCAGCGGCTTGACTTCAAGCCCCCGGCTGAGCCGTTCAAGATCTATCGCGCGCTACGCACTGTGAATCCGTCACCGTATATGTTCTTCTTGAAGCTTGACGATTTGCACGTAGTAGGCGCATCGCCGGAGATGCTGGTGCGGGTTTCCGGGCGTAAGCTCGAATACCGGCCCATTGCAGGCACGCGCAAGCGCGGTGCCGATTCTGCCGCAGACGAGCGCCTGACCGCAGAGTTGCGCGCCGATGAGAAAGAACGGGCGGAGCACGTTATGCTGGTTGACCTTGGGCGCAACGACCTCGGACGGGTGAGTGAGTATGGCACGGTGAAGGTCCGCGACCTCATGTATGTAGAGAAGTATTCGCACGTGATGCATCTGGTGTCGGCCTTGGAGGGACGCTTGCGCGAAAACCTCGATGCGCTCGATACCTTAGCGGCATGCTTCCCCGCCGGCACGCTCAGCGGGGCACCCAAGGTGCGGGCGATGGAGATCATCGAGGAGCTGGAGCCGGTTCGCCGCGGAGTCTATGGCGGCTCAGTTCTCTATGCGGATTACGCTGGAAATCTTGACTCCTGTATTGCCATTCGCACCATGGTGCTGCATCGAGGCCGCGCGTACGTTCAGGCGGGCGCAGGCATCGTCGCCGACTCCGATCCTGAAAGCGAGTATCAGGAGTGCATGAGCAAGGCAAGCGCCTTGCTCCGGGCCTGCGAACGAACATGCTGACCTTTGCAGGGCATTGTGCCAAGACTCCTGGAATTGTCATCACCGGTCCGCTCGGACGACGGATCTGCTTTCTTGGGAAATGACCCGGAGGCCACTTCTGAGATTGTTCCCTGCCCATCGGCAGTTGTAAATCTGCACATTCATTTCCACATAAAACCTCATTTAGCTCAGGAACGTGACCCCTACCACGGAGAGGCGGTGTATGTGCCTGCCTCGCGAGCGGGATGGGTGGGCACGGCCGTGGCTAAGCAGCCGTTCCTTGCGCGGGTGAGTACACTGGTAGGTTCAATCTGTGGCGTGCGTTCAGGAGCGATCCCACGCACACCAAGCATGAGGCTTCGATGGCGGTTGGAATTTATGACCGTGCGCATCCCGCGATGGTTAATTGCCCCGATGATGTACCAACGCATGAGCGTTAAGCAGTTTGACGGAGCCCGCGAACACCATTGCCCCTGACGCGACCTCGTGATTCTCATTCACGGAAAGGAGACCCGTATGGGCACCACCATTTCGAAACCTACGTCACCTCCTCCGGCCACCAAGAGATTCTGGCTGACGCAACTTTCGCCAAAAGAAAGAAGCGCATTGGTTGCGACGTTCGGGGGCTGGGCCCTGGACGGCATGGACGTGATGGTGTACAGCTTCGTCATCCCCAGCCTGATCGCCGCCTGGCACATTAGCAAGAGTGATGCCGGTTGGCTGGGCACCGCCGCTCTGTTGATGTCCTCTCTTGGCGGTTGGCTTGCTGGCTTACTGGCGGACCGCTTTGGACGTGTAAGAGTCCTGCAGATCACTATTGTCTGGTTTGCCCTGTTTACCTTCTTGAGCGGTTTTACAAACAACTTCTGGGAATTGCTCCTCTGCCGCGGGTTGCAAGGTTTAGGGTTCGGTGGCGAGTGGGCGGTTGGTTCCGTGTTGATGGGTGAAACCATTCGTGCGGAACATCGCGGCAAAGCCGTGGGAACCGTACAAGGCGGCTGGGCGGTCGGTTGGGGCGTTGCCGCTTTTTTCTACATGGTGCTGCTATCGAAACTCCCCGGCGACTGGGGGTGGCGGGCCATGTTCTGGGTCGGCATCCTGCCTGCGTTCCTGGTGTTTTACATCCGGCAGAAAGTTGAAGAACCTGAGGTTTATTCCAAGACCCGCGATACCGTGGAAAAGCGCCACGAAAACCATTTCATGGAAATCTTCAGCCCCGCGGTGCTGAAGGTCACGGTATTGACCTCGCTGCTGGCGATCGGCGTACAGGGCGGCTACTACGCCATTACCACCTGGTTGCCGACCTTCCTGAAAACCGTGCGCAAGCTGTCCGTGCTCAATACCGGCGGCTATCTGTTCGTGGTGATCGTGGGTTCGTTCGTCGGTTACATGATCAGCGCCTATCTGGCCGACGCCCTCGGTCGCAAGCGGACGCTCATCATTTACGCCATTTGCTCGTTTATTACCGTGACGGCCTACACCTATCTGCCCATCAGCAACTCTGTCATGCTGGTGCTGGGATTCCCACTGGGCTTTTTTGCCTCCGGCGCGTTCAGCCCTATCGGCGCCTTCTTTACCGAGCTGTTTCCCAGCCGCATACGCGGGTCGGGACAGGGATTCTCATATAACGTCGGTCGCGCCATCGGTGCGCTGTTCCCCACGCTCGTGGGCTATCTCAGCAAGACTCTGGCTTTGGGTCATGCGATCGCAATTTTTGCCGTGAGCGCCTACCTTGTCATGATTGTGGCCGTTACTGCGTTGCCGGAAACGCGCGGCAAGGAGCTGAAGGTTTATGAGTGAGTCGACGGGGTCGTCGACACCCCCGATGTGCCAGCCGCCGAACTTGGACTTGACACCACCGAAATTTGTCGCGCCGCCGGGCGCCTGGGACTGCCACTTGCACATTATCGGCCCACAGACGCAGTATCGTTGTGTTCCGAACCGCAGTTACACGCCGGTGGACGCGGACGTTGAAAGCTATCGCTGCGTGACCGCAGCCTTGCGTCTCGACCACGCTGTGGTTGTGCAGCCCAGCTTTTATGGAACCGATAACCGTTGTACATGCGACGCCATCCTGGCCTCGAATGGCAGATGGCGCGGCGTGGCTGTGGTCGACCCGACTATCAAGGAGTCTGAACTCGCGTACCTGCACGAAACGGGTATCAGGGGCGTACGCATTAACCTGCTGTTCAAAGGCGGGTTGGCCATGGAGGTCCTGGAGCAAATCGCGTGCCTGATTCAACCGTGGGGCTGGCATGTGCAGTTATTAGTCGATGGACGCGATCTGCCTGGACTTGCTTCGCGCTTGCGGAAGCTGCCGGTCCCGTTCGTCGTCGATCACATGGGCCACATGCCGACCTCGGTTGGCGTGGAACATCCGGGCTTCCAGACGCTGTTGCAACTCGCGCGCGAAGGTTGCTGGGTGAAGCTCTCAGGACCGTACCGCATTTCTGGGCAGCCCTATCCGTACGACGATGTGGTGCCGTTTGCACACGCCCTGGTCGAAGCCGCGCCCGCGCGTATGGTGTGGGGCACGGATTGGCCGCATCCGGCAGTGAGTGTTCCCATCCCGCGGGGTGGCGACCTGATGGACCTGGTGCCCATTTGGATCCCCGACGCTGAGACACGCCATCGCGTGCTGGTGGAGAACCCGGCCAGGCTGTACGGATTCAAGCCGGCGAACAACGCCGCGGCGTAAGGGTGGCACAACTCAGACGAAAGCCGCAGTTGGCGGCTTTAACAAGGACGTCAATGCACAGTGCTCGGCGGACGTCGTCGGCTGACGGCGGACGCGGGAAGGATGACGTTCGGGAACTGTCGTGTTTTGTTTGCGGCCATCACAGCCGGACCAGCGGGTTTCGCAAGCCATGGCACGCACGCCAGCAACTGCTGGGTGTAAGGATGAACGGGCCGCGCCAATACGTCATCACGGCCACCACACTCGACGATTTCGCCGTCGTGGAGGATCGCGATGCGATGACACACCGAGGCGATGGACATTAGGTCGTGGGAAATGTATAGGAGCGCGCTTCCTATGGTGCGGTTGAGCTCCGCGAAGAGTCGTACGGTTTCCGCTTGCGTGATGACATCGAGAGCGCTGGTTGGCTCGTCGGCAATTAGCAGCGCGGGCGAGTGCATTATTGCCATGGCAATGAGCACGCGCTGGGCCTGTCCTACGCTGATCTGTGACGGGTAGCGATCACGAAACTCCTGGTCTTGGGGCAGGCTGACCCTCGACAAAACGCGCTCAATCGCGACAACAGAATCGCTCTTCGTTCCCTTGGCGTGTGCGTGCCAGGATTCTGCCAATTGCGTCCCGATCCGCAACGCGGGGTTCAAGCTGGCGAGCGGGCTTTGCAGGACCAGCGCAATCTCCCGGCCGCGAATGTGACGCATCTCACATTCGGAGGCAGCCATCAGATCGCGGTCACGAAACATCACTCGTCCGGTCGCCTTAGCACCCTTGCACGCGAGGAGCTTCAGTACCGCCAACGCGATTGTGCTTTTTCCCGAGCCGCTTTCGCCAACCAGACCGAGGACCTCGCCGCGACGGATTTCGAACGACACGTGCCACAGCGCGCGCGGCTTGTTGGGGAAATCCACGTTGAGGTCAACCGCCAGAAGAGGCTGCTCATTTGCCATTGCTGGCCCTCTCGACGGTGAGCTTGAGGTACTCAATGTTCCAATACGTCTGCGGCCTGAGCACTACAGGCTTCGCTCCTTCAACCACCGGAGAAATACCAGTGAGCGCGTTTTTGTTTACCAGATAAATAAATGGAGACTGGTCAGCCACGATTTCCTGCACTTTGTCGTAGTACTTCTTGCGCACCTGGTCGTTCATGGACGACGCTTGCGCTCGCATCAGGCGATCAATCTCCGCTTCCCACGCGGTTGCGGGTGTTTTCTGTTTCGGGTTCCACTGGTGGGTCTCAGACGAACTCAGCCAGACGTTCATCTGCCCGTCGGGGTCAAGGTCGTCGTTGACCAGGCCCAGCAGCGCGGCCTCATAGTTGAAGTCCTGCGTGATTCGCTGGATCAACGAAGGAAAATCGAGGGTGACGACATTTACCGTGATGCCAATCGCGCCGAGGTCTTGCTGGACCATCGTTGCCATCCGTTCCCGCGCCCGATTGCCGGCATTGGTAACGATCGAAAACTCAACCAGGTGGCCGTCACGATCATGAAGTTTGCCCGCCGACAACTGGAAGCCGTCCTGCTGAAGAACGCGCAGGGCCGCTTTCGGGTCGAACGGTAGCGGTTGCAGGTGCGAGTTAAACCAGAACTTATTGGCAGGTGAGACTGGTCCAACCGCTGGCCGAGCATGACCGTTGTAGACAACTTTGCACAGATCATCCCGATTGATGGCCGAGGAGATCGCACGCCGGAAATTGCGCGACGTGAACCACTGGCGCTTGTAAACCGGAATCGGCGCGGTCCCAACCTGGTTAAACCACATCTGTTCGGAATCGAGCGATGCACCGGCATCGTGCACCATGGCAGGGGAAGAGGTGGCAAGCCGATCGAAGTAGTCGGCATCCAGCCCGTTGATGAGTTGAATTTCGCCGCGACTGAACTTCATCATCTCGAGGTCACGGTTCGATTGGATCTCGAGCTTTATGGCTCCGATGTAAGGTAGTTGCCGGCCGGACGAGTCGTGCTTCCAGTAGTTGGGGTTCTTGCGCAGATAGACGAAGGAGCCGGGCTTGTAGTCGGAGACATAATAGGGACCGAGGACTGCCATCTCCCTCTTGGGCGACCGCGAGGAGAGGATCGCAACCTGGTCGAACAACCTGTCGAGTCCGGCGACCGGTGCTGGAAAGTGAATGGTGACTTTGTCAGGTCCGATAACCGTGCATTCCACTCGGCCGTTATCTGAGCGGAATGAGTCGCCGGTCGGCGAATGCAGTTCCGGGTTCATCAACTGCTTCATTGTGTATTTCACGTCTTGGGCTGTGAAAGGCGTTCCGTCGGAGAAAAAGATGGACGGACGCAGGATGAACGTGATGGTTCTGCCATCCTTTGAGACTGTCCATGAGTTGGCGAGCTCGGGCTCGAGCTTCTGCGTATCACGATTCAAACGCAGCAGGACTCCACCTGTGAGATAGCGAACGGTCTCCGAGGAGTCGTCGGCCACGGTGAGCGGATTGAAGGATTTCGGCTCGGAGCGCAAATAGAACCTGAGCTCATCCAAACACACAGCCGTGTTAAGAAACGCAATGAGAATAAGGCAAATCAAAAGCGAGAGAGAGCGACGATTCATGAGTAAACCTCCCGTTCGGAGACTGCGATCTGCAGACTGCTGACGATCAGGACCAGCATCACCAGCGGCGTGAAACGCCAAATGTCAGCACGAAGAGACAGCACAGTCTCGAGTTCACGGAGCAAACGACCCAGCGATGGCAAAGGCTCCGCTACGCCGAGTCCGAGAATACTGAGGTTCGCTTCCGACAAAATGAAGACGGGAACCGATATCCAGAATTGCGCCAGCAGAACCGGCCGCAGGTTCGGCATCACGTGCCTCCACAGCAGCCTGAAAGGTGCGATACCGGTTGACCGGGCGAGAATGATGAATTCTGCCTGCCGCATGGATCGCGCGCGCGCCAGCAGGATCCGCGCGGGCGCCGCCCAGCCCAGCAATCCCAGCACCAGAAACGTGATCGTCACCGAGGTGCCAGGCGAAGTATTTAGCGGCAGCATGGCGCGCACGATGAGCAACAAGAACAGCCAGGGAATCGAGAGCACCAGATCAATTACTGTTTTGGCAGTCCGCTCCGCAAAGCCGCCCGCGAAACCCGGAACGGCTCCGATTGCGAAGGCCAGCAGCATCGAGACCATGGCGGCCGGCGGCGCCAGCAGGATTGAAATCCGGGTGCCACAAAGCAATCTCGCAAAACGATCGCGACCAAGATCGTCGGTTCCCAGCCAGTGCCTTGAGCAAGCACCGGAGCTCACGTGTTCCCGGTCCTGCCGGGAGTAGTCAAAGCGAGGCACGAAGCCACCTGCAACGCTGATGAGCACCAGAAAGCAAGCCAAAATCGCCGCTGCTACTCGCAATCGTTTCATGCTGGCCGCCTCGGTTCTTCACCCAGCAGGTCGGCGCCAGAGTTGGCCAGCACCACGCAGCCAATCACCAGCATGGCCACGTTGTTCAGCAGCGGGAGATCGCGTCCCAGGGCCGCTTGCCAGGTCAGTTGTCCGATGCCGGGAATTCCGCACAATGCTTCCACCGGGATGGCAGCACTGATCGCGATGCCGATAGAGACTCCGGCCAGAGCCAGCACTTCCCGCCTGATCACAGGGACGACGTGCCAGAGGAACATTCGTGATTCGGAGGCCCCTTTCGCTCGCGCGGTAAGGATGTGGGGCATTCCACGCGCGGCTTCTACCAGGTTGCTGAGATAGCGGTGTACTTTGGGGTACACGATAAGCGCAATGACCAGATAGGCAGGCTGGTTCAAGAGGATGGCCAAAAGTGCAAGCACGCCAGCCGGCAGGCAGAGCAACGCTCCACTGAGGAGTGTGACCGAGATCCCCAGCGCGCGTGTGCGCACGAACCAGGTTGCAAGCACCATGACCACCGCTGCCGACCATGAAAGGGCAAGACCCTTGCCGGCTAGCGCGGCGGTAACCCCAGCCCGTTCCTGCAGTAGTTGCCGAACCGGACGATTCAGCGAACGGGACACACCGAAATCGCCGCGCAACGTCTTGCAGACACTGGCGAAAAAGAACCCGACGATGTTGCGCTCATCGGCATGGGCGTTCTGGATTGCCTGGATGGTGCCGCTGCTCAGGCGGGTGTCGAGTTGCCGTTCATCGGCGCCAAAACCGGGTGCACATCGAACCAGGGTTGCCGAAACCAGCCCTCCAGCAACGATGGTGACGACAACCAGCAGCAATCGGCGCAGTATTGAGCTTCGCATAGCGTTCTGGAGCCTCGGGTCACTGCATCATGACGGTCTGCATCGGCATGGAGAGGAACGACCCTGCACGGTGGCCTTCCTTCTTCATCGCATACATCCGTTTGTCGGCTTCGACCAGCAACTGCGCACTGTCATCGGTATCGTCCGGATAGAATGCCACTCCGACGCTGGCCGACATCGCGACCTCACCGCAGACCTGCTTGCAGGCGGAGGCAGCGACGGCGCGAATTCGCGCGCAAGTTTCCTGCACGCTGTGTTGTTTCAATCCGGGCGCGATTATCACGAATTCGTCGCCGCCCATGCGCGACACGTAGTCATATTCGCGGCAGGACAACTTAAGTCTGCCGGCGAATGCTTCCAGCACCTGGTTGCCGGCCAAGTGCCCGAATCCATCATTGACGTGCTTGAACCCATCGAGATCACAGACGATGAGCCCCAGACTGCTTCTTTCGCGTTTGCATCTGGCGAGTTCAGCATCGAGCTGAAGGAACAAGGAGCGAGCGTTGGGTAGCCCTGTGAGGTAGTCGGTAGTAGCCGAGTCCGATGCCGCTTGATACTTGAAGGCATTTTCAATGGACGCGCCGATTTTCTCGATGACGGCCATCAGGATCCGCAGATGATCGTTGGAGAAAGCATCGGACTCCAGTTTGTAAAGCGCCATCACCCCCAGGACTTGGTCGTCGCCGCCCACCAGCGGCACCGCCAGCGCCGACAACATCGAGCTGGCCTTTTGGGGATCATTGAGGTAGCTGAATTCGACCGAGGGGTTCCCGTTCACGATCGGCTTCCGGTTTAAGGCCACCCAGCCGGAAAGCCCCTCTCCCAGAGGGATTGCCAGCGACGAAAACATGCGATAGTCATCGCCGGTGACGAAGTCCGGTATCAACTTCCCGTCTCGCGACAGATAGATGGCGATGGCATCGTAAGGAACGAGTTTTCGCAAGCGCGCCGCCACTACCGAAAGGGTTTCGTCGAGGCTCAACGAGCGTCCAAGATCAATGCTGAATTCGAGCAAGGCTTGCGCTTCATAACGGGCAGATACGATGGACGCGAGAAAACTGACCTCGCTGGAATCCCGGTCGTGCCCTCTCTCGAATCCCGTGGCAGGAGCCGCGCCGTTGTTAGTGGTCTTGATCTGATTCGAAAGCTTAAAAGCATCGGCACTCGTGGATCCGGACTTCGCAAGGCGTTCGAGATCGAGGTAGGTACGCCGCAGAATCTCCACCACCTGGGGATCGAACTGCTTGCCCGCTTCGGAGACGATCTGCTCCATGGCCGCATCCATGGGCATGGCTTTCCGATACTGCCGGTCCGAGGAGAGCGCATCCAGACAGTCCACCGCGGCCAGGATCCTCGCCCCCTTGGGTATTTGCTCTCCCCGAAGTCCATCCGGATACCCACTGCCGTCCCACCTCTCGTGGTGCGCCCTCACGATGGGAACAACCGGGTAGGGGAAGTTGACGCGCTCCAGAATCTCCCCTCCAACGATGGGGTGGATTTTCATCTTCTCGAACTCTTCGGCAGTGAGCCGGCCGGGCTTGTTGATGATGTGCTCAGGAACAGCCAGCTTGCCGATGTCGTGCAACAGGGCCGCCGCCCGCAGCGCCTCCAACTCCGGCGGGCTGAGTTCCATCTCCCTGCCAATCTCGACGGCAAACACGCGCACTCGCTGCAAGTGCTGATGCGTCGTGTGGTCTTTGGCATCAATGGCGAGGGCCAGGGCTTCGATGGTCCGCAGGTGCAAGGATGCCATCTGCGTTACGTGGTTCTTTTCGTCCTCCAACTTGCCCAGGTAAAGACGATACGACCGGTACATGACGTAAATGACCGGGACCATCAGCATCGAGGCCTGCCATCCCAGCCGGGCGTTGGACAGGGTTATGATCCAGGCGACGGCCGCTCCGACCAGATAGTTCGGAAACGACCAGAAATAACATTCCGACCAGGTTTTGTGGAACAAGCGGTGCTCAGTGAGGCCAACGATTGCGGCAACCGGAAGCGTGTTCCCCAGGAAGTAAACTATGGCGGTTATCATCAGCCGCAACGGTACCTGCCGGCCAAGCCACGCTGCGGAGCGGTCAAAAACGAAATAGCATAGCTGGATGGCAATGGCGATTTGTGCTGCATTGAAAGCGAAATGAACGGGCACGATCTGGTGTTTATGCCACCAGGTTTGAACCAGGGCTGCCACACAGCCCACTATCAGGGTCTCCGAGGGAGAGAGCTCCACCACGGAAATCAGGATGACTACCAGGTTCACCGACATGGTGCCATTGATTCCCGGCAACCCAACCTTGAACCCTGAAGCCAGGCAAGCCACCAGAAGATAGCAAAGGAATCGGCTGGGAGCGGGCCAGGAAGCCTGCAGAAACCCGGCTGCAAACGCCGCAATCCCACAGGAGATTACCACTGCGATAAACGCTTTTGCTCGACGAGTCATGGTAATCTTGCCGCGCTTTCCTCTAATTCAGTTCTCGGTGAACTCCGCGCCCAGGGTTTCTTCAAGTTGCCAGAGTGCAAGCGCTTGAATTTCGGGAGTGTCCCAATCCCGGCAAACCGGGACACTCCCTTTAAGTCCATCGGCATGGCAAACATCGAACGTTATCCGGTGCCGACGGGCGGCGCCGTTCAGTCCTCGCCGTTGATAATGATGCCGGTAGCCTCGCCCGCATCGTTGCTTGATACACCCCAAAGCACGCTCGTGCCCCAGAGCACGCTATAGCCCTGCATCGTGCTGGTTCCCCAGCAGACCGAGGTGCCCCAGAGCACGGATTGTCCCACGGTGTTGGTGCCCCAAAGCACAGACGTCCCCCAGACCACGGAGTTGCCCCACATGATGGAGCCACCCCGTATCACCGAGGAGCCGGTTACTAGGACGATATTTCCGCTCGCGTCCGTAGTCACCGCCGGCGAGAGGGCACTACCTGCTTTCGCCGGCGCCAAATCGGTGTTGGACAAGGCGGCCTGGATGTCCAGATAGCCAGCCCCAACAGTGAATATGTCAGCCTGACTGTTGTAGCTCTGGCCCGTAGTCGGATCGGTGGCCGTGTTGTAGGGAATGAGGTTCTTGTAGGCGGTCTTCATCAGCCGCGCTTTCACCTGATCGGGCGTCAACGCGGAGGTTTGCTGCAGCATCAAGGCGACGGTCCCGCTCACCATTGGCGCCGCCATGCTGGTGCCGCTCAATCGGTAGTAGGTGGGCGAGGCATTTGTACTCCCGTTCACTTGATACAGGGAATAAGGAATCTCATTCCCGGGATAATTCTTAGGAAGAGTCAGGCTGGCCGTGTATAAGGAGATGATGCGGTTTCCGGGTGCGACGAGATCAGGCTTGACTAGGTGATCGTACAGGGTCGGTCCTTTGGAACTGTAGCTGGCGATCACGTCATCGGCGCGACTGGGCGTGCCTTTGGTATTCATGGCACCCACGGTGATCACGAAAGGATCGTTCCCCGGCGCGGTGATGGTCCCATACCCGTTGGTGTTGGCGGAGTTGTCGCGGCCTTCGTTGCCGGCAGCCACTACGACCACGATACCCGCCTTCCAGGCCTCTTCCACCGCCTGGCAGATTGGATCGAGCGTGTAGCTCTCATACACTGGCCGCCCCAGCGAGAGATTGATGACCCGGATGTTGTACGTGCTCTTTAACGAAATTGCCGTCTGAATGGCGGCAATCACCTGGCTGTCAGTGCCTTGCCCATTCTGATCGAGCACCCGCAGGTTAATCAGGCTCACGTTGTCAGCAATGCCTTGGAACGTGTAAGAATAGTTGGGGCCTTTCGACTTGTTACCGGTGCCAGCGATGATTCCGGCTACGTGGGTGCCGTGGCCATACTGGTCGGTGGCGCTCCCAGAGCCGTTTCCAACGAAGTTTTGGCTGTATACGACGCTATATTTCTTCAGATCCGGGATGTCGATAATGCCGCTATCAATCACAGCCACACCGATTCCACGGCCGTCGTAGCCGATTCCCCAGGCATAGGGCGCATTGATTGTGCCGGTGTGGTAGTCCAGCGTTGCAGAGGAATCCAGCGTGCCGCTCAAGGGACGATCAGGTGTCATGTAAGCGACATCCGGGTCCGCGGCCAGATCGGCCAGGGCCGACGCGGGCATCCGGTACACGCCACCTTTCACCGCGCCAAGCTCTTGCTTGAGCGTCCCGCCCCGGCTCAGCACTTTCTGATGGTGCCTCGCAGTCGGCGCCTGCGTGTACTGGACGATTACATCGACCTGGTCGAAGGCTGGTTTGCCGGCCAGGTCTTTCGACATCTTGGGCGAACCAGCACGCGCTACGCTGGAACTCAGCATGAGAGCGCACAGCAGGATGACTCTCCCACCCCAAGTTGCGCTCCAGCATTGTCTACGTCTCACTGCCGCTACCTCTTCTGCCTTGAGCATGGTGTTTCCCGTTTTCTTAAGCATGTTAGGAATCTCCCTACTTCTCACCGTTAATGGCCAAATTGCCCCACATGGCGGAGTTTCCCCACATCGCAGAGTTACCCCACATGGCTGAGTTACCCCACATGGCTGAGTTGCCCCACATGGCTGAGTTGCCCCACATCGCGGAACTACCCCACATGGCCGAGTCGCCGGTCAGGAAGATGTTGTTGCCCCACACAGCTGAGGCACCCCACATGGCCGACTGTCCCCAAGGCGTCGTGCTGTCGGCCAGGAAGAAAACGTTTCCGCTAGAGCATTTTCAATCAAGATGTATAGTTAATGCCACAATGACGGAACCAGGACCGAGCGTTGTCTGGGGTGATGCAGGGCAGAGCCTGCGTAACCGCCTGCTCCAGCGCCTCGGCGGTTCTGGCCTTGAGCGAACGTAAGATTTGTTTCAGTTTGGCCCAGGCTTGTTCGATAGGATTCAGGTCGGGGGAATAGGGCGGCAGGTACAGCAGTTCGGCTCCTGCGGATTGGATCAGCTCCCGCACTCCACTCACCTTGTGGGCGCTGAGGTTGTCCATGACCACCACGTCGCCCGCGTGCAGGGCCGGGCACAGCACTTGTTCCACGTAGGCCAGGAAGATGTCCCCATCCGTGGCTTCCTCGATGGTCATGGTCGCCAGCAGACCGCGCAGGCTCAAGGCGCTGAGGATAGTCAGGATCTTCCAATGGCCCTGGGGAGCGCCCTCCGCAATCCGTTGCCCACCGCAGGCGCGGGCATAGGCGCGTGTCATTTGCGTGGTCACTCCGCTCTCATCAAGAAAAATCAGCCGCTCCGGCGCGATCCCGCCGATCGTCTGCTGGAAAGCTTGTCGCCGCTGCTGGTTTGCTTCCGTGTCGCGTTCGCTGGCGTGGAGCGACTTTTTTTCAGCCGCAGACCCATCTGCCGCAGCACCTGCCACAGCCGTCCGATGCTGACATGCAGATGGTGAGCCTTCTCCAGCTTCTGCTGTAACTCCGCCAGGGTCAGATCGGGCTGGGCCTGCACCCACCCGAGCAACTGCTGCTCCACCGCGGCGGTGACTTTACGGACCGTGCCGCGGCGCTGCTCGACCCGCTCCATCTGCCCGCTACGCTTACGTTGGGCGGAGATCTTCCACGCCCAAGGCGCGCTTACCGAAAAGCGCACCGCCAGTTGCTCTAGGGTCCCTTCCCCACGGTCATGCGCCTGCAGCAGCTTGCGCCGCAAATCGTCCCCATACGATTTCGCCATTGTCGGTTTGCCGCAGAGTCTCGCCGCCATCCACTATACACCTACGATGAAAGTGCTCTAGTGGCGTCGTAGTAGGCCGTGGGAGACTTCGCTACGCCGGGCGCAAGATCGGTGTTGCTGAGCGCCGCCTGCAGGTCCAGATAACCAGCTCCCACAGTGAAGCCGTCGGACTGGATGTAGTAGGTTGCGCCGCCATCGACCACCGTCGTGTAAGGCGGCAGGTTCTTATACGCGGTCTTCATCATGCGAGCCTTCACCTGGTCGGGTGTGAGGGTTGGGTCCTGTTGCAGCATCAGTGCCGCGGCCCCACTCACCACGCCCGTTGCCATGCTTGTGCCACTGAGAGTGAAATAGGCTGACGACGGCCTTGAGACGGTCCCCTTCATGTAATACCCGGTCAGAGGCCGGTTCTGGGGATAGGTTTGCAGCAGCGTGCCAGGCTCCTGTAGTGACACCACACGGTTGCCGGGCGCAACCAGGTCAGGCTTCACGATGCTGTCGCCAACAGTCGGCCCTTTGGAGCTGTAGCTGGTCATGACGTCGTCGCTGCGGTCTGGAGTCCCCTTGGTGTTCATCGCTCCGACGGTGATCACATAAGGATCGCTGCCGGGTGCTTCGATGGTGCCGTAGCCGTTGGTGCCCATCGAGTTGTCGCGTCCATCGTTGCCGGCGGAAACCACGACCACAACGCCGGCTTGCCATGCCTGCTCAACCGCCTGGCAAACGGGGTCCTGTGTGTAGCTTTCGTAAACCGGACGGCCAACTGACAGATTGATGACCCGGATGTTGTAGGTGTCCTTCAGTTGAACGGCCGCCTGAATCGCAGCAATCACGGTACTGTCGCTGCCTTGGCCGTTGCTGTCCAGCGCGCGCAGGTTGATCAGGCTGACGTTGGGTGCGATGCCGCGGATAGCGACATTGCAGGTGGGGCAGCTAGAATCCTTGCCGCTCCCGCCGATAATGCCGGCCACGTGCGTTCCGTGCCCATAACCATCGTCGGCGCCGCCACCCACCAGATCAAGACTGTAAGTGATTCGCGACTTGCCAGACGAGTCGCGTAGATCGTCCACATCGTGAATGCCGCTATCGATGACAGCGACCCCAATTCCGCTGCCGTCGAATCCCAGGCTCCATGCGTAATTTGCCAGCACCGCAGAAGTTGCGTTGTTCATGTGGCTGTGCATCGGGCGATCGGGCGAGATGTAGGCCACCGAGTCGTCTTCCGATAGCGCGGCCACGGAGCTTGCCGGCATCTGCGCAGTGACGCCCTTGATCAGCGTCAAGTCTCTTCCAACGGTTCCACCCATCATCAGAATCGCGCCTTTGTTGACAGTGCCCGGAACGGTCTTGTACTGCACGATCACTGAAACCGTCTGGTTGCCTGCTGTTTGCTTGAGTTCAGGAGCGAGTTTTGCATCGTTCGCCATCACCATCGCAGGTATCAGGACGACAAACGCCAATATCAGCCAACGCCTCATTCATTCACCTCCGCGCTCGGTCGAGCGTCGTGAACCTCTACTGCAATGAGGCGGCCACCCTGGCGCGGTGCTAAGTCGTTTGGTACTACGGGTTTGAGGGTGGCTAGTGCGATCGGAGTGAGCCAGCTTGGCGCAAGGCAGGCGTAATTTGTGCCAGTTTGGCGCAAACTGCCTCAAGAACTCATTCAGTTGGGCCGATGCTATGAGTGCTGGTGCGGAAAAGATGGGTGTAAACCGCTTAGCTGTTTTTCACAGCAACGTGGTCGACGGAAGCGACTGACATGATAACTGCTCAGGCGGGAAGCACAGACGTTCTGCATGACATTGTGGTCGCCGACCCCAAGATGCAGCAGGTCATCGAGTTCGCCAAGAAAGTGGCGCCGCACAAAGCGGCCGTGCTGATCACGGGCGAGACCGGATCGGGCAAAGAAGTTATAGCGCGAGTGATTCACCAACACTCCACTCGACACGCCAAAGCCTGGGTTGACGTAAACTGCGCGGCTTTGCCGGAACACCTGGTGGAAAGCGAATTGTTCGGCTACGAGAAAGGGGCTTTCAGCGGAGCCGACGCTGCGAAACCGGGCTTGTTCGAGATCGCCAATGGAGGCACGTTGTTTCTGGACGAGATTGGCGAACTGGAGCCGAAGGTGCAAGTGAAGCTTCTGCGCGTCCTCGACAAGGTCCCTTATTTCCGGCTGGGAGGAAACCGGAAGATCTCGGTGGATGTCAGAGTTTTGGCGGCAACTAATCGAGACTTGAAAGCTGCCGTGCAAACCGGAGTTTTCCGCCGCGATCTTTACCATCGCATCACCGAAGTCCACGTCCAAGTTCCTCCATTGCGCGAACGGCCACAGGACATCGCCGTTCTCGCCGAGCACTTCCTGAAGAGTTGCTGTCCCGAAGCGCGGTTCACCGCGGAAGCGCTGGAGTTGTTGGCGCACTGCGAGTGGCGTGGCAATGTTCGCGAACTGCACAATCTAACCTTGAACCTGGGCCTCTCGATCGCTGGGTCGGAGGTCACGGCCGAGCACATTGCAGCTTGCATGCCAGTTCAGGCAGCTGCGGAGACGGCTCCCTGTGCCAATACCGCAGCGCTCGACGAACTAGAACGGCAGATGATCGTGCGCGCCCTCGAAATGACCCACGGCAATCAGAGCCAGGCGGCAGAACATCTGGGTATGCCGCGCCGCACCTTCTGCCGCAAACTGAACCACTACCAGATCACATTGGGACGCCGCAGCGGATACACCGCGAAATCCGTGGCCCGGCCACTAGCGCTTCACCGGACCGAAATGAACGTCCCGGTCAGCATGACCGGCAGCGCCGGTCAAGCCTTTACTGCGGAAGCCAGGAACCTGAGCGTTGGGGGCCTAGGACTCCAAAACGTCCAGCCATCGGTGCAGCCAGGTCAGGAACTCACCGTCAGTTTCAGGCTTCCCGGCAGCAGTCGGCTAGCCGAAGTGCACGGCGTCGTTGTCTGGTCGCAGCCTAACGGAATGGCTGGGATCAAGTTCATCGGCATCAGCGATGCCAACGCCGAACTCTTTCGAGACTGGATCTCCAATCACCGGCAACTACCGCCGGCCGAAGGTCCTGAGTTCCCCCCGCTCGAAGAAAAACAGGACGTCGTGTACGCCTAAAATTTTCTAAGAGTAGTTTCCGAATTGCTGTATCCGACAAGCTCGAGGACAATGTCGATATTGCTGCCGAGGCAGAGCGGCAACGTTTCAGAGGACGGAGCGTTGGTATCAGAGACTCTGCGCCGCGATATTCGCTCTCATCGTGTGCTGATGTCCGGGCGCGAGATCCACGGCGAATCCAAGAATGTTGCTGGCCTCGACGCAGGCCATTTGCTGCCATTCGTCATCGCGCAAGTCGGAGAGCGATTTCGCGCCCTCCCGCCACGGGTTCCAAACCACCGTGGTGAGGGAATTTTCCTTCGCAGTAGAAATGCGGCGGTGCAGCTTGCCGTCCAGCAACTCGATTACGTGTTGGGTGTCAAGGTAAGCATTGTCGGTCTGTTTGGTTATCACGACATCGCCCTGCTGGGTTTTCTCGCGATTCGACTCCGTGTTGTCGAGATAAGAAACGCCGTCCAAACCTGTTATGCGAACTTTCTCGATGTGTCCCACCCTGTGGTAGGTGTGCAGGGCCTCTTCGAAGCGAAACGCATTGGCGCCGGTGTTTGTAACTGTGAGTTCCAACTTCAACTCCGTGCCGAAAGCCACGCGATGAATGACGCGGAAATCGAAAGGCCACCACTTGCGAGTGTCGTCGTCGCTCGCGGTTGACATGGCGACCACAACGTCGTCACCTTCACGGGCAATAGATTCGAGCTGCCACGCTTTCGTGCGGACAAATCCGTGCGACGGCGCGCGAGGATCGTCCGCCTTGGCGCGAAACCAGGGAAAGCAAATAGGGATTCCTCCGCGGATGGCTATGCCTTCGTGCCACTGTGCGCGATCGCTGACAAAAATTACTTCCTCTGCTCCCGCGGGCTTCCACGAGGTGACCTGGGCGCCGTGCAAGTACATCTCCCCCTCTGCCTGAGGAGTGGTGACGCGGACCTTGGGCAATCCACCCTTACCGGCCACCACATGCGCAACACCTTCTATCGCGAAGTGGTGCTCGAGTTCTTCGATCGTGGGTCCCGTGGCCATCTTATCGCCTGAATGGATCTCTCACTTCAAAGCAGCGGCCGCATTGGTTTGTGTCTCTATCGGCATGGCATGCCAGATGTTGGCGCAGTACTCCCGTATGGAGCGGTCGGACGAGAACTTTCCCATACGGGCGACATTCAGGATCGACATGCGCGTCCATTGCTCCTGGTCACGAAAAGCTTTGTCGACCTTGTACTGGCATTCCAGATACGACTGGAAATCCGCGAGGACCATATACGTATCGTGGTAAAGCAGCGAATCGACGATGGGCTTGAACAGATCGCGGTTCCCGCTGGAGAACACGCCGGAAGCGATCTGATCGATCGTCTCGTGCAGCACGGGATTCATCTCATAATACTGCCGCGGATTGTAGCCGCTAGCCCAGAGTTGAGACACCTGCTCTACCGTCAGCCCGAATAGGAAGAAGTTTTCCGCGCCGACCTCCTGGCGGATTTCGACGTTGGCCCCGTCCAGGGTGCCGATGGTCAACGCGCCGTTCATGGAAAATTTCATGTTGCCCGTTCCCGAAGCCTCCTTGCCTGCGGTTGAGATCTGCTCTGACAAGTCGGCGGCGGGGTAGATCATCTGCCCATCGGTAACGTCGAAGTTGGGATAGAAAACTACTTTCAGGCGGCCCTGCACTGCCGGGTCACGGTCGATCACGTCCGCGACGGAGTTGATGAGCTTGATGATCAGCTTTGCCATGAAATAGCCGGGAGCGGCCTTGCCGCCGAAAATTAAGGTGCGTGGCGTCATGTCAATGGCTGGGTTCCGCTTGATCTGATTGTAGAGGCTGATGACGTACAGAATGTTCAGCAACTGGCGCTTGTACTCGTGAATGCGTTTCACCTGTACATCAAACAGCGTCCCTGGATCAACCACTATTCCGGTGCAATCTTTGATCCACGCCGCCAGTTCCTTCTTGCGGGTTTGCTTCACCTCGCGCCACTGCTTGCGGAACGATGGGTCGTCCGCAAACGGCTCCAGTTTGCGCAGTTGTTGTTCGTCGGTAATCCACCCCTCGCCAACCTTGCTGGTAATGAGCTGGCTAAGCTCCGGATTACTGAGAGCGAGCCAGCGCCGCGGCGTCACGCCATTGGTGACGTTGAGGAACTTCTGCGGCCAGAGCTCGTAGAAGTCGTGCAACACGGTCTTCTTCAGTAGTTCGGAGTGCAGCTCGGCTACGCCGTTTACGGCATGGGTGCCGACGGTCGCGAGGTACGCCATGCGAACGTATTTCTCACCGTGCTCGTCGATTAACGACATGCGGGTCACCCTGGCGTCATCGCCGGGGAACTTGGCCCGCACTTCATCGAGGAAGCGCCGGTTGATTTCGTAGATGATCTCCAGGTGCCGCGGCAGAAGACTGGCAAATAGCGGCAGAGGCCACTTCTCCAGCGCCTCCGGCAAAAGCGTGTGGTTTGTGTACCCGAGCGTTTTCTGGGTAACCTCCCACGCCTTGTCCCAGTCCATGCGGTGTTCGTCCACGAACAGCCGCATCAGTTCGGCCACTGCGATGGACGGATGGGTGTCATTGAGCTGCACCGCGAAGTTCTCGTGAAACACCTCGAGGCTCTTCCCACGATAGACATGAATTCGGATCATGTCCTGCAGGGAACAGGATGTAAAGAAATACTGCTGCGCCAGGCGGAGCCGCTTGCCGACTTCCGGATCGTCATTGGGGTAGAGAACTTTGCTAATCGTCTCGGAAGAGACCTTCTCCTCGACCGCCTTGTAGTAATCGCCAACGTTGAAGGCCTGCAAGTCGAAATCCTCGACGGCCTCTGATGCCCAAAGACGAAGGAAGCCCACCATCCTGCCTCCGTATCCGGGGACCAGCGTATCGTGGGCAACACCTTTCACCACTCGCGCCGGGACCCAGCGAACGCGCAGTTTTCCCTGCCCGTCATGATATTGCTCGGTATGCCCTCCTCCGCCAACGCGATAAGAGATTCCAGCCTGGCAGATCTCCCAAGGATTGCCGAAGTGCAGCCACTTGTCGGTCTTCTCTACCTGCCAGCCATCACGGATTTCCTGATGGAACAGTCCGAACTCATAACGAATGCCGTAGCCGATTGCCGGAATGCGCAGAGTGGCCAACGAATCCATGTAGCAGGCAGCCAGCCTGCCCAGACCGCCGTTGCCGAGCCCCGGTTCAGGTTCTTCCCGCGCCAGGGCGTCGAGGTCGAGACCCAGTTCCGAGAGTGCCTGCTTCACCGGCTCGCGGATGCCGAGATTCAGCAGGTTGTTCCCCAACTGCGGACCGATGAGGAATTCTGCGGAAAGATATCCGACGATCTTGATGTCCTCCTTCCGCATCGTGGAAAATGCCGTGATCCAGTCGTTCATCAATCGGTCCCGGACGGTGTAAGCTAATGCCATGTACCAGTCGGTCGGTGTTGCCAGTGCTGGTATCCGGCCCTGAACGTAGTAGAGACTATCGAGGATGGCCTGCGTCAGGTCGGCAACGGTGTTTCCGGTACGGGCTTCATCGAGACTGGTTGGCATGGTTTACTCCCCCGTCAATGAGATCGTATAGCTCTTATACAAGATATAACCATTTGGTTGTTACATTTCCGTGAACGAAATCTAATGGCGTAGCCGGACGTGCGGCGCACCGTCATCTGTTCCACTAGACTGTATTCGCGATTGCTAAAAGCTCATGACTTAGAGCTTTCCTGGTTGCACAGGCATCCAAAGGGCTGATACTTTCTAGCGGTTTGATATTAGGAGATGAATATGAAAGCCACACAGCTACTCCACGACCTCGGCCAGAGTCTATGGCTGGACAACATTACGCGCGACCTGCTTAACAGCGGCACGCTTAAAAGCTACATCGACGGCTTATCGGTGACCGGGCTCACTTCGAACCCCACAATTTTCGATCACGCCATCAAGAAAAGTGCGACCTACGATCCTGCGATCCGGGAGAAGCTCGTCCAGGGAAAATCGGGAGAGGCCCTGTTTTTTGAACTGGCGCTGGAAGACTTGACCCGCGCCGCCGATCTGTTTCGGCCTACTCACGACCAGACCAAAGGCGTGGACGGTTGGGTGTCGTTGGAGGTGTCGCCGCTGCTGGCGTACGACACGGCCAGTACCCTGGCCGCTGCCAAGGACCTGCACACTCGTGCTGCACGCCCCAACCTCTTTATCAAGATCCCGGGCACCAAGGAAGGGTTGCCGGCGATTGAGGAATCCATATTCGCCGGCGTTTCCATCAATGTGACGCTCTTATTCTCCCGCGAACACTACCTTGCCGCGGCGGAGGCTTATCTGAAAGGAATCGAGCGTCGCATCGCCACCGGCTTGGACACCAAGGTCAGTTCCGTGGCGTCGGTATTCATCAGCCGCTGGGACGTTGCCGTGATGGGCAAGGTCCCCGATGCCTTGCGCGACAAGCTTGGAATTGCCATCGCCAAGCGCATCTACAAGGCTTACTGCGAACTGCTCAAGACGCCTCGCTGGCAGGCCATCGTCAAAGCCGGGTTCAACCCCCAGCGCCTGTTGTGGGCGAGCACGGGAACCAAGGACCCCAAAGCCTCGGATGTGCTGTACATCAAGTCGCTTGCCGCTCCGAATACCGTGAATACCATGCCGGAAGCCACCCTGAAAGCGCTTGCCGATCATGGAGAAGTGGGCGCGGTGATGCCGCAAGACGGTGGCGATTGCGAACAGGTCCTGGCTGAGTTCGCGAACGCCGGCATCGACATTGACGCGCTCGGCGCACAGCTTCAGCAAGAGGGTGCCAAGGCATTCAGCGATTCCTGGAACGAATTGATGACGGTGATTGAATCAAAGGCCGCAGCGCTGAAGAAGACCGCCTAGATGGATGGAGATTGCATATGAATGTGCTGGCCGTTGATGTGGGCGGAACTAACGTCAAGGTCATTGCCACCGGACAGAACGAGCCGCGAAAGTTTCCGTCCGGCCCGAAGATGACCCCTAATCAGATGGTCGCCGGAGTGAAGAAGCTGGCGGTCGATTGGCAGTACGAAGTGGTATCGATGGGCTATCCCGGGCCCGTGCTGCGAGGACGGCCCATCCACGACCCGTACAATCTTGGACCGGGTTGGGTCGGGTTCGATTTCGAGAAGGCCTTTGGCTGCCCGGTCAAAATCGTTAACGACGCTGCCATGCAGGCTCTTGGCAGCTACAAGACCGGAAGAATGCTCTTCCTGGGCTTGGGCACCGGCCTGGGTTCGGCCATGGTTATTGATGGGGAACTTGAACCGATGGAGTTGAGCCATCTTCCTTACCGTAAGGCGACATACGAAGACTATGTAGGGCTCCGAGGATTGCAGCGGCTCGGGAAGAAGAAGTGGCGGTGGTACGTGGAGGATGTCGTTGCACGCTTCGTCAGCGCCCTGGAACCCGACGACGTAGTCCTGGGAGGCGGCAACGTGAAATATCTTAAACAGCTCCCACCGCTTTGCCGTGAGGGCAGCAACGCAAATGCCTTCGTCGGAGGATTCCGGCTGTGGGAGGACCATGGCGCCAGTAAACCCTCAACGCCAGCCAAGCGGAGCGCTTCTACCCGGCGGGTGAATGGATCAGCACTGAAGAGCAAGGTCGAACAAGCAGGAGCATGAACATGGACACGGCAACCGCGAACGCTCGCAACAAACCCATCTCCCTCACCCGGCGCCCGGCATGGAAAGCACTGGGAGCGCACTACAAACAGATTCGTGCCGCGCATCTCCGCCAGTTGTTTGCGGATGATCCAAAGCGCGGCGAGCGTTTCAATGTAGAAGCGCTGGGGCTGTACTTTGACTACTCGAAAAACCGGATCACCGATGAAACCCTAAAGCTGCTGCTTCAACTGGCGGAAGAGTCCGGGTTGCGCGAACGCATCGACGCCATGTTCCGCGGCGAGAAGATCAACGTCACGGAAAAGCGTGCGGTGCTGCATGTCGCCTTGCGTGCCCCCAAGGAGGAGAAGATTCTGGTCGACGGCAAGGATGTGGTTCCCGCTGTTCATGCCGTACTCGACAAGATGTCCGCCTTCAGCGACCGCGTGCGCAGCGGCGAGTGGAAAGGCCATACCGGCAAACGCATTCGCAACGTCATTAACGTTGGCATTGGCGGATCGGACCTGGGACCGGTCATGGCCTACGAGGCGCTTCGACATTACAGCCAGCGCGACATGACGTTTCGCTTCGTTTCCAACGTTGACGGCACAGATTTCGCGGAAGCAGTTCTTGATCTCGACCCGTCGGAGACGCTTTTTATAATCTCTTCCAAAACGTTCACGACTTTGGAGACGATGACCAACGCTCATACCGCGCGGGAGTGGGCGCTGAAGGGCCTCGGCGGTGACGAAAGCGCCATCGCCAAGCATTTCGTCGCCGTCTCGACCAACGCCCCCGAAGTGAGCAAGTTCGGCATTGATACTGCCAACATGTTTGAGTTCTGGGACTGGGTCGGCGGACGCTATTCCATGGACTCGGCGATCGGCCTCTCGACTATGGTTGCTATCGGTCCGGAGAACTTCCGTGCCATGCTGAGCGGCTTCCACCAGATGGACGAGCACTTCCGCACCACGCCATTCGAACGCAATCTGCCGGTCCTCATGGGGCTGCTGGCCGTCTGGTACAACGACTTCTTTGGTGCGCAGACGGTCGCGGTTCTGCCTTACGAGCAGTACCTGAAACGCTTTCCGGCTTACCTGCAACAGTTGACTATGGAGAGCAACGGCAAGCACGTGACCCTCGCCGGCAAGAAGGTCAACTACGACACTGGTCCGATTTACTGGGGCGAGCCGGGCACCAACGGCCAGCACTCGTTCTACCAGTTGATCCATCAGGGAACCAGGCTGATCCCGTGCGACTTCATCGGGTTTTACAAGTCCTTGAACCCTTTAGGCCAGCATCACACGCTGCTGATGTCCAACGTGTTTGCGCAGGCTGAAGCTCTGGCGTTTGGCAAAACACCCGAGGAAGTGAAGGCCGAAGGCACGCCCAAATCGTTGGTGCCTCACCGCGTCTTCGAGGGCAATCGGCCGTCGAACACCATACTCGCTGAGCAGCTCACGCCTGAGACGCTGGGCAAGCTCGTGGCGCTGTACGAGCACTCCGTATTCACGCAGGGAACCATCTGGAGCATCGATTCGTTCGACCAGTGGGGAGTTGAACTGGGGAAGGTGCTTGCTAAGCGCATCATTGGAGAACTTGAGGCGCCAGCCGAGCCGGCGCTGACCCACGACAGTTCCACCAACAATCTGATTCGACGCTATCGGCAGAACATGTAGAGCATGTTTCAGTTCTTTGAAGGGGCGTGGCTTCAGCCGCGCCGTCCAGAGCTTTATAAAACCTGGGCTTTAGCCCCTGAGGCGACGAGCCTCTTGTCGTCAGGCGATTTTGGATGACGCTGTAGTTCGAACCGGGAGCGAACACGAAAATGGGCGACCAACACTCCGACGCACTGGTTTTTCTTGGCGCAACCGGCGATCTGGCGTACAAGCAAATTTTTCCCTCGTTGCAGGCCATGATCAAGCGTGGCACTCTCAACGTGCCCGTCATCGGAGTCGCCAAGGCTGGCTGGAACCTCGAGCAACTCAAGGCCCGGGCCCAGGACAGTCTGGAGAAGCACGGCGGGCTCGATGCTGCGGCCTGGAGCAAGCTTAGCGGCCTACTGCGCTACGTGGACGGCGACTATGCCGCTGCGGCGACCTTCCAGGCGCTTCGCAAAGAACTCGGCACAGCCGAGCGGCCCGCCCACTACCTCGCGATTCCTCCCTTTCTGTTCGAAGAAGTCGTGGAGCAACTCGTCAAGTCGGGCTGCGCCAAGAACGCTCGCGTCATCGTCGAGAAGCCGTTTGGACACGACCTGGCTTCGGCCCAGGAGTTGAACCGGATTCTGCTCGCTGCGTTTCCCGAGTCCGCAATCTTCCGCGTGGACCACTACCTGGGCAAGAGCCCGGTGCAGAACCTGGTTGTCTTTCGTTTTGCCAACGCCTTCATGGAACCGTTCTGGAACCGCAACTACATCGACAGTGTGCAGATCACCATGGCGGAAGACTTTGGCGTGCAAGGCCGCGGTAAGTTTTACGACGAGACCGGCGCCATCCGCGATGTAGTGCAGAACCATATGTTCCAGGTGATGTGCAATCTCGCCATGGAGCCGCCGGTGCGTACCGACAGCGAATCGGTTCGCGACGAGAAAGTGAAAATTCTGAAAGCGATGCCGTGTCTGGACGCGAATAATCTGGTGCGAGGACAATTCAAGGGATATCTCGAGGAGCCTGGTGTTGCGCCCATCTCGAAGGTCGAGACCTTTGCTGCACTTCGCCTGGAGATAGACTCCTGGCGCTGGAAAGGTGTGCCTTTCTACATCCGTGCGGGAAAGAACCTGCCGCTGACTTGCACCGAGGTCATGGCCCGGTTCCGCCAGCCGCCAACGATTTTTAATGATGATGACGTGGCTGAAAACCATCTGCGGTTCCGCATCAGTCCTGAGATCACGATCGCTATCGGTACTAACGTCATGGCTCCGGGATCGGAGCTGAAGGTCGAGACTGTAGAGATGGTAGCCACGCGTCGTCCGCGTTCCGCCGAGATGGAGCCCTATGAGCTGCTGTTGAGTGACGCCATGGCCGGAGACTCGACGCTCTTCGCTCGTCAGGACTACGTGGAAGAAGCATGGCGCATAGTCGATCCAGTCCTGAAGGCAAACACTCCGGTCTATCAGTACGATCAGCACACCTGGGGGCCCAAGGAAGTGAACCAGAAAGTTACTCCTCCCGGCGGCTGGGACACACTGAGCGCTCCCGACCAGGAGGACTTCCGTGTCGTAACTCCGGCAGGATAACAGGGTCTATTTTGCTTGCGACCCATCACGCAATGGCAATACGAATTCTCAAACACGCTTCTGAGACTCGCTGAAGTATGGCGCACGGGTAGTGCGGCGCTCAGCGCCGCGTCAGCGGAGAACAATTACACGGCCTTTAGGCCCTGAGGTACATTCGATGAAAGCCCGCTTTGCTAGAGCCTTAGAACGAGGTACCCAAGGGGCTAAAGCCGATTCTCATAAACCGCTATTAACCCTGGCCTGAAGGCCCGTACTACCCGAGCGGTGGAGAGCGGGGGCTCTTTAAGCAGCCCCCTAACCCACACGATCTGGAGAAGACTTCATGAAGCTGGAAGTGTTTGACGATGCCGATGCGGTTGCCCGGGCGGCGGCCACCACCATCGCCGCCGACGCTCGCGCGGCCGTTGCTGCCCGCGGCCGTTTCACCATGGCGGTCAGCGGCGGCCACACCCCATGGGCCATGCTGCGCGATCTGGCCAACGAGCAGGTTCCGTGGGACGATGTGCACGTTTTCCAGATCGATGAGCGCATCGCACCCGCCGGCGATCCCGACCGCAACCTCACTCATCTTCGTGAGAGCTTGCTTTCGCATGCGCCGCTGAAGCCGGACCAGATCCATGCCATGCCTGTGGAATCGCCCGACTTGGAAGCCGCCGCGAAACAATACGCCAAGACTCTCGAGGAGTTTGCCGGTTCGCCTCCCGTGCTCGACCTCGCGCATCTCGGCATGGGACCAGACGGGCACACCGCTTCCCTCGTTCCCGGTGATCCCGTCCTCAACATTACCAACGCGGATGTCGGTCTTACCGGTGTGTATATGGGTCGGCGGCGCATGACTCTGACTTACCCGGTCCTAAATCGCTCGCGACGCATTCTGTGGCTCATGACTGGGAGCGAAAAGGTTGCGATGCTGCCGCGCTTGCTCGAGGGCGACGTCGCCATTCCCGCCGGACGTGTCAGCCGCGACCAGGCTGTGGTGCTCGCCGACAAGGCGGCCGCTGGTAAATTACCGCCGAAGTAGGTAGTTAGAGCAGTTTCGGAATTGGTATAGCCGAGGTTCGGGTAGAGCGGGCCTTCAGGCCCGCGTCGAGCGGCAACAAACAAACCCGCTTCCGCCGCTGAGGTCACAGACCTCAGCGGCGGAAGCAAGATAATATCGCGATCTCGAACGCGGGCCTGAAGGCCCGCTCTACCCGGATGTACCAAGAGTGAAACTGCCATAGCATCCAAGAGTGAACCCATGAGCACACCGCTGCAAATTGTTTATCTGGCGAGGCACGGCGAAACCGCGTGGAGTCTCTCCGGGCAGCACACCGGTCTCACCGATCTCCCACTTACCGACCACGGCAAGAACAACGCCGTTTTGCTGGGGCAGCGGCTGAAGGGGCTGACCTTCGCCAAGGTGTTTACCAGTCCTTTGCAGCGGGCGTCACTGACCGCCAAGCTGGCTGGCTTTGGCGACGTCGCCGAAGTCGATCCCGACCTTATGGAGTGGAACTACGGCCAGTACGAGGGTCTCACCAGTAAACAGGTTTACACCCAACGACCGGGCTGGGAACTGTTCCACGATGGCTGTCCGGGAGGCGAATCGCCAGACCAGGTTGCGGCTCGCGCGGATCGCGTCATCAGCCGAGCGCGAGCGGTCAACGGCAACGTCCTGCTTTTTTCGAGCGGCCATTTTCTGCGAATGCTTGGCGCGCGCTGGCTCGGTCTCCCAGCTCTCGGCGGCGGGCACTTCCTCCTGAGCACGGCTAGCTTGAGCTTACTCGGCTACGAACACAACCTCTCGGAGCCGGTCATCCGGCTCTGGAATGACACCAGTCACCTCGGCTAGAGGTGTTTAAACGTTGGCCACAGTCAGGGAGAACAGTTAATTGTTGAAATCCGGAAGTTGTCTCTTATGGCTCTGCTTTATTGCACTGATGAGTGCGCCCCGGTCATTAGCCGAGGACGTGGGAGGCGAACGGTCCTTTCACCTCCAGATGACAGGCAATGGATTCTGCTTGAACGGGGTTCCCCTCCAGGTTCAGTGGTTGGGCGAGCAAGTCAAGGGTCTGGTTGTGTGGGGCTCTTATTGCACAGGCGATGGCGATACGGGCCGAATCGAATCGGGACCTTTTTTGGCACCGGCTAAGCTCTCCCTTTTCATATCGGGTTACGCCGGTACGCCAAGTGTCCGCCTCGCTCTACAGAGTCTCCAGTCGGGACAGGAAATGGAGCTGCATCCACAACCAATTCCGAGAGAACATTGGCAGCGCAGCAGCTTTGACCTTCCCCCAGAGTGGTCGGGGAAGCCCGTTCGGATCATTGCTGAAGATCGGGCAACTGGACCCGGTGGCTGGCTGGCCTTCACTGAGCCGATATTGCCTTACTCGTCGGTCGCTGTAGGCGCGATACCCACCGATCGGCCTCAACGCGGGTTTTGTGCCGGGGGAGTGTTCCAGACTACCGACTGGCCCAGAGGCGTCCGGCCCGCAGGAGCGATCAGTTGGGGATCTTTCTGCGAGTCGGGCGATGGCGGCACAGGCTGGATGGCATCGAAGGTGGTTGCCGCAGGCCAGTATTTGATGCTCTACCTTGCGGGCTATCCGGGATCAGCCCACCTCCGTCTCGCCGTGGAGAACCTGCAGACCGGCCATCAGTTGCCCCTCCAGATCGAAAGTCCTCCCCGGGAGGCCTGGCGGCTCTATCATTTCCCTCTGCCTTCAGGCTGGAAGGGACAACCCATCCGCGTGTTGGCGGAGGACGAAGCAACCGGGCCCACAGGCTGGGTCGGTTTCACCGAGCCTTTTACAACGCCGAGCCTGAAAAACGAGTTCTCGTTCGCCGGCCGAATCTTGGGACTGGTCGTGTTACTTTTTCTTGTGCTGATGCTGCCGGCTGCCGCTGCAGCCTCCCTGGCCTTTCTGCGCGGTGTCGTGGATCCTGTTGACTTGACCGCCGTGGGGTTGGTTGCCCTGGCTTTTGTGGGGTACAGCTCCTTCTGGATCTACTTATTGAGCCGGAAGTTGGGGGTCGTCTACACGTATTTGGTTCTGTTGTCCGCTTGTGCGGTGATCGTCTATGCATGCCTTTCCGCAAGAAGCAGGGTGCTGCGCTTCACGCCTCTGCGACGAATGATCGAGCCTTTGCTTCTAGTGGCCTTGGCTGCCATCTTTGTTATCTCTCTCGGATTTGTCTATGGCAAGCCGGAATCGGTACAGACTTATGCCGCTCAGCGCTTCGAACCTCCAACGCTTCCAATAGACAACTTCTTGCCCAAGATATTTGCGGATAATATTTTAATGGGTAAAATTCCCAAACCGATGATCGGCGACTGGCTCTCGAGCGACCGTCCGCCATTGCAAACAGGGCTGGTTCTGTGGACATATGCCTTCACCCACGGCAACCGTGATCTGTCCTATCAGGTGACATCGACGATCCTGCAGGTCTGTTTTCTGGCGGGGCTGTGGGCGTATCTGAATGCGGCGGGAGTCAACCGTAAGGCGATGGCGCTCGTTCTAGCGACAGGCTTCTTCTCGGTATTCGCAGTCTTCCACTCCTTTTTCACCTGGCCAAAACTCTTACCGGTGGCTTTTCTATTGATCATTGCTGCTTATCTCTTCACGGACCGATACCATCTCATTCGCGGCGAATGGAGGGTGGGTGCTTTATTGGGTGCGCTTGCCGCATTTGCCATGCTTTGCCATGGCGGCAGCATGTTTGCACTCCTAGGCATGGCCACAACTCTTTTGCTGGTGCGTCGTGTACCCAGCTTCCGAGTTCTCCTGGCTACCGCCTGCGCCGCGGGACTGCTGTATCTTCCGTGGAGCCTTTACCAGAAATATTACGATCCTCCCGGAGATCGTCTTTTGAAATGGCACTTAGCTGGAACGGTGTCCCCTCACCCGGAAGCCAGGTTTCGCAATTTGCTGATAACGAGTTATGGTCAGTTGGGCGGAAAAGGAATCCTGGAGTACAAGATCGAAAACTTCTCAGCATTGGCCGACGATATTCCTGCCTTCTGGCAGCACATCGCGCGGGTGGTCCAGACTCTTTTCACGCATGACTTGACGCAACGGGCCGCAGCCGTCGCGTGGTTGCGGCTTTCGATGTTTTGTCACTGGTTCGCATCGATCGATTTCCTAAGCGTAGCTCCTATCGCGCTACTGCTTTGCGCCGCACTTCGGTTGCAGAACTCGGTGGAATTTCAGCAGGGTTGGATCCTGTGGCTCTGTACTACAATCACCCTCGTGTTGTGGTGTCTGTTGATGTTTGGGCCCGGGATGACTCTTGTCCACCAAGGGTGTTTCTTCACCGAGATCACGGCGTTCGCCGGAGGAGTTCTGTGCTTCTGGGTCCTCAGCCCGAGACTGGCCGCAGTCGTCACCGCGTGCCATATTGCTTTTGGCGCTGCGCTCTTTTGCTGGTTAACACCGCCCACCATCCCGGGCTTCGCGACCTTCATGGGTCCGGCAAATCCGGCACTCGGCTGTGCCTGCTTTGCCGCGGCGGGCGGATTCGCTCTCGTCCTGTGGCACATCGCCTTCGGTCGCAGCGGCTACGAGAAATTTTTTTCCGCGTTAGGTAAGCGTTCGTCAGGAATCCGAGCTCCCTCGGGGACGGGGCACAGGCGAAGCGCGCTTCCCAGGATTGGAAATTCCTCTAACATCGGACACACGCCATTAGAATCAGGAGCGCCCAAATGACCGTCGAAACCAAAACAAACGTCGCGATCTCTCCCCTCGCCGGCAAGCCGGCGCCCAAGGAAATGCTGGTTGATCTCGCTCGGCTGGAAAAGGCGTACTACGAGAACCGGCCCGACGTAAATGATCCCAACCAGATGGTCATCTTTGGCACCAGCGGGCACCGCGGCTCATCACTGCGCAGCAGTTTTACCGAGTCCCATATCCTGGCCATCACGCAGGCCATCTGCGAATTCCGGCGCAGCCAGGGAACGGACGGCCCGCTTTATATGGGCAAGGACACGCACGCCGTGTCAGAACCGGCGCAGCGCACCGCGCTCGAGGTCCTGGCCGCCAATAATGTCGAAACCATCATTCAGCAAAACGACGGCGTCACTCCCACGCCCGTCGTATCGCGGGCCATTATCGTGTACAACAGCGGCCGCAAGGAACATCTTGCAGACGGCATCGTTATCACCCCGTCCCACAATCCGCCCGAGGATGGCGGCTTCAAATACAACCCGACCAACGGCGGTCCCGCGGACACCGATGCCACCGGCTGGATAGAGGACCGCGCCAACGAATTACTGCGAACGAACAACGCTGCCGTGAAGCGCGTGCCGTTCTCCGCAGCCATGAAGGCGGCGACCACACATCAGGAAGACTTCGTGATGCCCTATGTCAATGACCTGCGAAACGTCGTTGACATGGAAGCCATTCGCGCCGCCGGGCTGAAGCTGGGCGTGGACCCGCTCGGCGGCGCGTCCCAGCCATACTGGGCGCCAATCAACTCCGTCTATGGCATTGACGTCAAGGTCGTCAACCCGGTCATTGATCCGACGTTCTCCTTCATGACCGTCGATCACGACGGCAAGATCCGCATGGACTGCTCCAGTCCCTACGCGATGGCCAGGCTTGTCGGCTTGAAGGACCAGTATCAAGTCGCCTTCGCCAATGACACGGATTCGGACCGGCACGGCATCGTCACCCCATCCGCCGGATTGATGAATCCCAATCACTACCTCGCTGTCGCCATTCAATATCTGCTCACGCATCGCGATCGGTGGTCCGCAAACGTCATGGTTGGCAAAACGCTGGTCAGCAGCAGCATGATTGATCGCGTGGTGAACAAACTCGGCCGAAAGCTCTCGGAAGTTCCGGTGGGCTTCAAGTGGTTTGCGCCGGGACTCTTCGATGGCTCAGTTTGTTTCGGCGGCGAGGAAAGTGCCGGAGCAAGCTTCCTGCGGTTGGACAGCACAGTGTGGACGACCGACAAAGACGGTCTCATCATGGATCTGCTGGCGGCTGAAATGACCGCACGCACTGGCAAAGACCCGGGCGAGCACTTTAACGCGTTAGCCGCGGAATTCGGCATGCCTTACTACACGCGCATCGATGCGGCAGCAACGCCCCAGCAGAAAGCCAAGCTGGAAAAACTCTCACCCGAGGCGGTGAAAGAGTCTGACCTGGCGGGCGAGGCGATCACCGCCAAGCTGACGCGCGCTCCGGGTAACGACGCACCCATCGGGGGATTGAAAGTTGTCGCCAAGAGTGGATGGTTCGCCGCCCGCCCCTCCGGCACGGAGAACATCTACAAAATCTACGCCGAGAGCTTCAAGGACGAAGCGCATTTGGACATGATCGTCGAAGAAGCCCAGCAGATCGTGAACAACGCGCTGGGAGCGGCGTGATGACGGAAGGGTGTTTAACTCAATAGCAACCCAAATCCGATGTGTCATCCTGAGCGAGGAGCGAAAAACGGGGTCCCCAGCGAGCACCGGTTTTGTGCTCGCTGGGGCGTTGGAGCGACGAGTCGAAGGACCCCTATTCCCGCCGCACAATCTTTGTTCGGAATGAGTCCCCGCCTCCAAAACTCGAAAAAACTGTTCTAATAATCTCAGGACACATTCACAATGCCATCATCCAGCAACCTTCAAGAAAACTTGACAACCGCCGCCTCCACCGACTTACCCGAAATTGCCACCGACGTCGTGCGCCGCGCCATGCAGGGCGGTGCCACCGCAGCCGAGGCCGTTGCCATGGACGGCAGCGAGTTCTCCACGGTGGTCCGTCTCGGCGAAGTGGAAACGCTGAAGGAATCCGGCTCCAAAGCCATTGGCGTTCGCGTCTTCTTCGGACAGCGTGCTGCCAGCACCTACTCCAGTGACCTCACTCCCGACGGCATCAAGCAACTGGTTGACTCTGCGCTTACGCTGGCCAAAGTCACCAGCGAAGATCCCTTCGCCGGAATACCCGAAGCGTCACAGCTTGGCAAGCTGGAAGGCGATCTCGATCTCTACTACGACGACGTGTATTCCCTCTCCACCGCCGACCGCATCGACTACGCGCGCCGCGCCGAGAAGGCTGCGCTCGACGCCGACGCGCGCATCGTCAACTCCGAAGGTGGCACCTTTGACGCCGCCATCAGCTACAAGGTGCTGGCCAACTCGCACGGCTTCGTCGGCGATTACTCCCGCTCTTACTGCTCGGTTTCAGCGGTGCCGATCGCCCAGGTGGAAGGCTCGGCGATGCAGCGTGACTACTGGTACTCCGTGGCGATGACGCTGAAGAAGCTGCAATCACCGGAGGAGATTGGCAAGATCGCCGCACAGCGCACCTTGCGCCGCCTAGGCGCACGCAAGGTCAAGACTGCCAAGGTACCCATCGTCTTCGAGCACACCATTGCTGGAGCGCTGGTGGGCCACATCTTCGAAGCCGTCAACGGTGACTCCATCTATCGCGGCGCGTCATTCCTCACCGGCAAGCTGAACCAGAAGATTGCCGGAGACAACATCAACGTCGTGGATGACGGCACCATGCGCGGCGGCTTCGGCACCAGCCCTTTCGACTCCGAAGGCGTTCCCAACCGCAAGACCGTCGTAGTCGAGAACGGCGTGCTGAAGTCCTACCTGCTCAACACCTACACCGCGAAGAAGCTGGGACTACAAACCACCGGCAACGCTTCGCGCGGATTGGCAGGCACACCGGGCATCGGGCCGGGAAACTTCTTCCTGCAGCCGGGAGAGAAGAGTCTCCAGCAGATCATCGGCGACATCAAAGAGGGCCTCTTCGTTACCGAATTCCTCGGCTTCGGCGTAAACCTTGTCACCGGTGACTTCTCACGCGGCGCCAGTGGCCTATGGATCGAGAACGGCGAACTCACGTTTCCGGTGGAAGAGATCACCGTCGCCGGCAACCTCAAGGACATGCTGTTCAACGTCTCCGAGATCGGCAACGACCTGGAGTTCCGCGGCGCCATCGCCTCACCGACGATTCGCATTGATGGCATGACGGTGGCAGGGGAATAGCAACAACGGGGCCACAAGAAGAAACGCAATTCGACGAAAAAGTGTCACAGGATTCTTGTGTAAAATTTTGTAAAGCTTCCCGAAACGGGACGGTCGGCGCTGAAGATAGTGGCCCTTGCACGTAGAATCAATAACTTAGCTAGGACGAGCGAATCAGGCGCAGCAGCTCGACATCGTCCATGATCTTTATGCCCTTTTGAGCGCAAAACGACCGAACCGACTCTTCATAAAAGTGCGCGTCGAGCGTGCAGAGGACATCGGCCCTTCCAGCCACGGCGGTGTAAATGATGGGATCATCGTCCACGTCTTTCAGGACAATTGCCCGTCCTGAGGGCGGTGCGACCGCTTCCGACACGCTTGCAAGGATCTGCAGGTACTCCTCTATCTCTCGAGGACGGAGTTTCCAGCGCATCCCGACCCTGGGATAGGCAAGAACGCGTGCGACCTCCTGAAGCAGGAAACGCGACGTGATAAGCAGGTGCTCGCCGGAAACGATTTTCTGTAAGACTTCTCTTGCTGGACCGCGCGCCTTGGGGTTCGCGCGAATAAGAATATTTGTATTGAGAACGACCCTCATCTTCTAGGGTGATAACTTGGGCGTGCGGAGCGCATGGCATCATCCAGGATTTCATCCAGTTCATCGTCAGGGGCATCTTTCACTCGCTCTGCCATGGCATCCATCTGTTCGTTGAGCCGTTGCGCAAGCTGGTCACGAACCGGGCCCTGAGGGGCTTCATGGGGGCGAAAAGCCATCACGCTCACTTCCTCATCCGCCTCCAGTGGGCGGCCAAGAAGCGACTCCAAAGCGGACTTCACCGCCGCCGAGAGGTCCTTCGCATTCTGAATGCTGACGTTTTGCATGGGATTTATCCAAGCCCGAAGTCAGTCATTAATCTACCCCTAAACGATACGGTTGTCACCGGCGTGGCTCAAACAGGTCGTAAAATGCGGGGTTGACGAGATCGGGCTGGCGGCTAGAGCAAGCGCTGGCGATGAGACGAGCGTCGCACATAGAATCACTGATTTATCTTCCCCACGTTAGCGCCCAAAACCGGGACGCAACGGGGGGCACCACGCCTCTCACGGCCAGGCAGAAGCGTGAGTTGGAGGCTGTTTCCGCCCTGCCGGACAAACAGATTGACACCTCAGATATTCCGGAGCTGCCCCCGAGCGCCTGGAAATACGCGGTCCGTGGTCGGTTCTATCGGCCCGTCAAACAGGCGGTTTCCCTGCGTCTGGATGCCGATGTGGTGGCTTGGCTGAAGAAGCGCGGCAAAGGCTATCAGACGCGGGTAAACCACATCCTGCGGGAACGGATGCTGACTGAGATGCAAAAAGCCGGCGCCTCCAAGCAGGTGGAATCTTTTCGCAAGACTGAATCCCGTCATCGCAATAGCTACCGGGAACTGGCGAAGTGAAGCGCCGGCTTTGGCCGCGGCCTATGGTTGGGGATTATTGCGCACCATCCCTTCGTGGATGGCAACAAGCGCATCGCACTGGCGGCGATGGTGGTGTTCCTCGACCTGAACGGATGGGAGTTGACGTGCACCCAAGCCGAAGAAACCGCCATGATTCTGCGCGCCGCCGCGGGCGAGATCGGCGAACGCGCCTGGAATGCCTGGGTCGGGCGCAGCGCAAGAAAGAAAGCGTAATGACAGGTGAAGCGAACGGCCGGCACTCAATCGAGGATGCCGGCCGTCGCGAAACCGAGAATTTCGGTTACGGCGAGAGCTGCCACACCGTCCCCCCACCGTATCTTCCGCAGTAAGATGTCGTGCCGTAGAGGTTGCCGTGGGCATCCACGGCCATAGCACCGCCGGCAGGAAACTCTTGATCGCGGTAATCGACCAGCAAGTAACCCTGCCATGTGCCATCGGGTTGAGGAACCAGCTTTTCGACATAATTCTCACCACCTATGAGCTTGCACCCAACGCAGTCGCAGTGCCATTCTCTAAAGTATCCTGTAGTGTAAAGATTGTGCGCCTTGTCGACGGTCAGGTTGAAGAATCCCCGGTAACACTCATCCCATGGGTACCAACAAGCCGGAGCATCCGCAACCAGCGTGTATACCCACTGGCCATTGGACGGGGACAGCATGAAGACGTCTTGGCCGGTAAAGTCAAGACCGTAGAGGTTGCCGGAGCTGTCCTGCACGTAAATGGTGCTAAGTCCCTGGTAGATAACATTCTCAGTCCAGCCACTCGCTGAGGGTGCGAGCTGAAAAACCCCGCCGTAGAAATTGCCGTACCAATTACCGTCGTTGCCAAGCAGCAGATAACCCCAAGGGTTGGCGCCGTCGCTCCCTCCCGTGAAGCTGTAGAGGATGGTTTCCGTCCAGCCGCCGCCGGAAGGGGTCAGCTCAAAAACGGCTCCCTTCCCTTGCGCGCCGCCGTACTCGGACGTGCCATAGAGATTGCCGACCGGGTCGGAGACTAGAAAGCCGCCACCGTAAGCGTCATTGAGTCCAGTGAACTGATACAGCACATCTTCCATCCAGCCGCAGGTGCTGGTAAGGCACGCGTAGGGCCACGGCCGCAAATCAAAGACGAACCCGCAATCCTTCCCATTGCAGTTTTGCAGGCCTCCGTCCGCCGAGCCGTAAACGAGCCCATTCGGACCGACGATCACACTGGCGTAGGTTCCCTTGTCGCCTCCCAGAAACTTGTAAAGATAATTAAGTACCCAGCCGGAACCGGTCTGGGCCAGCTTGTAAACGCTGCTGGATCCGACTTGCGGGTACGTCGCACCATAGAGGTTCCCGGCCTTGTCAATGGTCACGCCACTGGGATCAGCGCTGTCTTTGTAACCGCCGAAGTCATGAATTACCTTGACGCCACCGCCGAAGCAAGGAAAGGTGTCGCTGCCGCCGCCAACGACGTCGAAGGCTTCGGAAGGAATGGTGCCCACCGCGCTTTCGGAGGCCCCCGACGGACAGCCTGGGGACTTGCAGCCGATGCCGCTGTTCTCATCCCAATAAATGGGGTCGCCGCTGGGAACGCTCGCGTTCTGCAGATTCAGCCATACGGTCCCGCTACCTGTGCCGACATTCAGGCCCGTCACCGAGATCTTGTCAATGTCGTAGCCAAACTGGTTGGTGGAAATGAACTGGTCTGTGACAGGGGCCGTACCGGACCCATAAACGGTTCCCCCGTTCTCGGCGCTGGTAATGGACCAGTCCACAGAGGTCATGACGTCGCCGGGGAACTCCCAAGTGTACAAGTCAAATCCCCCGACCGTGGAATTCCCGCTAACTGTAAAGCTATCGCTGACCACGTAGCCGAAGTTGATGGTCCAGGCGTCGGTAGTGCCGTTCACCGGCCCGTTCTCGTAAATTACGCCATTATCCTGCGGCGACGCTTGACCACTGCAGGCGGGAGCCGAAGCCCGCCGCTTGCCTGCGGCTTCTGGCGGAACGTGACGAGCCAGGCGGGACGCGAACTCCGGCATGGCCGCTGCTTGCCGCGCCGTGGGCGGAACCGGGTTCTGCGCCCGGGCTGAGCTTTGTCCCTGTACGGGTTGCGCGGCGAATGTCATGAACAGGAGTAGAAATATAAGGAACAGGAGCATGACCAGGATCGCGAGCGCGGCGCTTCCCGGATGCAGGCTGGAATCGAACAGCACATTCCGAAATCGCCCCTTGGTATGCATGGCT
>Ga0209040_10000045_pt1 | contig 70308 bp, 71 predicted proteins | sample BogFormECP12_OM3_FD_188240 | JGI IMG/M metagenome (GOLD analysis project Ga0209040, IMG submission 188240) | Bog forest soil microbial communities from Calvert Island, British Columbia, Canada - ECP12_OM3 (SPAdes) (version 2) | ecosystem: Environmental > Aquatic > Freshwater > Wetlands > Bog ... | reverse complement strand
GGGCACGTCGAGGAGCGCACGCACGTCCGGCTCTCCGGACAGGTTTGCGCTGGACTGCATCGCCGGGCGGTCGACCGTCTCCAGCACGGCGAGCGTCTGCGGCAGCCGCGGCACGCGCAGGCCGAGCGTCGCCGGATCGCTGCGACAGGCCGCCGTGAACAGCCCGGCGCGGTTGACGAGCAGGACCGTGAGCGGGCCGGGGAGCAGCAACTCCAGCGCCCTGCGCTCGAGCTCCGGCAACTCGCTGAGCGACTGCAGCGCGGGCTCCAGCGCGAAGAACATGACCGCGCACGCACGCCGAGGGGGCCGGCCCTTGAGCGCGTAGAGGCGCCTCGCCGCGTCCTCATTGTTGGGGTCACAGCAGATGCCGTAGACGGTGTCGGTGGGGTAGATCGCAACGCCGCCGTCGGCCAGGCACGTCTCCAGGCGACGCGCATCGTCGCTGTCGAGTTCCGCGCTCATCTGCTCTGCGGTCCGCACTAACCGCTGCGCCGCGCGATCGCCACGCGCTCGATGCCCGCGAGGTCGCGCCTGCCCTGCACGAGCGTAAAGCCGGCGCTGCGCGCGAGCTCTCGCACCGCGCTGCCCTGCCCGGCCCCGTGCTCGAGCGCGAGCAGCTTGACGCGGGCGCGTCCGGCGACCTGATCCGCGAGCGCGCGGATCGCCGCCAGGCCGTCCTCGCCGGCGAACAGCGCCTCGGGCGGCTCGTGGCGGACGATCTCGGGGGCCAGCTCGGCGCGCTCTCGCTCGGCGACGTAGGGGAGGTTGGCGATGATCGCGTCGAACTCGTCGGCAACGCCGTCCAGCAGGTCGACATGCAGCCAGCGCAGCCGAAGGCCGAGCCGCGCCGCGTTTGCGCTCGCCAAGGACAACGCCGGCCCGCTGCGGTCGCTGCCCGTGACGTCGAGGTCCGGGCGCTCGTCCTTGAGCGCGAGCGCGACCGCACCGCTGCCGGTGCCGAGATCGAGCACGCGGGCGCCGTGGGGCAGTCCCAGCCCCACCTCGACCAGCAGCTCGGTCTCGGGGCGAGGCACGAGCGCGCGGCGGTCGACACTCAGCCACAGTCGCCGGAAGTGCCTGCCGGCGACGATGTAGGCGACAGGCTCGCGATCGACCGAGCGGCGGCGCACCGCCTGCTGGAAGGCCCTTACGGCCGTTCCCTCGACGCTCAGCTGGTCGTCGATCAGCAGCCGCTCGCGCGGTACGCCGAGCACGTGCGCGAGCAGCACTTCGGCGTCCAGCCTCGGCGTCTGGCAGCCGGCCGCAGCGATCGCGGTGACGGCGCCGTCCACGGCCTCGCGCACAGAGGTGCCCACCAGCACGCTCATGCCGCCGCGCGCCCGTAACCGTCGGAGTGCGCCTGGAGACGCCGGCGCTTCTCGTCGGACTGCAGCGCCTCGGTGAGCTCGTCGAGATCGCCCGCGAGAACCTGGTCGAGGTTGTGAACGGTGAGCTTGATGCGGTGGTCGGTGACGCGCCGCTCTCCGTAGTTGTAGGTGCGGATCTTCTCGGCGCGATCGCCGGTGCCGACCTGTGAGCGGCGATCGGCGGCGAGCTCGGCCTGCTGCTCGGCGAGCGCGCGCTCATACAGCCGCGCGCGCAGCACCCGCAGCGCCTTTTCGCGGTTCTGCAGCTGGGACTTCTCGTCCTGCATCGAGACGACCATCCCCGTTGGCTTGTGGGTGATGCGAACCGCCGAGTCGGTCGTGTTGACCGACTGCCCGCCCGGCCCCGAGGAGCGATACACGTCGATCTGCAGATCGCCCGGATCGAGCTCCACGTCCACGTCCTCGGCCTCGGGGAGCACCGCGACAGTCGCGGTCGAGGTGTGCACCCGCCCCTGCGACTCGGTCTGGGGCACGCGCTGCACGCGGTGGGTGCCGCCCTCGAACTTGAAGATCGAGTACGCGCCGTCGCCCTTGATCGCGAGCGTGTACTTGCCGTCGCCGATCTCCAGCGGCTCGACCTGGAAGCCGCGCCGCTCGGCGTATCTGCTGAGCATGCGATAGACGTCCCCCGCCCACAGGCCCGCCTCCTCGCCGCCGGCGCCGCCCTGGATCTCGACGATCACGCTCTTCTCGTCGTTGGGGTCGCGCTCGACCATCGCCAGGTGGATCTCCTCCTCGAGCTCCTCGATCCGCCGCCGCGCCGCGAGCAGCTCCTCGCGCATCTCGGCATCCTCACCCATCTCGGCGAGCAGCTCCTCGGCGCCCGCAGCGTCGTCCTGGGCCAGCCGCCAGCGGGCCGCGAGCTTGGCGGCCGGCTCGAGCTGGCTGTAGGCGCGGCCGACCTCGGCGTAGCGCTCCCGGTCCGCGATCACGTGGGGGTCGGTCATCTGCTCGCCGAGCTCCGCGAACCGGCTCTCGATCTGCTTGACGAGGTCTTCGATCATCGCTTCGAGGCTACACTTACGGGCGTGAGCGAGCGGCCGAGCGGGTAGGGGCGCTGAGACCGCGGCTTGCGCCGCCTGCCGCTGTCGCTGCCGGAAGTCTGATCCGCGCCAGCGCCGATCGCGCTAGGCGACGACCTCGCTCGGCGAGGCCAGCTCGAGCAACTCGTCGATCGTCGCCGACAGGGCATCCCTGAGATCGTCCTCCAGCGGCAGGCCGTCGGCGTCGAGCGCCTCGTCGACCTGGCCGACGGGCAGCTCGCGGTCGACCACGCGGGCGCCGGTCGCGCCGAGCACCTTGCGCAGCTCGGCCTGCGCCCAAACAGCTCCGAAGAGACCCGTGCTCGCGCCCACGACCGCGGCCGGCTTGCCGCGCAGCGGATTCGAGTCGTACGGCCGGGAGGCCCAGTCGATCGCGTTCTTGAGCACGCCGGGGATCGAGTGGTTGTACTCGGGGGTCGCGAGCAGCAGCGCGTCGGCCTGCTCGATCGCGGCCTTCAGGGCCGCGACCGCTGCAGGCGGAGACTGCTCGTCGTCCTCGTTGTACGGCGGGATGTCGGCCAGGCCCTCGAAGACCGCCAGCTCGGCGTCGCGCGGCAGCACCGCGCCGACGCCGCGCAGCAGGCGGGCATTGTGGGAGTCGCGGCGCAGGCTGCCCGCGATGCCGAGAATCCGCATCGGGGCTAGGCCTCCCTCACGAGCTCGAGCGAGACCTCGAGCTTGACGTCGTTGTCGAGCGCGAAGCCGCCCTTCGGCAGCGGCGCGTTCCACAGCAGGCCATAGTCACGCCGGTCGATCACGGCCTCGAGCTCGATGCCGAGCTTGTCGTTGCCGGCGATGTCGACGTGGGGTCCGGTGATCGAGCCACGCGCGGTCACGCGGTGCGTGTGATCCTTGATCGTCAACTCACCCTCGACCTCCAGCGAGCCGTCCTCTCCAACGCTAACGTCGGTCGAGGCGAACTTGATCTGCGGGAAGTTGGCGCTGTCGAAGAAGTCAGGCGAGTTGAGGTGGCCGGCGAGGTTCTCGTCCTTGACGACGAGCGAGTCGACGTCGACCGATCCCGCAATCTTGAGCCCCGAGCCGTCGTCGGCGACGAGGGAGCCCTCGTACTTCTCGAAGCGCCCGCGGAACGTCGATACGACCATGTGCTTGACCGCGAAGCCCACATGCGAGTGGACCGTGTCGATCTGCCAGGTGCCCGCGGTGATGGCCTGTGGTGTTGCAACGCTCATCTGATTCGCTCCTAGGATTAGGTTGTGCGGACCACGGTCCGCTTGTTACAAGAATCATAGCATCTAATCGGACCCCGGTCCGCTTAGTAGGATGTAGCTATGGAGACGATCACTCCGTCGAGCTTGGAGCTCCCGCAGCTCGCGCCTGAGGCGCTGGAGCGGGCCGATGCGGCGCGCAACCGGCAGCGGATCCTCTGCGCCGCGCAGCGCCTGTTCGCCGAGCGCGGCGCGGCGTGCGTATCGATGGATGACATCGCCGACGCGGCCGGCGTCGGCAAGGGGACGCTCTTTCGCCGCTTCGGCTCGCGCTCAGCGCTCGCGCTGGCCGTGCTCAGCGAGTCCGAGAGCGCCTTCCAGGAAGGCTTCATCCGCGGCGCGCCCCCGCTCGGTCCGGGCGCCCCGGCCGCCGAGCGCCTGATCGCCTTCGGAGAAGGACGGCTGGACCTGCTCGCCCGCCACGCAGAGGTGCTCGCTGCCGCCGAAGCCGGACCAGCGCGCTTCAGCTCCTCGCCGTACGAGGTCTACCGCCTCCACCTGACCCTCCTCTTGCGCGAGGCCGATCCCGACTGCGACGCGGAGTATCTGGCGGAGGCTCTGCTCGCCTCGTTGGGCGTTGACCTCTTCCTCTACCTGGGCCTCGCGCGCGAGCTGGATCTCGCGCGGCAGAAGGCGGGTTGGGCCGAGCTCGTGCGCAGGCTCGTGCCGTGCCCGCCGAGCAACGCGCAGAGCACCTAGGCGACGACCTCCAGGCCAACGAGGTCCGCCGCTGAGAGCTCGCCGGGCTTCTCCACAGCCAGCACCGCCTGCAGCGAGGCGATCGCGACGGCGAGCTGGTCGAGCTCCGGCTCGCGCGTCGTCAGCAGCTGGAGCTTCATCCCCGGCCACATCAGCGCGCGCACCCAGGAGCGCGAGCGGTTGCGCCCGGCGAACTTGATCAGCTCGAAGGAGATGCCCGCGATCAGCGGCACGCCGAGGATGCGCGTGGCCACCAGCCAGTACCAGGCCGGAAGCCCGATCGGCGCGAACACGAAGATCGCCACGATCATCACCAGCAGCAGGAAGCTCGTGCCGCAGCGGGGGTGCAGCCGCGAGAAGCGCTGGGCGTCGTGCGGCGTCAGCGGAACTCCGGCCTCGAAACACGAGATCGTCTTGTGCTCGGCGCCGTGGTACTCGAACACGCGCCGCAGATCGCGTACGCGCGAGAGCAACAGCAGGTAGCCGAGGAAGATCGTCGTACGCACGACGCCCTCGACGAGCCAGAACAGGACCGAGGAGCCGAGCTGCTGCTTGATCAGGCTCGTGAGCCCCACCGGTACGAGGAAGAAGAGCACGACCGCCAGCGCGAGCGCAACCACTACCGTGCCCACCCACAGGCCGCGAGGGATCTCCTGCTCCTCCTCCCCCTCCTCGGGCGGCAGCTGTGCGTTGGCCGAGACCTCGAGCGCACGAAAGCCGATCGCCAGCGAGCTGCCGAGCGCCACGACCCCGCGCACGACCGGCAGCCGCAGCAGCCGATGGCGGCGCGCGGCCGAGTCCAACGGGAAGCTCTTCACCTCGATCTCGCCGAGCGCGCCCTCGGTCGGCGTGATGCCCCCCGCGGCGAGCTGGTCGGGTGTGGGCTTGCGCACCGCCACCGCCCAGTGCGAGACGCCGCGCATCATCACGCCCTCGAGCACCGCCTGTCCGCCGACAGGCGCGTCGCGGGCGGCCTGCAGGCCGAGATCTTCGGCCGGCGCCAGCGCCGTCCCGGGCGAGCCGTTGGCGATCGCGCCGTCCCGCGCGACGCTCGCCCCGTCGGCTGTCGGCGTAGCCGCGGTCACCGGCTCGCGGGGGTGCCTGGGCGGAGCGCGGCCAGGCTCACGGCCACCGCGCTAGTTCGCTGACCGGGTCTGCGCCGAGCGCAGACGACCCTTGGCCACGCGGCGCTGGAAGCGCTCGACGCGCCCGCCGGTGTCCATCAGCTTCTGCCGGCCCGTGTAAAACGGGTGGCAATTGGAGCAGACCTCAACGTGCAGGGTGTCCCGCGTGGAGCGCGTGATGAACTCGTTGCCGCACGTGCAGGTCACGTGCACCGGAGCGTAGTTGGGGTGGATCTTCTCCTTCATCGTCGCTGCATTCTAGCGGCGCCCGGGAGTTGGTCAGAGGGCCGGCCCGGGCGAGCCCGCTTGTCCCGCCGACGGGAGGGCGAGGACCGCGGGGCCGCTCGCGGCGGGTGCGGACGCCGGCGGCGGCTGATCGCAGCGCGGTGTGCGCAGTTCGAGGGCCTTGATGAGATGCCCCTTGGCGTTCAGCCAGCGGAAGCGGATCGCCGCCCGATACTCCGCCGGAGCCGACAGGTCGGTGACCTTGTCGAGGTCCTTGTAGGTCTTGACGCCGGGCGAGGAGCGAAGCCAAACGCCCAACCCGGGATAGGAGACGGTGTGGTAGACGACTTCGTCGGGCGGGCGCTCGAGCACGTCGATCCGCATCAGCATCCGCGCTGTGCCGGCAACGGCCGTCATTTCGCCCACGAACGTTGCCGAGCGTTCGCCCTGTTCGACGGCGGTGACGCACTGTTCGAGCGTCGCCGAGGCCGGCAGCTTGCCGGGAGCGGTTCCCGCGGCTCCCTGCGAGGCGGCGAGCGCACCGGCGGGCAGGCAGACCGGCGCGAGCGCGCACGCCAGCGCCGCTACCTGGCGCTGCCGTGCCCTGCTCACGCTCGACCTTATGAACTGCATTGCACCCCCCTCAACACGCTCCAGGCGCGGAGGTTTCGCTTCGCCATGCCCGGCCGAGCCCGCCGCGCCGAGCCGACCGCGCGGGGCCCGGGCGCCGCCACGCGCTTGATCCGCGCCCGGCCGCTCTGGGGACCGCACCGCTCAGGTCACCTGATAAAGCGGGCCGTCGCCGCCCTCGGGCGTCGTTAGGCGTCCGCCCTTGGCGGTGATCGCGCCGCACTGCACGCAGTTGGTGTAGTTGACGATCACGTCAACTACACCGTGCTCGGGCGCATCCTCGGGGATCTCGTACACGCCCGCCGGACACATCCATCGCCAGGTCTCGGCGATCTCCCGCGGCACGTGCTTCTGCACACGGATGTGGTTCGGCGCGTCGTCGCGCGTGGCGTTGCCCGTGATGAACACCGACGAGAGCTTGTCGAACGTGTACTTGCCGTCCGGCTTCGGGTACTTGTCCTTGGTGTCGCCGACGAACATCGGCTTGGCGTCGTTTCGATGCCAGGACCAGCGCCCACCGGGAAAGCGGCCCTTTGTTCCCATCATCAGGTTCACGAGCGGCGCGCCCGCCACGAACCCTTTCTGGAACGGCTGTCGCGTGTTGCGAACCTCGTAGAGCTCTTTGCCGACGACGGACTCCTCGATCGCGTCTTCATAGGACTCGAACGACGACTCCCCGCGCACGAGCGCCGCATAGATCGACTCGGCAGCCAGCTTTCCCGACATCACGCAGTGGTGCACGCCCTTCAGCGCGACGGTGTCGACCATCCCGCCTGCATCGCCGACGAGCAACGCGCCGGGCATCGTGAGCTTTGGCATCGACCAGTAGCCGCCGCCCGGCAGCGCCTTCGCGCCCCAGGCCACGCGCTCGCCTCCCTCGAGGATGCCCTTGACGAGCGGGTGCAGCTTGAACTGCTGCAGCAGGTCGTGCGCCGAGGTCGTCGCATCGGCGTACTCGAGGTCGATCACGAAGCCGATGCTGACGAGGTCATCGCCGCTCTTCTCGTCCTTCATCGGGTAGATCCAGGTGCCACCGACGTGCCCGTACTTGGAGGAGAGCTTCAGCGGCCACGGCCCGAGCGTGTGGATCACGCGCTCCAGCGGCTTGGGGACCCTCCACACCTCCTTGACGCCGAGCTCCCACACCTGCGGCTCGCGACCGGAGGCGAGGTCGAACTCCTTGATCGCCGCGCCGGTCAGGTGGCCCCAGCAGCCCTCGGCGAGCACCGTCGCCTGCGCCTTGATGTCGGTGCCGGGCTCGAAGTTCGACAGCGGCTCGCCGTCCCTGCCACGGCCCTTGTCGCCCGAGCGCACGCCGACCACGCGCCCCTCCTCGACGACGAGCTGCGTGGCGGCAGTCTCGGTGAGGATGTAGGCGCCGGCCTCCTCGGCCTCGCGCTGCTGGTAGCGCGCCATCGCGGACACCGAGACGACCTCGTTGCCGTGGTTCTTGAAGTTGGGCGGGGTCGGGATCCGGATCTTGGCGCTGCCGTTAGGCAGCAGGTAGACGGCCTCCTTGGTGACCTCCCCGTAGGCGAACCCCTCCTTGCGCCAGTCCTCGCGGGAGAGCTCTGGGAACAGCTCCTGCAGCGGCCCCGGGCGCATCACGGCGCCCGACAGGTTGTGGCCGCCGCAGGTCTTCGCCTTCTCCACGACCGCCACCGGAACTTCGCCGAGGCGCTCCATCGTCTCGGGGTCGTCGCCCAGCAGCTGCAGGAGGCGGTTGGCGCACGACAGGCCCGCCGTACCGCCGCCGACGATCGCGACGCCGACCTCGATCAGCTCGTCCTCCGGGTCGAGCCCTCGCTTGATGAACTCGGCGCGAGAGTCGACCGGCGGCGGGAACGCCGCCGGCGCCACCTTGCCGTTGTGCGAGCCGTTGTGCGCGGACACGGTCTACCTCCCTTCGCGAGCCCGTGCGCTGTGCGCCGCGGCGCTCATCTCAGCTGCCCTTCTTGGCCTTCACAGCCTCGGTCAGCTTGGGCAGGATCTTGTTCAGGTCGCCCACCACGCCGAGGTCCGAGAACTCGAAGATCGGGGCGTTCGCGTCCTTGTTGATGGCGACGATGTTCTCGGAGCTCTGCATGCCGACCTTGTGCTGGATCGCTCCGGAGATCCCCGCGGCCAGATACAGCTTCGGCGCGACGGTCTTGCCCGTCTGGCCGATCTGCGCGGCGTAGGGGTACCAGCCGGCGTCGACGACCGCGCGCGTAGCCGCCACCGCGCTGTTGCCGCCGAAGGCCTTCGCGAGGTCCTCGGCCAGCTGAAAGCCCTCCGCTTTGCCGAGACCGCGGCCGCCGGCAATCAGGATGTCGGCTCCCTCGATGTCGACGTCGGCCCCGCGCTGTTCGCCGCGCGTGAGCATCGTCGCCTGCGAGGCGTGCGCGCTCAGCTCGAAGGAGAGCTGCTCGACCGGCGCGTCGCCGGCGCCGGTCTCCTTGATCTCGAACGCGTTCAGACGGCCGATCACGATGCCGACGTTCGAGCGGTATTTGACTTCGGAGATCGCCGAGTCGCCGAGGATCGGCCGCTCCGCGATCAGCTCACCGCCCTCGGCGCGCACGGCGGTCACCTCCATCACCACGCCGGCGCCGAGTCGCGCCGCGAGGCCGGCGCCGATCTCGAAGCCGAGCAGCCCGCCGCCGAAGAGCGCATAGGAGTAGCCGCCGTCGGTGATCGCCTTGGCCATCGCGTCGACGAGCGGCTGCGCGAGTCCCTCTGGGCCCTCCGCCACGAGCACCTTCTTGGCGCCGTAGTTGCCCAGCGAGGCCGCCAGATCGCGGGGCACGTTCTCGCCGAGCAGGATCGCGTGCGCCTCGCCACCGAGCTCGGCAGCGAGCTTGGCGCCCTCGGAGACGGCGCCGAGCGAGTTCTTGTTGATCGCGCCCTCGTAGTGCAGCGCGTAGACCAGGATGTTTGCCATGTCAGTTCAGTTCCTTTCGCTCATCCGGGTCTAGATGAGCTTGCGCTCGTCGAGCCAGGCGATGATCTTTTCGACCGTTTCCCCGGTGTCCTCATCCTCGATGATCTCGCCCGCCGCCTTCGCCGGCGGGGCCTTCGCGGCGACCCACTGGGCGGCGGAGTTCTCGCCGCCGACCTTGCTCGCGTCGATCTCCACCTCGCTGGTGGTGACCGTCTCCAGCGGCTTCTTCTTGGCGCCCATGATCGCCTTCAGCGACGGGTAGCGCGGCTCATTGATCGCGTCTCCGACGGAGATCACGGCGGGCAGCCTGACCTGCACCGTGTCGTAGCCGTACTCTGCCTGGCGCTCGCAGCGCAGGCTCTCCGCCTCGACGTCCATCTTGATCACCTGCGTCAGCGAGGGCATGCCGAGGTGCTCGGCGACGACCGCGCCGATCGTATAGCACTCGCCGTCATCGGACTGCTGGCCGAGCAGCACCAGGTCGGGCTGCTCGCGCTGCAGCGTCTTGGCCAGCGCATAGCCGGTGGCGGCTACGTCCGAGCCCGCTACCGCCGGATCGCTCAGGTGCACGGAGCGGTCGGCTCCCAGCGAAACGGCCTTGTGCAGAGCGCGCACAGCGCTGTCGGGACCCATCGTCACGGCGACGACCTCCTCGACGGGGATCGCGCCGCCCTCCTTGATCTGCATCGCCGCCTCGATGGCGTGCGTGTCGTACGGGTTCAGGTTCTTCTCGCCGCTGCGGTCCATGCGCCCCGTCGAGGGATCGATCCTCTTCTCGACGGCGGCGTCCGGAACCTCCTTGACGAGGACGCATATCTTCATCTCTAGGGCAACTCCTTGGGTCTGTTGGATGCGATGCTACCGATTCGAGCCATTGACTGACGAGTCAATCAGTGTCGTGACGCAACGGCGCCGCGGATGAAATCCACGATCGCCTGCGTCGGAGCGCCCGGGGTGAAGACCTCGGCGACGCCAAGGCTCTTGAGCTCCGGGATGTCGTCCGCGGGGATGGTGCCGCCGACGGTCACGAGCACGTCCTGCACGCCCTGCTCGCGCAGCAGCTCCACAACCCGCGGGACCAGCGTCATGTGCGCGCCGGAGAGGATCGAGAGGCCGACGGCGTCGGCGTCCTCCTGGATCACGGTCTCGACGATCTGTTCGGGCGTCTGGTGGAGGCCCGTGTAGATCACCTCCATGCCCGCATCGCGCAACGCCCTCGCGATGATCTTCGCGCCCCGGTCGTGCCCGTCGAGCCCCGGCTTGGCCACGACGACACGGATCTTGCTGTGGGTGCTCGAAGCGGTGGAGGACATGGCGGCGGACGCTATCGCTCACCGGCGCGCCACGGCCGCCGACGCGCCGAGCAGCCTCGCCGGGAGGCCGCTCGGGATTCTAGAGCGCCATGACTCGCGGCGGGGGTCGTGGTCAACTCCGGATGTTCTTGCGGTGCTGGGGGACGTTGCTCGGCACATAGCGGAAGTCCGCCCGCGCCCGCTCGCGTATCGGCTTGGCCGGGTTGCCAGCGACGACCGTGTAGGGATCGACCTTCCCGCGCACGACGCTGCCGCTGCCCACGACCCCGTATTCGCCGATCGTCGTACCCGGCAGCACGAGCACGCGGTAGGGCAGCCAGACGTAGTCGCCAATCTGGACTGGGCGCCGGATCGTCGCGAGCGTCGGACTGTCGACGTCGTGCTCGACCGTGAGCACCGAGGTCTCATTGCCGATGATCACGTTACGCCCGATACTGATCCCGCCTCCGGCGTCGAGCCACACGCTCCCGCCGATTTTCGTGCCCTCGCCGACGCTCACGCGGGCGGGCCAGCGCATCCACACACCGGGGCCGATGCGCGCCGACGGCGCGATCGCCGCTCCGAGCCTGCGCCACGCCATCAGTCGCAGGCGCAGCCCGATGAGCGAGCGGAAGGCGTGGCGCATCATCAGCCGCCCGAGCCAGCGGTCGCAGACGCGTCGGATCATCTGCGCCGCCCGTCCTCGCCGTTGCGCGTCGCAAGACCTCGCGTGCGCGCGACCCCGACCAGCGACGCGCCTGCCAGCCCGGCCGCGAGGGCGCCAAGGAGCTTCATGCGGCGCGGTAGGTTGTCGAGGTCGATCACCTCCCAGCCCTCCTCGCTGGCGGTCCGCCGCAGGGCGGCGTCCGGGTTGACCACCGTCGCGTAGCGAACGGCGCGAAGCATCGGCAGGTCGGACTCCGAGTCCGAGTAGGCGTAGGAGGCCGCGAGATCGATACCCGCGCGCTCGGCGACCTCCTGCATGGCGAGAACCTTACCCTCGCGATAGTTGAACGGGCCCGCGGGGCGTCCGGTGTAGCGTCCGTCCACGATCTCCGAGCGCGACCCCAGGCCGCCGTCGAAGGTCAGCACACGCGCCAGCAGTTCGGCCATCTCCTGCGAGGCCGCCGTCAATATGTACACGGGCACACCCTCATCCTGGTGGGCGTAGGCGCGCTCGAGCATCTGCGGATAGAGCCGCGGCAGCACACCCGCGAGCACGCGCGGAGAGAGCCGCTCGAGGTCGCGCACGCGCACGCCGGCGATCATCTCGCCGACCCTGCGCCGCACGTCGTCGGCGCGATCATCGGTCGAGCCGAGCAGGCGGAAGCGGAGGTTCTCGTATACGTCGCGGGCGAGGCGCCCGCGCGAGATCATCCCCGTTTCATAGGCCGCGCGGGCAAAGAAGATGCCCGAGGACCCGGCCATCAACGTCTTGTCGAGGTCGAAGAACGCGGCGCCGCGGGCGCCGTCCAGCGAACCGTCGCCGGCGCCGTTGCTGCGCGCGTCCACTAGACCTTGAGGATCACCGCGTCGCCCTGACCGCCGCCCGAGCAGATCGCGGCAAGGCCGAGGCCGCCGCCACGCCGGCGCAGCTCGTGCACGAGGCTGCCGAGGATCCGCGCGCCCGAGGCTCCGATCGGGTGACCGAGCGCCACGGCACCGCCGTTGACGTTGACGCGATCCTCGTCGATCCCGAGCATCCGGATCGAGTTCAGCGTGACCGAGGCGAAGGCCTCGTTGATCTCCCAGACGTCGATGTCGCCCGGCTGCAGACCGGCCTTCTCAAGCGCCTTCCGGGCCGCGCTGGCGGGCGTCGTGGCGAGGTAGGCGAAGTCGTTGGCGGACTGCGCGTGGGCGACGATCTCCGCGAGCGCCTCCTTGCCGTTGGCCGCGGCCCATTCGTCGGAGGCGAGCACCAGCGCGCCGCCGCCATCGTTGACGCCCGGCGAGTTGCCGGCCGTATGCGAGCCGTCCTTGCCGACGAGCCCGGGGAGCGCCGCGAGCTTCTCCAGCGACGTGTCGCGGCGCGGCCCCTCGTCGATCTCGACGGTGACCTCGGATTTCTTGCTCTCGACCCTCACCGGCACGATCTCATCGGCCAGGCGTCCCTCGTCGGTCGCGGCGATCGCGCGCTCGTGGGAGCGCAGCGCCCAGCGATCGAGGTCCACCCTCGTCAGCTCGAGCTCGTCGCCGACTTCCGTGGCCTCGATGAACATCTGCTTGCCCGAGAACGGGTTGGTGAGCCCGTCGTGGACCATCGCGTCGAGCATCTTGGCGTCGCCCATGCGATAGCCGAAACGCGCCTGCGGCAGCAGGTAGGGGGCGCGCGACATCGACTCCATGCCGCCGCCGACGCCCACGCTCAGGTCACCCGCTCGGATCGCCTGATCAAGCAGCACGGAGGCGCGCAGGCCCGACGCGCAGACCTTGTTGATCGTCTCCGAGGAGACCTCCTTGGGGATGCCGGCCTTGATCTGAGCCTGGCGCGAGGGGATCTGGCCCTGGCCCGCCTGCAGCACCTGGCCCATCACGACGTGTTCGACCTGCTCCGGCTCGACGCCCGAGCGCTCGAGCGCCGCACCGATCGCCAGCCCGCCGAGCTCGGTGGCGTCGAGGCTCGACAGGCCGCCGCCCATCTTGCAGACGGGTGTGCGCGCGGTGCCGAGGATCACGGTCATTGGCATGGGGCGGGGTCTCTCCTGGGATCGCGGGGCAGGATCGCAGAGCAGATGGTAGTGGACCGCCAGCGCCAGTCGCCGAGCAGCCGCCTCGGCGCCTCGCACGGCGGGGGTCGCCCGCGGGCGGATATGGTGGCGCCGATGGAGGTCGCGGCCAGCAGCCAGCCCCCGGCGACCACCGACGCGGACACGGTCGCGATCGGCCTGTTCGCCGACGAGCAGGCGCCGGCGGACCTGCCCGACGCGGTGCTCGAGCTGATCAGCTCAGGCGAGGCGAAGGCCGCGCCGAAGGCCCTCGCGGTCGCGCACGCCGAGGGCAGGCGCTGGATCCTGGTGGGACTTGGCCCGCGAGGCGAGTTCGACCACGAGCGCGCACGCGTGGCCGCCGCGGCAGCCGCCGAGCGAGCGCGCGAGCTCTCCACACGCGTGCTCTGCTGGCGGGCGCCCCTGCCGGAGCCCGCGATCGCCGCCGCGCTCGTGGAGGGGACGCTGCTCCGCGACTATCGCTACGAGCGCAACAAGTCCAAGCGGGACGACGAGGACGAGCCGAAGGCGCTTCAGGAGCTGATCGTGACCTCCGAGCAGGCCGCGCAGAACGCGATCGCAGCGGCCGCGCTCGTGACCGTCGCCGTCAACGGCGCCCGCGACCTGCAGAACCGGCCCGCGAACGACCTCACCCCCACCGCGCTCGGCGAGCACGCGCTCGCGCTCGCGTCGGAGCTCGAGGGCCTCTCCGCCACCGTCGAGGGACGCGAGCAGATCGTCGCGCGCGGCATGGGCGCCTTCGCCGCCGTGGCCCAGGGCTCCGAGCAGGAGCCGGCCCTGATCACGCTTCGATACGAGCCGCCGAGTGGGCAACTCGGCGGCCCGCTGCTCGCGTTCGTGGGAAAGGCGGTGACGTTCGACAGCGGGGGCATCTCGCTGAAGCCCGGGTCGAAAATGGCGGAGATGAAGTTCGACATGTCTGGCGGGGCGGCCGTGATCCAGGCCGTCGGGGCGATCGCCCGCCTGCGCCTGCCGGTGCGACTGCTGGCGGTGGTGGGTGCCACCGAGAACCTCCCGAGCGGGCGCTCGGTCAAGCCAGGCGACGTCGTCGTCGCGGCAAACGGCCGCACGATCGAGGTCAACAACACCGACGCCGAGGGCCGGCTCGTGCTCGCCGACTGCCTCAGCCACGCCTGCGCCGAAGGAGCCGAGCAGATCGTGGACCTGGCGACGCTCACGGGCGCGGTGATCGTCGCGCTCGGCTCGACCTACGCGGGCCTGATGAGCAACGACGACGAGCTCGCGGAGCGGATCGCCGCTGCGGGGCAGCGCAGTGGGGAGATCGTCTGGCGCTTGCCGCTGCACGCCGAGTACGACGAGCTGATCAAGGGCCGCTACGCGGACCTCGACAACGCCCCCGAAGCCCGCAAGGCCGGGACGATCGTCGGCGGCGCGTTCCTGTCGAACTTCGTCGGCGAGGTCCCCTGGGCCCACCTGGACATCGCGGGATCGGCGTGGGACCTCGACCGGCCGTACGTGGGCAAGGGAGCCTCCGGCTATGGCGTGCGCCTGCTCGTCGAGCTCGCGCGCTCCTACGCAGCCTGAGGCGAGCGCGATGGACTTCGATCTCTCCCCGGACCACGAGCTGATCAGGCGCACCGTGCGCGAGTTCGCGGAGGGCGAGGTCGCACCGGTCGCCGAGGAGCTCGACCGCACGAAGTCCTTCCCCTATGAGATCGTCGCCAAGCTCGGTGCCTTGAACCTGATGGGCATCCCCTTCCCCGAGGAGTACGGCGGCGGCGGCGGCGACACGCTCGCCTACGCGCTCGCGGTAGAGGAGCTCACCCGCGTCGACTCCTCGGTCGCGATCACGCTCTGCGCGCATACCTCGCTCGGCACCCAACCGATCTATCTCTTCGGCAGCGAGGACCAGAAGCGCCGATGGCTGCCGCGGCTGTGCTCGGGCGAAGCTCTTGGAGCCTTCGGGTTGACCGAGCCGGAGGCCGGCTCGGACGCAGGCAACACGCGCACGCGCGCGCGGCTGCAGGACGGCGAGTGGGTGATCGACGGCACCAAGCAGTTCATCACCAACGCCGGCACCGACATCTCGGGCATGGTCGCGATCACGGCCGTCACCGGCGGGGGCGGATCCGATCCGGACGGGCCAAAGGAGATCTCGAACATCATCGTGCCCAACGGCACGCCAGGGTACGAGCAGGGCGCGCCGTACCGGAAGATGGGCTGGAACGCCTCCGACACGCGTCCGCTCAGCTTCAGCGACTGCCGCGTGCCCGAGGAGAACCTGCTCGGTCCGCGCGGGGCGGGCTTCAAGCAGTTCCTGCACATCCTCGACATCGGCCGCATCGGCGTCGCCGCGATGGGCGTGGGTCTCGCACAGGGAGCCCTCGAGCAGGCCCTGGAGTACGCCAAGCAGCGACGTGCCTTCGGCCGGCCGATCTCGACCTTCCAGGCGATCCAGGCCAAGCTCGCGGACATGTCGACGGAGATCGCGGCAGCGCGGCTGCTCGTGCACAAGGCGGCGCTCGAGAAGGATGCCGGGCGCAACTTCACGCTCACCGCCGCCCAGGCCAAGCTGAAGACGGGTCGCCTCGCGGTGCGCTGCGCCGAGGAGGCCGTCCAGATCCACGGCGGCTACGGCTACATCGAGGAGTATCCCGTGTGCCGCTTCTACCGCGACGCCAAGATCCTCACGATCGGCGAGGGCACCGACGAGGTCCAGCAGATGGTGATCGCCCGCGCGCTCGGCGCCTAGCCCTGCGCGGCCTCTTGCGCCTCCCGCCGCGCGAGCAGCTCGCCGGCGGCGCTTGCGGGGTCGAGCCGCCGCTGGACGACCTCGTCGAGCAGGCGCTGGAACTCGGGGTCGTCGCGCAGGTCCTCCTCCAGGCTCCGGCGCATACGCGCGGTCGCGATCGCGAGCACCTCGTTGCGCAGGTTGCGCCGCCGGCGCTGCTCGAGCTGACCGGCCTCGCGAATGTAGTGGGCGTGCTGATCGAGCGCCGCGACCAGCTCGGCGATACCCTCACCGCGCGCGGCCTCCGTCTTGATGATCGGCACGCGCCAGATGGCGCGAACTTCATCGGCGCTGCGCTCGAGGTTCGCCAGCGAGAGCACGCCGCGTATCTCGCGCACCATCGTGTCGGTCAGGGGATGATCGGCCTTGTTGATCACGATCACGTCGGGGATCTCCATCACGCCCGCCTTGAGCGCCTGGATCGAGTCGCCGGAGCCGGGCATGAGCACGAGCACGATCGTGTCGGCGTGGTCGATGATGTCGATCTCGGCCTGCCCCACGCCGACGGTCTCAATGAAGACGTCCTCACGGCCGGCCGCATCGAGCAGCAGAGCCGCCTGCAGCGCCGCCTCCGAGAGGCCGCCGAGCGCGCCGCGATTGGCCATCGAGCGGATGAAGACGCCCCTGTCGAGGAAGTGCTCGGAAAGGCGGATGCGGTCTCCCAGCAGCGCCCCCTGCGTGAACGGAGAGGACGGGTCGATCGAGAGAACTCCGACGCTCCGCCCGGCTTCGCGGCGCGCCTTCGTCAGCGCGCCGATCAGGGTCGACTTGCCGACCCCGGGCGGGCCGGTGAAGCCGACCACCTCGGCGTGCCCGGTGTGCGGGTAGACCTCCCGCACGAGCTCCCACCCCTCCGGCCGGTCGTTCTCGACGAGCGTGATCGCGCGCGCGAGCGCGCGGCGGTCGCCTTCGAGCAGGCGCTTGGCGAGCGTCGGGTCGGCCATCGAGCGCGCAATCATCGCAGGGCAGCATCTGCCCGGCGGTCCCTTACGATTCACACGGCATGGGTCTAGTGGCCGATCCGACGGGAGCGCACCCTGAAGGGCGCGCTCCGAAGAGCGCAAGCACGCAGACGGGCGTCTCGCGCGCCGATCAGGTGCGCCGTGCGCCCGCGCCGCCGCACGGCGGCCCGCTCGCGCTGCTGCGCTTCATGCGCGCCAAGCGCATGCTCACCTGGAACCACGTGACCCTGCTCGCGAGGCTCGCGTGGCTGAAGCTGCGTTTCGGCAAGCGCCTGCAGACGGACGGGATCTGCTTCGTATGCCCCAAGGTGCAGCTCGAGATCGGCCGTGACGCGACGCTGCGGATCGGTCGCTGGGCGTGGATCGGACACGGCTGCAAGGTGCGCGTGCACGAGGGCGAGGTGAGCATCGGCGCGAAGACGGTGATCGGCCAGGAGTGCACGATCTCCGCCTACCAACACGTCTCGATCGGCCGCGAGTGCATCGTCGCCGACCGCGTAATGATGATCGACTTCGACCATGGCGTCACCGAGGTCGAGCGGCCGATCCGACTGCAGGGCATCTACAAGCGCGACGTGCACGTAGGGCACAACGTCTGGATCGGCTACGGCGCGTGCGTGCTGCGCGGGGTCAGCATCGGCGACAACAGCGTGATCGGCACGAACGCCGTCGTGACGAGGTCCTTCCCCGCCAACGCGGTCCTCGCCGGGGTGCCCGCACAGGTGGTGCGCATGCGTCAGGCGCCGACCTCGATGCGCTGGGAGTAGCCGTGGCTCTCGAAGTGCAACCCACGCAGAACCGCGTTCAGGAGAACGCCGTCTCCTACGCCCTGCACACGGAGTGCGGTCCCAGGTTTCGGGCCGTGTTGCGCAGGCTCGTCGACGACGGCGCCAAGCGCTTCTTCGACGTCGGCGGCGGCGCACTGCCGGCCCTCCCGCTCGGCAGGATCCGCGCGTGCGGGCTCGAGTACGTCCTCCTCGACGCGTCGGCCGACGAGCTCGCCAAGGCGCCGGACGGCTACGAGGGGGTGCAGGCTGACGTCCTCGATACGCGGGCCCTAGCGGAGCTCGTGCGGGAGCGAGGCCTGGCCGATGCGGTGATCAGCCACTGGACCGCCGAGCATATTCCGAGCGGCGAGCAATTCCACCGGAACGTGTTCGATCTGCTGCGCCCGGGCGGCACCGCTGTGCATCTCTTCCCCACGCTCTACGCGGTGCCCTTCGTGATCAATCGCATCCTGTCCCCCGAGCGTTCTTCGACGTTCCTGTTTCGCGTACACCGCGCGCGCAAGGTGAAGTTCCCTGCCTACTACTCCTGGTGCCGCGGCCCAAGCCGGCGTCAGCTCCGCCGGCTTGTTGCGATCGGCTACACGGTGGAGTCCTATACGGGTTTCTTCGGCCACTACTTCTACGCCCCTGTCAAGCCTGTGCATCGGGCCCACGAGCACATCGCGGAGATGCTCGTGGAGCATCCGGTGCCGGCGCTGACCAGCTTTGCCCTGGTCGTGCTCAAGCGACCAGCGTGAGCCGATGCCGGCGAAGCTGCTGCTGCAATCCCACTGCCCGCCGCACTACGGCCTCATCATCAGCGACCTACGCGCATCGACGGCAAGGTTGCGCAGGCTCTCCGGCCGGTGAGTCGGGCCTTTGCCGAGCGCCCGGCGAAGGCCATCGCGATGCTGCTCGAACCGCTGCCGCGCATACGGGGCGGCAATCGCCCGCGAGCACATAAAGGCCCAGTCGCTTGCCTGCAGCGCCAGCAGCTCGCGGATCGCGGCGTCGCCCACCGGGCCGGACGCGTGCAGCACATCGAGCTCGGCTGCGCGCGCGCCGAACGCGATGTCCGCGACGGCAGGACCCGACCAGGTTGACAGGTCGCCGTTGAGCCCCCAGCTGCTGGGCTCCCAACCCTCGCCCCCCGGCGCGTGGACGGTTGGGCGAGCGCCGCCGGCTTGCGCGATCGTCGCGGCGCTCACCGTCGCGTCGCGCTCGAGCGCGTCGTCGAGCCGGATCAATTCCAGGCCTTGGCGCGAGGACTCATCGAGCACTGCTGCAAGCCACGCCACGCCCTCATACCACCAGTGCCCGAGCAGCTCGGTGTCGAGCGCACACACCACCAGTCCGCCGTCCGGCAGCTCGCGCGCGGGCAGCGACTCGCGCGCCCGGCGCAGGCGGAGCAGCGTGCGGGCGACGAAGTCGGCCGCGTGCTCTCGCGTCAGCGCGAGCGCCGCGTCATGGTCATAGGGCGCGCCCGAGTTGCTCCATGGGTTGTGGTGGTGGACGGTGTGGTGGTGATAGTCGCGGTAGCCACGCGCGGCGGGATAGCCGGTCTCACTCCAGACCAGCGCCATGGTCGCGCGGTCGATCGGTACGAGGACGACGCCCGCCTCGCCGAGGAGCGCCCGCAGATGCGCTGGCGAGCCGAGACCCAAGGAAGCGGTGAGCTCAACGCAGCACGCGGCGACGCCGGCCTCCGCAAGCGTCGGCTCGAGCCAGGGCGCGAACCCGCACTCGGGCAGCCAGAAGCCACCGCGCCAGCCCCCGCCGAAGCGACGACGGTGGGACTCGATGCCAGCGCGGACCTGCAGCCGCACGCCGGCATCGCTGGCGAGCAGCGGCAGCACGGCGTGGGTGGCCGCCGACGTCCACTGCGCGTAGGGCGCGAGCGCGCCGAGAAGGTCTCCGCCGCGCGCCTGCAGGGCAGCGAGCGCGTGCGCGTAGTCCAGCCAGGATCGATCGAGCTCGGCCGCGAGCTCGGCGTGACCAGCAGCGCGCATACCGGCGGCGTCCTCGGCGTGGGTGCTGCGACGCACGTCCTCGACGAAGCTCGGGAAGCGCTCCTGCAGGCCCGGCGCTTCGAGCTGGTCGCAGAGCACGGGCGTCAGCGACAGCGACAGCGGCGCGCCGCGGTCGAGCAGCTCCAGCAGCGGCAGGTAGCTGCACGCGATCGCCTCCCAGAGCCACTCCTCGCCGAAGGGCCACGTGCCGAAGCCCTCGACGTAGGGCATGTGGGTGTGCAGGACGATCGCCAGCGCGCCGCGTTCGCGGCCGCTCACGGCCGGCACACCGCGACGAAGTCGAGCGCCCGTGCCAGGCGCCCGGCGGGCCCGGCGCGCAGCGAGAAGTCGCTCGTCGCGATCGCCGGTGTGAACCATCCGTAGAAGCGATCGGTCAGCCCCAGGCGCTGATGGAGCGCGTCCCAGCCGGCGCGCAGCGCGAGCTCGTGGGCGCGCAGCTTGCGCGCGTGGAAGAGGCCGAGGATCTCCACGTGCTCGAAGTGCTCGCGGCAGAGGCGCTCGAACTCGTGAAGGCGGTACTCGTGCACGTGCCACGGGTTGCCCGACCGCGGCTCCCCGGCGGGGGCGAGCGTGAGCACGTTGGGCGTGGAGACGTACGCGCAACCCGTGCCGCCGACGAGCGAGCGGAAATGGGACAGCACGGCGCCAGGGTTCTCGAGGTGCTCGATTGTCTGTAGGAACACGACGCTGTCGGCCGGCTCGCGGTAGCCCTCCACGAGCGCGCGCTCGAAGCGGATGTTCTCGGCGCGATAGCGCATGCGAGCGTGCTCGTGGGCCTCGGGATTGGCATCGACGCCGACCACGCTGCGGGCGCTGCGCGCGAGCACCTCGGTGCCGTAGCCCTCGCCGCAGGCCATGTCGATCACGCGCTGTCCCGCGACGCGAGCGGCGATCCATTGATAGACGACCAGGTGGCGGCGAAACCAGTAGTTCTCCGCAGGCACGTCGGGAAGCGTGCGCTCACCGGTCAGCGCAAGCGGTGGCACGCCGTCGGGCTGGTCGCGCTGGACGTAGAGGGTCGAGTTCAAGCGGTCGCTGCGCCGGGCGGCGCGGTCGGGGCCCCCTGCGTGGGCCGGGCGCGCGAGTATATGGTGCTGCCTCGTGCCGTCCCTCCTCAGCTCCGAGCAGATCCGCGACGCGAACACCCGCTATCACGACGTCGCGGCGGGCCACTACGACGCCAAGTGGGGCATCGACTTCGGCGACAGCGGGCGCGAGCAGGTCACGGCCAAGGTGCGCAAGGCGCTGGGCCGCCAGCCGGCGCGCTTCCGGCGCTCGTTGGAGATCGGCTCGGGCACCGGCTACTTCACGCTCAACCTGTTACAGGCCGGACTGATCGGGCAGGCGACCTGCAGCGACATCTCGCCGGGCATGCTGCGCACGCTCGAGGGCAACGCGCGCAGGCTCGGCCTGCGAGTCGAGACCGCTCCTGCGGACGCCGAGCGGCTGCCGTTCGAGGACGCCAGCTTCGACCTCGTGCTCGGCCACGCGGTCCTGCACCACATCCCAGACCTCGGCCGCGCCTTCGCCGAGTTCGAGCGCGTGCTCGCGCCGGGCGGCACCGTGCTGTTCGCGGGCGAGCCCTCGCGCTACGGCGACCTGCTCGCGAACGTGCCCAAGCGCTGCGCCACGGTGCTCGCGCCATTCTGGCGTCGCGCGCTGGGCGCCGCCCGCGCCGAGCAGGACGAGGGCCAGAACTCCGACGCCGCGCTCGAGGGGGTGGTGGACGTGCACGCCTTCGCGCCCGGCGAGCTCGCCGGCCACGCGCGTGCGGCAGGCCTTCAGGACGTGCGCGTCGGCGGTGAGGAGCTGCTTGCCAACTGGTTCGGCTGGACCAACCGCACGCTCGAGGCGACGGCCGAGCCCGGCGACGTGCCCTGGGCATGGCGCATATACGCCTATCGCGGCTACCTCGTGCTCCAGGAGCTCGATCGTCGCGCGCTCGAGTCGCGCCTGCCGGCCGCGATCTTCTACAACCTCATGCTCACCGCGCACAAGCGCGACTGAGTCATGCTCACCGCGCACAAGCGCGACTAAGTCATGCTCACCGCGCACAAGCGCGCCTGAGTCGTGCTCACCCAGCACACGCGCGAGCGAGCGGCCGCGCCCCGGGCCCCCGCCGCCGCGAGCGCAGCTTCTCGCCCGCACCCGCGCGCTGCGCCTAGACTTGGCGCGATGGAGAAGCAGACCGCCAGCGGCTACCCGCTGTTCCCGCTCGGCATCGTCGCGCTGCCCAGCGAGGGCGTGCCCCTGCATATCTTCGAGGACCGCTACCGGCGCATGATCGAGGGCTGTCTCGAGGCCACCCCCGGGACCCTGGAGCGCTCCTTCGGAATCCTCTGGCTCTCCGACGACGAGCTCAAGCCGGTCGGCTGCACGTGCGAGGTCGAGCAGGTTCTCGAGCGCACACCCGACGGGCGGCTGAACATCCTCGCGCGCGGTCAGCTTCCGTTCCGGCTGCTCGAGCGCCAGGACGACCTCCCCTACCCGGCCGGCGTGGTGGAGTTCCTGCAGGACGACGATGAGGAGGGTCAGCCCGAGCTCGCACAGTCGGCGCGCGAGCTCTACAGGGAGCTGGTCAGGCAGGCCACCGACCGCGAGATCGGACCCGAGGAGCTCGGCGAGATGTCCGCCTATCGGATGGCGGCGACGGTCGAGTTCGAGACGCAGGCCAAGCAGGAACTGCTCGAGCTGCGCTCGGAGGACGCGCGTATGAGGCAGCTCGCGCTGCTGCTGGAGTCCGCGATCGAGCGGCTCGAGCTGCTCGAGCGTGCACAGGCGCGCGCTCGCTCAAACGGCAAGGTCCGCTTCGCCTAGCCTAGCTGCGGGCTCCTGCGCGCTTGCCAGAGCGCCAGACGGGCCGCTCGCGCCCACGACCCGTCTGCGCGATACTGCCCCGACACGGTGTCGGGTGAGGGGATAAGCGTCGCGCGCAGCTGGTTCGAGACATGGAACCGTGGCGACCTCGACGCCTTCATCGAGCTGTATGCCATCGACGCCGAGGTGTCGCCGCCTCAGGGTTGGGTCGAGGCCGGAACCGTCGAGGGCCGGCCCGCGATCCGCCGGTTCTTCGACGGCCTAAGGGAGGCCTGGGCCGGCGAAGACACAGCGATCCTTCGTGAGCTGTTCAGGAGCGGAGACGAGGTCGTCTCGCGCATGGACTGGCGGTCCGCGGTCGAGCGAGCGGCATAGATACGCATCTCGGCATCACGAACGTCAGCACGATCGTGGGCGGCAAGATCGTCCGCCAGCGCCACTATCTGGACCACGCCGAGGCCCTCGAGGTCCTCGGGCTGCCCCAGTAACGTGGGCCTGCGCCCGGCTATTCGGGCACGCGGCAGACCTGTTGGGCTACCTGCAGCACGAACAGGGCGAGCTCGTGCAGCACGTGCGGCTGCGAGGCGGAGTTGTCGCTGAAGCTCACGGTGCCGTTTTCGTCGCGCACCGCGTAGCTGTAGACCGAGCCCGGGCGCGGCGGAAGGCTGAGCCGTTCGGAGGCCGGCGTGCGCAGTTCTTCCTGGATCGCGCGTGCCTGCACGAGCTGCGGATCGCTGAGCTTGAGGATCGGGCCGTTGTCGCAGCGCACCACGCCTTCTTCGTTTACGAGGATCGTCAAGCGCTGTGCGGGCGCAGGCCCGGTGCGGGTGACCACGAACAGGTCAGCGGCCGTGACCCCGCCGCAGCTCGTGAGGCCCGCAAGCGGCGCGAGCGCAGCCGCGCCTAAGAGCACTCGCCGGACCGAGCTCGCGCTCACAGGCTCACCGCGACGCCGCCCCGCCGGGGGTCGCCGGCGCCGCTCAGCTTTCCCTCGCGCCGGAGCGCCGCCTGTACCCCGCCGAAGAACAGGTTGAGCGCTGCGAAGCGCACGACGCGCAGCGCGTCGTCCATCCCTTCCAGCGCGATCCCCGGCTCGGCGAAGAGCGTGCCGTCCTCGAAGTGCAGCCGCGGCGCTCGCACGGCCGCGCGTGCCCCGAGTCCATGATCAACGACGCCGACAATCGTCTGCAGCAGCGCCGAGCGGATGCGGCTCGAGCCCGCGCTGCCGAGCACGAGCTCGACCTCGCCCGCACGCATCACCACCGTTGGCGCCATCATGCTCGGCATCCGCCGCCCGGCCGGGTGCAGGTGCCAGCCCAGCGGGTTCAGATCGGCCTCGCCCATGACGTTGTTGAGGTGCAGGCCGGTTCCCGGCACGACGACACCGGAACCCTCGCCGTTCGTGCACGTCGCGCTGCATGCGCGGCCCTCGGCGTCGATCACCGAGATATGCGTGGTCGAGCCGAGGCGGCGGCCGAGGAAGCGCTCGAGGAAGTCCTCCTGGTCGAGGCTTTCGACGAACTCCTTCGTGCGCTCCGACTGCGCGGCCGCCATCGCGTCGACGACCCCGCGCAGCGTCGGCGGCGATGGTTCGCGGTCGAGCAGCGCGAGCGCGTAAGCGAGCAGGATGCCGCCGGCGGAGGGAGGCGGGTTCGTGAGGATCTCACGATCGCGGTAGGCGATCTGCACGGGGCGGCGCTCGACGGCCTCGTAGGCGGCGAGGTCCTCGCTCGTAACCGAGCCGCCGCGGTCGCGCAGCCACTGCACCACCGCCGACGCGATGTCGCCGCGGTAGAAGGGGCGTGGACCCTCGCTCGCGAGCCGCAGAAGCGCCTCGCCGAGCTCGGGGTTGCGCAGCAGCTCGCCCTGCCTGAGCACCCGCCCGCCGGGAGCGAACAGCGCGGCGGCCTCCGGGGTCGAGGTGAGCAGCCCGGCGAGGATCTCCGCGACGTAGGCCTGACCGGCGTTGAGCACGACGCCCTCCCGCGCGAGCCGCGCCGCGGGCGCGGCGAGGTCCTCCAGCGGAACGCTGCCCCAGCGGCGCATCGCCTCGCAGACACCGGCCGGCGCGCCGTAGACCCCGCAGGAGGCGGGACCGATGTGGAACAGCTGCTCGGCGTCCCCGAACGACACCGGCAGCGCGTAGAGCTCCGCCTCCGAGCCGTCGCCGGCGCGGCTCGGCGCCTCCACGAAGAAGTCGAGCAGGACCGCCTCACCGGTCTCGCCGCCGGCGACGAGCATGTATCCGCCGGCACCGAGACCGGTGAGCAGAGGCTCGGTCACGAACGATGTCAGCATCGCCGCCACGGCCGCGTCGACGGCGTTGCCGCCCTCACGCAGCACCCGCGCTCCGGCCTCTGCGGTGAGCGGATGGCCGGCCGCGACGACGCCCTTCTCACCCTCGGCCATAGCTCAGCGATACCACAGGCGCGGCGGCGCTGCCGGCTGGCGGCGGCGCGCTGCCCCGGTTCAGGAGCCGGGGATGAACTCGGGCACTTCGAGCTCGTCGAGCCCGCCCCGGCGGCGAGCACCCTGCGGGCGCTCGCGGGGCGCGTTCGCTTCGCGAGCGCGCTGCACCCTGACCTCGCCGGCCGCCGGCTCGCGCAGCCGTTCCACGCTCCTGCGCCGGCCCTCATCACCGTATCCGGTGGCCACGACGGTGACCCACACCTGATCGTCGAGCTTCTCGTCGACCATCGCCCCGAAGATGATGTTCGCGTCGGGATGCGCCGCCTCGGCGACGGACTTCGCGGCCTCGTTGACCTCCCACAGCGACAGGTTCGTGCCTCCGGTGATCGACAGCAGGATCGAGCGCGCGCCGTCCATCGAGGTTTCGAGCAGCGGCGAGGAGACGGCCTGCATCGCGGCCTCCGTCGCGCGGTTCTCGCCCACGCCCATGCCGATCCCGAGCAGCGCGCTCCCGGCCGAGCTCATGATCGTGCGCACGTCTGCGAAGTCGAGGTTGATGAGGCCCGGCAGCGTCACCAGGTCGGAGATGCCCTGCACGCCCTGGCGAAGGACATCGTCGGCGACCCGGAACGCCTCGACCATCGCGGTCTGCTTGTCGAGCACCGCCAGCAGCCGGTTGTTGGGGACCACGATCAGCGTGTCGACCTCTTCGGCAAGCGCGCTCACGCCCCGCTCGGCCTGCTCGCCGCGCCTGCTGCCCTCGAACCCGAACGGCTTCGTCACGATCGCGACTGTGAGCGCGCCGAGTTCGCGCGCGATGCGCGCGACGATAGGCGCGGCCCCGGTTCCCGTGCCGCCACCCGCGCCGGCGGTGATGAAGATCATGTCCGAGCCCTTCAGCAGGGCCTTCATGCGGTCGTAGTCCTCCATCGCCGCCTGGCGACCGATGTTCGCGTCCGAGCCCGAGCCGAGACCCCGCGTGAGCTCTGCGCCGATGTGCAGCGTGATGTCCGCGGTGGACTGCTGCAGCGATTGCAGATCGGTGTTGACGGCCAGGAACTCGATCCCCTCGACCTCGGCCTCGACCATGCGGTTGACGGCGTTCACGCCGCCGCCGCCGACGCCGACGACGCGGATCACGGGCTGTCCTAGCTGGGCGGGCGCGCGCTGGCGCTCGTGCTCGGGGCCGAGACCGGCGGCGTAGGCGCCGTAGTCGCGGGCGGTCGTCTCGCGCTGGTCGGGATCGATCAGCCGCGCGCTGGCAGGCCGCTCCATCACGTCCTCGGGGATCTCGGAGGAGAACGCATGGCGCAGGCGCTCGCGCGGGGAGGGCACATGCGTCTCGGGCTCCGCCGCGGGGCGTGCTGAGGCCCCCAGAGCCGGATGGGGAAGCCCGCTCTCACGGGGGTGGACCGGCGGCACGTGCTCGGAGCCGCGCCCGATCGCGTCTGCCGAGCTGTGCTCGGCCCCGGCCTCGGTGCCGCTCTCCTCCTCCATCTCCGTCTTGCGGAAGAGGGCCGCTAGCGGCCCTTCGCGCATACTCGCGCGTTTAGCGTTGGCCATGGGTGAGAACCTCCTGCGCGAGTTGCCGGTATGACTGAGCCGCGACGCCGTCCGGCTCGTACTTCAGCACCGACATGCCCTTGACGGGCGCCTCGGCGAAGCGCACGGTCTTACGGATGCGCGAAGCGAACACGCGGTCCCCGAAGTTCTCCTCGAGGATCTCGATCGCCTCCTTGGCGTGGATCGTTCGCGTGTCCACCAACGTTGGCAGGATACCCTCGATTTCGACGTCCGGATTGAGATTCTCACGGATCATCGCGAGCGTGTTCTGCAGCTGGATCAGCCCGCGCATCGAGAGATACTCGCATTGGACGGGGACGATCACCTTGTCAGCCGCGGTGAGCGCGTTGATCGTCAGCAGCCCGAGGCTGGGAGGCGTGTCGATGCAGATGAAGTCGTAGTCGTCGAGGATCGGCTCGAAAGCCTTCTGCAGCGCCCGCTCGCGGCCGATCATCGTCGACATCGCGATCTCGGCCCCGGCGAGGTCGATCGACGCGCACGCGACGTCGATCTCGCGCTTGCGGATCACCTCCCTGATCGAGACCTTGTGCACCAGCACGTCGTACATCGAGCGCTCGAGGGTGTCCGGGTCGATCCCCTGGGACATCGTGAGGTTGCCCTGCGGATCCATGTCCACGCACAGCACGCGATGGCCCTCCTCGGCGAAGGCGGCCGCGAGGTTCAGCGTCGTAGTCGTCTTTGCGACGCCGCCCTTCTGGTTGGCGAACGCGATGACCTTCGCACTTCCTTCCACGGTGGCTCCGATAATCGATTGCGGGAAAGCCGTCCGGTGGGTATTCGCATAGGCGGGGGCGATTCCTGCACGAGAACTACGATCCCGGCATGGCCCCAACGGAGCTCAGCGGCGCCGCGGGACTGCGCGAGCGGCTCGCGGACAAGCGCATCGTGATCTGCGTCGGCGCGGGCGGCGTCGGCAAGACGACCACCTCGGCGGCGCTCGCTCTCGCGCTGGCGCTCGAGGGGCGCAAGGTCGCCGTGGTCACGATCGACCCCGCGCGGCGCCTGGCTGCGGCGCTGGGGCTGGGCGAGCTCTCCGGCGAGCCGCGGCGGATCGCGCCGGAGGCGTTCGCCGAGCACGGCCTGCATGCCGAAGGCGAGCTGTGGGCGATGATGCTCGACGCCAAGCGCACGTTCGACGAGATCATCACGCGGCTGGCGCCGGACGCGAGCGCGCGCGAGGAGATCCTCGCCAACCCCATCTACCGGGAGCTCTCCACCGCGGTGGCGGGTTCGCACGAGCTGAGCGCGATCGCGAAGCTCTATGAGCTCTACGAGGAGCACGACTTCGACGTGATCGTGCTCGACACGCCGCCCTCGCGCAACGCGCTCGACTTCCTCAGCGCGCCGACGCGCCTGATCGGCTTCCTGGAAGGCCGCGCGCTGCAGGTGTTCCTCGCCCCCGGCGGGCTCACGGCGAGGCTGTTCGGGCGCGGCACGGCGCTCGTGTTCGCGATCTTCGCGCGCGTTACCGGAGTCGACATGCTCGCCGAGCTGTCGTCGTTCTTCCGCTCGCTCTCGAGCGTGACCGAGGGCTTTGGCGAGCGCACCCGCAGCGTCGCCGCTCTGCTGCGCGCCCCCGAGACGACCTTCCTGATCGTCACCTCGCCCGAGCCCGAGCCCGCGCGGGAGGCGCGCTTCCTGGCCGACCGCCTGGCGGCGTCCGGCATGCCGACGGGCGGCCTCGTCGTCAATCGCGTCCACGACGACGGGCTCGGCGGCCGCTCAGCAGCCGACGTGAGCGCGCTCCTGCAGCCGCAGCTCGGCCGCGAGCTGGCCGCACGCGTGGCGAGCAACCTCGCCGACTTCGACGCGCTCGCGCGCCGCGATCGGGACACGATCGAGGAGCTTCAGGGCGCGGTCGGGCAGGGGCCGCCGATCCTCGTGCCCCAACTAGACGGAGAGATCCAGGACCTCCTGGGCCTCTCCCATGTAGCCCAGCATCTGCTCGACTGAAACGGGTCCGGCGCCGGCCACCGGCGCGCCGTCCTGCGCATGCTCGGGCGCCAGCGGCCCCGCAGCGGCTGCGGCGGACTGCTGATCGTGCTCGGGCTCGAGCAGAATCTCGTCCGCGATCCGGCGCAGGTCGACGTCGAGGTGGCCGCAGATGACGTCGCGCAGGAGCGCGCGCAGATGATCGCCCAGCTCGCTAACGAGCGCGAATCCGCCCGCGTCCTCGCTCGCGCTGCCGTCGATCACAGCTCGCTCGAGCGCGAGCGCCGCGATCGTGCGCTCGGTCAGCTCCCGGCGCCGCGGCGGTGTCGCGCACAGCGCCGCGAGCCTGCCCGGCAGCATGCCGCTGGCGCTGCCCTCCGGCTCGAGCAGCACGCGCAGCGCCAGCAGGTCGTCGCTCAGCGCCTCGTACGGGCTCTCGCGCTCGCAGCCGAGCTCGAAGCGCCGCAGCGCCCACGCGATCTCGTTGTCGGCCGGCGCGCGGCGCGAGACCAGGTTGCAGAAGGCGCGCAGCTCGTCCTCCTGCTCGGCCGTGACGAGCAGGATCCCGCGCGGCCTGCCCCCGGTGCCGAGCGCCAGCGGCGTCCAGGCGCCGCCAGCCGTGCGCGAGTAGGCCAGCGCTCCGAGCGTGAGACGACCGTCGCCGAACAGGCGCAGGGCTCGCAGCAGGTCGCGCAGCACGGCGCGGCCCTCGGCGAGCGCGCGCGCCGGGTGCTCGTCGCGCAGGCTCAGCACCGCCACGAGGTGAGAGGTGGGCGCCTCCTGGCCGAGCGTCGCCGGGCGGACGCCCTCGGGCAGGCCCTCGACCGCCTCCGGATGGGCGATCGTAAGTCCGCTCGTCAGCTGGATCTGCTCGGAGGCAATCGTCAGGCCGTGGAGCGTGGCCACCAGGGTCACGGCCGCCCCGTCGGCGCCTGCCGCCTGCTCGAGCCGCGTGATCGCCGACTGCAGCCGCTCGGCACGCACCTCGAAGGTGCTCTGTTCGGCGAACACGTCGGCCAGCAGCGCCCGCAGCGCCATCCGCGCACGGGCGCCCTTGGTCGCGCGGGGACCGGCTTCGATCCCGGACGCAGCCAGATAGCGGTCCAACCCCTCGTAGAGCGCGAGCCGCGCCGCGGCCTCGCCGTGGCTCGAGAGCGCTTCGATCTCGGGCTGGCGCTGAGCGATGTAGTCGGCGGTCAGAGGGCGGTAGCAGTAGAGCGACGGGCCGCCGCGGCCGGATCTCGTCTCGACCTCGAACGGGATCTCGGCGCCGGCGGCGACGTCGACCTGAAGGCGCTCGCCGGCCTCCTGCACGTAGGAGGCGAGCGCGGAATGAAGCTGAGGAGAGCGCATGGTGCGCTGACTTCGCTGCGCGTCGGGCTGCTCCTCCGCGCGAACCGCCTCTTGCAGCGCCGGCGAGCGCGAGAGCGCCCCTGCGCACGGCCCCGGAGGACCCGACGCGTCGAAGGGCGCTGCTTCTCAAACGAGTGCTGAGCCGGGGGCGAGCGCGTTCGCTCAGGCGGGCTGGAGATCTGCGCCGGCGCGCTCGAAACACTCCGCCCCGAGCCACTCTTCGCCGTAGGCGCGCATGTCATCGATGATCGGCACGAGCGCGCGGCCCTTCTCCGTGAGCGCGTACTCGACGCGCGGGGGTACCTCGGGGAAGGTGTGGCGTTCGACGATGCCCTCCTCCTCAAGGCCGCGTAGCCGCAGCGAGAGGGTGCGAGGGCTGATCCCCGCGAGCGAGCGTTCGAGCTCGCAGAAGCGCGCACGTCCTTCGGCGAGGTCGCGGATCACGAGCAGCGTCCACTTTCCGCACACGATCTCCGCGGTCAGGCACACCGGACATGTCTCATCGACGGCCATTTCTCCCTTTACTTTACCAATTGAAGTAAAGGGAAGGCCGGTGCGGAGCGGCGCTCAGGCGCTTACGCCGCGTTCAGCGACGGCTTCGAGTCGTCGTCGCGCTTCGCTTCGGCGGAAGCGACGTCCTCCATCGTCGTGCCGCGGCGGCCGTCGGCCTGCATGAGCAGCTTGAAGTCGTGCGGGCTCGAGGCGACGCGCATCGCGTCCTCGAACGTGACGCGACCGGCCTTAACGTGGCCGAAGAGCGCCTGGTCGAAGGTCTGCATGCCGTAATAGGCCCCGGAGGTGATCACCTCGACGAGTTTGCCCGTCTGCGCGGGGTCGAGGATCATGTCGCGCACGCGGCCGGTCATGCGCATGATCTCGCACACGGCCACGCGACCGCCGTCGGCGCCCGGCACCAGGCGCTGGGAGATCACGCCCTTGACGGTGCCGGCGATCATGCTGCGCGCCTGACCGTGCTGGTGGGGAGGGAAGAAGTCGAGCATGCGGTTGATCGACTCGGTCGCGTCGACGGTGTGGATCGTCGAGAGCACGAGGTGCCCCGTCTCGGCGGCCGACAGCGCGGTCTGGACGGTCTCCTCGTCTCGCATCTCGCCGACGAGGATCACGTCGGGGTCCTGACGCAGCACCCTGCGCAGGGCGCGCTTGAAGGATGCCGTGTCCATGCCCACCTCGCGCTGGTTGATCGCCGAGCGCTTGTCCTCGTGGACGAACTCGATCGGGTCCTCGATCGTGACGATGTGCTTGCTCATCGTGTTGTTCATGTGATCGATCATCGCCGCGAGCGTCGTCGACTTTCCGGAGCCGGTCGTGCCGGTCAGCAGGATGATCCCGCGCTCCTCCTCGGCCAGTTCGCGCACGACGTCGGGCAGCGCAAGTTCTTCGATCGTGCTGATGCGGTGGGGGATCGCGCGACAGACCATCGAGATCGAGCCGCGCTGCTGGAAGGCGTTGATGCGGAAGCGTGCCACCCCGGAGATTTCGAAGGAGAAGTCCACCTCTCGGTCACGACCGAACTCCTCGAGCTTGGCCTCATCGCTGAGCAGCGTGTGCAGCGCCTCCTCGGTGTCGGCGTCGCTGAGCGGCTCCGCCCGGCCATCGACGCCGAGCTCGCCGTTTACGCGATAGAGAGGAGCGGTTCCGACCTTCAGGTGTAGATCCGAGCCCTGTTTCTCAACGAGCTCGCGCAGGGCTGCCGTGACATCGAAGGCGCCCCCGTGATCGTCGCGGTCGTCGTCGACTTCGACCGTGCCGCCGCGATCGTCAACTTCGAACATGCCCTCCAGATCGGCAGCCGCGGGCGTCGGCTTGAGCCCCGCAGGGGCGCATGGACGATCGCGGCGAGCCGTCAGGCGACGTCGCGGAGCTTCTGCGCCTCCGCGAGGCTCTGCAGCTTCTTCAGCGACTGGTTCTCGATCTGGCGGATGCGCTCGCGGGTCACGTTGAACGTGCGACCTACCTCGTCGAGCGTGCGCGGATGCTCGCCGCCGAGACCGTAGCGAAGCTCGAGTACGCGGCGTTCGCGGTAGGAGAGGTTCTCGAGCGCCTCGCGCAGGGCCTCCTTCGTGAGGATCTCGGCGGCGCGCTCGTAAGGGGACTCCGCGCGCTCGTCGGCGATGAACTGACCGAACTCGGACTCCTCCTCGTCCCCGACGGGCTTCTCCAGCGACACCGGCGCCTGCGCGGAGCGCTTTATCGAGTCGACCTCGTCGGGATCGATCCCGGTCACCTCGGCGATCTCGTCGGCGGTCGGCTCGCGGCCGAGCTCGGTCACGAGCTTGCGCTCGGCGCGGCCGATCTTGTTGAGCTTCTCGACGACGTGCACGGGGATGCGGATCGTGCGCGCCTTGTCGGCGAGCGCACGCGCGATCGCCTGGCGGATCCACCAGGTCGCGTAGGTCGAGAACTTGAAGCCCTTGCGGTAGTCGAACTTCTCCGCGGCGCGCACGAGGCCGAGCGTCCCCTCCTGGATCAGGTCCAGGAACGGCAGGCCCTGGTTGCGGTAGTTCTTCGCGATCGAGACAACGAGGCGCAGGTTCGACTCGACCATCTTCTGCTTCGCGTCGAGGTCGCCCCGCTCGATGCGCTTGGCGAGGTCCACCTCCTCCTGGGCGGTCAGCAGCCGCACCTTGCCGATGTCCTTCAAGAACAGCTGCAGCGAGTCGGTCGTCATGTCGGGCTTCAGGTCCAGCGCCGTTTTCGCTTTGCGGCGACCGCGCTTGTCCGGCGCGCGCTCGAGCTGCGCGGAGGCGGCGATCGCCGGGTCGATGTCCTCGACGAGCTCGATCTCCGAGCGCTCGAGGAAGCCGTGCAGCTCTTCGACGTCCGACTCGTCGAGGTCGAGCTCGGACATCGCCTTGGCTATCTCCGCGTAGGAGAGGACCCCTACTTGCTGTCCCTTGGCCAGCAGGCCCTTGACCTCATCCAGCTCCTGCAGCTCGACTACTGACATTCGTGGTTTCCGTTTCTCGCTCGATCGACAACTCGCACGCGACCGCTCGGACCTCACGGCCGTGGCCGGGAGCAGCTACCCGCCGGACATAGACCGCAGCCCTCCCGACGTTACAACCCGATTCCGGTGCTGCCTCATGCTAACGCGTCGCCGTCGATATCGGACCGGCTCAACGGGGCCTTGAAACACGGTCCCCGCCGCTCGTACTCGCCTCGCGCGAGCCGCTCGGCGCCCCCTGCGCGCCCCGGCGCGCTCCCTTAAGCAATGATGTGCACGTGTCCGTGCCCGGCGACAGCGAGCCTCCCACGCCCACCCACGAGGAGAGCACGGGAGTCCTCGCAGCGCTGCCGCGCACACGGCCGCAGCGCTCCACGCGCAGACGCATCGCAGCCCGAGGCAACGGCTCGGCGGCGCCTGCGCTCTCCGCCGCCGACGCGCCGCAGGCCCCAAGCGTGGATGATCGCGCGCCCGGGCGGGCACACGACGCGGGCAAAGCCCGCACGGCGCCCCCGGCGGGCAAAGCCCACAAGGCGCCCGTGCCCGAAAAAACCCGTAGAGCGTCCGAGGGCGGCAAAACCCGCAAGGCGCCAGAGGCCGGGGCGCGAGCCGGCAAAGCCCGCAAACCGAAGTCGTCCGCCGCGAAGTCGTCCGCCGCGAAGTCGTCCGCCGCGAAGTCGAGCGCCAAGGCCGGCTCCGCCGCGCCGGCAACCGCGAAGACCGCGAAAACCCGCGCCTCCGTGCCCAGCGCCGGCACCTCCGGCACTGCCAGGTCCGGCACTGCCCGGTCCAGCGCTGCCAGGTCCAGCGCTGCCAGGTCCAGCGCTGCCAGGTCCAGCGCTGCCAGGTCCGGCGCTGCCCGGTCCGGCGCTCCGGGACCCGGTCCGGTCAGGGCCGAGCGCGAGACCACCAGGCGTGTAAAGTCGGCGCCCGCCGCGGCTGCCGGGCCGAGCGCCGGCGCGGCGAAAGGACGCGCCGGTGGACGTCGGGTCGCGCCGCAACGCCGCGCCGAGCAGACGCAGCCCAGGGCAGTGCCGCGTCAAGGCTTCGCCAGCGACGGCGAGCGCGTGAGCGGGCCCGTTCAGCCGCCGGGCGGCGCCGAGCTGATCGCGACCGCCGCCGAGATCGTCAGCGAGCTCGCCAAGGCGGGCGTCTCGACGGGCGAGCGGCTGATCAAAGACGTGGTCTCGCGTCTGCCACTCGGCTGATCGAGCGCGAAAACCCAGCTCTGCAGGGAAAAACGACCGCGCGTCGGATCTCGGGCGCGTCGGCGGACGGCGTGTGTATACTGCCGCGCACGCCGAGCTGCCGTGGCCCAGGTCGCGGCAGGCGGGGGACCCAAACGCGGACCGGAGCAGGTCCGCTGGGGCGAATCGGTCCGTATGGGCCGTAGCGCCGCAGCCGCATGCCGCGCGAGCCCGTCAGCTCACCCCGTAGGCGCCGATAACGATGTCGATCCGCCCCCGGACATTCACGACGCTGCTCGCGCTAGCCGCCATGGCGCTGGCGCTGCTGCCCGCAGCTGGCGCAGTGGCCGCGTCCGGTCCCGGCGGCGCAGCCGCACCGTCGGGCACGGCCAGCGCGAGCTCGCACAAGATGCACTCAAGCGCGATCGCGACCTGGTTCGGCCCGGGCTTCTACGGCCAGACGACCGCCTGCGGGCAGACGCTCACGCCGGCGGTGATCGGCCTCGCCAACCGCACGCTCCCCTGCGGCACACTCGTAAAGGTCACCTACCACGGGCGCGCGCTCACGGTCCCGGTTCTCGATCGCGGCCCCTACAGCAACACCGGAGCCGACTGGGACCTCACCTCCGGCGCCGCCGAAGCGCTGGGGATCAGCGATACGGTGCGCATCGGCACCCGGGTCGTCGGCACCACGCCGAACACGCCCACGCTCGGACTGCCGGCGGTGCCTGCCGCCTCTGCGCTCTCCGGCGGCGCCCTCGCGGGCTAGCTGTAAGAACCGCTAGCGCGCGCCGCTGAAGGGCAGCGCGGCTTCGCGCGCCGCGGCCCGCGCCGCATACAGCCCCACATCGGCGTGCGCCGCCAGCGCGGCCGCGTCGTGGCCGTCACGCGGACACGACGCCGTGCCGATCGCGACCTCGAGCGCCTGACCCGGGGGTGAGGTGGCCGAGGACACCTCGCGCGTGAGGCGCTCGGCGAGCAGTTGCGCGCCTGCGCGGTCCAGTCCTGGCACGATCAGCCAGTAGCGACCCGCGCGCTCACGCGTGAGCGACCCGCGCTCGTCTCCGATCGTCGGCGTGCCCGGTAGGAGCTCGGGCAGAGTTCCGTCCACGACGCCCGACAGCAGCGTCTCGAGCGCCTGTTCGCGCCCGCCGGCCTCCGCCGTGGTGCTGCGGTAGAGCCCGCCCGGCGCCCAGCGGCTCACCTGCACGAGCAGAACCGCGAACGGCGTCGCGCGCTCGTGAAAGCGCTCGAGCTGGCGCCCGATCGAGTCGATCCACGCGGCCGGTCCCTCGCCACTGCGCTGATCATGGACGGCGATCTCGCGCGGCGCGATCCTCGCCCTCGGCGGTGCCTGCTGCGGGCCGGCGTCGTGATAGAGCTCGCTGCGCTCGTCCACGATCCTCGCGGGCGTGCCAGCGTCCGCGCCGGGCGATCGCTCGACGAGCGGCGGACCCTCACCGGCACGAGCGCTCGGCTGGGCGCGCCGCGGGAGCTGTGCGCCGTGAACCGCGCTGGCCGCCAGCCGCGCACACACGTGCGCGAGCCGGTCTGCCGCATCGCAGGCAGCCCTCGCCGAGGGCGAGCGCATCTCGGCGGCGAGCGCCTCCCACAGCACGATTCGAAGCGCCTCGACCGCTGCGACCATGTCGGCCGCGTCGCGAGCACCGGTCATCGAGCCCAGCCGCGCCGGCAGGTCGACGGGCGCTCGATCTGGCCGCGGCTCGGAGGAGGGCGCGAGCAGGCGCTCGAGCGCGTCCTCGCGCGCGAGGGCCCACAGCGCCTGACGGCACAGCGCCGGACCGTCGATCGCGAGCTCCGAGAGGGCGATCTCGCCGATCCGCTCGGGGGGCCGCTGCAGGATCAGCGCAATCGCCCAGCGCCTCGCCAGCTCGCCGCCGCGCTGCGCGAGCTCGCCGATCGACAGGCCCTCGAGCGGTCGAGGGTGCGCGGCGTGGCGGACGTCGGGCGGATGAGTGCTCACGGATGTTGAATAGCAGCACCGGGAGACGCCAACGCCGCGTTGTCCGGCGCGGATAGCCTGCTGGGCGTGACAGCGGGTTCGGGATGAACGATGCGGAGATCGCGACCGGCGCGTGCGCGCTCGCCGCCGCTGTCGTCGGTGGCCGCGCGCTCGCGCGCCGCAGGCGTCGCCGGGCACAGGCAACGCCCGCCGTGATCGAGGCGCTGTCGGACTCCACGAGCGTGGAAGCGGACACGGGAGCGGTCCGTTCGGTCCAGCGAGCCGACCTGACGATCTCCGCGGCGGCGCTCGCGGAGATCTGGACGCCGGCGCACCTCGAGCGGCTCGCGCGAACCTACTGGCGCTTCCTGACGCGTGTCACGCTCGGGCTGATCCGCGTCCACTACGACGAGGACACGCGCTCGGTCGTGCTGCTCGCGCGTCCGCTGCGGCTGCTCACGTTCAATGCGCCCGAATACGAACTCGACGCCGCGCGCGGCCTCGTGCGCTGGCGCATAGCGCGCGGACTGCTCGTCGCGCGGCGCGGGCGCGGGCGCGGCTACCTGCAGATAGAAGTCCGGCGCAGCGGCCCCGCGGACGCCGATCGCACGCGCCTGCACGTCGAGGTCGAGGTGGCGAACTTCTATCCGGCGATCGCCTCGGGGCTGAGCCTGCGCCTCTACAACGCGACCCAGTCTCGCATCCACGTGATCATCACCTACGGCTTCCTGCGCTCGCTTACGCGGCTCGACCTCGCCGAGTCGCGCGTAGGCCGCTTCAGCGCTCAACCCTCGGCCTGATCGGCCTCCGCCTCGGCCTCGGCCCCTTCCAGCACGCGCGGCGGCGCGCTCACCACGGTCGCTCCCGCGGGAACGTCTTTCGAGACGACCGCGCCGGCGCCGATCCGCGCTCCGCGCCCGATGCGCAGGCTGCCTTCGGCGGGCGAGATGATCACCGAGTTGGCGCCGATCTTGACGTCGTCCTCGATCACGATCCCGTGCGGCGCTCCGGTCGCGGCGCGCACGGCGATCGTGACGTTGTGGAAGATCGTCACGCGGCGGCCGATCTCGACGTTGCTGTGGATCACGGTGCCGAAGCCGTGATGGCCGAAGTGGATGTCAGGGGAGAACTTCGCCCCCGGCGCGAGCGAGTTGTGGTAGATCGTCGAGTTGATTTTCTTGACCAACAGCGCAAGGCGCCTGTGGCCGCGCCGGCGCAGCGCAGCCGACAGGCGCCACAGCCGTTCGGGACTCATCAGCGGGGGCGACTCGCAGCCTCGAAGCGCTCCCCGCCAACGGCCCGCAGCTTGGCGCGATCGTGCGTCGCGCGGATGCGCCGAATCGTGCCCGAGCGGCTACGCGTCACCAGCGACTCCGTCGTCGCGCCGCCCGCGCTGGGATAGCGCACGCCCTGCAGCACATCGCCGTCGGTGATGCCGGTGGCCGAAAAGAACACGTCCTCGCCCGCGACCAGGTCGTCCCGATCGAGCACCCGCTCGAGGTCGTAGCCGGCATCGCGCGCGGCCGTCCGCTCCTGCTCGTCGCGCGGCCACAGGCGGCCGAGCAGCTGGCCGCCGATGCACTTCACCGCCGCCGCCGAGATCACGCCCTCCGGGGTGCCGCCGATGCCCCATAGGAGATCCACCGGCGATCGCTCCGTAACCGCCAGCAGCGACGCCGAGACGTCGCCGTGCGGGATCAGGCGGACGCGGGCGCCGGCCTCGCGGATCGCCGCGATGCCCGCCTCGTGCCGGGGCCGGTCCAGCACGACGACCATCACGTCGGCGACCGGAGAGGCCTTGCGCTCGGCGACGAGGCGTACGGTCTCGCCGAGTGGGCGATCGAGGTCGAGCAGGTCCGATATCTCCGGCCCTCCCGCCATCTTCTCCATGTACACGCACGGCCCGGGGTCGAACATCGTGCTGCGAGCCGACAGCGCGATCACCGCGAGCGCGCTCGGCATCCCGTTGGCGGCCAGCGTCGTGCCCTCGAGCGGGTCGACGGCGATGTCGACCTCGGGCGGGGAGCCGTCGCCGATCTGCTCGCCGTTGTAGAGCATCGGCGCCTCGTCCTTCTCCCCCTCGCCGATCACCACGACGCCGTCCATCGACACCGAATGCAGCATGTAGCGCATGCCGTCCACGGCGGCCTGGTCGGCGGCCTCCTTGTCGCCGCGGCCCACGAGCGGGGCGGCGGCAAGCGCCGCCGCCTCGGTGACCCTCACCAGCTCGAGGGCGAGGTTGCGGTCCGGCCGCTGGTCTGTCGAAGCTTGGCTCACGGTCTCCTGGTGCTCTCTTGCGGCTCTCACCGGCCGGCTTCGCGCGCACCCGAGGCGCACGCCGGGCGGCCGGCCGCAGCGCCCACCCGCCACCCGCCGGCGGCACCGAGCGCACGTGAAACGTATACCAGTGCCGCTGCGACTACGATCGTGGCGTGAGCGACCCCACCCTCGCCGTGACGGCGCGCATCCCCTCGACGCTGAACGACACGGTGCAGGCGCGCGCGGCGCTCGCGGTGGAGGCAGGCGTCGCCGAGCGCACCCGCGCCGGCGACCCCACGCTATGGGCCCCGGCGGGCACGCCCGAGGTCGCCAACCGGCTCGGCTGGCTGACGATCGCCGAGCGCATGCTCGACGAGCTGGGCGAGATCGAGGCCTTCGCCGGCGAGGCCCGCGAGCAGGGGATCTCCGACGTCGTGCTGCTCGGCATGGGCGGGTCCTCGCTCGCGCCCGAGGTCCTGCGGCGCGCCTTCCAGGCGGAGGGGCAGCGACCGCGTCTGCACGTGCTCGACTCGACCGACGCGGCGACGATTCTCGCGGTCCAGGCGGCCGTGGAGCTCGATCACACGCTTTTCCTCGTCTCCTCCAAGTCGGGCGGGACGATCGAGCCTCTGTCGCTGTTCGCCTACTTCCACTCGATCGTTGCCGACGGCAGCCGGTTCGCCGCGATCACCGACCCGGGCTCCGGGCTCGAGCGCCTGGCCGCCGAACAGGGATTTCGCAAGGTCTTCGCGGGCGACCCCGACATCGGCGGGCGCTACAGCGCTCTCTCGCCGTTCGGGATCGTCCCCGCGGCGCTGATGGGGATCGACGTGCGCACGCTGCTCACCCGCGCGCCCGCAGCCTGGGAGACCGCGATCGACGCCGCCGCACCCGGGGCCGAGCAGCTCCCGGCAGCCGCCGTCTGGCTGGGCTGCGCCCTGAGCGCCCTCGCCCGCGGCGGGCGCGACAAGCTGACGTTCGTCATCTCCGAGTCGCTCCCCGGCCTCGGGCTATGGCTCGAGCAGCTCGTCGCAGAGTCCACAGGCAAGCACGGCACCGGCATCCTGCCCGTCGCCGATGAGCCGCTCGGCCCGCCGTCGGCCTACGGCGAGGACCGGGTCTTCGCCCATCTCAGCGACAGCAGCCTGCCCGACCCCGCGACCGAGGAGAGGCTCGTCGCGCTCGCCGGCGCGGGGCATCCGCTGATCACGATCCCGACTCACGGCCCGCGCGATTTGGGGCGCGTCTTCCTGCTCGCCGAGATCGCGGTCGCCGTCGCCGGCTGGGGCCTCGAGATCAACCCCTTCGATCAGCCCAACGTCCAGCAGGCCAAGGACGCGACCAACCGCGTGCTCGGCGAATACGAGCAGCGGGGACCCGGGGCCGAGATCGCCGCACAGGCTCCACCGCTCGCAGACAAGCAGGCCGTGCGCGCCCTGCTCGCCGGCCCAGCCCCACCGGCGTATGTCGCGATCATGGCCTACTGCCAGCCATCCGAGACCTTCGACGCCGCCATCGCCGAGCTGCGCGCTGCGATCGGCGAGGCGACCAGGGCCACGACCACGTTCGGCTACGGACCCCGGTTCCTTCACTCCACAGGACAGTTCCACAAGGGCGGGCCGCGCGTGGGCCGCTTCCTGCAGATGCTGCACGACGGTCCCGCCGACGTGCCGATCCCGGGCGCGCTCTACTCCTTCACCACGCTCAAGGAAGCGCAGGCGATCGGCGACCTGCAGACCCTTCGCGAGCTCGGGCTCCCGGCCGAGCGCATGCGCCTGCCGGACGGCGAGGGCGGGGATCCGTTGGAGGCGCTGCGCGCCCTGATCGCGATCATCAAGGAGCAGAAATGACTCAGATCGGCTTCGTCGGGCTGGGCAAGATGGGCGGCAACATGGTCCATCGCATACGACGCGACTCGGATCACGAGGTCGTCGCCTTCGATTTCGACGCCAAGGCCGTCAAGGCGGCCGTCAAACACGGCGCCGCGGGCGCGGACACGTTGCGCGACCTCGTCCGCCAGCTTCAGGCGCCGCGCATGATCTGGATCATGGTGCCCGCCGGGGACCCGACCGAGCAGACGGTCGAGCATCTCGCCAAGCTCCTGCAACGCGGCGACATGATCATCGACGGTGGCAACTCGAAGTGGACCGACGACAAGCGCCGCGCCGAGAAGCTGCGCCGCAGCGGTATCGAATACGTCGACGTAGGTGTCTCCGGCGGCGTGTGGGGACTGCAGGTCGGCTACTGCATGATGGTCGGCGGGCCGCAGAAGGCAGTGCGCAGGCTGGCGCCGATCCTCGACGTGCTTGCTCCGGAGACGAACGAGCAGAGCCGCGCGGCGATCGGCCCGCGCGGCTGGATGCACTTCGGCCCAACGGGCGCAGGGCACTACGTGAAGATGGTCCACAACGGCGTCGAGTACGGGCTCATGCAGGCTTACGCCGAGGGCTTCGACGTGTTCGACAAGTGCGAGTACGAGCTCGACAACGCGAAGATCGCCCACCTCTGGGGCCAGGGATCGGTCGTGCGCTCGTGGCTCTGCGAACTTGCCGCGCGCGCGTTCGAAGCCGATGGCAACGAGCTCGCCGTGATCGAGGGCTACACCGAGGACTCCGGCGAGGGGCGCTGGACGATCGCCGACGCGACGGCGCACGACGTGCCCACGCCCGTGATCACAGCATCGCTCTACGCGCGCTTCCGTTCGCGCGGCAACGGCGATTTCGCCGACCGCGTGCTGGCGGCGCTGCGCAACCAGTTCGGCGGCCACGCCGTCAAGAGCGCGCCAACCACTGCGAGCGCAGCCCCCGCGAGCGCAGCCCCCGCGAGCGCCTCGGCCGCCTCCGCGCGCGTCGCTGGAGACAAAGGCAACAGCAAGGCCAGGCGCGCCGTCAAATCGGGCGCGGGCAAACGCCGAGCGTCCGCAGCTGGAGCGAGGGGAGCGGCGGGGCGCAAAGCAGCAGCGGGCAAATCCTCGGCGGGCGCAGGCAGCTCCGGCAAAGCGGCGAGCCGGAGGGGGCGCTGACCGTGGCGGTCTCTGCGGGCCGCGCCACCGAGGAGCCACAGGCAGAGAACCCGCTCACCGCCGGCCTCGAGCGGTTGCCCGTCCCGCCCACCACGCTCGTGATCTTCGGCGCCACCGGCGACCTCGCGCGCCGCAAACTGCTGCCCGCGCTCTACAACCTCGCCCACGACGGCGCGCTGCCGGAGCGCTTTCACCTAATCGGCGTCTCACGCAAAGAGAAAGCGCACGAGGCCTACCGCGCCGAGTGCGAAGAAGCAATCCGCAGCTTCTCGCGCCGCAAGCCCGACGACGACGTGCTCGCGGCGCTGCTGGGGGACGTCAAGTACGTGCCCGGCACGTTCGACGACGCGCACGTCTACGCCGTGCTCGGCGAGGAGCTCGACCGCTTCGAGCAGCAGGCCGGCGAACCGCTCAACCGGGCCTTCTACCTCTCGACCGCGCCGGGCTTCTTCCCCGTGATCGTGGGCCAGCTCGGCGAGTCCGAGCTCAACCACCACGAGGGCTCGCAGGTGCGGGTGATCATCGAGAAGCCCTTCGGCACGAGCCTGGAAGAGGCGCGCGAGCTGAACCGCAAAGTGCTCGCGATCTTCGAAGAGCCGCAGGTGTTCCGCATCGACCACTACCTCGGCAAGGAGACCGTCCAGAACATGATGGCCTTCCGCTTCGCCAACGGGATGTTCGAGCCGTTGTGGAACCGCAACTACATCGACAGCGTGCAGATCACCGCCGCCGAGGACATCGGCATCGGCAGCCGCGCCGACTACTACGACAAAGCCGGGGCGCTGCGCGACCTGATCCAGAACCACATGCTGCAGCTGCTCTGCCACGTCGCGATGGAGCCGCCGGTGAGCTTTACGGCCGAAGAGGTTCGCAACGAGAAGGTCAAGGTCCTGCAGGCGGTCCCGCACCCCAGCGCGGCGCAGATCGCGGGCATGGCGGTGCGCGCCCAGTACACCGCCGGACACGCGGGCGGCGAGGACGTCGTCGGCTACCTGGAAGAGGACGGCGTACCGGAGGGCTCCAACACCGAGGCCTACGCCGCGCTTCGCCTGGGAGTCGACAACTGGCGCTGGGCGGGGGTGCCGTTCTACCTGCGAACCGGCAAGCGGCTCGCACGCAAGGTGACCGAGATCGCGGTCACGCTGAAGCCCGTCCCGCATCTGGCCTTCAGCCAGGACGGATCGCTCGGCGTGCAGCCCAACCAGCTCGTGCTCACGCTGCAGCCCAACGAGGGCGTCTCGCTGCGGCTCGGCGCGAAGATCCCCGGGACGCGGATGATCATCCGCCCCGTGAACATGGAGTTCCTCTACGGAACCGCGTTCCTCTCCCAGTCGCCCGAGGCCTACGAGCGCCTGATCACCGACGCGATGCGCGGCGACGCGACGCTGTTCACGCGCAACGACGAGGTCGAGGGCCAGTGGATGATCTGCGATCCGATCGTCAAAGCCTGGGAACACGAACCCGGACCGCTGCCGACGTACGAAGCCGGCTCGCAGGGACCAGCCGAGGCGGACCGTCTGCTGCGACCCGGGGACCACTGGCGCGCGATCTGATGTCCGTCAGCGAGGCCGTATGGAGCGCGCAGGGCACCACGCCCGACGCGATCGAAGCGGCGCTGCGCGGGCTCCTGATCGAGCGTCACGCCGAAAACGACAGCTACGTGCCCGCGCGGGTGCTGAACATGATCGCGTTCGTCGACCGTGAATGGACCGGCGAGATCGCCAACCGCCTGCGGGGGGTCGGCCGCTACCACGCCTCGCGGCTGCTCGTCCTCGCCTACGAGCCCCGGCGCGTGCGCCTCGACGCCCGCGTCATGATCGCGGCCGAAAACGAGCCGGCGCCAGGTGAGCTCGCGCTGCTGCGCGAGACGGTCGTCGTCGAGCTGGGCGACCGCCACCTCGACGACCTGCTCACAATCGCCGACCCGCTCGTCGTGACCGACCTGCCCACGCTGCTGTGGTCCCCGCACGGCCATCACGAGATCGTCGAGCACCTGCTGCCGCTCGCGCAGTCGGTGCTGCTGGACTCGGTCGACGAGCCCGACGCAGGCGAGGCGCTCGCCCGCGCAGGCACGCTCGCCGAGCGCGTCTACGTCGTAGACCTCGCGTGGTTGCGATCGACGCCGTGGCGCGAGCGCGTGGCCGCGACGTTCGACCCTCCTCCACTGCGCACCGAGCTGGGAACGCTCAGCCAGGTCGACGTGCGCCACCATCCCGAATCGACGGTCGCGGCGATGCTGCTCATCGGCTGGCTCGCCTCGCGCCTGGACTGGCAGCCGGGTCCGCTCATCGCACACGGCGCAGCGCTGACCGGGACAGCCCGGGCGAGCCGCCAGGAGGTCAACCTGCGTCTGGAATCCGCGCCCGAGCTGATGGTCCGGGGCCTCGAGGACGTGACCCTCGAGACCGCCAAGGGCCGGCGCGTGCAGCTGCGCCGTGGAAGGGGCGGGCTGCGAGCGCGCGTGCGCGAGCCCCGCGGGCACGAGCACGAGTGGACGATCCCCGGCGCATCCCGCGGCGAGACCGGCGTGCTCGGGGAGGGGATCCGCCAGGCGCTGCTGCGCGACCCCACCTACCTGCCGGCGCTGGCGGCCGCCCGCGCGATGCTCTCGTGACACGGCTGACGGCCTGCCCCGACCCGGAGGCGGTCGCAGCACGCGCCGCCTCGGTCATCGCACGCCAGCTCGAGCGCGCGCGCTCCGAGCGGGGCGAGGCGCACCTTGCGCTCAGCGGCGGCACCACGCCGGCACGCACCTACGAGCTACTCGCCGAGCAGGTTCAGAACTGGGAGGCAGTGCACGTGTGGTTCGCCGACGAGCGCTGCGTAGCGCCCAGCGACCCCGAGAGCAACTACCGCCTCGCCGGCGAGACGCTGCTGGATCCCGCCGCGATCCCCGCCGACCGCGTGCACCGCATGGAGGGCGAGCGCGGCCCCGCGGAGGGAGCCGCGCGCTACGCACGGGAGCTGCGCGAGCGGCTGAAGCCGGCGGCCGAGCCGCCCGTCCTGGACGTGATCGTGCTCGGCATCGGACCCGACGGGCACGTCGCATCGCTGTTCCCGGGAGCCGCGACGCTCGACGCACCCGCGCAGGACATCTGCATCGGGGTCGAGGACTCCCCCAAGCCGCCGCCCGAGCGCATCACCCTCAGCCTCCCGGTGCTGCGCAGCGCGCGCAGCTGCGTGCTCCTCGCCACCGGCTCGAGCAAGGCCGACGCTGTCGCGTCGATGCTCGGCGAGCCCACCCGCCACGTGCCCGCGAGCCTGCTGCGGCGCGAGCGGCTGACCGTGATCGTCGACGACGCCGCCGCGCCGCCGGACCCGCGGCCGGCCGCGTGAACGCCGACGGGGCAGGCGGCCAGCTGCCAGGCCGCGGCGCCGGCGAGGTGATGCTCGTCCGCCACGCCGAGACCGAGTGGTCGCTGGACGGCCGTCACACGGGGCGCACCGACATCCCGCTGACCGAGCGTGGCCGTGCGGCCGCGCTGGCACTCGGGCCACGGCTGCGGGCGATGAGCTTCGACCTCGTGCTCGTCAGCCCGTCGCGGCGCGCGCGCGAAACGTGCGAGCTGTGCGGCCTGGGGACGCACGCGGTCGTGCGCGAGGAGCTGCTCGAGTGGGATTACGGCGACTACGAGGGGCTCACGACCGCGCAGATCCACCAGCGGCGGCCAGACTGGAACCTGTGGCGCGACGGCTGCCCCGGCGGCGAGAGCGCCGAGCAGGTCGGCGCGCGAGCAGACCGCGCGATCGCCGAGCTGCGCCGCGCGAGCAGCGCGGTCGCATTCTCCCACGGCCACCTGCTGCGCGTGCTCGGGGCGCGCTGGATCGAGCTGGCTGCGGCGGGCGGTGGGCATCTCGGACTCTCCACCGGCGCGGTCTCCTTGCTCGGCTACGAACGCGACGAGCCGATCATCGCGCGCTGGAACGAACCGCCACAGGACTCGATGTAGCTCCCGGGCAGGCCGCCTCGCTCGTTGAGGCGAGTGATCGGTGACCGGCGGCCGAGTGGCTTTCGAGGGCTTCGGAGCCTCAGGCCCGAGCTCGCGCCGCGAGACGCATGTACAGGTCGTGATAGCGCTGCACCATTCGCCCTGAGCTGTACCCAAGCGCTGACTCTCGCGCGGCCACGCCGAGCCGCGCACGCAGCGCCGGGTCGGCGCCGAGTTTGTTCAGGCGCTCCGCGATCAGGTTCGGCTCTCGCGTGATCACATACCCGTTCTCCCCGTCCTGAAGAAGCTCGCGGACGCCGCTCACCGGGGTGGCAAGCACCGGCAACCCGCTCGCGGCCGCCTCGAAGGTGACGATCGAGAATGTCTCATAGCTGGACGGAAGCACGAACGCGTCCGCCGACTGGTAGATGAGAGCCACATCGGAGCTGACCCCGAGCCAGCGAACGCGCGACCCCAGGCGCAGCTCGTCTGCCAGCCGCCGGTAGCGCTGTACGTCGCCGTCACCGACCACCAGCAGCGTCCAATCCGGCGCCGACGCCAGCGCCCGGATCGCCGGCTCCAGACCCTTTCGACCCCACTCGCCGCCGACAAATACAGCCACTAGCGCCCCAGGCCCGAGCCCGAGCTCCTCCCGTGCGGCACGCGCCTCGTCGCGACGGGCACCAGGGGCGAACGCCTCCGTGTCAACGCCGTTGTGGATCGCGGTCACGCGCTCGGCGAGCCACGGGTGGTGCTCTCGCATCTCATCGGCGACTCCCTCCGAGACGCCCACGAACACGGCCGGATCGTTCAACCGGTACGTGGGCCCCTCTCCCCTGCGCTTGAGCAGGCTCGCCAGGCGGACGTGCGCCCGGTACAGGCGCGTCGCCCGGCTCGCGGTGGTCGGCCCGACCTGGTGGCAGTAATGCACGGCTGCGACATCGACGCGATTCAAGACGACCGCGCCGTTCGCCTGCACTATCCCCCGCCTGTTTCGGCGCGCGACCAGCGTGCCGGCGAGGAGGAACCACAGGTGCGCGAGGACGAAGGGCCGCCGCGGCCCGATCACGCGATGGAACTCGACCTCGACGCCGGGCGGCAGCTCGCACGTGCGCGCTACCACCGTGACACGATGCCCGAGGGCGCGAAGACCGACGATCAGACCCGTGAGCTGGCGCTCCATTCCCCCGACCGGGCCGATGTCGTTCGCGACGATCGTCACGTCCGGCAGGCCTGACGACCGCACCAGGGTGCCCGCCGCGCCGGTCTTGCTCTCGGCTGCCATCTCGCAGCGCCAGGGTAGCGGAGCGCCTTTGCCCGCCTGGGCCAGGACGCCGAGTCGAGCTCCCATTCAGCTTTCTGATCTAGGTTCCGTGAGCGTGCAGCTGTGTCGCGTTGCGCCGGCGAGTAAGGGCCCGAGGTGGTCCGCTAGGGTGCCCGGCACCTCGATGGTCTTGAGAGTTGCTGACATCACACGGCTCGAACCGGCTCCGCGTCCCGCGCGTTCGCCAGACGGCGATCTCGCGGAGCCTGCGCGCGCCTGGCGATGAGCGCTACCAACGCCTCACCGGGCGGCTCCAGCCGCGTCTCGGCAGCGGCCGGCCGAGACCGACCGATCGTGTGCTTCGCAACACAGGGACATGGGCACATCGAGGGTCTGCGCATACGCCAGCTGCTCGAAGCGTTGGAACCCGTGGACTATCCGTTCGACCGTGCGCGAAAGCTCCGCTCGGCGATCGGACTGCTGGCGCTCGCTGCGAGGCGTCGTCCCAGCCTGATGGTGATGGAGGGCACCGGCACTGCCGGCGGCGTTCCGCTGATGCTCATCGACGCCTTCCTCGGCATCCCCTACCTGGTATCGGCCGGCGACGCCGTGGGGCCATACCTCCGCCTGCGCTCGCCGCTGGCCGGCTTCGTAGGAGGTCTCTACGAGCGTCTCCTGTTCCGCCGTTGCGCCGGCTCGATCGGATGGACTCCGTATCTCGTCGGACGGGCGCTCACGTACGGAGCACCGCGCGGCATCACCGTGGCTGGATGGACCCGCAGCGGACCCTCGCCCGGCGCGCGCGCGAGGGTCCGCTCCAGGTTGGGCATCTCTGAAGACACACTCGTGGTGGGGTTCACCGGCTCGATCCACTACGCCAAGCAGCGCGACTACGTCTACGGATCTGAGCTGGTCAGCGCTGTGCGACGCGTGCAGCGTCGCGATGTCGCGGTGTGCATGCTCGGCGAGGGCTCGGGGCTGGCGCTTCTGAGGGACGCCGCCGGGGAGGACCTCGGCAAGCGCATCCTGCTCCCCGGGCGCGTGCCGCCGGAGGAGGTGCCCGACTACCTGGCCGCGTTCGACCTGGCGAGCCTCTCGCAGAGCGTCGACCGGGTCGGATCGTTTCGCTACACGACCAAACTGCCCGAGTACCTGTCCGCAGGTCTGCCCGTGATCACCGGGCAGACGCCGCTGTCCTACGACCTCGACGAAGGCTACTTCTGGCGACTGCCCGGATCGGCGCCCTGGAGCCAGCGCTACTTCGACGCGCTGGTAGCGCTGTTGGAGGGCCTCACGCACGAGGAAGTGCAGGCGCGCCGCGAGGCGCTCGAGCGACGTGCAGCCGATCCGTTCGACAAATCCGCGCAGCAGCGACGCGCGTGCGCGTTCGTGCGGGACCTGCTGGCCGAGCGCACCTGACAGGCGCTCGCGCGAGCTCCGACGGCGACCGCGTAGCTCCTACTGGGATCAGGCCGCCGTGAAGCCGGTGCGGACCCTGCTTTTCACGGCATCCACTTGATGGATGGCGGGCGCAGAGTGGGCCTTTGGGAGCTCTCAACGCGATCCCTGACGGCCTCGAGCTTTGAGTCGGGGACGAGCAGCATGTTGCCGCCATGCCGGTAACCGGGCTGGATCTCGGTTAGTGATCGGGCGCCGGGGTCGTAAGCATGAGGGCGGTAGCCGAAGCGCTCGACGAGCGCGAGGGGCCCAGCGCCGCCGGTCCAGATCTCGACGAGGATCACCGGCCGCAGGCGCTCGATCGTGACCATGCCGCCGCGCAGCACGTCGAGATCATGACCCTCGGCGTCCACCTTGAACATCGTCATCGACGCCTGGTGCTCGGCGAGCTCCGCATCGAGGGTGCTGACGTCGACGTCAATGCCCGGCTCGTCGCTGCCGGCCAGGTGGTTGCTGATGTCGTGGCCTGTCGTGAATCTCGCCATGCCTGGCTCGGCCCCACATGCGAGGCGGTGAACCGTTGCCAGCGCCCGGATGTCGTTCAGCTCGATCCCGCGCTCGCACGCTGCGCACGCCTCGGGAGTCGGCTCGAAGGCCTCGACCCGGGCGCCCCGCCGCCCGGCGATCATCGTGTAGAAGCCGACATTCGCGCCAACGTCGACGAACAAGTCGCCAGGACGGAGGAGGTCGAGCACGAACAGCGCGTCGTCGCGCTCGGTCAGGCCGGTGCCCGCGATCATCGACGTGGCGCGGCTCCAGCTCGGAGCGAGGAGCAGCGATCCCTCGGCGCAACGGATCACGACCGGGCGGCGGACGGCGCGCCTCCACACCTGCCATGCCCAGAGCCGCAACAGGACCCCGACGGCCCCGCTGCCCTCGATCCTCCCGTCGAGCACGAGCGAGCAGTGACGGAACGCCCGAAACAGCGTCGCTCCTGTGCGGGTTCGTCGCCAGACCGGTACCTCGCCACCGGGATGCCCGACCCGCGGCGGACGGTGCGTCGGGTCAACTCCCTGAGACGCGTCGGCCGGCACCGCGCGGATCTTAGTGCGTTGGCGAGCCGCCCTGCGGACGCCGTCGTTGCGCTTGCTCCTCGCCAGAGGAGCTCGCCGGCCGCAGCTCGATATCGGACCAACTCACGTCCCTGGATGCTCGGACGTTCTACAGTGACCCGCAACAGTCTGCTACGCCCGAAGCTGTGAGCTGTGAAGACCACCTCGCTTCCAACAGACACCGAGCAGGCGCTGATCGCGATGGAGGACGTGCGCGAGCAGACCCTGGCGCTCGTGTCGGGTGTCGGCGAGGAGGAGCTGGAGCGCGTGCACTCGCCGCTGATGAGCCCGCTGGTGTGGGATCTCGGTCACATCGCCGCCTACGAGGACCTGTGGATCGTCCATCGCCTGGGGGGACTGCCGCTGCTACGCGCGGATCTCGCCGGCCTCTACGACGCCTTCGAGACGCCGCGTGCCGTGCGCGGGGACATCGAGGCGCTGGTCACCGACGACGCGCTCGCCTACCTGCAGGAGGTGCGCGCGCGCACGCTCGGCGTGCTCTGCGAGCGGGGCGTCCAGGACGCGTTCATCACCGAGATGGTCCTCCGGCACGAGCTGCAGCACTGCGAGACCATCCGCCAGACGATGATGATCGCGGGGCTGCTGCCCCTCGGCGAGCCTGCCCTTGCGCCGCTGCGGGGCGAGGAGGCCTGGATCGAGATCCCGGCCGGCTTCTTCGCGATGGGCGCTCCCGCCGACGGCTTCGCCTACGACAACGAGCGCCCACGCCACACCGTCGAGGTCCCCGCCTTCCGGATCGCGCACCGCCCCGTCACGAACGCGAGCTGGATGGGCTTCAGCGAGGGCGGCGGCTACGAGCGCCGCGAGTGGTGGTCGCGGGAGGGCTGGGCGTGGAAGCAGGAGTACGACATCACGCATCATCCAGCGATCGCAACCGGCCACCCGGAGGCCGCCGTATGCCACGTCTCCTGGTTCGAGGCCGACGCCTTCGCAAGAGCGCACCGCGCGCGTCTTCCCACCGAGCCCGAGTGGGAGAGGGCGGCGACCTCGGGGCAGGCCCCGACGGGGCGAGATCGCCTCAGCGGGATCGGCCAGGTGTGGGAGTGGACCGCCTCGCACTTCTACGGCTACCCCGGCTTCCGCGCATATCCCTACCGCGAGTACTCCGAGGTCTTCTTCGGCGAGCACTACCGTGTGCTGCGCGGGGGCTCCTGGGCGACGAGCCCGCGCGTGGCGACGCTCACCTTCCGCAACTGGGACCTTCCGCAGCGGCGCCAGATCTTCGCCGGCGTGCGTCTCGCGAGGGACGCTGCATGAAGCCTCCCTCGGCCGCGGGGGCAGCCATCAAGATCGACTCGCACCTCGACGCGGGCAGCGAGCGGTCATTGGCCGACGACGCACTCGACGGGCTCACGCGCCCGTTCAAGGAGCTGCCGCCAAAGCACCTCTACGACGCCCGCGGCGCGGAGCTCTTCGACCGCATCTGCGAGCTGCCCGAGTACTACCCCACGCGCGCCGAGCGCGCGATCCTCGAGGAGCGCGCGAGCGAGATCGCAGAGCTCACGGGTGCCGTCGAGCTCGTCGAGCTCGGCTCGGGGACGGCCGCCAAGACGCGCGTGCTGCTCGACGCGCTGCACGCCGCCGGAACGCTCCGGCGCTACGTGCCCGTGGACGTCACCGAGAGCATGGTCAGAGAATGCGCCGAGACGCTCACCGAGGAGTATCCCGGCCTGCACGTGCACGGCGTGATCGGCGACTTCGAGCGTCACCTCGACCGCCTGCCGCCCCCGCTCGGACCGCGCGTCGTCGCCTTCCTCGGCGGCACGATCGGCAACTTCCCACCCGGCAGCCGCCGGCGCTTCCTGCGCGCGATCGGCAGGCTGCTGGGGCCCGAGGACCACCTCCTGATGGGCACCGACCTGGTCAAGGATCGCGACGTCCTGCAGGCCGCCTACGACGACTCCGAAGGCGTCACCGCGGAGTTCAACCGCAACATGCTGCAGGTGCTCAACCGCGAGCTACAGGCCGACTTCAGGCCAGAGGACTTCGACCACGTAGCGCTGTTCGACGAGGAGCACGAGTGGATCGAGATGCGTCTGCGCGCCCGCCGCGAGCACACCGCCTTCGTCGCCGAGCTCGATCTGCCGGTGCACTTCGACGAAGGCGAGGAGCTGCGCACCGAGATCAGCGCCAAGTTCACGCCCGAGCGGGTCGAGGGCGACCTCGCCGCCGCGGGGCTCGCGCTCGTGCGCTGGCTCACCGACGGCGACGGCTTCTTCGCGCTCACGCTCTCGCGGCCTCGCCCAGGGTAGGCTCCCGCGCGATGGACATCGACGGCTCAGGCGCGATCGTCGTCGGCGGCGCCTCCGGACTCGGCGAGGCCACCGTGCGCGCCCTGCACGAACGCGGCGCGAACGTGACGATCGCCGACGTCAACGCCGAGAAGGGCGCCGCGCTCGCACGGGAGCTCGGCCTGGACTTCCAGGCCTGCGACGTTCGCGATGAGGAGCAGGTGCAGGCCGCCGTCCAGCACGCAGCCGCCGCCGAGGGCGGCCTGCGCATCACCGTCTGCTGCGCGGGCACCGGCTGGGCGCAGAAGGTCGCCGGCTCCAAGGGCCCGCACCCGCTGCTGCCCTTCCAGACGATCATCGAGATCAACCTGATCGGTACCTTCAACGTGCTGCGCTTCGCCGCCAGCGCGATGATCGGCTGCGAGCCGTTGCAGGACGGAGAACGCGGCGTGTGCGTCAACACGGCCTCGATCGCCGCCTTCGACGGGCAGGTCGGCCAGATCGCCTACTCGGCCTCCAAGGGCGGCGTCGTCGGCCTCACGCTGCCCGCCGCGCGCGACCTCTCCCAGTACGGCATCCGCGTCAACACGATCGCCCCCGGGCTGTTCGACACGCCGCTTCTCGCCGCGCTGCCCGAGGAGGCCCGCAAGGCGCTCGGCGCCGGGGTCCCCTACCCGCAGCGCCTTGGCCATCCCTCTGAGTACGCCCAGCTCGCCTGCCAGATAGTCGAGAACCGGATGCTCAACGGCGAGACGATCCGCCTCGACGGCGCGCTGCGGATGCCGCCGCGCTAACCGTGTGGCGCCCGGCGCCGCGACGCCTCGGCGCGTCGTCAAGGCGCACGACAGGGCGGGTGTGATTCATCATCGCCGACCCTTCCGGGCCGCCCACAGAGGCGGCCCCATCGACATCCCTCAGGCGAGCCGTTCCACGAGCATCGCCATGCCCATGCCGCCGGCGACGCACATCGACTCCACGCCATATGTGCCATCGAGCGTGTCGAGGTCGTTGAGCAGCGTCGTCATGATGCGCGCTCCCGTCATCCCGAACGGATGGCCGAGAGCGATCGCGCCGCCGAACGGGTTGAGCTTCTCGTCCGGGATCCCGAGCTCCTCTTTGCACGGCACGATCTGGGCGGCGAACGCCTCGTTGATCTCGACCACGTCGATTTCGTCGATCGTCATGCCCGTCGCCGCCAGCACTTTCTGGATCGCCGGGATCGGGCCGAGGCCCATGATCTCCGGGCGGATCGCCGCGACGGTCGAGGCCACGATCCGCGCACGCGGCTTGCAGCCGAGCTCCTGGGCCTTCTCCCGCGACATCAGCAGCAGGGCGGCCGCGCCGTCGTTGAGCGGGCATGCGTTCCCGGCCGTCACCGTGCCGCCCTCTTTGAACGCCGGCGGCAGCGCCCCAAGCTTCTCCATCGTCGTGCCGGGGCGGGGACCGTCGTCCTTGCTCACGACCGTCTCGGGCACCTCTACCTCGTTGCCCTCCTTGTCCGTCTCCGTGTGCGCAGGAACCCTAACGGGCACGATCTCCTTCTCGAAGTGGCCCGACTCGACCGCCGCGACCGCGCGCGACTGCGAGGTAACAGCCCATTCGTCCTGCGCCTCGCGGCTCACCTTGCACCGTTCGGCCACGTTCTCGGCCGTCATACCCATCGGGATGTAGACGTTGTAGGCGCTCCCCTCCGAGCCGTCGACCGCGTGGTTGAACTCGAACGAGCCGCCGCCGCCCGCGCGTGAGACGGCCTCGACGCCGGCCGCGATGTAGACGTCACCCTCGCCCACGGTGATCGCGTGGAAGGCCATCCGCGTCGTCTGCAGAGAGGAGGCGCAGAAGCGGTTCACGGTGCACGCCGGCACGTGGTGGTCGATGCCCGCGAGCAGCGTCGCCACGCGGCCCACGTTGTAGCCCTGCTCGCCCTCGCAGAACCCGCAGCCCATCATCACGTCGCCGATCGAGGCCTGCTCGAGCTCGGGGTTACGCTCGACGATGGCCTTCAGCGGGATCGCCGCGAGGTCGTCCGCGCGCACCGATCGCAGCGAACCCTTCACAGCACGCCCGATCGGCGTCCTTATGGCGTCGACGATCACAGCTTCGGGCATGCCAGCTCTCTCCTTGTTCGTTGAGTCCCGCCGACCACGCGGCGAGGGGCGCGAGGGCGCCAATGCTAGGGCAAACTGGCCCTCAGTCGGGGCCGCGCACCGCCGAGACGTTCAGGCGCACGTAGTCCAGCGGCAGGCCCACCCCGCACCGTGCCTTGCGCCGCGTCCGCGCGCGCGAGGTCACAGGTCCAGCGTGGAGACGCCTAGCTCGTCGAAGCCCACGTGGTGTGCGAGCTCGTGTCGAACGGTGCGCGTAACCTGATCGCGCAGCAGGTCGGGGTCGTGGCCGAAGTCGCGCCTGAGGGTGTCGCGGAAGATAACGATGCGGTCGTGCACGTGATCGCGGGTGGCCCCGTCGCCCTGGTAGAGGCCGTAGGCGCCAGCCCGGCGACCGCCGTCCGAGATCACCACAGCGACATGCTCGAGCGCATTGCGCAGCAAGTCCGGGAGGTCGTCGAGCGCGTCGCGAACGAGATCCTCGAAGTCCTCGTCGTCGAGCGGGTCGAGCTCCATGAACTCCGCTTCCTCGGGGGTCACGGCGAGGCCCTCGCGCGCGAGCCGCTCGGAGTGGCGCACGATCTCTTCGAACTCTCTCTCCGACTCCGGGTCGCGCCAGCCGGCCATGCGCACCGCCACGAACGCCACGCTGCCCATCAGCGCGGCCGCCACGATCACGCCGAGCGCCACGTCCTCGAGCGCGCGCACGACGCCGATCGAGCTAAAGCCCTGCCCCACGACCAGCACGACCAGCCCGAGCGACATCGCCACGATCGCCGCCACGCCCACGCGGCGGAACTGGCTGGAGGCGCCGGGCGGTGAGGAAGAGCTTCGCATCGCCCGAACTCGTCCTATTTCAGCGTGCGCGCGATCACGAGACGCTGAATCTCGTTCGTGCCCTCGTAGATCTGGGTGATCTTCGCGTCGCGCATCATCCGCTCCACCGGGTAATCCTTGACGTAACCGTAGCCGCCGAGCACCTGTACGGCCTCGACGGTCACGTCCATCGCGGTGTCCGAGCAGAAGACCTTCGCCATCGAGGAGTACTTGGCCCGCTGCGGGTGACCCTGGTCGGCCATCGCGCAGGCCTTGTAGAGCAGCTCCCGAGCGGCCGCCGTGCGCGTTTCCATGTCTGCGAGCTTGAACTGGATTCCCTGGAACTCGTTGATCGGCTTGCCGAACTGCCTGCGCTCGCGCGCATACGCCACGGCATAGTCGGTCGCGCCCTGGGCGATTCCCACCGCCTGCGCCGCCGCGCCCAGGCGCGTGCGCTCGAGCGTGCCGAGCGCCACCGACAGGCCCTTGCCGACCTCGCCGATCACGTTCGCGGCCGGCACGCGCACATCCTCGAAGATCGGCTGGCCCGTCGGCGAGGCGCGGATGCCGAGCTTGTGCTCGAGCTTGCCCACGCTGAAGCCCGGCCGGTCCGCCTCGACGACGAACGCCGTCATGCGCCGGTTCTCGCGGTCGGTGACCGCGAAGCAGATGTAGAAGTCCGCGACCCCGAGGTTGCTGATCCAGTTCTTCGTGCCGCTGATCACCCACTCCTCGCCGTCCTGGACCGCGGTCGTCTTCATGCCCGCGGGGTCGGAGCCAGCCTCGGGCTCGGACAGCGCGAACGCCGGCGACCACTCGCCGGTGGCACAGCGAGGCAGGAAGCGCTCCTTGAGCTCGTCGCTGCCGAACAGCTGGATCGGGAGCGTGCCGAGCTCCTGCACCATCAGGATCAGCGCGCACGCCGCGTCGACCTTCGCGATCTCCTCGACGGCCATGTTCAGCATCAGCGTGCCCGTGCCCGTGCCGCCGTACTCGGTTCCGAACGGCAGCCCGAGGATGTCCTGCTCGGCGAGCAGCCTGCGCACGTCCCACGGGTATTCCGCGCGCTCGTCGATCTCCGCCGAGCGCGGCGCGATCCGCTCCCGCGCTATCTGGCCGATCGTGGCGCAGAAGTCGACGTGCTCCTGCGGGATCGTGTAAACGTCGCTCACCGCCTCCATAGCGGTGATCCTAGTGATGCTCGTCCGCGGCCGCGCAGCCGCTCGGGGCCCTGACCGGCCGGGCGGCGCGGCTAGGCTCATCGCATGAGCGCACCGCCCGACGGCGATTCGATCGAGCTCGAGCCCGAGCGCGTCGCGGCCCTGCTCACCGCCCAGCCCGCGCCCCAGCTGATCGACGTGCGCGAGCCCTACGAGCGCCAGGCGGGGCACATCGCCGACAGCCGCCACGTCGAGCTCATCCGCCTCTCCGCCGAGGCCGACACGATCGAGCGCGAGCGGACGGTGATCTTCTACTGCCGCGTCGGCGCGCGCTCGCTGATGGCAGCGCAGGCGCTCAGGGCCGCCGGCTACCAGGCATACTCAATGAACGGCGGGCTCGTGCGCTGGGCGCAGGAGGACCGCCCGCTCTCGCCCGAGGGCGGATACGTGGCGGACCACTAGGCGGACACACAAGGAGGCTGCGCGATGGAGGCTTCTGGCGAGTACCCGAACGTGACCACGGGCGACGGCTACGCCGTCGGACACCTCGACGACCTCGGCGAGGGGCCCGGCTTTCGCAAGGTCCGCAAGGGGCTCGGCGTGACCGCCTTCGGCGTCAATGCGATCGTGCTCCCGTCCGGGATCGAGACGGGCTTCCACTACCACGACGAGCAGGAGGAGCTCTACTTCGTACATCGCGGCGCGATCGAGATGGAGTTCGGCGACGGCTCCGTCCAGCGCCTGGGCGAGGGCGCGATGGCGCGCGTGGACGCAGCAACCGTGCGCAAGATCAGAAACAACGGCGACGTGGAGGCGATCTACCTGGTCGCCGGCGGCAAGGACGGGTATGTCGGCCGCGACGGCCGCGTGCCCGAGGGCGAGGAGCAGCGCGTACGGGCGCTGCACGATCTCGGCAACGAGCAGCCGCGATGAGCAGCCGCCGCGGCGGCGCGCGTGCCCGACGCTGAGCCCGGTCGACTTCGCGTCGACGGGCGCCTGTCCATCCCGCTGAGCGAGATCACGATCAGGACGAGCCGCTCATCGGGGCCCGGCGGCCAGCACGCCAACGTCACCGCCTCACGCGTCGAAGCGGTCTTCGACGTCGAGGTCTCGAACGCCCTCAGCGAGGCCCAGCGCGCTCGCGTGCTCGCTCGCGCCGGACCGCGCGTGGTCGCCGTCGCCCAGGACGCCCGCTCGCAGACGCGCAATCGCGAGCTCGCGCTCGCGCGCCTCGCAGAGCGGCTCGCGCGCGCGCTCCGCACGCAGCGCCCGCGGCGGGCCACGAAGCCCACTGCGGCCTCCCGCACACGCAGGCTGCAGGAAAAGCGCAGCACGAGCCGGCGAAAGGTCGAGCGCCGGCGCCCGAGCGCCGAGGAGGAGTAGGCGTTCGCGCTCGGGGCTCGGCGCAGCCCGTCACTCGAGCGGCCCCGGTCCTTCGGGGCCGCCGCTCAGTTCAGCAGCTCGCGCACGTAGCGCTGGTGCAGGCGTCCCAGCGGCGTGCGCTCGGGATGGAAGCCGATCGCGTTCCAGAACAGGCCGGCCGCCGGCGCCCAGGCGATGATCAGATAGACGCCGAGCACCGCGGTGGCGAGGCGCAGTCGCCTGGACGACGAAAGCGCGGCCAGCGGCAGTACCCACAGCACATACCAGGGGAGCACCCAGCTGAGCGTCACGAGCAGCGCCACGCTGGCCCAGCCGCAGGCCGTGATCGCGTCTTCGCGAAGGTAGGCCATGCGGCAGCACAGGAGCACGACGGCGATCAGCGCGAGGCTCATCAGCACGCGCAGCGTCGCCGTCTCGCCGCCCGCGCCGACGAGCAGACCGACGAGGTTGGGCACGCTCTCGCTGGTCACCAGACGCCCCTGCGTGCTGAGGTCAGGGATGTGCAGGCCGAACGCCACGAGGCTCGCAACGCCGAGCAGCGCGCCCGCTGCGACCATCCCGATCAGCACCTGCACGAGGCCGCGCCGCCAGCGCAGCATCCCCGCCAAGACGATCGGGATCAGGATCGCGCCCGAGGCCTTGAAGGCCACCGCCGTCACGAACGCCGCTCCCGCCCCGATCTCCGTGTAGGACAGCGGCAGCAGCCATTCGCGCACCCGCGGCGCGCGGCGTGGCGAGGCCGTCGCGCGCGCTTTGCCGAGCAGCAGCAGGTAGAAGCCGAGCACGATCATCAGCAGCATCAGGAAGTCGTTGTGGTCGCCGCCCAAGCCCCAGATCAGCACGATCGGGTTGAGCCCCACGAGCGCCACCGCGCTCACCGGGTCCCGTCCAAGCAGTCGAGCGCAACGCCACACGAGCACGATCGTCGCGAGGCTCGCGAGCATGAGCAGCGCCTTCAGCGTCCAGAACGACGCCACCACCCCGAGCGGCACGACGGCGAACGTCAGCATCGTGAACAGCGGGCCGTATGGGCTCAGCAGCTCGTGCCAGTTGCTGAGCACGAAACTCGGGTCGTCGTGGGGCTCGACGATCGGGATCGTCGTGTACGGGTTGAGGTGATGCACGATCTCCATGCGCCCGTAGTTGATGTAGTTGAACACGTCCGTCAGCGCCATCGGAGGGGCCAGCAGGAAGATCGCGTGCACGATCACGATCGCGCCGATCACCAGGCGCGCCGGTGCGCGCGAGACGTTGCGCAGCACGAGCAGGTAGCTCACGAACATCACGCCGACCGCGGCCGTGAACATGTATCGCAGCGTCGTGCCGCTTCTCGTCAGGCCCGGCCACAGCCCACCGAGCGGACCGGCCATCCAGGCCGGGAAGTAGTTCGTCTGCGAGGTCGGCGTCAGGCCGCTGGGGCGCTCGGCGGCCATCAGCACGACGACCACGCTCAGCAGCACGATCACGCTCAGCGCCCCGATCGCGACCCACGTGCCCGCGTTCGCGCGCGCTACCGCGCGCGTCGGCGGGGTCAGCCCCTCCTGGCCGCGGCGCGCGGATCGCTGCGCCGCCGGCGCCTGGGCGCCGGGAAGCGGAAGCGTTGTGGCCTCACCCGCCATCTGAGGCCGCCACGATATCCCTCGGGAAATGCGGAGGGCCCGCCGGAGCGGGCCCTCGAGCACTGTTGGCGGTAGGGCTGAGCCCTTACAGCGTCGTGACGTTTACGGCCTTGGGGCCCTTGTCGCCCTGCTCGGGGTCGTAGGAGACCTTCGCCCCCTCCTGCAGCGAGCGGTAACCCTCGCCGTTGATCCCGGTGTGATGGACGAACAGGTCCTTGTCGCCGTCGTCAGGGGTGATGAAGCCAAACCCCTTGTCGTCGCTGAACCACTTAACGGTGCCGGTGGGCATTCTTATGCTCCTCCACGGTATGTGCGTGCTGCCACGCGGAGGATGCTTCTCAAAGCTTCGACCTGCGCGCTTGCACTCCATTTCCCGGCTCTTAGCCGGCCAGACACGACGAAGGTAGCAGGTCGCCGGGCGGCGATGTTGTCCAGATGTTGCCCCATTCGGGGGATGGTTCCCGGCCGGCGCCGGCGCCTGGTGCTCGGATGCCGGCGCCGGTAGCTAGGGTGCTCGCGTGCGCAGCGATGCAATCCGCGAGCACGCGCGCGAGCCGGCACCCGTGCTGATCAGGGGCCTGCTGCCGCGCGCCGAGCCCCACGCCGCGGCGGAGCTCGTGCAGCGCCTGGGCCTCTGGGAGCGGGCCGGGGCCGCGCCGCCACGCCCGCTCGTGCTGCTCAACATGGTCAGCACGGTCGACGGGCGGGCCACGGTCGACGGCCACTCCGGCGCGATCAGCTCGCCGGCCGATCGCGACCTCTTCCACGCTCTGCGAGCCGCCGTCGACGCCGTCCTCGTCGGCGCGGGCACGGTGCGCACCGAGCGCTACGGACGCATCATCACCGACCCGGCTCGGCGCGCGCTGCGCGTGCAGCGGGGGCTCTCGCCGGAGCCGCTCGCGTGCATCGTCAGCGCGAGCCTCGCGCTGGACAGCGACATCCCGCTGCTCGCAGAGCGCGAGTCGCGCGTGGTCTTCCTCACGCCCTCGCAAGGCGAACTCGCGCCGGTAGGAGCGCAGGTGCAGTACGTCCGCCGCGAGGCCGATGGCCGGCTCGACCTCGGCGCCGCGCTCGCCGAGCTCGCCACGCGCTTCGGCATAGGCATGCTGCTATGCGAGGGCGGTCCCCACCTCGCGGGCGACCTGCTGGCGGCAGGGCTGCTCGACGAGCTCTTCCTGACCGTCTCGCCCGCGCTCGTCGGAACCATCTCGGGGCCCGGCCGGGAACTGCGCGTCGTCGCGGGGGCCGAGCTCTCGCCGCCGGTCGAGCTCGAGCTGCTCGACGTGCTCGAGCACGGCTCGCACCTGTTTCTGCACTACCGCGTCGCCGGGTCCGAGCGCGTCTCGCGCGAGACGATCCCGAGCAGCTCGCTGGCGAGGTGACGGCCCTCGGAGGCGACGAGCGGCGTCGCAGCGATGCGCACGACGACCTCGTCGCCGTCGAGCTCCTCGAGCGTGATCCGCGGCGCGTCGCGCAGCGGCGTCTGCAGTGACTTCTCGAGGATCTCCTGCAGGTCGCCCGGCGTCATGCCCGCGCGCAGCCGGGCGCGGAGGTTCACCGCCTCCGGCTCGCGCAGCGGCAGCACCGCGACGTTCAGCACCACGCTGTTCGGCACCATGATCGAGTCGTCGCCGGTCGCGAAGGTCGTGTAGAGCAGGCCGAGTGAGCTGACCGTGCCCTCGATCTGACCGGCCAGCGGCCCGCCCTGGAGCCGCACGCGCTCGCCGACGCGGAACGGCTGCGCGCTCAGCAGCACGGTGCCGGCGATCAGGTTGCCCAGCGTCTGCTGCGCCGCGAGGCCGAAGATAACGGCCGTGAACGCGCCGCCGAGCGCGAGCGTGCGCGCTTCGATCCCGGCCACGCGCAGCGCGATGAACCCCGCGATCACGACCGTCACCAGACGGACCAGGAAGCCCACGGTCCCCGCCGTGGCCGGATCCATGCGCCGGAAGAGCGCGGGTCCGATGCCTCTGCCGACGTCGCGCGCGATCGCCCAGCCGAGGATCATCAGCGCGATCACGGTGGCGACCGTCACGAGCGTCTCCAGCGGCGGTTCCAGTTCCTTGGCCGCCTGGCCCGTCTTCCCGGCCGCGCCGAGCAGCGAGACGCGGTTGTCGTAAAGCACCACCACCGCCACGAACAGCGGCACCAGAAACAGCAGGTCCAGGCGCGCCCGCTTCACGACGCGCGGGTTGATCTGGCGCAGCAGCCCGACCTCCTTCCAGGCGTGGCTGCGCGTCTCGAACATGCGCTGGGGCGTTCGCGGGGCGGGCATCGAGATCAATGATGGCGCACGCGCCGCGCGGGCCCGCAGGCTAGCTCTGGGTGTAGATCACCATCGCCCCGCCGAACACGAGGCAGTAGATCGCAAACGGCGTAAGCGTGCGCGTCTTGTACCAGCGCACGAGGAACGCGACCGTGAAGACGGCGGTGACCGCCGCCGCGGCGCACCCCACGAGCGCCTGCCCGCGAATGCCGTTGCCAAGGTGACCGAGCAGGTCGGGGAGCTTGAACAGGCCGGCGGCGAGGATGATCGGCGTCGCGAGCAGGAACGCGAAGCGCGCCGAGTCGCTGTGGTCGAGCCCTCGCGCCAGGCCGGCGCCCATCGTCACCCCGTCGCGGCTGATGCCCGCGATCAGCGCCGTCGACTGCGCCGCGCCGATGACAAGGGACTCGCGGTACTCGAGCGTGTCGAGTTCGCGTCCACCGTCGGGCTTGGCCCCCTCGCGGATCGCCAGCTCGCGGACCTCGGCGCGTTTGCGGAAGCGCTCGGCCGCGAGCAGCACGAGGCCGTTGACCATCAGGAAGATCGCTGCCAGTTCCGGCTTGGCCGTGATCGTGCGCAGGGTGTGCTCGAACGCGAGCCCCAAGATCCCTGCGGGAATGCTCGCGATGATGATCAGCCACGCCAGTCGCTCCGTCGGCGTCTCCGCGCGGCGCTTGCCGAGGGTCGCGAAGAAGGCCTTCACGATCTGCACCCATTCGCGTCGGTAGTAGTACAGCAGCCCGAGCGCGCTGCCCACGTGGAGCATGACCACGAACGCGAGCCAGAACGACTCCGAGGCGGATTGCGCGTCGACGAGCTGGTTCCAGCCGAACAGCGTCGGGAACAGAACCGTGTGGCCGAGGCTGGAGATCGGGAACAGCTCGGTAACGCCCTGCAGGATTCCGAGCACGATCGCCTGGAAGTACGTCAGGGCCGCCGCGATCGGGAGCGTCAGGGTCGACATCGCGCGGGAGCCTAGTTGACCGCATCCAGGGCACGCCGCACCGGCGCCCCGCTTGACGCATGTGTGAGTAAACCCTCATCGCACCCCGCGGGCGGCATGACCTGCTCGCGACCGAGGCCCTACGCTCCAGCGCCATGCCCTCGCTCGTCGAGATCGCCCGCGAGTGGGGCCGTATCGGGTGCACGGGCTTCGGCGGGCCGCCGGCGCACATCTCGATGCTGCGCGATCTGTGCCTGCGTCGCCGCGGATGGCTCTCCGAAGAGCAGTTCGAGCGCGCGGTCGCGGCGGTCCAAGTCCTGCCCGGCCCGGCTTCAACGCAGCTCGCGATCTACTGCGCCTGGCGGCTGCGGGGAAACGCCGGAGCGCTCGTGGGGGGTGTCTGCTTCATCGCTCCGGGCCTCGTTGCGATCCTCGCCCTTTCGGCGCTGCTCTTCACCGGCTCGCCCCCCTCGCTCGTGCTCGGCGCGGCCGCCGGCGCCGCCGCGGCCGTCGCCGCCGTCGCCGTGCGCTCCGGCCTGGACATAGCGCTGCCGATGCTCGCCCGCTCCCCCCACGCGCGCTTGTCGATCATCGTCTACGGCCTCCTCGGCGGCCTCGCGGCCGCGCTCACCGGACCATGGCTCGTGCTCGTGCTGCTCGGCTGCGGCGCGATCGAGCTCGCACGCCGCACGACGCGCGGGGGTGAGCTGCGCCGGCTCGCGCTCGCGCCGCCCTCGCTCGCGTCCCTGCTCGGCCCACGCGCGCCCGGCACGCTGCGAGGAGCCGGCGCTCCCGTGGCCGCGGCCGCTTCCACCGGCGGCACCGCCGCGCTCGTCTGGACGGCCGTGAAGGTCGGCGCGCTGTCGTTCGGCGGCGGCTTCGTGATCATCCCGCTGATGCAGTCAGACGCCGTCAGCACCTATCACTGGATGACCTCCGCGCAGTTCGCCAACGCCGTCGCGCTCGGGCAGCTCACGCCCGGCCCCGTGCTGCAGACCGTGGCCGCCGTGGGGTTCGCGGCCGGCGGGCTCGGCGGCGGCCTGCTCGCCGCCCTGGTCGCCTTCACGCCCTCGTTCGCGTTCGTGATGCTCGGCGCGGAGGGGTTCGAGCGTCGGCTCGATCGGCCCCGCATGCTCGCGTTCCTCGCCGGCGCCGCGCCGGCCGCCGCTGGCGCGATCATCGGCGTCGCGGTGCCGCTCGCCGGGGACCTGAAGGAGACGTGGCAGCTCGTCGTGCTCGCCGGCGCCGCCGTTCTGCTGCTCGCCATGCGCGGTCGCATCCTCACGACGATGCTCCTGGCCGCGCTCGCCGGAACCGTCGTCGCGCTCTTCGGCGGCCCGCTGCCGGGCTGAAGCCCGCCGCCCGCAGCGCAGGGCTCCGGCGCGCGAGCTGCCGGACGCGCGGCGCCGGGGCGATGCACCATGCCGGTGCAATTCCGATTGGTAGCGCGATTTCACTGCCGAATTTCACCGTCGCGTAACAAAATCGTTGCTGCTTGGTCACAAAAAGCCCCTCTTTGCAGGGAAATCTATTCGCTATGGATGGCAGTGACTCGATGCTGGTAATGGGCAAGGATGCGACGCGGGTCGATCTGCACTGCCACTCGACCGCCTCGCAGGAGTCGCGCCTGGGCGTCCAGCGCGCCGTTGGGCTGCCCGAGTGCGCCACGCCCCCCGAGGAGGTCTACGAGCTCGCCAAGCGGCGCGGCATGGACTTCGTCACGATCACCGACCACGACACGATCGCCGGGGTAGCGCAGATCGCCGACCGCCCCGACGTGTTCATCTCCGTCGAGCTCACCGCGCACTTCCGCGGCGAGCCGCAGGCGGTACACGTGCTCTGCCTCGGGATCACGTCCGAAGACCACGAGTGGCTGGTGGCCAAAAGCGGCGACGTCGAGCTGTGCGCGGCGTATATGTACGAGCGCGACATCGTATGCGCGCTGGCGCACCCCTACTACACGGTCGCCGCTCCCCTCACGGCGCGCCACCGTCGCCGCCTTGCCGAGCTGTTCGCAGTCTGGGAGATCCGCAACGGCGCCCGCGCACGCGAGCTCAACCGGCCCGCCGCCACCTACGTGGCGACCCGCGACGGCATCGGCGTCGGCGGCAGCGACGACCACGCGGGCGTCGACATCGGTCGCACGTTCACCGAAGCTCCCGCTGCCGGCACTCCGGCCGAGTTCCTCGCGCACGTCCGCGAGGGCCGCGTGCTCGCACGCGGCGCACAGGGCAGCGCCGCCAAGTGGGCCCACGCGGCGATCGCCCTGGCCGCTCGCTCCCTCGGCAGCGGCGGGCCCGGCCCGCACGCACGCCCGGATCCGGCGCGCGTGCTCGCGATGGTACGCCGGCTCCTGCGCGAGGCCGACGCCCGCCAGGGCCAAGCCAGCGGGGACGTCACACCCGAGGACGCCCGCTGCCTGCTGCGGGCCTGGCTCGGCGCCGTCGAGCTCGACACGCTCGACGAGCGCGGGCTGATCGACTACATGCAGAGCGAGAACTTCGACCACGCCGACCTACAGCGGCGCGCCCACCGCGCACACGAGCAAAAGCTGCGGGCTGCAGTCGCAGACGCCGTGCGCTCCGTGGAGGGCGCCCGCGACCTGCTGCCGGCCGCCGAAGGCCTGTTCGAGGCCTGCATAGCCGCGATCCCCTATGCCCCCGCGGCGGCGTTCCTCGCCAGCGAGCAGGCCAAGCTCGCGGCGATCCCCGACGCGCTCGCCCGCCGCGCGGGCGCCGGGCGCGAGGACGGCGAGCGCACGCGCGTGGCGATCGTCGCCGACGGCATCGGCTCGACGCACGGCGTCACGCGCGCGATCGAGGAGATCAGGTCGCGCGGCGTCCGCGGCTTCGACATCGAGGTGCTCGGCACTGACCCCGAGGTGGACCGCAGGCTGCCGGCGGTAACCGAGATCGAGGTGCCCTTCTACGAGGGGCTGAAGATCGGCGTGCCCAGCCTGCCTGCCACGGTGCAGGCGCTCGCAGACGGCTGCTACGAGGCGATCCACGTCTGCTCTCCCGGTCCAGCGGGAATCGTCACGGCGCTGCTCGCGCGCGCCATGGGCCTGCCCCTCATCGGCAGCTACCACACCGAGCTCAGCGCCTACGCGGGCCTGCGCTCGGGCGATCAGCGCCTCGCGGGCGCGATGGCCGGCGCGGTGGCGGCACTGTACGGGGCCTGCGACGTCGTGCTCTCCCCGAGCCCCGCCTCCGACCGGGCGCTGTCGGCGATCGGCATCCCGCCAGAGCGCGTACTGCGCTGGGACCGCGGCGTGGACACCTCGCGCTTCGACCCCTCCCTGCGCGACGCCGATCTGCTGCCGGGAGCGATCAACGTCCTCTACGCCGGCCGCATCACGCGTGAGAAGGGAGCCGACCTGCTCGTCGAGTCCTTCCTCCGCGCACATGCCCGCGACCCGCGTCTGCACCTCGTGCTCGCAGGAGGAGGGCCCGAGCAGGAGCGCGTGCGCGAGCGGCTCGGCGAGCGCGCCACGTTTCTCGGATGGCTCGCCGGCGAGGAGCTCGCGCGCGCCTACGCGAGCGCGGACGTCTTCGTCTTCCCCAGCGCCACCGACACCTTCGGCCAGGTCGTCCTCGAGGCCCAGGCGAGCGGGCTGCCGGTCGTGGCGGTCGACCGCGGCGGGCCCTGCTCGTTGATCGAGGAGCGCACCAGTGGCCTGCTGCGCGAGCCCGACCCGGACGCGCTCGCGCAGGCCGTGATCGAGCTGGCCCGGTCGCCGCTGTTGCACCGGCGCCTCTCGAACGCGGGCATCGCGAGCGCCGCCGAGCGCACATGGGAGGCTTCGATGCGGCGCCTGGCCGCGGGCTATGACGCGGCTCTGGGCACGCCGGCGCGCAGCGGGGTCGGCGATCGTGCCGCGTAGCGAGCGACCACGGCAGACGATCGCCGTCGCCCTGCACGGCATCGAGCCCGCCACGTTCGAGCGCTGCGCGCTGATACGCGACTGGCTGGACGACCACGGCGTCGACCGCGCCACGCTGCTGGTGATCCCTGCGCGTGACCTGCATCCTGTCGGCGAGCGCTCGCCCGAGATGGTCGCCTGGCTGGCCGAGCGCAGTCGTGCCGGCGACTCGATCGCCCAGCACGGCTTCCAGCACGACCCGCTAAGGCCCGCCGGTGCGTTGCGGCGCCGCTCCGGGGAGTTCCGAGGCCTTGACGACGAGGAGACGCGCCGCGCCGTACACGCCGGCTGGCGCGTGCTGAAGCTCGCCGGGATCGAGCCCGACGGCTTCGTCGCGCCCGCCTATGCCTACACGAGCGCGCTGCGCGAGGCGCTCACGTACCGCTTCCGCTGGTGGGCCGGACTGCTGCGCGTGCACCGTGCCCAGGTCGCTCTGCAGGCCCCCGTGCGCACGCCGCTCACGCCGGCGTTCAGCCTCGCCACCGCTGGTCCGCTGGCGCGCGCGATCTCGCCGCCCCTGCTTCGAGCCGGCTCGCTGCTGCCCACGAGCGCCCTGCGACTGGACCTGCATCCCTCCGATCTGAGCAACCCGCGGCACATGCTCGCGCTCGAGTGGGTCCTCTCGCGCAACGGCGAGCGCCGCACCGCGATCACGTATCGCGAGCTGGCCGGCGTCTGAGCGAGCGGGGCCTGCGCCCGGCGCGAAAGCGCGACGCGACTGCGGCGGCGCGACTACGCGGGCGCGCTCAGCGCGAAGGGGAGGAGTTGAAGAGCGCCGGTTCGAGCGACTTGACCGCGGGCAGCGCGGCGTAGCCGATGTGCCCGAGCGAGAACATATCCTCGATCGTGCGCAGCAGCGCGAAGTGATTGGAGGATTCCTGCGAGGTCGTCCCGCCCGTCACGTATGGCGAGAGCAGCAGCGCGCCCACTGCCCCGCCACCGCGAGGTTTCACGCCCGAGGGCGCGCTCTCGGCGAGGTTCGGGAAGCTCGGCTGCCCGCAGCACGAGCTCGAGTCGCCGTATTCGCCGCCCGAGGGCGCCTCGTCGGAGGTGATCACGAGCAGCCCAGCTTGGCGGTACGCGGGCGAGGAGGTGATCTCGGGGACGACGCGCGAGAGGAACGAGTTCGCCGCCGCCATGCCCGCTGGCGCGCCGGGGCTGCACGGCGTCGGGTTGCCGTCGTGGCAGCGGTCGGGCACGACGTAGGAGAAGCTCGGCGTGCTCGCGGCCTTGGCGAGGTCGCCTTTCAGCGCGCTGATCCCGACGTCGTCGTGGCTGCACGTCGAGGACCCTGTGATCGAGGCGAAGTAGACCACCGGGTTGCGGAACGTCGCGTAGGGCCCGGTGCTCGCGGCCTGGTTGGACGTCGGGTCGGCCTGCCCGAGCTGCGGATGCGCACAGGCAGCGTTCGCCGATCCGGCTTCGCCGATGCCTTCGACGTAGGCGCGCCAGGCGAGATGCTTGGCCGTCAGCTGCCCGAGCAGGGTCTTCGTGCTCTGGGGATACACGCAGCCGCTGCCCATGATCTGTTCGGAAGCGCCGACGTTGGCGGGCACGATCGCGCTGTACGTGGGGCAGTTGGCCGCCGTTTCGGTCGTTGGCCCCTGCCCGCTGAGCAGCGCGACGCCGTTCGCGAGCTCCTCGTGGGCCACGGCGTCATAGTGCGCCAGCAGCTCGCCCTTGTGCTCGAGCGTGCTCGCGAGATAGGGCGAGGTCGATGCCGGGCCGAAGGCCTGGGCGTAGGACTCGTCGGAGAGGACGATCAGGAACACGTGCTTGATCGGCGGCAGCTTCTTCGCGGGGGTGGGCGCCGTGGAGCCGCTGGAGGAGCCGCTCGAGGAGCCGCTCGAGGAACCGGAGCCCGATTCGCTCGAGCTCGATTCGCCAGAGCTTTTCGCGGTCGCGGGAGACGCGCTCGCGCTCGTCGAACCGGAGCTCGCTTCGGGTGTCGATTCGGCCTGCGCCGCAGGCGCTTCGCTCGAACCCGAGGCGCTCGGTTCGGAGGCGCTCGTCGAGGTGCTAGCCGTCGCCGGCGGCAGCACGAGCTTCAAGTGCGAGGCGTCGCTCGCGCGCTCGGCGCTCTGCGGGCCGCTCGCGGCCGCAACGCCGAGCAGGATCCCGAAGCCGAGGAAGGCCGTGACGAGCACCGCCGAGAGGCGCGCCGGGAATGGCCCCAGTCGAGCGGGCGCCTTAGCCTTGTCGCGCTCGCTGACCGGCGGCGCCGCGGCTCGCTCGCCGGCTGCGCCCTCCTCGGCCGCCGCGGCCGACGCGGGCCAGCACTCGCGGGCGCGCTGCATGAGCGTCTCCACGCGCTCGTCGCGCTCACCCGCCCGCGCGCCGCATAGGAGGCAGTAGCGCTGGTCGCCCGCCAGCGGCGAGCCGCACTCCTCGCACTGGCGCTCGCGCGGAAGGGGCATGGCAGGCCGGGCCCTACCCGTCCTGACCGGGGTCCGGCGCGGGAGCCCGCGCCGGCGCCGGCAGCAGCGCGCCCATCACCGCGGTGTCCTCCTCGCCGCCCGGCGAAGCGCTCGGCCGCCGCTCCATCAACATCGTGCCGCACTGCCAGCAGTACAGCGCGCCGCGGCTGTGGGGTGCAGCGCAGTTCGGGCAGTTGCCCGCGACGCCGTCCTCCTCCATGCGCAGCAGGCGCTCGACCTCGGCGAGCTCAGCGTCGCGTTCCTGGAGGACCGCGGCGCGACGCACGAGCACGTCGAGCCGGAAGTGGTCGCGGATCGCCATCTCATAGGCCAGGCCGCCGAGATCCCAGTGCAGCTCGGTGACCTGCTCGGCGAGCGCATCGCGCCGGCGGCGCAGCTCCGAGCGTGAGCCCGGCGGCGGGCCGCCGGTGGGGGTGCCGTGCGCGGCTTGGGGGCTCGTGCCGGGCGCGGCTTGGGGGCTCGTGCCGGCCGCGGCTTGGGGGCTCGTGCCGGCCGCCGGCACCGGCAGCGCGCGGGTGGGCGCGCCGTTGGCCAGGCCGGTTCCCGTCGCGTCCGCGCCCGCGGCCTGTGAGGCGGGTGTGACCCGATCCGAGTCGCCGTCGCCGATCGTGTCGCGCAGGACCCCCATCGCTCAGCCCGTTTCCACTACGTTCGGGAGGTTCTTCGACGTTTCCTCATAGCTTTTCCCCGTGCTCTTCTTCGGCGGTTCGAGCGCCGACGGCGGCGCCGGGTGGCTGAGCGTCCCGCCGCCGCCCCCGGATGACGAGGACGATCCACCGCTGCCGGAGCCGCTCGCGGACGAGCTCGCCTTGTTCGAGACTTCCACGACCGAGGCCCCCGGGAAGCTCTTCTTGAGCGAGCCGAGCGCTTTCGTCGCTTCCGCGCGCGTGTGGTCGGCGCCCGAGTAGATCACGTAGCCCGAGGACGTCAGGCTGCTGAATTCTTCGGCCTTCAGCGCGCCGACGGCGCTGGCGCCCTTTGCCGTGGCCGCGGACTTGGCGGCCTGCACGGCGCTCGCGCTGGTCGAGGCCGGCAGCGTCTGAAGCTGCACCGTGTAGCCCTTCGTGCCCACCGGCCAATCGCTCGTGAACGCCGCTTCGCCCGTGCCGCCACTGGCCGGCGCGGTGCCCGCACCGGCCACGGAGATGACCTGCGGTGGCGCGGCGCTCGGCTTGGAGCCGCCGGAGCGGCCGATCAGCACCCCAACCCCCATCGCGAGCAGCAGCACGCCCACGCCGGCGATCACGGTGAGCGTCGTGTTGCGGGAGCCCTGCGCCTGCCCGGACGTCGTGCCGGCCGATTGGGTCGGCGGCGAGCTTGGAGTGGTAGCGCCGGCGCCGTTGGCGCCCGCCGCGAGCGCCGCGCCCATCAGCACGCTGCTCATCGGCACACATCGCTCGCCGCACTCCAGGCAGTAGCGCTGATCGGGAGCGAGCGCCGCGCCGCATGCCGCGCAGTGCGCGGGCGCTCCCACGTAAGGTGTTGGACTGGCGATCGATTCGCTGGACATGAGCTCTGCAGCGGCCCGCGTCCCGACGACCCGGGTTATTCCAGGCATCGACGTAGGACAGGTACCCCGTCTATCTTATGGTCGATGCGGCCGCTACCCGCATCGTGACCTTTTTGTGAAAGCGGGCCCAGCCGGCGCGATCGTCCTCAGCCGTGATCGGTGCCGCGATCGAACCGCGCGGCCTTCACAGAGCCGACGCTCGGCAGACGCCGCTCAGGCAGCGACGTGTTCGGCCTGACCGCCGCCGTGAGCACGCTGCGCATGGCTCCGCGCGGTGACCGTGAACGGCTCCTGATCCCACGTAGGCTCCGCGCGAGCGCGCTGCGAGCCCTCCACGGGCGGTGCCAGATCGCCGCGGCGCGCCGCGCCGCACATGCAGGCCACGAGCGTGACGACAACCAACCAGCAGGCTATGAGGGCGAGGAGGACCATGGCTGCTCCGAGGGATCGCGGGCTCTATTCCTCATCAAACATATCAGCTTTATTGCTTTAGTGCGCGCCCGAGGTCGACCCCTCCTCTATCATCACTACGTCATAGCTACGTAGGGCACGGATCGCCCGCACGGAGCCTCGCACGAGGCTCCGTGGAGTCCGACACCGCAACGAACCGGGGTCGCTCGGGTTGGAGCAGTTGGCCCGCGGCTCCACGCCGGCGCGGCCAGGGAACCGAACCCACGGATTCTTGCAACCGAGCAAACACGGAGGGAAGCCCACATGAGCAGCAGCAGGATCGGCCGGCTGACGGCCCTGATCTCGTCGGTCGCGGTGGTTCTCGCCGCGGTGCCGCTGCCCGCAGCCTCGGCCGCGAAAACCCCCGTCGGCAAACCGGCGCCCAAGCCGCGCATCTCCACCGACGCCGCTACGCACGTTCTCGGCACGTCCGCCCTGCTCACGGCGACGATCACCCCCA